>OFDC01000156.1_pt1 | contig 68319 bp, 56 predicted proteins | sample 1520941 | NCBI WGS metagenome assembly OFDC01 (sample SAMEA94258168, study PRJEB24077) | hot springs metagenome | biome: Aquatic biome; feature: Water | place: India | collected 2012-12-06 | depth 5 m | reverse complement strand
GTTTCAAAAAAGTTTCTGACTATGTAGATAACAAATTTACGGTTAGAATCAAAAATCAAAGTGTTTTGACTGCGGGAGACCTCGGGAAATTTACACAAAGTTTTCAAATCTTAAACCCTGATTTGGTTATCGCTCGTATGGACGACCAAAAAGAATTGGAGATTGAAATCATTGTTGATAAAGGACGTGGTTATGTAGCTGCTGACGAACAAAAACAAAACGATTTACCAATTGGATTTATTTCGATTGATTCAATCTTTACACCTATCAAAAATGTTAAGTATAGCATTGAAAATACTCGTGTAGAGCAAAGAACTGACTACGAAAAACTCCTTCTTGAAATCAAAACGGATGGTTCAATCCACCCTGAGCGTGCTTTACAAGAGTCTGCTCATATTTTGATTCAACACTTCTTGAAGTTTACGGACGAAAACATGGTATTTGATACCAAGAAAGATGACGAAGACAATATTGTTGATGAAGAATTCTTACACATGCGTAAGCTGTTGAAAACTTCGTTGCAAGATTTAGACTTGTCGGTACGTGCGTACAACTGTTTGAAATCTGCTGATATTCGTACACTCGGCGATTTGGCAAGACTTGAAGTAGCTGATATGATGAAATTCCGTAACTTCGGTAAGAAGTCATTGACGGAGTTGGAGCAATTAGTTGCTGACAAAGGCTTACATTTCGGTATGGATGTATTGAAATACAAGTTAGACGAAGATTGAGAATTTAATGTTGAATGATTAATGTTTAGTTGTAGGTCTTAGAATCATTTCTAATTAAACATCAAACATTTAACATTAATCATTCATAAGATATCGAGCCGCAGTTATCGAGTAAATAAATTAACAATCGTGATAGGTGGAATTGCCAAGACTGCGTAGGCTTTTTTGACCGTTACTTACGAAACAAATACAATGAGACACGGAAACAAAATCAACCATTTAGGTAGAACTCACTCTCACAGAGAAGCAATGTTGAAAAACATGGCGATTTCATTAATCCAATACAAGCGTATCGAAACAACTTTGGCTAAAGCTAAAGAATTGCGTAAATATGTTGAGCCTTTGATTACGAAATCGAAAAATGACAGCACGCACTCTCGTAGAACTGTTTTCTCTTACTTGCAAGACAAAGAAGCTATCAAAACATTATTTGGTGAAATTGCTGAGAAAGTAGCTAACCGTAACGGTGGTTATACTCGTATCATCAAATTAGGAACACGTTTTGGTGATAATGCTGAAGTTGCCTTGATTGAATTGGTTGACTATAACGAAGCATTATTGACTTCAGTGGAAGAAAAATCTACTAAAACACGTCGTAGCCGTCGTGGTGGTAAGAAAGCTGAAGGTGCTGTTGAAGCTGCTCCAGTTGCTGATGAATCATCAGCTGAGGTGGTAGAAGAAACACCAGCTGCTGAAGTAGTAGCAGAAGCTGCTCCTGCGGTAGAAGAAGCTCCAGAAGCACCTGCTGCTGAAGGCGAAGAAACGAAAGAAGCTTAATTGCTCGTGAAGTTTTTCAAAAAAAACCTCAAACGAAAGTTTGAGGTTTTTTTTTGACCTTTTACAACCTTTTGGTATTACTTTCAGTCAAAGTATATACTAATGAATTCTATGACCTAAAATGTATGAAAAATATATATCTTGTTCTTATTTTTTTTAATGTGTTTCATTTGACTTTTGGACAGAGTGAAGTTGAAATGGGAATAGTTGGCGATTTCTCTCAATGTAATATTTTAGATGTAAAAATAGATAAAAGTAATAACCGTATTCTAACTGGTAATTATAGTAATGACTCAGGAGAGATAAGGCCACTGTATATTAATCAAGTCAAATATAACTTGCCAAGTGCATCTGGCTTTTTCTGTATTAAATTAAACGAAAAAAAAGAGGTAGTTTGGCTTAAAACTATTGAAAGAAAGGCTGCTTCAAGGTATAGTTTTGCTTATTCGGTGCTTGATGATAGCAGTAATGTGTATGTAATAGGGAAAGTGCAGCAAGTATTGCAGTTTGATGAAAATACAACTCTTGATAGCCCGACAGGAGATGTTTTTGTGGCAAAATATGCGAATGATGGAAAACTAAAGTGGGCTAAAAAATATGTTGGCAGTAGCGATGAGGCTTCGATCAGACCCAAAATTGACAAAGATGGAAATTTATATATTTTAGGGAGATACCAAAAGAGCTTGGAAGTTGAAGGAAAGCAAGTTTTAAAAGCAATTGGACAAAACCCAGAACCATATTTATTGAAATTGGATAGAAATGGTAATTGTATTTGGGCAAAAGGGTTTGATGAAAAATTAGAAGTAAACTTAGTTACAGTAAATAAGAATAATAATATTTTTTTATCAGGTAATTTTACAAATAGCATCATCTTGAATGATAATATTAAATTGCAATCAGCAGGCTATAAAGATATTTTCTATGCTAAATTTGACCAAAATGGACAAATTTTGTGGGCAAAAACCATTGGAAGTAGTCAAAGGGACAATAGTAATGCGATCGAGGCAGATGATTTTGGGAATATTTATTTGGCGGGAGTAGTTTCAAATGAAGCTAAGTTTGACACCTTGCAAGTAAGTTTAAAATCAGAGTTGAATGAAAATATATTTATTACAAAAATTGAAAGTAATAAAGGAAAAATCGAATGGGTGAGAAATATGACTTATGGGGGAACTCTTTTTGATGTGTATCAATATGGTGATGCAGTTAGATTTCTAAAGTTAAATAATGCAGGAGAGCCCTATTTTATTGGAATTGTTATGGATTATTTGAATATAGGTGAGGATATTAAGTTTAAGGGCAACTATTTTAAAGGAATACAATATATAGTCAAGTATAGTACTGAAGGTAAATTACTATATGCTTCAGATTCTCCAGCTTCTGTTGGAGATGGATTAACAATTTGGAATTCGATGGCTTTCACTTCACAAAACGAAATTCTAATATCAAGCTTTAAAGATGGTTTTACACGCAGAACTACATATACAACGTCATCTTTATTAAAAAAGGTTGAATTAAACAACAATATGTGTAACAATAATATAATTCCAATTGAGCGAGATAATACTAATATTTTAAATATTTCTAAATCTGTTGTGTATGATAAAAACTTCAATTATCAATGGTATAAAAATGGTGAGGTAATTTTAAATGGAACACAACCATCGTTTCAAGCAAAAGAGCCTGGCTATTACAGCTTAAAATTGATAAATAAGACAAATTCTGCCTGTGAAGTTAGTTCATCAAATAGTATTCTCGTTTTTCAACCAGTTGATAATTATCCATCAGTATTGGCAGTCAGTTTGTTCAGTCCTAATACAATCGTATTAAACTCGATGGCTCCTAAAACTGAATGGTTTTTAGATGGGAAGTTATTAGTTGGTGTAACTGGTAATTATTCTTACACATATACTGTCGATGGAACTTACAAGGCAAAACAATATTTTGAGAATGGCATAATTAAAGAATCGAATGAAGTTGTGATAAAAGATGGTTTAGTGCTAAATGTCACGAAGGAAGTAACTTATGATGATGGCGATATTTGTAAACCAATGCCAAACTTGATTGCTACCATTAATAATCAAGTTTTCCCGAACGATGATTTAAAATACCAATGGTATCAGAATGGTTTAGCCGTCAAAGATTCAACTTTTAAGCATTTTAGAGCGGTTACGTCTGGTGAATATTATGCTATAGTCTTTGTAGTTTCACGTAATCAAGCCTATTCAACTGGCAAATACAAAATCGTAGTCGAAGATTTTCCAAAATCATTACCAATTACTAAAATAGAAGATATATGTGGAGCGAAAGCATTATTGAAAGTTGATGATTCATTTATTCAGCGATATGGTTTTCAAAGTATTATTTGGAGAGTTGACGATAAAGTAATTGCAAAAGCTACACAACCATTTTATAATGCTAACAAAGGTGGATATTATACATTTTCGGTTCAATATAAAGAGCCAAGTACAGGAAAAACATGCACTTACAATTCATTTACTACGTTTGAAAAGAAAAATGACTTTAAACTTAATTTAGGCTATGCTTATGCTGGTTCTGGGTGTATGATTGACTCATTTAAGGTTTTTACAGAGCAAAATGCCAGATATTCTTATACATGGACAAAGAATGATATACCAATCGAAAAACAGACTTCGAGCGAGATTTTCATTAAAGATAAAGCTCGCTACAAAGCTCTTGTAAAAAGGAATGATGGTTGTGTGAACGAAACCGATGAAATTTCATTAAAAGGTTGCACATCAGATGAATCCGAGAGGTTTTTATTATTAAATCCACCGAAAATAACCGCTGATAAAACGAGCTTTTTTAGTGATGGAAAGGCATTATTAAGTTTTGAAGGTTGCTCAAATGTAAATATTCAGTGGCTGAAAAATGACCAAGTAATTGCAGGAGCAAACCAAGAAAATTTGGAAGTAAAAGAGGGAGGAAATTATGCTTTGCAAATTGAAAAGTTTGGTTGTAAAACTACCACAAATACCATTAAAATAAGTGTTGAAACCATACTGGCAGTAGGAGAAGAAAACCCCAATTTCAATATCGAAGTTTATCCAAATCCAGTTGAAGAAAGATTGTTCATTTCTATTCCTGCACAAATAAATACTCCGATTAATGTAAAAATGACCGATATTTCGGGTAAATTGATTAGTGATTATGATTTTTCCACATCAAATAACCAATTCATTGATTTGAAATCTTTTCAGACTGGTATGTACTATTTGGTGTTTGAAATGCAAGGAAAACGTGTTGTAAAAAAAATTATAAAAAATAATTAAAACCATTACAACCTTTTTCAAAATTAACAGTCAGTACATAAAAGAAGCAAAAATGGTTCGACTATTCTCCATATTATTGGTATTTATGTTTGTGTTCTCTTGCGATGTAGCAAGAGAAGATAGCGTGGGTAGCCCAGTAGTCTTTGATGAAAACACATCCAATGTCTTTTACACATTAGCAGAATCTAATTTGAGTATCGACCCAATGGCGTTTGACAAGTTGAAGTTAGCTAATTCGTTGGTAGTAAGTCAATTGCCAGTAAGTGGAGAAGCAAAGTTTATCAAAAATGGCTTTGTATTTTATCGTGCAAATAATTCCACGGCTACAAATGATGCTTTCGTTATAAGTGGAAAGGTGGCCAATGGGAGCTCGGTAAGCGAAGAAATAAAGATAAATTTCGTGCAGAATCAAGCAAATTTGCCATGTTATGCAGGAACACTCGGAGATAAAGCAGCTACCGAAGTAGGAAAGTCAACCGAAATAAACGTGATGGCCAATGACAAAACGTGTAGTATGATTGGCGAAAATTCATTAAGGATTGAGATTCAACCCACAAACGGAAAAGCTGAGATTATTGACCGAAAAGTAGTTTATACACCAAACCCTGATTTTATAGGTGAAGACGTCTTTTTCTATCGAATTGGCATCAATAATAATAAAAATCCAGTAGCTCCCGTAGAGGTAAGTGTCTCAGAATCAAAGGATTGTACGAACGGAATGACCGATGATATTATCAATGTTTTGAGCTATACACCCAATACAGATTTAACTTTGGATGTTTTGCAGAATGATAAAATTTGTACGCTTTATCAACAAGCAACACTGAAAATTATTACAAATCCAACAATTGGAACACTTAGAATTGGGAAAAATAATGCGGATAAATCGGTGATTTACTATCAATCAGTTACTATTCCGAAAGGCATTCAGACTTTTGAATATGGACTTTATCGAGCCGAAAAAGTATTTATAAAAGCAAAAGTAACAATCAATTTTAATTAAATTCATATAGCCTACACTATTACCCAGCTTTTGTGCAGTCAAACGACCGTGAATTATTAGAAGGGTGCCTCCGACGAGATTCTAAGGCACAAGCGGCACTTTATCATCAGTATAAAGGTCGCTTTTTTGGTATTTGCCGCCGTTATGCCCAAAGTCGTGAAGACGCTGAAGATTTACTTCAAGATGCATTCGTAAAGATATTTTTAAACCTAAATGAGCTGCGAAGTGCCGAACAAATGAGTGCTTGGATTAGGCGAGTTGTCGTGAATGTGTGTATTGATTACTATCATAAAAAGGTAAATTTGACAAATATTGAGGAAGTTCCAGATATTCCAGCAGGAAATTGGGAAAACGATAATGTGATAAGTCAGATGAGTAATCAAGAATTATTGATGGCTGTGAATGAATTGCCCGACGGAGCGAGAGTAGTTTTCAATTTGTTTGTGATTGATGGTTTTTCGCACCAAGAAATTAGCGAGAAACTCAATATTTCGGAAGGAACATCGAAATCTCAATTATTTTTTGCCAAGAAAATTCTCAGGAAAAAACTCGAAGAAATGGGAGTGAGGGCGTAATGATTAATTATGAATGGTTAATGTTTAATGATTGATGTGTAATGAAAAAAATTACCAATAACCACTTGACCAGTAACAACGTGAAAGATGGAAAATTTTGAAGATAACATAGAAAAAGAATACCACGAGCGTTTTCAGGATTTTGAAGAAATGCCTGATGAGGCAGTATGGGATAAAATTCAGGAGAGAATTGCCCCCGAACCCGAAAGACGTCCGATTGTTTTTTGGTGGAATAGCTATCGCTCAATGGGAATTGCTGCCAGTGTTTTGCTCGGATTATTGGGAGGAGGATATTTATTCTCAACTTTTTTTGATATTACTAAATTACAATCTACTAAAATCACTAAATCTACACCAGTTGGGGAGAAAAAACAAACTACTCAATCTACACAACTTTTAACTAAAAATAGCACGCTAATAAACGCAACATCTGAAAAAACTAATGAAGCGGGAAATGCTGCTGAAAAACAGGTAAAAACAATAATTACGACGTCTGAAACGAGAGAACGTTTCATTGCAAGTAAAACTTTTAGCGAAAATGAACCAACCATTAATGAACCAAAAGTTGAAGAACTAAAAAAAGAGACCTTTTCATTTGAAACTTTAGCCAAACAGGAGCAAGTAGATGCAGGTTTTGAATCAAAACCACAAAATCAGGGCATAATAAATGGCTCAGAACTTGTTTCTTCTAACCCAAATTCTCTACAAAATACTAAAAAAATTACCGAAGAAAGTAAGGAAATAAACATCGAACAAGCTAAGTTTTTTACTAATGAGTTTGCTTTTTTAATGCCAAAAAATACTGATATTCAATTTGTTAATAAAGTTTTAAATGCACCAGCTTTACCTCAAAACGAACCAGTTTTTGCATTTGAAGAACCAGAAAGAGAACGTTTAGTATTTATTCCGCCAACCGAGATTTATGCGAATGTTAGTCCAATGCTGAGTTATTATGTTTTTTCGCCAAATAGAGCCGATAATTTTGTGGTAAAAGATTTCAATAGTTCGTCTAATAGACTAAGTTTTGCGGCACAAATGGGCGTTGTTTACCCATTAAGCAAGAAATTAGATATTCGTACAGGGCTTAGTTTTATGGCAGGAAAATCAAATTTTAGTTATGGATTAACAAATAATAGCCAGAAAGTGGTGAAAGTGATTGATGAATTAAATATTGAAGTACAACCCGTAAATAGCATAAATATTGAGCAAAAAAACTGGCAATACATAGAGCTACAAAGTGATTTGTTGTATGCCGTAAAGAAACTGCATGCTGTTTCAGTGGGTTTTAGAGCTGGTTTTCAAACTTCGGCTTTAGATAAACCAGTTTTTAATGGTCGAATCGGTTATCGTATCAGCAAGCCAGTTAATAATCGGGTTGCTTTGTGGCTTGAACCTTCGGTTGTGATTTCACTTTCTTCACAAGAATCCATCAATAATCATTTCATGTATCATACTACGGGATTCGGGTTGAATATGGGCGTGAGTTTATTGCGACAAGATTGAAAAAACGAAAACCTGTGAAGACTTCCTTCACAGGTTTTTATTAGAAACGTATTCAATTCTTAATTGCCAGATTTAACCCTGCTTTGCTCAGCTTCAGTTGCTGTGCTACGGCGACGAGCTGCTTTTACATTCTGATTACCAAATTTATAAGTAAACGTCAAGCGTGCAGAACGGCTATCCCAACGGTTACTGATAGTCATTTTTACTCCTCCAAAATCGGTTTTTCCCATAAATTTATTAGTCAAGAAAATATCGTTGATGTTTAATCTCAAATTAGCTTTTTTGTTCCAGAAACTTTTCTGTAAGCCTGCATTTACTGCATATTGAGCATTTCCACGCATCATACCATATACATTTGGCGAGTTATACCACATTGAAATTTCAGCCGTCAAATTTTTAGGTAATTTCAAACTATGGTTTGTATAACCGTTATAGGCCCATTGTCCAACATTGAGGTTTTGTTCCAATAATTGTCCCGAATATTTATTATAGAAAACTGAGATATTGTTTTGGGCTGTCCACCATTTTGTAATCGGAATCGGAATACTGAAATTGACATTGATGTTTTCAAATTTAGCGATATTTTCACGAGTAGCAAAAGTAATTTTCTCAGGGTCAATTCCTTGAATATTATTATATTTCTTGATTTTAGCTAAAACCTCAGGGTCATTGATCGCATTCTTGATAACCTCAATCATAAAATCGTTTGTTACGCTATACCCAATGCTCGTTACGAATGCTTGTTTGAAAGAGTGCGTTAGCTCAAATGAGTTGGTATATTGCGGTTTCAAATACCCATTTCCGAGTTGATAAGTATATGGGTCAAGGAAATAAACAAACGGGTTAAGTGATTCATAATCAGGGCGTTCGATACGACGACTGTATGAATATGAAATCTGATTGTCTTTATTAATTGTCTGATTCAAGAATACACTTGGGAATAATTGAGCGTAGTTACGTTCACGTTTTTCGTCCAAAGTAACCGATTTACCTACTGAATGGGTGTGTTCCATACGTAAACCTGCTTGAATGTTGAATTTCTTGCTCAATTCTTTGCTAAAGTTTGCGTAAGCTGCATTGATGTTTTCGTTATAAATAAAGTAGTTTGTGCGTCCTTTATCAACTTCGCCATTCTGAAAAAAACGTATATCATTGTCAGATTTTACCCAGCTACTTTTTGCCCCAAACTCTAATTTCGCTTTGCTTTTTGGCAACGGATGTACATAATCAGCTTTTAATGCAATGATATTATACTGATTTGGTGTATTGCTCGTAATATTAAGCGGTGCGTTTGATTCTACTTCTTTTAGGTCGATATACTTATAAAATCTCGAAACCATTCCTCGCTCAATGCCTAAGTTTTGGTAAGTCGAATAATCAACATCGGCTGTTAGTTCTTTACCTGTCGAATCAAAAGTATGCTTAAAGTTTGCGTTTAAGGTAACGTTTTTCCAAGTTCTCAACGTGCTTGCCGTAGTAACTAAACTCGAATCTGGCACATTATTACCTGCTCTTTTGATGTATGTAGTGTTTATATTTGGCGAGTTTGGTTTATTTTGCCAAGCTCCTACACTACCGTTTACTAATACACCCAACGTTGTTTTTTTGGTAGCATAAAAATCTGTTCCAACTTTGTAACTAAAATTTTGATTGGCGTTATAACGATAAGCATATTGCTCGAAAATCTTTCCTCCTAAATCACGAACAAAAACGTTATTATTGAAGCGTTGATTATCTGAAAAAGTAAGATTAGCAAAAGTATTGAATTTCCCTTGGCGATTGTTGAGATTTAAACTCGTATTATATTTTGGCATAATACCAGGTTTTACTGTTTCAACTTTACTGAAATCTTCGTTTAAACCTTTCGATAAATAAGGAGGAAAACTGGCCGAAAATCCCGCCGAAATGCTTCCATTTGTGCCAAAATTCTTGTTTTTCTTAGTCACGATATTGATTACGGCTTTTCCAGCGGCATCGTAGCGAGACGATGGGTTAGAGATAATCTCAATCTTTTCGATTTGGTCGCTATTCATGTTTTTGAGCTGGTTAGTCAAATCACTCTGCGACATATACGTAGGTTTTCCGTCCATGATAACCAACACTCCTTGCTTGCCTTTTACGCTTATATTGTCATTATTATCGACTGTTACACCTGGTGATTTTTGCAAGACCTCTAAAACCGTACTTCCAGTGGCCACAATGCTACCTTCAACGTTTACAATTAGCTTATCGGCTGCTTGCTCGATAAATGGTTTTTTTGCCGTTACGGTTACTTCTTTGAGATTCTGTGTATCTAAATTCAACTGAATTGTCGAAAGCTTTACTTCCAGATTTTCATTATTTAAGATGATTTTTGGCGAGAAATATCTTTTATAACCAACCATCGAAATCGATACGATGTATTGAGCCTCGTTGCCAACTGCTATTTGTTCAAAACTAAATTTTCCATCTAAATCACTCACAGCACCTTTGGCAAGCGTTGAGTCTTTGGCTTTTAGTAATAAAACATTGGCGAAGGGGAGGGCTTGTTTTTTTTCGTCGAAGAGGCTTCCCGAAATTTTACCTTTGTACGCAACTCCGTTAGTTTGGGCAAAGGTGAACACGCTCGCAAATGCGAGTAGCATTGTAAGTAATAACTTTTTCATTTTTGTAATTGTTAAGTAATAGCTTTTTTCGTTTTTCTTTGGTTTTCGGTTAGACATGTCGTCCAACCTTTTGTGAATTCAATTATTAGATGCAAAAAATATCTTGCGAGTTACAATCTCTGAGAGTTTTGATAAACTACCCCAAAAGTTTTGAGGCAGTTTTTACGCTTTTCAATTGAATGTTGTTTGCTTTTTCATAATTTCTGTGACAAATATATCGGTACTTTGTAATACAAGGTAATTGTTATTACACAAGTGGTTTTTATTTTAGGATGAACGGTCTATCGCTGTAAAAGTAGCTTTTGAGTAGTAGATGCAATTCTGAAAAGAAGCGTTGCGTGGATTCTTAAAATTATTTAATATTATTCTTTTGTTTCTGGTACAAACTCTAAAATATCACCAGGTTGGCAATTAAGTGCTTCGCAGATAGCTTCTAAGGTCGAAAAACGAACTGCTTTGGCCTTTCCAGTTTTTAAAATCGAAAGGTTTGGAAGCGTAATATCTACCTTTTCGGCCAATTCTGAGAGCTGCATCTTGCGTTTGGCAAGCATTACATCAAGGTTTACGATAATGGGCATATTGGTAGTTTTTAAACAGTTAATTCGTTTTCTTCTTGTAATTCAACGCCACGTTTGAAAATTTGTGAGATTAGATAGACGATTCCTATTCCAAAAATGTAACTCAAATCGGGAGAAAAATTATACTTGAAATGATTCGTTATAAGTCCTTCTAAATCAATCACATATTGTCCAATAATAAAATTCATGACTCCAATTACAATCATCAAATGAGCTATTTTTTCAATGATGATTGAGGTATCAGAAGTGAATGGATTATTAATATTAATGTTGGTGAGAGCATCTTTTGCTAATCTCCAAATTTTAATCACAAAATAGGTTTTTATCAAAAATAAAATATAGTAAAATATGAGCCTTCCTAAATAGTCATTTTTCAATGTTCTGAAAGAAAGTTTCGCATCTGAAATGGTAACGTTCTTAGTAAAATCGGCATCAGAAAATGATATAAAATAGATTGTGGCAATTCCAACTATAATAGTCAATGCTATTGTACCAATATAACCAATCCATGCAATAATTCTTAAAATATTCAAGATTTTTTCGGTTTGTGTTTTCATAGTTGAGTTTTTTAAACAGTTAATTCATTTTCTTCTTGTAATTCAACGCCACGTTTGAAAATTTGGGAGATAATATAGACAATGCCCGCCATAAAGAAATATTCTCCGTGATTGAAATGATTGACTAAGTCAATATCAGTATGCTTTGAAACGTAGTTGAAATAGCCATTGCCAATTTCGGCCATTATCCAAAGACTGAATAACAGATAACTGATATTCTGAATTTTGGTAGCAACCTCATCAGTGAAAGGATTTTTTAATTTTAGTTTGTGGAGAAAATCAAATAAATAATACCAAATGTGAGCTTTTAGGCCTGCAAATACGATAACTAAAGATTTTGTAAAATAGAAATAAGTGAGGTTTAAGTTACGTAGTTCAAAAATACTTTTGTTGGCCAAATATATTTTTTTAGCGAGTTCTGGATTTGAGAAACTTATAATAAATCCAATAAGTTGACTGCCGCATTCAATCGAAAAGCCGATAGCTCCGATGAGGGCCAGATATTTGATAATTTCTAAGATTGTTTTGGTTTGCGTTTTCATAAAAATGTATATTAAAATGTGATTGATAGCACAAATGTAAAATTTATTTATTGATAAGCAATAAATAAATAATGTTTTTTATTAAATATATATTGATAAGCAGAGGTTTTTGAGTATAGAGGTATTTCTCAATTGAAAGAAAATTGAGTAGAAGAATGAATTAAAAAGATTTAAATATTGATTTGTATAAGTACTACTGTACCAGATTCAGTAACTAAATCGGTCGTTTCAACTCTAATTTTATTGGCGTAGCTTTGGTTGAATAATTCGATACGTTGATTGGTGATAGACGTACCAAAAGACTTGTGCAATATATCTTGATTGTACTGAATCTCGTTAGCTTTAGTGCGGCCGATACCATTATCAACTATACTAATTTCGAGGCATCTTTCGTCGGTTTGCGATACTTTTATTGTTAAAACTTTCTCAGTTTTTTCGCTGTTTCGCAAGCCGTGAATAATGGCATTTTCTACAAATGGCTGAAGCAGGAGAGGAGGAATCATAATAGAATCAAGGTCTATTTCTTCATCAATGTTTATCGAATAAAAGAAATTTGATTCAAAACGCCCTAATTCCACATCAATATAAAGGTTGATTGCTTCAATTTCATTGCTGAGTGAAATGGTATTTTCTTTAGAATAACTTAGAATTGTACGAAGCAATTTCGAGAATTTTGCAAGATAATTTTTGGCTTTTTCCTTTTGGTCAGAAAGCACAAAGTATCTAACCGTATTGAGTGAGTTGAATACAAAATGTGGATTCATTTGACTACGCAGAGCCATCATTTCTACTTCGATTGCTTTCTTTTCGAGAGCATTTTTGGCTTGGCGTTCATCACCGATTTTTTTTGCAATTGCCAATGCAAAGACAATGATTTCGAGTAAAATTGCAAACGGAAGCGTAAATAAGTGATTGAAGACTCCGTACCAAACTTGTTGGTTGAGCAGCCCAGCTTTAAGCCATGCAGTAAGCCCAAAAACAATTAAGATTCCATTGCTTAATACTACATATTTGACCATCGAAGATTCTACTTTTCGTGCTGTGAAAATCAAAATTCCGATATAAATAATGAGTAGAGGAATGCGAGTAATGATAAAAAGTTTTGCTTGAAGCCCCGAGTCGTTTGTTAGAATTAACCATAAAAAGATGCTAATTCCATAAAAAACAAAGACTTTATTGGTGCTAATAATAAACCTATAAAGCTTATAATGATTTTTCCGAAGGTCTAATAGTTCTGCAACAAATACCAAATAGGCTGCAAAACCAAGCCACATAACTGCTTCGCCACTGTGAACTTTAATGAGTGGAACTGTTCCAATAACTTTACCAACATAAGTAAAAGCCCGACTTTTGATTAGAGTAAAAACAAAGGCAGAAAATACATAAAAAAGGTAATATTTATAGAGTTTTTCGCTGCGATTTCGGTAGTAAATCAATAAAATTATGATGAAAATTACACCCAATCCACCTTGATAAAAAGCCCGAATTTGAAGTTCGTTGAGGTTATGGTTATAATATTGATTGAGCCAAAGACTATGTTGTTTTTCGGTCTTTAGATAATATGAAGTTCGGAGATTTTTTTGAGGAAAAAACCTAAAAAAAGGTAATAAGCCTTGATAATGACTGGATTTAATATAAATTTCAATAGTTCCTTTGCCCTTTATTGAAAAATTATCAACTCCAACTACTTGGTTTTCATTCATTCCCCAAGTGGAAATGAATTCCCCGTTTGTTATTTTATTGACTAATTTTTCATTTTCAAAAATGTAATATTCGCTGATTTCGTTGTCAGGGTTTCGGATAAAAATTTGCTGAGTTTTATCTGTACGATTTTCAATGAAAAAATGAATCCAAAGAACTGTATTTTTGGGTATTTTGAAGTCGGTAGTGAGCGTTTGCCAATTTTTTTCGTTTTTTATCTGTTCAATTGTTTGTTTTGGATTGCTAACACAGACTTCACTTGTCTTATAAATATGAAAATTCTTATCATCGTTTAGTCGTAAGGTATCCGCCTTTGCCCAAACTTCATTGGCAAGAAGAAAAATGATTAATAGAAGTTTGACGGAAATCTTATTCATCTGAATCTAAAACTATAATTGTATCGAAATATCAACCAGCGTACCCGAAGGCTGGTCAATGGTCATGACCTTAATTTTACTTCGGTGGTGCTGGTTATGAACTTCTATTTTTTTTCTTCATCAATGGAGTAGCAATATTGCCAGAAATACTCGTAGAATCGTTTTCGATATTCCGAAAAATATTCATTCGATACCCATCATACGTATCAATAATGAATATTTTAATATAGTTACCCATTGAAGTAAATAAAGAAAATTTTAGTGAGGTGATGAATTTTGTGCAATATAAGTTTTTTTGATTTTAGCCTGTCATTTATTGACAAATTGACATCGACATCTCTTGATATTTAGTCATTAGAGCTGTGAATTTCTCCATTTTCTCATATTGTTCCAAGCCTTTTACTTTCTCTTTGAGTCTTTTTGCTTCATCTTTATAATTTACCCAAAGTTGGCGTTGTTTGGTATTGCAATTAAGTTTTTTGTTGAGTTCTCGGCGTTCTTCGGCCGAAATCCCATCTTTACTTAATTCAATCTGAATTCTTCGGGCTTCAATGCGTAGGTCAATATCCAAGGTTTTGTATAGAAAATCCCCATCCATTGCCATGTTATACATCGAGCGAGTAACCTCAGAAGCATCGTTGAGCAGAGCAGCATTGCTCATGTTTTCCATGGTTTTCTTCTGCAGTTCTTTTTCGATTTGTGCTTTTTCTTTTAATAGCGCCTTGAGTTGAGTGTCTTCTTCGCCTTCGAGTTCTTGGGCTAACTGTTCATTAATCTCTTCATTTTTTTCGGAATCATTCTCCTTGATTTTATCGAGCATAATATCGCCCATTGGTTTGTAGCTCGCTCCCGAAAATGTGTGTTTTTTAGGGTAAAATTCTACAATTCGGCAGCCATATTGAACATTATCGGGTCTTAATATCTGCAAAACCAAATACACATGATTGTTTCGTTTGTTATAAACCCAACCCATTCCGCCCATTCCTGTTGCGGCATAAGTACTTTTGATGGGAGCAAACTGACCGCTTGCTTCGCCCAAATCTTTCAGATAGATATGTACTTTGCCATCTTCTGAGTTAAACTCATAAACATCGGCAGTTATGGCGGGGGCATCATTATTGGCAGAGGTAACAAATGCACCCTTTTTAAAAGTTTTTGTCTTGATTTTTTTTGCTGAAGTCCAAAATATATCACCTTGCATATAAGCATCAAATCGTGCCATTGTGGTTGTTTGCGTGCCATCGCCTGCGGTCATTTCCATCACAATTTTTCCCATATCGGGGGTATTGACGTACATTCGTTGGTTCATACTTGGCAAGATTGTCCAATAATCAAGCCCTTCGGTGTCTCCAACACTTTCTGAGCCTGTTTCCCATTTTGATAAGAGGCTTTTTGGAATCCCGACCACGCCATTGGTCATATTGATGTATTGATGAATCATGCCACTTTCACCTGCACCATCGGAGCAATAAACTACCAAATAGTGCGTAGTAGAATAAGTCCCACTTGCTTTCGGAATCGGGTCAGGCTTTAAATTGAAAGAGGGTTTTGAGAAATCTATTTCTTTGAAACCTCCAGCAGGATTGATAATTTCAATGTCCTGTGCTTGTACTTTTCCAAGAAATAGGAGAGTAGCAAGAAGGTAGAATGTTTTTTTCATGGCTGATTATTTGCATTTGTTTAAAACTTCTAAGGCCAGTTTTTTGGCGAGAGCAATATTTTCTTCGTCGTTGGTGCTTACATCTGCCAGTATTTGAAATGTAATTTTTCCGACTAAAACCGTCAGATATTTATCTTTTATTCGCCACGAAGCAGCTTCGCCTACGCCCGAAATATCTTTAAAGATTATCTCATCGGCTGATAAGTCTTTTGCCATATCGGTAGCAGTTTTAGTTGTTTTTTCGTCATAACCTTTTTCTTTTAAGGTTTCTCCTGCTTTTTTGAAGGCAGCTTCTTTTTCGGCGGCACTTGCATTTCTGTAAAAAGCCTTGAAGCATTCGAGCGGTGTGGCTTTGCCTGTAATCATAAAAAGATCGCTGCCAAGCCATTGCAGACCAATACGGTTTGGCATTGGTACGTCCATTTCTTGCCCCATCATTTTCATTTTTCGGCTACGACCACTCTCCCAAGTATATTCATACGTATCCATATCATGTTTTTTAGCTTCGGGGCGAAAATCATACTTTTTCTTGGCCTTCGACATATCACCAGTGTAATGCTTCTGTATTATTTCAAGTGGCAAAAGTTGGTCGAGTTTTGTTTGATACCCCAAAATACAAGCCGAAGCATCGGCAAGGGAGGGCGGTGTAGCTTCCTTTTTTGGGGTTTCGTTATTGTTTCCGCTTGATTTACCGCATGAAAGTAGCGATGTAGTAATTAATATGAGCAATGTTTTTTTCATGGTTTTAACTTGTTTATTTCGGTAAATCAATAAAATATTCGGTTGGACTTATTGAAACTAATCGCATTTGTGAACTTGCTTCTTCTACAACTAAGATATTTTTTGGTAAAAAAATCGGGTATTCTAAGCGAGAAAAAACGGGAAGATGATTTTCGACATCTAAACAAGAATTATATGCCATCAGTGGATGACAATTAAATGGCATTTTCGATAAATACATTTTTTCGCTTACTCTGCCTGCGGTTAGGGCGTATTCTTCACCTCGGAATGTTTTCCAGCCATATTGGTTTTGTCCGAAAATTTTACTTTTTCCTGTTTTCTTGCCTACTATTGCTGCACTAAACTTTTTAGCCAATGGGTTATCAATTACTATTCGTTGAGTTTTTCCACGTTCGTCATTACTGATGATAGTGATTTTGCCATCGGGGGTCAGAATCCAATAATTTATATCATCGGGTTGGCCGAGAAAAGTATCGTCTTTGGTTAGTAGCCATGTGCTGGTTTTTGGTTCTACAAATACACTAAACTCCGCCTTTTTTCCATCTTTTATGTATTCAAAAGTCAGTTGTTGCGTAAAATTGATGGTTTTTTGAGCATTGGCGGTCAATCCAAATAAGCACCAAAAGAGAATAAAGATTTTATTTTTCACGGCTTTTTATTTTCAAATTATCGCAAAATTTCTATTTTGCTTTGAATGCGAAATTAATCTTCATTTCACAGGTTTTTTGGTTCGGAATTGTCACGTAAATATCTGCAATGCCAGTTATTTGCACAGGACTAAGCACATTTACCGTATAAAAAGTCTTGAAAGCCGTTTGGGTATCGTTTAAAATAGCTACCCGATAATTGTTTTCGGCCAATGTGAGCCACTTGGTATTGGGCAACAAATCAGTAGGATTGAAAGGCTTGCTAAAAATTTTATTGCCACTTTTGATGCTTGCTATGCCATCGGTTTGCGTACCTAACTGACTTGGACAGTTTTTAAGAATAGGTTTGTCGGTTTGGGCTGTCCAATTTCCGTCTTTTGGTTGAATCGTTTTATCAAAAGGCAGAATTATTCCTCCTTTAGCAATGTTTGGATCGCCTTTTCCCCCGAAATATTCGTGTAACTCACGTGGACTACGTTTTTTGTCGGGATAATGAATGTCTTGTCCTTGTTTGTTTCTAAAAAATGTCATGATGCCTTTATCTCGCTCAAAAACGCCCATGTAGCTCAGCATGTTATCTACATCTTTGTAGCTGTATTGTGTCTGATAAAACTTGCATCCTCCATCAATTTTGCAATAAGCTATCGTTACTTGTGCTTGGCTATCAAAGAAGTATAACCAGCTAAAAAGTAGGGTGAAAACCTTTTTCATTTTTCTTAACTTGTTTAAAATATATCAGTATTTCATGCTGAAAGTACAGTTTTGAATGCTCATTTTTTTATTGATGAAATCGGTACATTCGGCATTCATTTCGCCTTGAATCTCTTTGTCTTTTACATATTTAGTGATTTTGAAAGTCCCACTTTCAGCGAAAAGACCTTGATTATTTATTTTTATTACCAAGTTTCCGTTTAGATGTGGAGCCGAATTTTTAAGGTCGAATTGATAAACTTTGTTTACTTCGAGGTTTGTATCAATAAATTGTAAAGAGATTTCGTTTCCGTCTTCAACCTTGCCAAATACTGTTTTCAAGGCCGAGATTCCGCCATAACCAAATGTTTTAGCTTCCCACGCTTTTCCATCAACGGTGGCTTTCATTGAGCCTGTTACTTTTGAGCCACCACTGCTTGTATTGTCAGGTTCGGGGTCTTCTGATTTACTACAAGCTGCCGAAACAAGAGCAATTATGCCCAGTAGGATTAGTTTTTTAATTGTTTTCATGGTTTTTATTGAATTTTTATTCTTCGTACGTAATTAAAACTTTACAAGGTTTACTTCTGATTTCTGAACTTGCCGAACCTGATAGATTTCTGAGCGAAATGGTTGTATTCGTAACATAAACATCAAATTCATAGCCGAATAAATCATTACCATCTTTTACCCAAAAATTGGTTGTGTATTCTACCAATGCCTCCACTTTGAGTATTTTGCTCGGAGTTATGCCGTGTGTAAGACTAATTTCTCCACTCGGGAAACCACTGTTGGCAGAGGTTGTGCAGCCAGTGGTAAGTTTTTTTAACTTTATGGCAGGAGCGTCTGAGCCGAGTTTGGTGAAGCCGTAAGATACCATACCCGTCGGAGTAACCCCCATTGTTGCATCAACTGCAACAGAACCTACTTTGAAAATTAGAGAATTGGAGTTATTTGCCCAAATTATGGCCCCCGATGTTCCAAATGCCAAATTACCTGTTAAAGCTTCCTGATAGTTTTTGAATACCAAACCTGTGTACAAACCTGATGTAGCACGCTTTAAAGTCAATGCTGTCTCATTGATTGACTCAATATGATTAAAATTAGCCTTCTCTGAACTTAAAGAATTTGGTAAAAGTGTAACTGACTGCCCAAATGCTTGATAACAGATAATTGAGATTAATAAAAAAGAGATTTTTTTCATGATTACATTAGTTTTCAAAGTTTCACAAATTCAACTCTACGATTATTAGCTTTGCCCTGTGGCGTAGTATTTGGGTCAGATGGTTGGGTTTCGCCTTTACCATCGGTTTCGAGGCGGGAGGCTTCGATGCCAAATTCGGCTGAGAGTGCATTTTTTACTGAAGCTGCACGGCGTTTCGATAAATCTAAGTTTTTGACATCATCGCCATCTGAATCGGTATGACCTATAATTTTTACTTTTACAGCAGGGTTTTCTTTCAAAACCGTTCCGATTTCTTTCAAAACTCCGTAAGATTCGGGTTTGATTTTATCAGAATTTACATCGAATAAAATTCCACGAGTAACGAGTTTTCCTTCAGTGATTAGTTTGTTTCGGGTATCGGGAGCCCCTTCGGCAATACGTAGATTAGTGATAAAATTGGCACCGCCAAACAAATTATTATTGAAGAGCATAGAGTATTTCAAACTTAGGTCGAAGGCACGGGGCAAATCCCAAACTTTGGTTTCGTTGACATATAAGCGAATACGGTTTTTTTGACGCCAGATAGAAACTCTATTAACTTCTCCAACCTTCCAGCTAAACGGAATGGTATTTTCTAAAACTTTTTCATTATTTTTATCAAAAACCCATGCTGAACTCGTACTTCCTTCTTGGTTTGGCATTGGGTGTATATCAAAACCTACTTGTGGGTCAGTGCCAAAACTGGCATCGAAAGTGGGTTTTCGTTTACTGATTTCGGGAAAGAAAACCATCAGCCCCGACATATTTTCAGATACATCTTCGCTTATCATCATGTCAAATTCCATCGTGAAGTTTTCGGGTAATTGATTAACAAAATCAGGAAAGAACAGCCCACGGTCGCTGGCTTTTAGCCATTTACCTTTTTGTCCGTCAATGGTCACAATCTCGCCGCCTGCATTGGTATTCCATTTGGCAGGAAAATCGCCCACGGCATCTTGTTCAAAATCTTCTATGGCAACCACTTTTTCACCAGGAATAAAATCAAATTTAGAATACGATTTCATGCTTGATTTGGACTGCGAAGTACCCGATTCTGAAGTTGATTTGTTTGTTGGTTTCGTAGTGCTTTTATTGCTTGTTGCAGTTTCTTCGGTTTCTTCGTTTTCCTCCGACTCTTCGTTTTCTGTTTTTTTAGAAGAAGTCTTTTTAGTTGTTTTTTCTTCTTTTTCAGGCTTTTCTTTTTTCTTGAAGATATTTCCGATTCCTTCCTCAACTTTGTCGAGGCCTTTATCGAGTGTTCGGTCAATCGCACCATTGGTGCGGTCTTGGGCTTTACGTTTGGCTACTTCTTTGGGGTTAATGATTTGGGCATTAACTAAGAAAGAAATAAAAAGACATGAAACAATGAATAAGATTCTCATGGTAGGCTCATTATTTGATTAATGGCCCAAAACTATAAGCTATTCGGATGCAGTAATAATGTTACTTAGTAGATGGCAGAAGTGAGTAGCCGTTGGTAGATTTGAGTGAGTAATTGGTAAGGAGCGTATTTTTACTTGGTTAGTTCGTTGATTACTTCTTCTTTTCTGGCTCGTGAAATCGGAATTTCGGAATTATCAATCATAAGAATATAGCCACCATCGGCTTTTACGTATTTTTTTACATGATTTTTGGCAATAATGTGCGAATTATGTACCCGAATAAAAGGTAAATCGGATAAAGTTTCTTCAATTTCTTTCAAAGTGCGGCTTACCAACATCATGGGTAAATTTTGCAGAAAAATCTTGGTATAATTACTATCCGATTCGCAGCGAATGATTTTTTCTACTTCTATAAACTCAAAACCTTCTAAAGTGGGTAGTGCAATGCGTTTTACGGCGGATTGCCCCGATTTAAAAACTTCCAGTAAATGCTCAAAATTGCTATTCTGCGTGCTTTTTTTGCTTTTATTTTCCAACTTTCGTAGGCTATTGATTAACTCAACTTCATCGACTGGTTTTAATAAATAATCAAATGCACTAAATTTAAAAGCTTTGATAGCGTACTGGTCGTAGGCGGTTACGAAAATAATATCGAAATTGATAGGAGCGAGGCGGTTGAGTAACTCAAAGCCATTCATGAATGGCATATCAATATCGAGAAAAATGAGGTCAACTTGATTAGAACGAAGAAATAAAAGTGCTTCGGCTGGGTGATTGAACGACGCAACGACTTGAACCTGTGGGCAGTCTTCGGACAGAAGAATTTCGAGACTTTTGGTAGCATGTGGCTCATCGTCTATGATAACTGCTCTAATCATTTGATATTTTTATAGAAGACAAAAATAGGAATAAACTGATTAGGTCTCAATTTTTTGAGATTAAATTTGGGTTTATACTTTCCAAAAACAAAACTTAGCACTGACAGTTTTTGTTATCTTTGCGAATTAGCTTTTGCAAAAGAAAAATTTGATTTTTATAACGATGTGCTTAGTCGATGAGAAAAAACATTCACTCATTCACTCATTCACTCATTCACTCATTTATTTAATGAAACTCATAAAAGTAGCAGCAGGAACGCTCAATCAAACGCCTTTGGCATGGGAGCAGAACCAAAAAAATATTATTGATTGTATCAAAGAAGCTGATAAACAGGATATTAGCTTGTTATGTCTGCCCGAGTTGTGCATTACTGGCTACGGCTGCGAAGATGCCTTTTACTCGTGGGATTTGGTCGAACAAGCCAAAGAAAGCCTTCTTGAAATTGTGCAGCACACTTCGGGAATGATTGTCTCGGTAGGTTTGCCGATTCGTTTCAACAACAAAATTTACAATACTGCTTGTTTGATAGCCAACAAGAAAATTTTAGGATTTGTCTGCAAACAACATTTGCCTAACTATGGAGTTTTTTATGAAGACCGTTGGTTTCATCGCTGGCAAGCGGGCGTACGAGATGAAATCGAAATTGATGAATTCAAATATCCAATCGGTGATTTAGTTTTTGAACTGGGCGGCGTTCGTATCGGTTTTGAGATTTGCGAAGATGCTTGGGTGGCCAATCGCCCTGGCCGAGCGATGTTCGATAGGGGTGTAGATATTATCTTGAACCCAAGTGCGAGTCCGTTTTCGTTTTCAAAATTCGTGACCCGTGAACGCTTCGTTATTGATGGAAGTCGCTCATTTTCATGTAGTTATATCTACACAAACTTACTTGGCAACGAATCGGGCCGCTTAATTTTTGATGGCGATGCCATGATTGCGTCTGACGGAAATCTCTTGGTTTCTTCGCCACGTTTCGGTTATGCCGATTTTTATGTAACCAGTGCCGTCATTGATGTAGAAGCTCCGAAAGTAAATCATTCACAAGTAAAATCGCCAATCACGCAAGGAAATTGGAGGGTTCAAAGCTTATTTGATTTTCCTGAAATAAAACCAGTTGCTCCGCAATCTGCCGAGTTAGAGAAGTTTGAACGTGGAGGTTTCTTGAAAGAAGAAGAATTTGCTCGTGCCGTAAGTTTGGCCTTATTCGATTATCTTCGAAAATCTCGTTCGCAGGGTTTCACAGTTTCGCTATCGGGTGGAGCAGATTCTTGTGCGTGTGTGGCTCTTTGCGGTTTAATGATTCGTTTGGCCGATGAAAGTATTGGTTTAGAGGCTTTCAAGAAAAAACTTTCGTTTATCAAGAAAATACAGGATTGCACAACAGTTGAGCAGATTGCTGAACGCATGATTCACAGCATTTACCAAGGCACAGAAAATAGTTCGACTGATACTTACGAATCGGCCGAAAGTTTGGCAAAAAACATCGGAGCAACTTTCTATAATGTCAATATTAATGGCTTAGTAGAAACTTATAAGGATTTAATCGAGCAACAAATCGGACGAAATCTTACGTGGGAAACAGACGATTTACCACTCCAAAACATTCAAGCTCGTGTACGGGCCCCAAGCGTTTGGTTGCTCACAAACTTGCACAATCACTTATTGATTGCCACCTCAAACCGTTCAGAAGTGGCCGTTGGCTATTGCACAATGGACGGCGATACCGCAGGAAGTATCAATCCGATAGCAGGAATTGATAAGTTTTGGCTCAAAAAATGGTTAGTTTGGCTTGAAACTGTTGGTTGTGATGTGAAAGGAAAACACATCAAGATTGAAGGTCTGAATAAAGTAAACAACCTTCAACCAACAGCAGAATTGCGACCTTTGGAAACTAAACAAACTGATGAAAAAGACTTAATGCCTTATGAAGTGCTAAACTCAATTGAGGGTGTGGCTATCCGAGACAAAAAGCCACCGTTGGAATGTTTACTTTTCATGGAAGCACAGTACGCTGACCGTTTCGACCAAGCGACTTTGGCCAATTGGGTAGAAAAATTCTTTAGAATGTGGAGCAGAAACCAATGGAAACGTGAGCGTTATGCACCAAGCTTTCACTTAGATAGCTATAATCTCGACCCACGTGGTTGGTGCCGATTCCCAATTTTATCAGGTGGATTTGAAAAAGAACTGGCTGATATGCGAGAATACCTCGAAAAAGGAGACCGCCGAAAATCAAGAGGAAGAATTGGGTTTTGATACTTTTTTTGATACTCAGAATCGTAGTAAACTTATTGCTACGATTCTGAGTATTGATAAAAAGCCAGTATTTTTATTGGCTTGGAGGGGTAGAAAGCTGTTCTAATTCTTCGATTGTCCAAGCGTCGGTTTTACTTGCGTGTTGTTCTCTGATTTTCTTCACATCAGCTACCTGCACAATCGCCGATTGGCGTCCTTTACCAACTCTTACTGAAGTACCAACAAATTCGTAGCGAATATAGCTAACCACAGCCGCAACCCATTCATCAGAATTATCATTCATGGCAAGCATAACACTCGGATAGTTTTTTCCTTCAATTGGGCCTTTCAAGCCATTCATTAAAATTCTTATCGCAATGTCTTTATCTGCATTAAGGTGTTTTGCTCCTCTCAATGCTGGAGCTGCATTCGTTGGTAAACCTTTACCATCTGCACCATGGCAAGCCGAACAAATAGATTTATAAATTTCGCCACCTGATAATATTAGTTTGCGTTCAGCAGGATTGAAACCAGCGAGTTTTATGCCATAAATTTTGGCATCCTCATTTTTGTCAATACTCTTTTTTACGCTCGTAATCATCGGATTATTGGCATTTTGACTCAGAATTTCTTGCACTATTTGTTTAGCCAATGTGCTTTTATTTGACCCCAATGACAGCAAAATTTGAGTTTTTATATCGTAATTCTCGTCATTAATCATTTTGCCAATGGTGGCTATCATGGCTTGGTCGTTTTGTTTTAAATAGATTTCCGAAATCCAGATGGCTGTTTTTCTTACTTGTGGGTCGGCGTCTTTTAAGGCCGTATAAATAGTCGGTTTATCAATAGCATTTAAGCCTTCGAGCGTCCAGAGAGCGTGAATTCGTCCGAGTGGTGATGTATTATTTTTGCCCAAAGCCATTGCTTTTAATGCAGGAATCACCGTTTTATCTCCCAAAATGATGAGTTGTTTTTGTGCATTATCTCTCCACCAACCATTAGGATGGTCTAAGTACGTCAATAAAGATTTTGCTGGAACATCCAACATTTTAGGCTGAGGCCCTCGTTTAAAATCATCGTGAACCAAACGCCAAATTCGACCTCGTTGATTCACTTTGCCTATGCCATAATAGTCGATTTTGTTTCTGAGGAAAGACCCCTTCGGTGTCCAATTCGATTCTTGAATAATACCTCGGTTCATATCAACAATATATAAACATCCATCTGGACCAGTATAAGTATTGGTTGGACGAAAATAAAAATCAGTACTGGCAATAAATTCTTTTTTGTCGTAAGCGTTTTCGAGTTGAGTTTTGCCTTGATTATTAATTACCTTCGCACGGCGAATGATACGAGCCACTGGTTCGTTGATGAGATAATCGCCCACTAAATCGGCTGGAAGGCGGTCGCCTCTAAAGATAGATTGTCCATTGGCTGCCGTAAAGTGATTCAATGTACTATCTGGGTTTAAGCGAGGCTTACCACCTTGCACATCGGGCGTAGAAATTATTGGCCAAATACGGTTGAATTTCTCTTCGCTATACGCATCCGAGAATTCTAATTGGCCATATTTTGGATTGATTTGAAAACCAGAACCCGCATTTTCGCCACCTGCACGGCTAAAAAATAGCCTTCCATAGTTATCGTGCGTCAGTCCCCATTGACCATTCGAGCCACTTGGCATAGAATCGGGCTTTAACACACCATTTACATATCGGAAACGAACAGCATCATAAGTCTGATAAATATAATTATCAAGATTCCAGTCTAAGCCGCTTCTTTGATGTTCCAGATTTCCGCCTGCTACTTTTCCTAGAATGTAGGCAGGTTTTTTTACATCAGCTATGCCATCGTCATTCGTGTCTTTATAGCTGTAAATATCATACGTATCAGTTTCGTTGACCAAAAGTTCGTGATTGACACACAAAATCATGCGTGGTAAAAGCAAGTCTTTAATAAAAACAGAACTTTTATCCATTTTGCCATCGTTATCGGTATCTTCCAAAAGCATTACCCGACTTCTTTTTTCTTTTGTGCCTGTACCATCAGCATCTTGTGTGTAGGTTTCCATTTGAGCCACGTACATTCTGGCGTTACCATCCCATGCAATAGCCACAGGTTCTTTTATCATGGGTTCGCTGGCGACCAACTCCATGTGATAGCCCTCAGGAACATGAAACGCCAGACGGCTTTGTTCTGGCGAAAGTACAGCGGGAGTATTAGATTGAAGGCTATCAATTTTTGAGAATTGAATGTTGTCATGGAATGTGTCTGAAAATTGCTGATTCTTGACAAAGTAAGTGAGTCCGAAGAAGGCCAATAGTCCGAATAGTAAGTAATTAAGTTTCATGAGTAAAAGGCTGAATAGATGAGGAATTGTATAATAGATGGATGAATATTTTGTATATTTCTAAGACAAATATAGACAAAATTATACGATAAGATTAGACTGCTCTATTAAATTTATGGACTAATTTATTAGGTAGTTTAGAATGGATGATGGGCATCAATAATTTGGGGAAAAACCTCAACTTTAATATTAAATGAAGTGATTTTAGACTTTGGAGAATCTGAAAAATGCGTAGCTGCAAAAACTGCTAATCGCCGTAAGTAAATGCCAAATGGCATGACCTTGATAAAATGAGTGTGGGTCGCAGTTGATTTTCTGCACATCTAAAGTTCGAATTTTAACAGCCAAAAACATCAGTATAAAACCTGAAATCGCTAAAATAAAGGATTTATGTTTTCGGAATTGAAAATAGTGGATGCTGATGCTTATAAGTAATAGTAAAATCATGGCAGGTAATAATTTACTGCTTGAAATCATGAGTGAAATCGGCAGAAAAGCAACGATGACCACCAATAAACCACCAACCCAAAGTTTTTTTGCGGTTGCTGAAAAGTCAATTTTATAGAAAAGATGATAAAAACCAATACCCAATAAGGTGATAGAAATGCTGTAAGTGCCGTTCATATCAACTCTTTGACCTAAATGAGTAAGCGAAGCATGAAAAAATGCACTTCCAAAACTTAAATAAATAAAACAAAAACCCATCAAAGCTGACAATAACGGAAATTTTTCAAGTCTATTTTGCGTGAATTTAGCTTTGTTATTGAAATCATATTTTGCAATTTGTAGAAGCAAAATTCCAAAAAAGAAATACGCCAAATTGGAATAAGTATTCATCGACTGATGAAAAAACTTTTCTGTATCATTGAACTCACAATATTCAACTGTCAATGCCGATTTGCTAATCGTCATTCCATCCCAAACGCTTCCACTTAGCCAAGCATTTAAGCATGCCCAAACCACTATCATTCCGAGCATAGAAACGAGTGCGTTTACAAAAAAACGGAAATATATTGGTTTAGGCATGACGTTGAGCTTTTCAGAGAAATTAATATATCAGTATTACTTTTCAAAGTCAGTTTCAAGGAGTTGTTTTTCATCAAAAACACCACCGATTGGCTTTTTATCTCTCAATTTTTTTACATCGCTTGCCGAAATGTTTTTGCCTTCTTTTGCAAGGGCATTTTGTGTATAACGAATAATATCAGCAATATCTTCATCGCTAATATCTTTGTTATTTATCAAGCCTGGCATTTCATTATTCAGTTGATACACCTTTCCGTTTACGCTAATTGGGCCACCCAAACCGTGCAAAATAATCGCCGCCAAGCGTTTCATCGAACCATCAATGTATTCAGACCCTTTCAATGGTGGAGCTAAATCTTGAATACCTTTACCATCGGCTCCATGACAAGTCGCACAAATCGAGCGGAATAGTTGTAAACCCTTGGTTCGATTGTCAACTGTATTCGTTTCTTTGACAAAAATCGGGTTTGGCTCTTTTTTCTCGGTATTTTTAATTGCTATCGTCAAGTTATTTTTCAGGGTTGCACTTGGATTTTGCGTGTCAATATATTGCTGCTCTTTACCCGATAGGCTACTCACAATTGCTTCTTGAATAATACGTTTATCGGCATATTTTTTCTCGATTTGGGCAAGTATTGGTAAAAAATTATTATCGCCTATTTTGAGCCAAGAGTTCAACGAAAATGCCAAATAAAGGTCTATCATTTCGTTGTTTTGAGCCAAAAGTTGAGTACTGATAGTTTTCATTTTTACAGCAGTTTGTGCTGTTGCAAAACGTTCCGAAAGTCCCAAAGCATGAGCAATTGTCTCTGCTTGTTTCGATTTTGTTAAAACATCAGAAATAATTCCGAAAGTCAAAGCATTCATACCATCTAACACATAAAGTGCATGAATAGCCGTCGAATATTCATTAGTAATTTGAGTAAGAGCAATCAAATCTTTTGTAACAGAAATATCCTTTCTCTGAATCAAAAGCTGCTGACTCCTATCTCTTATCCATCCATTTGAATGATTCAATAAAGCAACTAAATCTTTTGATGTAGCCTTTGCAAAGTCAGGAATTGTATGCAGTTTAGTGGTTTTATTGACCACTTTCAAGATACGCCCAGCATTTTGTAGCGTATCTAATTTTTTATTGGCCAGTTGTTCGGAAAGGTATTGAGAAATATATGCTTTGTGTTGAATAATACCACGGTGCATATCCACAATATACATTGCTCCATCTGGGCCGTTAAACAAGTTGACAGGGCGGAAACCTTCGTCGGTTGATGCAATAAACTCTTTGCCATCAATCGCTTGATTAGCAGCAGTTTGAGTATTACTAAAGTTTAAAGTATTCCGCTTAATTAGGTTAGCTTCTGGCACACACACAAAAGCATTTTGATTGTAAGCACTTGGAAAAGCCCCACCTCTATAAATCAATGGTCCGCACGAAGCAGTTACTTCTGTCAAGTACCCTCGTGCATCTAAAACGCCTTTTTGGTAGCCACGATTGACCGAAGTTGCGTGAATTGGATATACCTTATTGTTAGTCAACTTTTGCCCTTCAGCTATCGAAGGCTTAAAATATTTGTTTCTGATAGCTTTATTTGGCAAAACGTAATCGCCTTGTAATTGAACACTATTGTTGTTATAGTAAAGTCGTCCGAAATTATCCTTTGTAATTCCCCATTGTCCACGATACGAAGTTGGTTCTTTTATCCATTTTCCATTGCGTAACTGATAACGAAAATTATAATTAGCGTTATAAATCCAATTGTCAATATTCATCATCAATCCATTTGAGGTGTGTTCTACATTTCCTCCTTCGGCATAAATTGGGTCAACAAGTGTTTTTTTGCCAGGCTTATCATTTTTGATTTCCACAAACCAAAGTTTGGGGCCATCGGTATAAAGAAGCCCACCATAGACATGAGCCAAGGCTCGTGGCAATGTAAGTTTATCAAGAAAAGTTTTCGAGTGGTCAATCACACCATCTTTATCTCTATCTTCTAAAATCGAAATTCGGCCGTTTGGTTCATCTTCACCGATACCTTCCAGATTGGGCATGTATCCAATCATTTCTACCACCCACATTCTTCCTTTATTATCAAAGTCCATACTTACAGGAGCCTTAAATAGCTTTTCGGAAGCAATTACACTTAATTCAAAGCCATCTTCAATCTGGTAGCCTTCCAATGAAATCTTAGGTTCATTGAAATCAATCAACTTGAAGCCAGTAATAATGATAGAAAGCGTTAGTAATAAGCCAAATACGATTCTAAATGGTCTTGTTGTTGTCATTTTTATTAGGGTTTTTAATTGAAAAAACATTTAGTTCATGAAAAAGTTTTTCATGCTCACACCTTTTTTCAAGGATTATGCAATTTACAATTTTTTAAAGCTTTTTGTTTAAGCTTATTGTGGAAGTGATTTGTTTTGGCAAAAAAATGCACAAAAAAAGCGTGCATTTCATCAGAAATGCACGCTTTTTATATCTCAAAACACTAAGTCTTATGCTTCAGCTACTACGCTAACTGCAACTTTGTGCTTAACTTCTTTGTGAAGGTCAAGGATTGCTGAGAAATCACCAACGAATTTCACATCATCCATCGTAATTTTCTTACGGTCGATGTCGAATCCTTTTTCTTTCAAGTAATCAGAAACTTGAGTGTTAGTCACACGTCCGAAGATTTTACCGCTTTCGCCAGTTTTCATCGGAATCGTGATTACCATTTCACCAATTTCTTCTGCCATTGTCAAAGCAGCAGTTTTGATTTTTTCTGCTTTGTGAGCAGCTTGTTTAAGATTTTCAGCTAAAATCTTACGGTTCGATTCAGTAGCTAACTGAGCAAAACCTTGCGGAATTAGATAATTACGACCGTATCCTGGTTTTACAGAAATCAAATCGTTTTTATATCCAAGACCAGCAATATCAGTTTTTAATATTATGTCCATTTTTTTAAAACAAATTAAAAATTAAGAATGTAGAATTGAGAATGTAAGAAACATAAAATTGAGAATTACCTCTCATATCTCATATCTCATATCTCATATCTTATTTAAGTCCATCAGCTACGAATGGCATCAAAGCTAAGTGTCTTGCACGTTTGATGGCAACCGATACTTTACGTTGGAATTTAAGGCTGTTTCCAGTCAAACGACGAGGAAGGATTTTTCCTTGTTCGTTTACAAACTTCAATAAGAAGTTCGCATCTTTGTAATCAACATATTTAATACCTGCTTTTTTGAAGCGGCAATATTTTTTGCGAGCCTGATCTTTTCTATCCACAGGGTCGTTTACGAGTGACATTGCGTTGTTTCTCATCTTAGTTTTCAGTTTCTGCTTCTTTCGGAGCTGTTTCTACATTTTTTCTGCCAATTTGTCCTTTGCTACGGCGGTCGCTGTAATCAATAGCATATTTGTCTAATTTCGTAGTCAAATAACGCATTACACGCTCATCACGTTTGTAGTCAGTTTCCAAAGTTGCAACTGTCGTAGGGGCAGCTTTAAACTGAATTAATTGATAATATCCCGTATTCTTATTCTGGATGCTGTAAGCCAATTTACGAAGTCCCCAATGTTCTTCGTGAACGATTTCTGCACCTGAATCAGTTAATGTTTTTTTGAATTTGTCGACAGCTTCCTTTATCTGAGTTTCAGATAAAACGGGAGTTAGGATGAAAACCGTCTCATACTGGTTTTGAAACATACTAAAACAGTGTTAAATGATAAAAATTATTTTTCTCAAAATGAGGGTGCAAAGGTACAAATAATAATGTATAATGAAAAATGTATAATTGAAAATATTAATTTTATTTTCAGAGAACAGTCTAAAAGTCAAGTTTTTAACTATCAGCCCCAGACTTTGGTAGGTCTTTCAGTTGTTCATATTTACCAGTTTCAAAATTGATTTTGAAGCAAAATGTGCTTATTCCGTTCGTAACTACTAAAAAAGGGCATCGCATCGTGAGATTATATCGAGAAGCTTGCTCAATTACAGCCCGATTGATGGGTACATCGGCCGCTTTACATTCAACCAATAAAAAAGGGTTCCCTTCATTATCAAACACAACAATATCAGTACGTTTTTGTAATTTATTATAAGATAGGCCACCTTCGAGCCTCAGAAGACTTTTTGAGTAGCCATAATGATTTAATAATAAATTAATGAAATGCTGCCGTACCCATTCTTCGGGTGTAAGTACCAGATATTTCTTGCGAATTGCATCGAAAATATAAGTTTTTCCGTCCGTTTCTTTCATTTTATAAACGTAGCTTGGAAGGTTGAGTTGGTGCATGTTAAAGAAAAGTTTTGGTACGATGGAACTATTGTTGTAATTTTTGGGTTGGGTACTCTAATATCCTGTAATGAACGTTACAGGGTTTCACAACAAATTTATAGCAATTAAATTATGCAGACAAAAGAAGAAATCGTAAAAAATTGGTTGCCTCGCTACACTGGCACTCCGCTCGAAGAATTTAGACCTTATATATTATTGACCAATTTTGGCAATTATGTAGAAATGTTTGCCGAGAAATTCGGAGTAGAAGTAAAAGGTCGTGACCGAGCTATGCAAACTGCATCCGCAGGAAATATCACTATTATCAATTTCGGAATGGGCAGTGCAGTAGCTGCAACCGTGATGGATTTGCTGACGGCCGTAATGCCAAAGGCGGTTCTTTTCTTAGGCAAAGTGGGCGGTTTAAAAAAATCAACCAAACTTGGGGATTTGATATTGCCAATTGCAGCTATTAGAGGCGAAGGAACAAGTAATGATTATGCTCGCCCCGAAATTCCAGCGTTGCCATCGTTTCGCTTACAAAGAGCTGTTAGTTCGATGATTAAAAAGCACGAATTAGACTATCAAACTGGCACAGTTTATACAACTAACCGTCGAGTATGGGAACACGATGAGGCTTTCAAAGATTACTTGCGTGAACTTCGTGCAATGGCCATTGATATGGAAACTGCCACGATTTTTATAGTAGGTTTTGTCAATGCTATTCCTCACGGAGCATTATTATTGGTATCTGATAACCCAATGATCCCAGATGGTGTGAAAACCGAAGAAAGTGATAAGAAAGTAACAGGAGCTTTTGTAGAAAGACATTTACAAATCGGAATCGATTCGTTGAACGAATTGGCAAACTCAGGAGAGTCAGTGAAACACTTGAGATTTGAGTAACCCGAAAATAAGTGCTTAGTGCAAAATATTTAGAATGATAGGTGTTTATTGATGCTTAGCTATTCAATATTCATAATAAACAAAAATAACACATGGAATGATTTGACAAAAGTATTTAGTCGAAATCATACCACGTGTTTAAAGAGAAAGACTGCTTTAGTTATTGAATTTTTTTGCTTGTCGTCTTGAAACAATGATTTTATCGCCAGTTGTTAAAAGTGCAATGTGTTCTTCGCCGTTTCGTTCGATTTGTTGAAGATATTGTAAATTGAGCATAAATTTTCGGTGGACACGAGCAAATTGCCCTTTGGCTATCAATTGGGTTTCATGAATTTTGAGGGTGCGAGAAGAAACTACTTTTTTGCCACATTTTAAATGAAACTCCGTGTAGTTTTCGAGACTACTTAAATACACCACTTCTTCGGGGCGGATGCAGGTTTTTCCGTGGTCAAACCAAATGAGTTGAGGGTCGCAAAAGTTCGGTTTTGTAAAGAAAGTTTTCATGGCTTTTTGGTTTGTTATTGATACAACAAAGTTGCCAAGAAAGAAATTATGATGGTAGTTGCATTTAGTATTTGGTAGGTTTGGTGGATATTTGGTAGGTTTGAGTTATTATTTGGTGGTACTTTTTTTATTGAATGGTATTTTTACGCTATCGGAATACGTATAACTACCTTAGTACCTTCTGCTGTTTTTTTCTTCGATATTTTATCTTTAATCTGTACATCAATCATATAATCATTGGTTTTACTCAGTAAATCAATTCGTTCTTCATTGATACTCATGCCCATTGACTGATGTTTAGGAGTATTTTTCTTCAATAAAGAGGCTTTTTCTCGTCCGATTCCGTTATCTTCAATTTCAATTTTTATAAATACTGAGTTTTCGTTTTGTACTTTTAAAGTCAAAATCCTGAAACCATCTTTATTCATTAGCCCGTGTTTGATGGCATTTTCGATATAAGGCTGCAAAAGCATTGGCGGAATCATTATTTCATCAGTCTTTATCTTTGGGTCAAGCTCTAAATTAAATAAAAAGTTTTCTTCAAAACGACGTTTTTCAAGACTGATGTAGAGCAGCATGATTTCGAGTTCGTCTTTTAGTGTAATTAATTGTTCTTTAGAATATTGTAGTGTTGCCCGCATGAGTGTCGAAAAATCGGTCAGATATTCTGATGCCTCGGTTGGGCGGTGCGTCAGAATATAGCTTTTGATAGAGTTTAGACTATTAAAAACAAAATGCGGGTTTATTTGAGAGCGTAACGTTCGCAACTCCGATTCCATGATTGATTTTTGTAGTGATTTTTGCTCTTTCTGCACATTATAACTTCTGATTCCGATAGCTACCGAGAAAAAGAAAATTTCGAGCAATGTACCAGCTGCAAACAAAAGACTTGGGTCGATTCGGAGCAGCACCAATTGAGATTTATCGAAATAGTGCGTCAGAAAACCCGCTAAGCCGCCAATCATTAGAAATGTACTACCGATTTGGATATTCCGAGCTACTCGCCCTTTTGCTCTAAATATCATAAACAAAAGAACAATATTAAGTACAGGGAAAATATCTTGAAAAAACCAGTACATTTCTGTACTCCAATCCAGACGTTTGAGTACGAATAAAACAAAAATATCTCCCAACAAAAAGATGGATAAACTGATAATTACCCAACGGAAAATCTTTGCAAGTAACGGAAAATGGTTTTTGAGTTCGAGAAATTCAAAAATGAATAGAAAGTAAAAAATATGCGTCAGCAAAACATAAATATTGCTGTTTCCTGTAAATTTTAAAAACTGTAATTGATTGAAAATCAGATGAATGTACGGCGAATGTTCATATTCCCAAAGATTAAAAAGTCCGATTGAAATAGTATAAGCAGCATAGTAGAGATAGTAAACTTGGCGGTCGAGCAGATAAAACATAAATACAAACAAGGCCACAAAAAGCAAAACCGAAATCAGAAACCCGTAAGCAATCAGATAAATGTATTCGTTATAAAAAGCATTGAGTTTGTGCAGATTTGCCGTTGCCCGAGTACACAAAACTACTTGAATCGAAAAGTCTTCTCGTGGATAATCATTGATTTTTGCATAAAATTGATTCTTACTTTTGGGCAGAAAACGCACAGGAATATACTGGTCGTCGGAACGAAATGGACGTTGATTTTTACTGAAATTTTCTTGTGCCTCACCAATTTTTATGAGTTTATTTTGCCGTACAATATATAATAATGTAGCTCGATGAAAACCCGTAGTGAGCAGTAAATCAAGTGTATCATTACTTAAATTTTCAACCTCAAATCTAAGCCAATAATTATATGTATAGCCTTTTATCAGGCTTTTGGGAATGGAAAAATTAGTTAATCGTCGAAATTTTTGTTGCGGAATTTCTTGTAATGTCAGATTTGCTGATGAATCAACAAAAAGCGATGCTTCTGAAGAAAAATGAACAAAAGCATCTTTTTCGAGCTGCCCTCGTAATTGTATTTGTGCAAACCCAAACAAACTATTAAAAAGTATATACAAGAGCGTGCAGAAGATTCGGAATGAAACTTCTTTGCTGAATAGCCACTGAATAGGATACTTTAAGTGTTTCAAAATCTTAAATTGGTAAATTAATTTCTACGTTTGTGCCTTCCGAGATTCCCTTGCTTGACTTTTTATCAATGATTTTTATCGAAATATGCAAGTCGTTAGTTACGCCCAAAAGCTGTACTCGTTCATCATTGATACTCATACCCATTGATTGGTGTTTAAGCGTATTTTTTCGCTGTAACGATGCTTGTTCTCGCCCAATTCCATTATCATCAATTGTTATCAAAAGTTCTTCTTTCGTTTTTTGTTTAATGCTTAAATTCAATATTCTGTCGTCGTTTTTGCTCATCAATCCATGTTTAATAGCATTTTCGAGATAAGGCTGAAAGAGCATTGGCGGAATCAGTATTTCATCGGTATCAATGCTTTCGTCTATTGAAAAATTAAAAGTAAATCCATTTTCAAAACGCAGATTTTCAAGCTTTACGTAGAGCAAAACCGTTTCGAGTTCTTCGCTCAATGTGATAAATTTTTCTTTTGATTGTTGCAAAATTGCTCGCATTAAAGTCGAAAAATCAGTCAAATATTCTGATGCTTCGAGTTGGCGATCTTTCAGAATATAGGCTTTAATTGAATTGAGACTATTGAAAATAAAATGGGGATTAATTTGTGAACGTAAAGTTCGTAATTCTGATTCTTTTATTGAGCGAATCAGTCGATTGCGATTACGTTGTGAAAGCCAAGTTTTATAGGCAAGAGCCATCGAAAAACAAAAAATTTCAACTAAAACGGCATAATTTAGGCCAAAACTCGGAGCAAGACGCATCAAAACATTATCCGAGGGCTTGATCTGTAAAAGTTGCTCCAGAAAACCAATCAAAGCCCCGAAAAGCAGCACCGTACTCCCGATTTGAATGTAGCGAATAAAAGGCCCTTTGAGGCTGTAAAGTTGAATTGTGCCATAAATGCCAAAAATGGCAATAATTGGTTGAGTGGCAATCCAGAGCAAGCCACCCAAGGAGTAATTTTGTAAGACAAAATTGATGAAAGTATCAATAATCAATAAGCCAACGAGTACTTTGATGTAAAAGACCAAAACTCTACTAAACCTTGGGGCGATTTTGGGTAAATCAAGAAATTCGTAGTGAAATAAATAATAAAAAATATTGGTAATTAGTAAATAAGTATTGTTGTTGGCAGAAAACTTTAAGACAGGTAAGTGGCTGAAAATCAATTGAATATAAGGCGAGTGTTCGACTGCCCAAAAAGCAAAAAGCACTAAAAAAAGCAAATAAAAACCATAATATAAATAGTAGCGTTTTCGCTCAACAAAAAACATAATGAACATATAAGTTGCCACAAAAAGCAAAACTGAGATATAAATTCCATCATGTACTAAGTAAATGTATTCATCATCAAATGCCCTTATTTTATCTTCATATTCGGTGGCATAGCTTACCAGTTTGGGGGTAAGTTTGAAATAGAGCTGAGGATGCTCCGTAACTTTCACCAGCAGTTCATAGCTTTGTTTTGGCTCAAACTTCAAGGGCAAATAGGATTCATCAAATTTATAAGGACGCTCGTTCGGACGTAAGGTTTGATTTGTCGATTGCAGTTTGGTGTAATTCTTTCCAACTTTTCTGAACACATCAACACTTTTATGTACGTCAGTTGTAAATAAAGCATTAATAATGCTATCAGTAGGATTATTAACCGTAAATTTTAACCAAAAATTGTAGCGATAATATTCGGTAGAAAGCTGCTGAAAAGTAAAGGTATTTAGTGGTTTAAAGCTTTTATTGTCAATATTTTGCAATAAAAGTTTACTTGTAGAATCTATGAAAAGTAAAGTATTTGACTGTAAAGAAACCCAGCCATTATCATTCAAATTTTGAGAAAGATTTATTGGTACAGTTTTTTGTGCAAAACTGTGATTTAGGCTAAAAAATAAGCAAAATATGAAGAGTTTTCTCAACCGCAAGTAAGTACTAATTCAAAATTTTATACAATAAATATTTTGTAATTAATTGATAATAAAGCATATAATTCTCAATTCTCAATTCTCAATTATTATCCCTATCTCACCAAATCCATCAACTTGATTCGGTTGGCTCTTGAAACCTGCAAGGTTGCTCCGTTATTCATAACTACATAGCCACCTTCACCTTTGACATATTTCTTTATATAAGCCATATTGACCAAGTACGATTGATGGATTCTGACAAATGGATGATTAGAGAGCAGAGCCTCTAAATCTTTGAGCGTTCGAGAAATCAGAATTTTTTCTTTGTTAGTCATGTAAATTCTTGAATAGTTTCCGTCGGCTTCGGCATAAATAATATCAGTGATTGAAATAAACTCCAGTCCTTCGGGAGTTGGCACTGCTACGTTGGGTTTATGGTGAATCCCACCTCTCATATTGGCCAAAAGGAGTTCCAAATTTTGCAAATCAACTTGTTTGTGTTGTTTCTGACGAACCTTATCTACGGCCCGAACGAGTTTTTCTTTTGATACTGGTTTTAGTAGATAGTCAATCGCACAAAACTCAAAGGCTGTTAGAGCAAAGGCATCATAGGCAGTACAGAAAATGACCTCAAAATTTATTTTCGGAATTTTTAATAAGAAATCAAAACCATTGATTTGAGGCATGCTGATGTCCAGAAAAATCATATCAGGAATCAACGTTTCAAGTACTTCAAGTGCCTTTTCGGCAGATTGGCATTTGGCTAAAACCTTTACATCGGGGCAGTAAGTTTGTAGTTCAATTTCAAGGGAATCTAAGCACCCTTTTTCGTCGTCAATCAGAATGGCGGTTAGCATATTTTTAATTTTTTCGAGAAAGTGAAGCTACGAAAAAAAACTGAATTTATAAATATCTATAGAAATTGAGCAAACTTTTTATGCTCGGTTGAAGTTGTATAAGTTATAAAAGTACCTATAATTGCAAAATAGTATAATAATCAGAAAACTGGGTATTAAATTATTGTTGTTATAACAAATATTTTTTGGTGACTGATAGTTTTTGCAGTTTTTTTATTAATATTGTCACCGAATTAACAAAATTATTCATCAGCGAAATTCAATAATACAAACAGGCGGCACTCCGCTGGGCGATACCTCGCTGGGCGGCAACCGCATAATCTTAAATGTTTCTTATGGCTGGTACAGCAGAAATAATACTTGACGGTAAATCTTACCAATATCCCACCATCGAGGGTACAGAAGGCGAAAAAGCAATTGACATTGCAAAACTTCGTGACGAGACAGGCTATATTACTATTGATAGCGGTTACAAAAACACAGGTGCTACAAAAAGTGCCATTACGTTTTTGGACGGTGAAAAAGGAATATTGCATTATCGTGGATACTCGATTGAAGACCTTGCTGAAAAGGCTAATTTTTTAGAAGTTGCTTATTTGTTAATCTATGGCGAATTGCCAACTATTGAGCAATACAACAAATTTGAAAACGACATTCGTACGCACACTATTGTGAACGAAGATATGCGTCGAATTTTCAATGGGTTTCCAGTAAATGCACACCCAATGGGCGTTATGTCGTCGTTGGTAAGTGCTATGAGTGGTTTCTACCCAGATTCGTATGATGATAAAGCTCCAGACCGTACTGAGACGCACATCATTCGTTTGTTGGCTAAATTCCCAACTTTGGCTACTTGGTGCTACAAAAAATCGCACGGACACCCAATCAATTATCCAAAAAATTCTTTGGATTATTGCTCAAACTTCTTGCACATGATGTTTTCATTGCCAGTTGAAGACTATCACGTTGACCCAATCGTTTCGGCAGCATTAAACAAATTATTGATTCTTCATGCTGACCACGAACAAAACTGCTCAACTTCGACAGTGCGTTTGGTTGGTTCTTCAAAAGCAAATATTTATTCGTCAATTTCGGCTGGTATTTCGGCACTTTGGGGGCCACTTCATGGTGGAGCAAACCAAGAGGTAATCGAGATGCTCGAAGAAATCAAGGCTGATGGCGGCGATGTAATGAAGTTTGTAAACAAAGCAAAAGATAAAAATTCAGGTTTCCGCTTGATGGGCTTCGGACACCGTGTGTATAAAAACTTTGACCCACGTGCCAGAATCATCAAAAAAGCTGCTGATGATATTTTGGGTAAATTAGGCGTAAACGACCCAGTTCTTGAGATTGCTAAAGGCTTAGAAGAAGCAGCTTTACACGATGATTATTTCGTTTCAAGAAAACTCTATCCAAACGTTGATTTCTATTCGGGTATTATTTACCGTGCATTGGGTATTCCGACGAATATGTTTACGGTAATGTTTGCGATTGGTCGTCTTCCAGGTTGGATTGCTCAATGGAAAGAAATGAGAGCTAACAAAGAGCCAATCGGCCGTCCACGTCAGATTTACACTGGTGCTACTGACCGTCCGTTTGTGCCAATGGCAGAGCGTTGATTCTGTGATTAGTTATTGGTTGACTGATTATTAGTATTTGATAGTCAATTGATTATGATTTTATATAAAAAATGGGAAGCATTTCTGCTTCCCATTTTTGTGTTTTAATTCTGGGCTAAAACAATTCATTGCCGTCGGTTTTAACTGACGGTACTAAAATGACATCAAAATACAGCTTTAGCCAAATACAAGTTTTGGCTGAAGCTATATTGTTTTCTTTACTGTATTCGTCTGTCAGCTAAAGCAAACGGCAATGAATTTGTATTTTATTAAAGAATACTTGAGATTTACTTCCTCGCCAAAATCTTCTGCATATATTTTCCAAGAATATCAAATTCGAGATTTACTATACTTCCTACACTCAACTGATGGAAATTGGTATGCTCCCAAGTATATGGAATGATAGCCACACTAAAACCATTATCTTTTGAGTTTACAACTGTCAAACTCACGCCATTGACACAAATAGAGCCTTTCTCTACCGTAATATTATTGTTTGCTGCCTCGTACTCAAATGAAATTAACCAGCTACCATTTTGGTCTTCGATGGCCGTACATACGCCTGTTTGGTCAACGTGACCTTGTACGATATGCCCATCAAATCGGCCATTGGCAGGCATGCAACGCTCTAAATTTACTTTATCACCAAGTTTTAGTTTACCTAAATTTGTTTTTTTGAGGGTTTCATCAATTGCGGTTACTTTATAAAAAGTTGACTCCAACTCAACAACTGTCAAACAAACCCCATTGTGCGATACACTTTGGTCGATTTTTAGTTCATGAGCAATGCTTGATTCAAACGTAAAAGTAAGGTTTGTTCCTTCGGTGTGAATATCTACTAATTTGGCCGTAGCCTCTACGATTCCTGTAAACATAATTATCTGATTTTTGAGCTGCGAATAACGTAAATTAAGGTCGGAAAAAGAACAGTTTTTTGCTAAATTTACTAACTTAGCGTAAGGATTAGTTCTATGTATTTAATAACAAGCAAATCGTGCAAATATGTTTAAAAACAAAGTTTTTTTAGTAATAATAGTACTCGGGATTATCGGAATTATGTTTTATTCATTGAGTGGGTCAGAAAGCTATGCCGATACTGTAAAAAAACAGCGAGATACTTTCTTGAAAAATTTGATGAGTGAAGATGATTCTCCGATAGCCTCACTTAAAGATTTTTCGGGAATAAAATATTTTGAAGCTGATAAAAATTTTATCATTGATGCTGAATTTAAGGCCGAAAGTGCAGGACAAGGAATGATTTTAATGACTGATAGCTCGCAAACAGAAATTAAAAAAGCAGGAACTGCTACATTTTTGGTTAATGGAAAGACATTTACGGTAAACGTTTTTGATGAAGGAGAACATTTTTTATTTCCGTTTAGAGATTTAACGAGCGGTAAAGAAACTTACGGCGGCGGCCGCTTTATCAATATTCCGAAAGAAAGTCTAAACGATGATAAATTAGAAATAGACTTCAATAATGCCCATAATTTTTATTGTGCTTATAACGAAAGTTACATTTGTCCGATTCCGCCTAAAGAAAACTTTATTGATGCCGAAATCAGGGCAGGAGAGAAGAAGTATAAAGAATAAATTCTTATTTTAGTCGGTCTGTGATTTAAATCACCGATTAAGGAAACAATGGATTGATGTCTTATTTTAATTTTCGGACTTAAGTCCGAAAATAATGCAAAGTATATTATTCCTTTGTTCCTTTAGACAGCGAATTTATTCGCTGTTAAAAAGTTGATTTTATAAAAAAATAATCAAACCAAACCATAGAAATCTATGAAAAAACACTTCATCAAAACCTTAATATTTCTAATAATTAGTTCGTTGGCGTTTTCGCAAGAACTTAAAACTGTCGAAGCTTTTACGGCTGGAATGGAAAAAAAAGAAGGTTTCTTGACCTTCTACTGGAATGCCAAAGAAAACAAAATTTGGCTCGAAATTGATAAATTCGACACCGAATTGCTTTATTATCCTTCACTTGCCCAAGGAGTTGGCTCAAATGATATTGGCCTTGACCGTGGTCGTCTGGGGCAAGAACACGTGGTGAAATTCCAACGTACGGGCAATAAAGTTTTGATGGTTGAACCTAATTATTCTTATCGAGCCATTTCAAACGACCCACTCGAACGCCGAGCAGTTGAGGAATCTTTTGCCAAATCGGTTCATTTTGGTTTTGATGTAAAAGCCGAAAGTAATGGTAAAGTTTTGGTCGATTTAACACCATTTTTATTACAAGATGCCGTAGGTGCGGTGCAAGATATTGCTCGTACTCGACAAGGAACTTACCGTTTTGATGCTTCGAGAAGTACGGTTTATTTACCGCATTGTAAAAGTTTTCCGAAAAACACGGAGTTTGAAATGACCATTACGCTTACGGGCGAAAATGCAGGACAATACCTCCGTGATGTTGTGCCAACTGCTTCAATCGTAACCATGAATCAGCATCATTCGTTTGTAGAGTTGCCCGATTTATCAAAAAATGAGTTTAAGGCCAGAGAATATGACCCACGAATTGGTTACAATGGTATCGAATATTTTGATTATGCCACACCAATCAGCGAGCCAATTGTGAAAAGATACATTTCTCGCCATCGTTTACAGAAAAAAGACCCAACATCCATGATAAGTGAGGCCGTTAAGCCAATTATTTATTACATGGACCCTGGTGCTCCCGAACCAATTCGTTCGGCATTGATGGAAGGTGCAGCGTGGTGGAATCAGGCTTATGAAGCCGCTGGTTATAAAGATGCTTTTCAAGTGAAATTGTTACCTGCCGATGCAGACCCGATGGATATTCGTTACAACCTCATTCAATGGGTGCATCGCAGTACACGTGGCTGGTCGTACGGTGCGAGCATTATAGACCCACGTACGGGCGAGATTTTAAAAGGGAAAGTTACGCTCGGCTCGTTGCGTGTACGTCAAGATTTTTTGATTGCTCAAGGTTTTTTGGGTAATTATGAAACAGATTCGTCGAAGGTAAAAGAAATCATGCAAATGTCGCTCGACCGCTTGAAGCAACTGGCGGCTCACGAAGTTGGACATACTTTGGGCTTGCCACATAATTACATTTCGAGTGTTGCTGGCCGTGCTTCGGTAATGGACTATCCACACCCTTTGGTTGATTATGCCAACGGAAAATTTGACCTTTCTCGTGCTTACGCCATGGGAATTGGTGATTATGATAAGGCGTCAATCATTTGGGGATACCAAGATTTTCCTGCAACGGTCAATGAAAAAGCAGAGTTGGAGAAAATAGTGCAGAATACACTTCGTAAAGGCTTACGTTTCTTGACCGACCAAGATGCACGCCCAGAGGGTTCGGTGAGTCAGTCAACACACTTATGGGATAATGGTGCAGATGCCACAACCGAATTGAAAAGAGTAATGGAGTTGCGTAGAATTGCCTTAAAAGAATTTACGGAGAAGAAAATCACGAAGGCAACACCAATGGCCAATTTGGAAGAAGTTTTGGTGCCAATGTATATGTATCACCGTTTTCAGGTAGAAGCTACCGCAAAAGTTTTGGGCGGAGCAGATTATAATTACGCTTTGCGTGGTGATGGTCAAATGGTTTACGAACCTGTGTCAGCTGTTAAACAGCGTGAGGCGTTTAATGCTTTGATGGCTACACTAACGCCGCAGTTTTTGGCAGTTCCTGAACATATTTTGAAGATGATTCCTCCACGAGCTTTCAGATATGATGCAAATCCAAGAGAAACTTTTAAGCGTCATACAGGGCTTGCGTTCGACCCGCTTGCTCCAGCCGAAGCGGCCGCTGGTTTGACTTTACGAATGATTCTGAATCCAGAGCGTTGTTCGAGACTCGTTAGCCAAAGAGTATTGAAAGCTGATTTACCGACTTTCTCAGAAATAACAAAGGAAATGACTAAAAGATTGTGGAGAAAGCCTGGAATTGGAGAAAATACATATTACGGTCAAATCGATAGAATGGTGGCTATGCAGTATCTTGACCATCTCATGAAATTAGCAAATAATAAAGAAACTGCGGCTGAAGTAAGAATGAATGCTTATGCTGCTATTAATGAAATAAAGATGTTAGGTGAAAGTTTCTTCAATGATGCTGGTTTTTCAAGATTAGCTTTGTTGAAAATCAAGCAGTTTGAAGAAAACCCAGAAGCCGTGATTTCGTCAAACTCACTTACGCCACCCGATGGTCAGCCAATTGAATCGGGCTATGATTGGTTAGGTACTGAGTGCGAGTGGTAATGCTAAGAGTTCGATTACTAAAAAGGCGTTCAAAACTTTATTTTGAACGCCTTTTTTTATTCTAACCGTGGACTGTCAACAATAGGAACATACTACTTTACCTAATTTCCTTCTTAGCAATGTTGCCTAATTCTTGCCACGTCAAATCGAATGAGATTGTTCCTACGGCGTAAGCGGCTGCTTCATAAGGATTGTATAGAAACTGTAAGCCATTTTTTGTTACAGCAATGTTGGCTGGTAAAAAGAACGGATTTCCCCAGAAATAATCTTCCTTGTTGTATTCAAAATCGTTGTCTTTGGCAAATTCTTTTTGCGTTTTCTCAAATTTCAACTCTGCTATTTTTTTCAATGCCGTTGTGTCAGAAACCATATCGGTCAGTTTCAGTAAATCTCCAGTTTGGGCGTTGAAATTTAGGTAAGTGATGTTAGAATTTCCATGAGCTCCACCCGTAAACGAATAAACTTGGTAATAAATAGAAATCACTTTTGGGGAAATCATGAGCGTGTCACCCGACCCTTCGTAATCCCAACCCATTAATGGCATATCGTCATTCTCGGCTGCTAAAGACTCAAATTCTTTAATAAAACCTTTAGCAAGCGATTCGATTGAGCCTGTTTTTGTAGTTTGCACCGTATCTTCCATGCTAAAAGTTTGGTCTTTTACCATTTGTTCTATTTGTGCATTGATTTTGCTGATTACGGCTTCATTACCACCCACCAATTTTGGGTATTTTACGCTAAAACTTGTAAGCACGGTATCACCATCCTTTGTGATTTTAGGCGGAGTTTTAAGGCTATAAGTTACGCTATCAACTTTTATTTCGGCTGAAGCAGTAGTTGTAGTTTCTTTTTTACTCTGACAAGACGCCAAAGCGATTACTGAAGCAAATAATAGGAGGAGTTTTTTCATTGATTATGGTTTGAAAGTAGTTTTGTTGTTTAAGCTTATGCCGCCATTGCATAAGAAGTATTTCCAATATATTTTTTCAATTCTTCATTTAGTTCTACTAATAATTTTGCTTTCATTTCTTCATACTGTTCTTTCATAAATTGGACACCACCATCTTGCGAATGAAGTAAAATCATTGAATTGAGTTTTTCAATTTGATGAAGTATATCAATAATTCTGTAATCTTTATTGCTAAGTTCGATTGATTCTTCCATGCTATTTTAAAAATTTAATTCTATGAATCCTTTTTGAAATGATTTACCATTATGATTTTTACGAGTTTTCGAGAACCAATCTTGCCAATAGAAAATATCGGTATTCGTAAATATTCGATGCTTGTGGTTTTCTGAGTATTCTATTAAAAAATAAACGTCTAAGTCTTTATAATCTTGTTTTATGCTTGTTTTGAAATCACTCAATGTCTTTGTATTAACTTCAAACCAATCATACTTTATGAAAATCAAGAAATCAATATCATTAGGGTTTGTTTTTTGTGTCACGAAACTTCCATTTACCCAAATCTTGAAATGAGGATATATTTTAGAACGAAATTCGTCAAGAAAACGCTCAAAATTAGTGAAAATCTGAAGCCGAGTTGAGTCTGAGGGGAAACTTTTAACAAAATTTTCAACAAATATCTCATAACTTATTTCTATGTGGTTATATGGTGTTAAGTTGCCTTTTTCGTCAAATTTTAACATTAATTTTCTAAAAATATATCCTTGAATGTGATAATTAGTTATTCAAATATATGATTTTTCGCTGAAATTTTCTCCTAAAAACCAAAACACAAAAAATAGGGTGTCTAAAATTAGATTTAAACACCCTATTTTGTTGATAAAAGCAAATTTAATTACTCAGGCGTATTATACAATGCCACATTCGAGATGATTGGTTTTGCAAAAGCTTCATCAAACACAATGCGGAGTTCTTTGGCGGTTGTTGTCGGAAAATAAACGATTCTTTTATGCCCGATAGTCGTGGCAAAAGTGAGGTTTTTCCATTCTCCATTGATTTTTGCTTGAATATAAAACTTCTTCACTCTTTGCCCATAACGAATATCTTCTTGCACTACAAAGCAGTTGAAAGTTTGGGGCTTCGTAAGCGTAATATCGTAGGTATCTTTACTGAAATCTTTTTTGAAATTGCCAGTGGTCAAGAGATTATTCTTGAAATAAGTATCTCTCATTTTCTTAAAATCCATTAAGGCTTTTTCATCATTTTCATGAATCAGTCCACGGTTGTCAACTGGAATATTCAGTAATAAATTTGAACCACGCCCAACCGACTTATTCCAAATATTCATCAAATCTTTGTCAGTTTTAACTTTATTGTCTTCATTTTTGTGGTAAAACCAGCCTGGACGAATCGAAACATCACATTCGGCAGGAATCCAATGCGTTCCTTTTTCATCACCCACGTTGAGGTGTGCTGGTTTGTCATAAGCAGGAAAAAGTTGATTGCCATTGATGGTCGCCCAGCAAGTTTCGCCTGCAAAACCATTTTCATTTCCTACCCAACGAATATCAGGGCCAGCATCGCTAAAAATCAAAGCATGTGGTTGATACGTTTTTACGGTTTTGTTAAACAACGGAAAATCATACACTTGGCGTTTGCCATTTGGCCCTTCGCCATTTGCACCATCGAACCAAACTTCAAATAAATCGCCATACTGAGTCGTAATTTCTTTGAGCATATTTACATAAACTTGGTTGTATTCGGGTGTGCCGTAAGTTGGATGATTTCTGTCCCACGGAGAAATATAAAGTCCCATTTTTAGTCCATATTCTTTGCAAGCGGCCGATAATTCTTTCAAAATATCGCCTTTACCATCTTTCCATTTCGACTCTCTAACGGTGTGTGTTGAATATTTACTTGGGTATAAGGCAAAACCATCGTGGTGCTTGGCCGTCAAGATAATTCCTTTCATGCCCGCTGCTTTGCAGATTCTTGCCCATTGACGACAGTCGAGTTGGGTTGGGTTAAAAATCTCTTCTTTTTCAGTGCCATCGCCCCATTCTTTATCAGTAAACGCATTTGGACCAAAGTGAATGAAAGCGTAATATTCCATATTATGCCATTTTACTTGGTCGGCTGATGGTGTTACTCCGTAAGGTTTAGGGGTTTGGGCAAAAGAAAAACTGGTGATGAAGAGTAAAATGAGGATTTTTTTCATTTGAATAATAAATTGGATAAGGTTTAAGAGTACAAAAATAGAAAATACGATTAATAATCTGCTAATAATATCTTAATTCGATTGACACATAAAACTTTCAGAAATTGTCCTATTTTTGTGAAATAAAACTATGACAAAACCTCAATATAATGAAAAAAAGTATTCTATTCTTCCTAATGTCTTTCATGACACTCAACTTATTTGCTCAGAAAAAAACACCAATCACCATTGCCTCTTATAACCTAAGATACAACACCCAAAATGACGGAATTAATGCTTGGCCAAATAGAAAAGAATTGGTAAAAGGACTAATCCGTTTCCATGAGTTTGATATTTTCGGTATTCAAGAAGGCTTACGTGGACAACTCGATGATATTGCTGAAATGGGCGATTTTGCATTTCTTGGCAATGGCCGTGATGATGGCAAGCAAGGAGGAGAGCATTCTTCGATTTTTTACCGCAAATCTCGCTTTAAAGTTTTAGAATCGGGTGATTTTTGGTTGAGCGAAACTCCCGATGTGCCAGGAAAAGGCTGGGATGCAACTTGCTGTAATCGTATCTGTTCATGGATAAAATTTAAGGATTTGATGACCAAAAAAAGCTTTTATGTTTTCAATGTGCATTTCGACCATCAAGGAGTTGTTGCACGTCGTGAGTCAGGAAAGCTGATGGTGAAGAAAATTCAAGAAATTGCTAAAGATGCGACTGTTATTCTGACAGGAGATTTTAATTCCACGCCCGAAACAGAGCAGATTCAGCACATTCAAACACTATTGAGCGACTCTAAACAAGTATCGCAAACACCAGCTTACGGCCCAGAAGGAACATTTAACGCTTTTAAATTTGATGCTCCGTTGAAGAACCGTATTGATTATATTTTTACGAGTAAGCAAATAACAGTGCTAAAGTACGGCGTTTTGACTGACTCATTTGAGCAACGCTATCCATCTGACCATCAGCCAGTTGTGGCAAAAGTGGTGTTGAATTAAAGATTTCTTAATAAAAAAAAATTGCCGTCAGTTTTAACTGACGGCAATGAAAGCGAAGACGATTTAGATTTTATTTCACTCGAATTTCCCAATAAATAATCCCATCGGCTTCAACAATTTGAGAAAACCCATTATTTCGTAGCACTCGCTGCGAAGAAAGGTTGCTTTTTTCGGTATTAGCCAAAACTTTTCGCACATCGGGTTGGGTTTTTGCCCATTTGAGCATTTCGCTAACTGCTTCGGTCATGTAGCCTTTTCGTCTAAACTCAAAGTGAGTTCCGTAGCTGATTTCAATTTCGCCATCAAGGTTGGGTTCGCCTTTGAAACACACATCACCTGCCATTTGGTTGCTTTCTTTCAATATTATTGTCCAGAGTGTCGAAAAAAGATAGTTTTGAGTCTCGTCGGCTACATTCTGAATAATGCCGTAGTCGAGGGCCTCACGGAGTTCGGGAGATATACTTCTTGGAGATTTTTCGAGTTTGAGTTCTCTTTCCAAAGACCCATCTAAATTACTGTATTTGAGTAACTGTTCGTAAGTCAGTGGGCGAAGAATCAAACGTTCGGTTTCTATCATTGCTTTACATCAATCTTCACGAATCACATCAACTTCAACACCCACTTTATGCTCGCCCGAACTAAAAATTATTCCTTTGAGTGGGGCAACATCGGCATAATCTCGACCATAAGCGGTGATTATGTGTTTATCGCTCGGAATCAGGTTGTTGGTTGGGTCAAATTCACACCAACCCATTTCGGGAATATAAACCGAAATCCAAGCGTGCGAGGCATCTGAACCTTGCAATTTAGGCTTTCCTTTTGGCGGAATTGTTTCGATATAGCCACTCACGTAGCGAGCTGCCAAACCAACGCTTCGCAAACACGCAATTGCTAAGTGAGAGAAGTCTTGACAAACACCTTTACGTTCTTTTAGAACAGTTTTGAGAGGAGTGTTGACACTCGTAAAACCTGATTTGAATTGAAATTCGTGAAAAATTTTGGCAGAAAGTTTACTTACACCTTCAAAAAGTGGCGTATTCGGCGAAAGACAAGTTTCGGCAAATGCCTTGATTTCATCATCCCATTTAATAAACTGGCTGGGCAGTTGGTATTGCAAGACTTCAATTTTTAGAGCATTATCATTCTGAAATCTCAATTTAGCTTCTTCGCAAGTTATCGAGCTGATAGCAAGGGTAGTTTTCGACAAAATCTCAATCTCACTTGATGCAATCACTTTCAAGACTTTATGCGACTCGTGTAAAGAAAAATAATGCTGTGTATTACCAAAAAAATCTGTGCGGTCATAAACTTTTATTGGCTGTGGCTCAATCGTTAAATCAAAGTTGTGGCATAGCTGAGTGGGCAAAGTCAGGGGTTCTAAACAAAGCACACTTTGGTAATTATCAACAGGATTGGCATAAGTATAGACCGTTTGATGTCGTAGCTTATATTTCATCTGAACTTATTTTTTCAATGGTATCTAAAAACGAATGTTGTATGACTGAATGATTGAAGTATAAGCTTGCAAGATTACCTGTAACGTTAGAAATCAAGTCGAAAACCTGTTCTAAGGTCTTGTCAAGTTCCGTACGGTATTGCGTATCTTCATCTGCTTTGATCATGCTTTCAGCATCAAAAAGTTTTACGAGTGTGCTGGCTTCTAAAACGGTACGTTCGGCAATGTTTAATCGATTAGAGTCAATATTTTTTGGTAATTTCGATAAACAATTCGATAAGGAATCAAGCAAAGACGCCAAAGTATAAGGCAAGTTTGTTTCTAAGAAAACCATATTTAGTACCGCTACCAAACTCCAATGCGACTTATAAATATGACGATACTGAGCTAATAAATGGTGGTTTTCTAAAACGGCTTCCATCAAAACGGCTTCTACGACATCTTTATTTTTAAAGCTAAAAGCAGACCTAAGCACCGATACGTGTGATAAAATTCGCTCAATATTTTTACCAGCTTCGAACAAGTAAAAACCACTATCACGTGGAAGTGTCTCGAAAATATTACCATAAAAAGCGAAAAGTCGGGTATAAAGTTTATCTAAACTATGACTTACTTGGTTGATACTGTGCGAATCTTTGAGCGATTGCAAGTTGTCTTCAATTAGGTTTAAAATTCGGCGAGTTTCCACGTTCCACTTATCACTCACTTGATTAGAAGTACGCAGGAAAGATTGAATATTGTATGCCACTGAACCAACTTTTTTTGTATCGTTGATTAAACTAAATAATTCTGGCTCAGGGTTTTCTAATATCGAATCATCTTCTTCATCGGTAAAACCAGGGTAAGTCCAAGTTAAGTGTGTGATTGACTTAAACAAAACCACCAAGTATTCTTGCTGTTTCTTGCCTTTATCGTTTACGTTTTCGTTGAGGCGGTCAAGTACAATTCTCAAGAAACTTGTCAAGGCCATTGTTCGCTCAAATAAGCGTCCGACCCAAAATAAATTCTCGGCATTTCTACTCGTAAGCGAGTTATTGTGCTGATTACTTGACGTTTTTCGCACAACTATGCGTTCGTAATGCTCAGTTGGGGTATCAGTAACAATCCAAGTGTCTTTCGATAATCCTCCCAGTTGATTCGAGATTACAAATTTATCTTTTACGGGCGAACTACGGGTAAGTCCACCTTGCATGACTTTATAATCATTGCCATCCGACACTAAAAAGGTACGGATTGCTGCAAAACGAGGTACTAATTTTCCATCAATCAATGAAGGGGTTGTAGAAAGACTTACTTCTTCTTGAGCCACAAAATCTTTCGGGCTTTGCAGAATCATTTTACGAAGTTTTTCTAATTCTTCTTTACTCATTTGCCTTCCGTAGAGAGATTTAAAACCTTGCTTACGATTGGCCTTTTTGATGATTAGTCGGTGCAAATTGTTCAGTACAAAGTTCAATTCTTTGGTTTGTCCACACCACCAAGTGGCTACCGAATTCATTTGCAATGGTTCATCGAGTAGAAATTTACAGGCATTTTGCATAAAAGCCAGCAAACCGTAGTTTTCGACCACACTTGCACCTGGTGGATTTACAACCGCCACATTGCCCATCCGCATGACTTGTAGCAAACCTGGAACTCCCAAAAGCGAATTTTGTCGGAGTTCGAGTGGGTCGCACCATTCGTCATCCACACGTCGGATAATTACATCGACACGCTCTAAGCCATCAATTGATTTTAGCCAAACAAAGCCATCTCTCACCAATAAATCACTGCCTTGTACGAGCGTGTAACCTAAATAGGAAGAAAGATAAACATGCTCGAAGTAAGTTTCATTGCCCGCACCAGGGGTTAAGAATACAACATTAGGGTTTTCATTAGAAAGATTTCCAAGTGTTGCAACTGTCTGTTGTAAATGATTGAAATAGGGAGAAAGCCTATTTCGGTAAATATTTTTGTTAAGTTCGGGGAAAACCTTTGCCATAACGGTGCGGTTTTCGAGTGCATAACCCGAACCCGAAGGTGATTGAGTTCTGTTATCCAGCAGCCACATTTTTCCATCAGGCCCACGAGCCATATCGCAAGCATAAATCAATAATTGATTTTGAAGTTTTTGCTTGACATCGAAGCAGGGTTGTAGGAAGCCTGAATTATCGAAAACCAATTCGGCTGGGATGATATTCTTTTTTATCAATAATTGCGGCCCGTAAATATCTTTCAGAATCAAATCGAGCAGATTAGCTCTTTGTTTGAGCCCTTTTTCGATATTTTGCCACTCTTTATGATGAATCAAAAACGGAATCGGGTCAAGTTTCCACGCACGATTTCCGCCATTATCCGCATTATAAACATTATAAGTTACACCATTTTCTTTGAGCTTATTGATGATTTCTTGGTTACGAAGCTCTAATTCTTCCATACCAATTGACTCCAAAGTGTCGAAAAGGCTTCGCCAATGAGGTTTTACCTGACCATTTTGGTCAATAACTTCATCATAGGAGTTGATTGTTTTTTTATATGAATTGAGCAGGCTCAAAGATAAATTTTCTGTCATTTACTATTTTAAAAGGTCATTCACAAAATAATGCTTTTTAAGTGGAAAAAACCAATAAATTCTTGAATTAAACGAATAAAATGCTTAATGATTGGTTTGAGTATTTGTACTTAGTAACTAAAATAGGGATTCAAAAAATTGAACCCCTACAATATTTCTATTTTTTTGCCTTCCAAAAATGCCTTAAATCTAAGGTATTTGGATATTCTGGATTTACTAATTCAATCGGCGTATCGGGCTTGAGGTCAGTTTTTGTTTGAGCTACAAATCTCGAAACCGTTGGCGTATCGAAAATCGGTGCAGTTTGTTCAATCGTACTCGAAGGTGTATGCCCAAAATCCCAGAAGCGACTAATTTTTCGAGATTCTGCCTCGTAACTATTCACAGGATAAGTATCAAAACTTCTTCCGCCTGGATGAGCCACAAAATAAGTACAACCACCAATAATTCTATTATTCCAAGTGTCAACAATATCAAAAACTAAAGGGGCATCAACACCAATATTAGGGTGCAAAGCCGATGGTGGATTCCATGCTTTATATCGGATTCCTGCCACATATTCGCCTTTTATTCCTGTGCTTCTTAGCGGAATTCGACAGCCTTTGCAGAGCAAAATGTGGCGTTCTGGAACAATTCCAGAAACTTTTACTTGTAATCTTTCGAGTGATGAATCTACAAAACGAGCTGTTCCAGAATTTGATAGTTCTTCGCCCAAAACGTGCCACGGCTCAATTCCGAGTCTGATTTCAAGTTGAATATTATCGACTGTAATTCCGCCATGAAAAGGAAAACGAAACTCGAAAAATGGGTCAAACCACGAAATATCGAAGTCATAACCCGCATCTTTTAGGTCGTTTACGACATCAATCATATCCAAGTATGCAAAATGTGGTAGCAAGAATTTATCATGCAGTTCTGTTCCCCATCTGATGAGTTTTTTCTTGTAAGGTTTCTTCCAAAATTTCGCTACCAACGCACGAACCAAGAGGTTTTGTACCAAATTCATGTGTTTGTGAGGTGGCATATCGAATGCCCGTAATTCCAAAATTCCTAAGCGTCCTGTTGATGAATCAGGTGAGTAAAGTTTATCAATACAAAATTCCGTTCGGTGGGTATTCCCTGTAATATCTGTTAATAAATTTCTGAAAATACGGTCAACCATCCAAAAAGGTACTTCTTTGTCTTCGGGAATTTGCTCAAAAGCAATTTCCATTTCATAAAGGCGTTCATCTCGGCCTTCGTCAATGCGTGGAGCTTGGCTCGTTGGCCCGATAAATGGCCCCGCAAAAAGATAACTCAAGGCTGGGTGATGTTGCCAATAAGTAATCAAACTTTGCAATAAATCAGGTCGGCGAAGCAGCGGACTATCTTCTGGTTTTGCCGCTCCGATTGTTACGTGGTTTCCTCCGCCAGTACCTGTATGGCGGCCATCAACCATGAATTTTTCAGTACCCAAACGAGCGAAAAAAGCTTCTTCGTAAAGAGCAGTGGTATTATCGACAATTTCTTGCCAAGATTTGGCAGGATGTACGTTCACCTCAATCACCCCAGGGTCAGGTGTTACCATCATTTTTTCAATGCGGTAATCAGATTTTGGCGTGTAGCCTTCAATTCTGACTGGCATTTGGAGTTTTTCGGCCGTAGCTTCTACTGAAGCCACCATATCGAGATATGTTTCGAGGTAATCGGTAGGAGGGAGGAAAACATAAATAATTCCGTCACGCTCTTCTACGCACAAAGCTGTTGAAAATGTATCAATTTCAAAGAGAAGCGAAGCGTCGTCAGAATTTTCTTTCTCTTTTTCTTTACTTTCTTCGTCCGAAACTTTCTTTTCGGGAGCTTTATAATTTGGATGAGTTGTTCCGTAACGTTCTTCGAGCGGCTGATAGAAATCTCCTAAAGGTGGTAATTCTTCAAACAAACTTCTTTCGACTGGATGCTCACGTTTGAGTTTTGAGATTTTTGGTAAAGACTCTAAAGGCAAACGTAATCCGATTGGTGAGTTTCCAGGAATTAAATAACATTGCTGACGGCGGAACTCCCATACGCAACTCGTCCAACGAGCGGCTTCGTGTTCCCACTTAATAGGTAAAACAAAGCCTGAAGGGTTATTTAAGCCTTTTTCGAGTAATTTGGCCAGTGTATGCCGCTGAATCGAATCTTTCAGATTAACCGCCAGTGGGTCGATATTCACGGGTAATTTACCTTCTTCCAACGCCCAATAGATTGGGTCTTCGTAAGTTGGCATGAGGTTTTTTGGGTCGATACCTAAATATTTTGTTAGCTCAATTGCAAAGCGTTCGGCATCATGGAAAGTGAATTTTGTTTCACCTTCCTTGGCGACTAAATCATCATTTTTCCAAATTGGCAAACCGTCTTTTCTCCAATAAAGTGCATATTGCCAACGTGGGAACAACTCACCTGGATACCATTTTCCTTGTCCGAAATGCAGCAGACCGCCATGAGCAAAGCGTTTTTTGAGGCGAAGAGCTAAATCATAAGCCAATTTACGTTTGAGTGGGCCGTCGGCGGTTGAATTCCATTCGGGCGATTCAAAATCATCAATCGAAACGAATGTTGGCTCGCCGCCCATTGTCAATCGAACGTCACCCTCAATGAGGTCTTTTTCAACCACATTTCCCACTTCCATTACCTTATTCCATTGTTGTTCGGTATAAGGTTTGGTAACTCGTGGGTTTTCGTGAATTCTGAAAACACTATTATCAAACTCAAAACTAACTTCGCAGACATCGGTTGCTCCAGTTACGGGGGCGGCACTGGCGTAATCGGGCGTACAACTGAGCGGAATGTGTCCTTCGCTGGCAAAGAGCCCCGAAGTTGGGTCAAGTCCAATCCAGCCCGCACCTGGTACATAAGTTTCTACCCAAGCGTGTAAATCAGTAAAATCTTTTTCGGGGCCAGATGGACCATCGAGCGATTTTACGTCGGGTGCGAGTTGTACTAAATAACCCGAAACAAAGCGAGTTGCCAAACCAAAACTACGCAAGACTTGCACCAAAAGCCACGCAAAGTCACGGCAAGAACCGCTTCCGAGCGTGAGAGTTTCTTCGCAGTTTTGTACACCAGTTTCTAATCGAATATTGTATTTGAGAGCATTATAAACTTGCTGATTGGCGTACACCAAAAAATCAACGGTATTGATGCCTTTTTGAATAGACATTTGGTCGATAAAATGCTGTGTTTTTTCGCCAATATCTTTGGTTTCTAAATAAGGAACAAGTTCTTTTTGAAGTGTAGTTTCGTATTTGAAAGGAAACTTTTCAGCGTATTCTTCTACAAAAAAATCAAATGGATTAATGACCTGCAAACGAGCAATTACCTCTACTTCGATGCGTAATTCGGTCGTTTTTTCTGGAAAAACTACCCTTGCTTGATAATTACCGAAAGGGTCTTGCTGCCAGTTAATAAAATGATTTTCGGGGAGAATCTTAAATGTGTATCCTTCAATGGCTGTTCGGGAGTGAGCGGCAGGTCGCAAACGAAAAATATGCGGTGAAAGACTAACACTCCTATCAAATTTGTAGGCTGTTTTATGTGAAATGGCAACTTTTATAGACATAGTGTATTTAAGGCTTAGAATCAACTATGTCAATATAAAAGAAAAAAAAGGATTTTGTAAATAAATAAGCAAAAACCCTTGAAAAATAATATTTTTGGGTGGATTAGTGCAAGATTTTAGTTGAGAATTGATAATGGAAAATTTAGAGTTCTTTTAGTTGGATTCTGTGAGTTGGTCGGAATTCTAAATTCCGACCAACATAATAAATGAGATTTACAATCAGAATATAAAATCAAGCCCCAACTGCTTTTTCAACCGAAGCCTTCATTTTCTCGAAACCAACTTTTGCAGCTTCAAGAGCGGGCATTTTCCAATAGTCTTCGTTGAAAAGTTCTAAAGAAAGTACAATCGGAACATTTTTTTCATTTAACATCTGGAAAATTGGTGTGAGTGGAGCAACGCCATCGCCTGGGAAAACTCGGTAGCTATCGTTGATTTTCTCTCTTGAAACATTGGCAGGATAATCGTTTACGTGAAACATCTGCATACATTGTCCGTTCAGCATTTTTAAGGCGTTAAATTCAGAACCTCCTTTATATAAATGATAAACATCTGATAAAACAACTGCTTTCGGATGTCCACTTTCGGCAGCTACGAAGAGAGCTTCGCCAAAAAGATGTAAATTGGCCGAAAATCCCCACATTTCAAGCTGAGGCAAAACGCCCATTTCATCGCCCAAATCAAGCATTTGGCGGAAACGTGCTGCTGCATTTTGTAGGTTAATTCCTGCTTTGTTGGTTGCTCCAAAAGGTGGAGCAGCAATGCGTTTGCAGCCAATTTCGGCCAGCATTCCCATTTCTCGTTTGGTTTGTTCGAGAGCTTTGGCTCGTATATTTGGGTCGTCAACAATCCAGTTAGCAAAGCCAATCGCATCTTCGATGGTTATTCCTAAATCTTTTGCTTTTTTGCTAACATCTTTCAGATTTCCTCCACCTTTAACAAATGTTTCGAGGGTTCTAATCCAAATTTCTATACCCGAATAGCCAGCTTTTGCAGCTATATCGAGTTCGGCCATTAGACCGATATTTTGCTTCATTATTGTACTTGTATTCAAGCAATAGCTAAAGTTATGTTTAGCCGTTTTAGGTGCTTGAGCAGAAGCATTTTCTAAGCCAAGTGCCAAACCAGCACCCGTTGCTAAAGTTGATTTTATGAGATTTCTACGAGATATATTTTCCATGAGTTTTTTTAGATTTTGGAGTAAGATGTAGTTTAGTTGCATTTTTGTGAACTGTTGTAGCATAATTTTCTAAATGTTGTCGCTTTATACAACAAACACAATTTGGAAATCGGCTCGTCGAAGCGATTGTGCTACAAATCATACGCCCTTTACTTTCATTTTAAGCGTATAAACGGCCTTTGAGGCAGTAATGAAAAGTGTTTTGCGGTCTTTTCCGCCGAAAGTTACGTTGGCTGTCCAAGGTTCTTTTGTTTCGATTTGCTCAATTTGAACGCCATTTTTATCGAAAACTGTCACTCCTCTTCCTGTTAAATAAACATTACCTTTTCGGTCGATGGTCATGCCATCTGAACCCAATTGTGTGAAAAGTTTTCTATCGCTCAAAGTGCCATCAGTATTGATTTTGAAAGAATAAGTTTTCTTATCGCCAATGTCGGCAACGTATAAGGTTTTGCCATCGGGAGTACCAATAATTCCGTTGGGTGCAATAAACTCACGAGCAGCAATTGTTACAGTTTTTTTATCGGGCGAAAGATAATACACTCTTTTTTCGGGCAATTCCATTTCGGTATGCTTCCAATAGGGGCGTTTATAGAAGGGGTCAGTGAAATAAATGCCACCGTTTGGAGCAACCCAAAGGTCATTCGGGCCATTGAATTTCTTCCCTTCAAAATCATTGACCAAAACTGTTATTTTTTGATTTTTATCAATGCTTATAAGTTGATTTTCTAAATCAGCACATGAAAGCAGATTGCCTGCACGGTCGAAATAAAGGCCATTTGAACGACCTGTTTTATCCATGTAAACCGAAATGGAGTTATCTGCCTCCGACCATTTATAGATTTTGTCATTAGGTTGGTCGGTGAAAAATACATTCCCCTCGGCATCGGCAGCTGGGCCTTCGGTGAAGGCATATTCGCCCGAAAGTTTGGTGAGCGTTGCTCCCTTGGCAATGATTTTACTTTTGGTTTGTTGTGCAAAACCATTAAGCACAAAGAATAATAGCACAAAAATGCTTAGTGTAGTTTTTTTCATTGGGGTTGAATAGAGGATATTAAAAAAACGAAAAAGGCTATTTCGCATTGCAAAATAACCTTTTTCTGTACAACTCCCAAATGTATTTTTTTTGTAAATGGAGTTCTATAAAAACTTCTTCTCAATTTAAACCTATTAAAATAGGTTGCTGAAAAAATCAAAGGTTAGCTATTTTAAGAAAGACTACTTAAAGTCGTCAAAATACTAAGAAAATAATCCGTTGATTATATTAGAACGTCAATTTATTGGCGTAGCAAACAGTTATATTTTACGTAATAGTGTTGCAAAGTTACTTAACCCAGTTTTATTGGCAAAGAACGTACCGCCTTGCCCGTCAAGTCTAAAATTGCACCTGTAATAGCTGGAGCAATAGGAGCGAGAGGAGGTTCGCCAACACCATAAGGAATATCGTCGCCTTCGAGTATAAAACACTGAATTTCAGGTACATCTGCCAACGAAACCATCGGGTATTGACTAAAATAGGCTTGTTCAATTTGTCCATCTTTCACGGTAGCTTCTTCATAAAGTGCGGCCCCGATTCCCATCATTGTTGCACCTTCAATTTGTTGCTTAATACCTTCTGGATTTATACTTACGCCAACGTCCATCACCTGTGTAACTTTCTTAACAACAACTTTTCCTTCTACGATCGCCAATTCAATGGCTGCGGCAGCAATTGTTTTTCGGTCGTTGCCGATGGCAATTCCTCTGCCAATTCCTTCGGCTTTTGGTGTTTTCCATCCACTTTTTTCGATAAGCGTTTCCAGCACTTTCTTGCTACGCACACTTATTTTATCATCATCTTGCAGCAATCCAATTCTGAAAGCGATTGGGTCTTTCTTGGTTTGATGTGCCAATTCGTTCATAAAACTTTCGATGGCAAAGGCATTTGGAAACATTCCAACACCTCGCCAAATACCAATTGGAATTGGTACTTCTGCATTCCAAACCGAAACCGATTTATTCTTGAAATTATACATCAAACTCGCACCGTGTCCAGCCGAAATAAAATCTGCTCCGAGTATTTTATTTGGAAGGTCAGTTCCCATCAAGTTCTTGAGCATATCTGGCGTAGCTTGGTCGTGCGTAATGGCTTCAATTTCGCCATTTTGAGCAATTTTGGCTTGCAAAATATGGTGCGTATTGGGGCGATACAAACTATTTTGAAATTCCTGCTGACGAGAATTGTATAGTTTTATGGGTTTTCCAACTGCCTTTGAAATCAAAGCCGCTTCAACATAAAGCCCTTTTACGGCTTTTCTTCCAAAACCTCCACCCACGAGCGGAGTTTGTACTTCTATTTTATCTTTGTCAAGGTTGAGTGCTTTTGAAACGGTATCAATAACAATTTTTGGCCCTTGGGTTCCTGCAATTATTAGGGCTTTATCTGCTTCCACATGAGCAATGGCGGCATTAACCTCCATTTGAGCGTGTGCGGCCATTGGTGTGCGATATTCTTGCTTGAAAACTGTCGCTTTATTTTCTTCAATGATACTTTTGGCACTGCCTTCTTTCTGAATATTTACCTCTTTGCCATTGCCAACGGTTACAAGTTTTATCAAATCAGCCTGTTGGACTTTGTTTGGTGTATTCCATTCAACGTTTATTTTCTTGAACGCACTATCTGCCGCATAGAAAGTTTTAGCCACTACTGCTACAAGTTCACCTTCACGCACAACTTTTACGACACCTGCCGATTTTTCAGCTTCTTTGGTATCAAGTGTTTTGATTGTACCATCTAAATAAGGCGATTGTAATAAGACTGCATAAAGCATATCGGGCAATTCGCTATCAAGCGTATATTTGGCAGTTCCCATTACTTTTGCCTTCAAATCAGTTCTTTTTACCGACTTTCCGACTACTTTAAATGCTGATTTTGGTCTGAGTTCTGGTGTTTTTGGAATTTCCCATTTTTTATTTTCTTTTGCTATTTCAGCATAAGTCATTTTATTATTACCCGAAATCAATGTGCCATTTTCGGTCTTAATTTCGCTTGCTTTTACGCCCCACTTTTTAGCTGCGGCTTCTTTTAGCATTTCTCGCATGGTGGCTGCCACCTCTCTGATTGGCTCATAAAGGCTTGCTGTTGAGCTACTTCCACCTGTATTCATTTCGTCGTATAAACCACTTTTTGTATTGGAGTGTTCGACTTTTATTTGCTCATAGCTTACATCCAATTCTTCGGCAGCAAGCATGGCAAGTCCTGTAAAAACGCCTTGTCCAATTTCTATTTTTGGAGATTTTAACGAAATTGTATTATCGGGTAACACCTCAAACCAGAAATCAGCTTGCAGCGAACTCATCATGGCAGGGAAATCCATACTTTCGACTTTTTGAGCCGTAAAACGTCTTAATGGCGAGCAACCCAAATAACTGGCAACAACAGTTCCGCCCAAAACTATTGCCCCTCTTTGTAAGAATTTTCTGCGAGAGAAAGATTTTTTTTCAGTTGACATAGCTTTTATTGGTTTTGATTGTTGATTTCGGCTGCTCTTTTGATGGCTTTGATGATGCGTGGGTGGGTTCCGCAACGGCAAATATTAGTGATGCCATTTTTAATATCATCATCACTTGGAGTTGGATTTTCTTTCAATAATTTGGCTGCGGCCATCATAAAGCCAGATTGGCAATAGCCACATTGTGGCACTTGTTCTTCTATCCAAGCTTGTTGAATAGGGTGAAGTTTTTCGGTGCTTTCCGAAAGCCCTTCGAGTGTTATAATGTTTTTTCCTGCGATGCTTTCGACAGGAACAGAGCATGAACGAACTGCTTCTCCATCAATATGGAGGGTGCATGCACCACACATGGCCATTCCACAGCCAAATTTGGTGGCCGTTAGTTTGAGTTCGTCTCTGACAACCCAAAGTAAAGGCATGGCAGGGTCAACGTCGATGCTCGTTGGTTTACCATTTATTTTAAAGTCTATTTTCATTCGTTTTTATTATGATTGGTTTGAATGTTATTGAAATGAATCTCAAAATGAAAATTTGTTTTTGATTAGTATTTCATTGCCGTCTGCTTTAGCTGACGGATATAAAATGATGAAATCATTATTGGCTTTAGCCAAAACTGACCTTTATTTTGACTAAAGTCAATTTGGTCTTGTGTTACTATTATCCGTCAGCTAAAGCAGACTGCAATGAATTTTAGATGTCCTAAAATTTATTTACTCATCACTAAAATATCTTCAACTTCCAAAATTTGCTTTGAATACCCTCTGATTGAAGTATTTATCATAGCTTGCCCAAGCTCAGCTAAGGTACTGAAATAATTCGGAAAAATTCTGCGGCCTACTGGGTACATCCAAGAAATATATTTGTAATAAGGTAATGTATTTTTGAGGCCTTTAGTAGGCAACATAAAAGCTGGGCGGAAATTATAAACTGCCTTGAAAGGTAGTTTCGTTAAATCGTTTTCGGTTTTACCCTTCACCCTTGCCCACATACTTTTACCTTGCTCGGTGCTATCGGTGGCTGAACCAGAAATATAGCAAAATGTCATTGCTGGATTTACTGAACTCAATTTCTCCGCAAAATTGAGCGTAAGCGTATGCGTAAGTTTGAAATATTCAGCTTCTTTCATGCCAACTGACGAAACTCCTAAGCAAAAATAACAAGCATTATAGTCGGAGAGTTGGTTGAGAATTGGCGAAATATCATAAAAATCAGTGTGAATAATTTCTTTCAATTTTGGGTGAATAACTCCGCAAGGTTTACGATTGATGACCAAAACCGATTCTACTTCCGAATGGTTGAGGGCTTCGTGTAGCACTCCTTCGCCTACCATGCCCGTTGCCCCCGTTATAATTGCTTTTATTTTCATTTTTTTAGTTCGATTAAATCCCAAATCATCTCGAAGCCTTGTTCGATAATTTCTTGTTGTTGTGAAGTTGGCTGTGTTAAAACGTATTGATAAATTCCCATAATCTGACTATTCACGAGTGTGTAGAGTAAATCGTTGGGCATTATTTTAATATTGCCACTGGCTTTTGCCTTTTCTATAAAAGCAATGTGCATTCTGCTTTGTTCGTGCAGTACTTCAGCAGGAATTTGTGCCAAATGGGGCGAAAAATGTACTTGTTGGATGTAATAAAATTTATCTTGATTGACTAAAGCCCAATTAATTGTACTAAAATAAAGTTTACGAAAAGCTTCTTTAATGCTATCGGTCGGGTTGGTTTGGCTTGACAAAATTTGATTTAACTCATTTTTGATAGTCACATAAAGTTCTTTAATCAAGGTTTCTTTAGTTGCGAAATAATGAAAAAGCGTACCGTTGGCTACACCAGCATCTTTGGCAATTTTGCTGGTAGGAGTGCCATGAAATCCAAATTCAACGAAAAGTTTTAGGGCTGTATCAAGTATTTTTTTTTCTTTATTCATTCAATGGATTGACTGATCAGTCGATTTTAAGATAAAAACATTTCTTTGTAATAAAAGTTTCATTTTGGTAAAATTTTTATTGTTCCACGGAGTTTCACGGAGTTTATCGCACGAAGTTTTTTATTCCATGGTTAGATAAAGATTACTCAAAAATTCCAGTAGGATGGCCATCGAAGCTGACAGTATTTTTGTTTTGCCAGTAATTGTTGATGCCTTCTTGGCCTTGTTTGTTGGCCCAATGATTTAGTTCTTCACGTTCGTGGCGGTAATCCATAAACGGTACAGCCATTCCGCAAGAAGTTTGTACGGTTTCGACTTCTACATCAAAAATTTGTCTTGCACCAGTATATTCAGGGAAAAGGTTAATGTATTCTGCCCATTCGGCATCACGTGGGTGGTAGGTTTTTGCCGTTCCGTAGAGTCTTAAAATGAGTGGTTTTCCCTCGAATGCACAAAACATAATTGTCATTCGATTGTTTTCTTGTAGGTGCGTAGCGGTTTCGTTGCCACTACCAGTTACGTTGAGCCACATTACCCGTTTTGGGCCAAGTACTCGAAAAGAATCCATGCCTTTGGGTGAAACATTGACTATGCCCGTACTCATGGCTGTACCTACGAAGAAGAGTTTTTGTTTTTCGATGAAATCTTTGATTTCAGGTTGAATTTGGTCGATTTTTTTGCCCATAATTTTGTGTAATAGTCTTTTAGAAAAGTTTTTTTTGAGTAAAAAAGTTCGTCGTTTGCTTTTAGTACTTCTTTTTGCCAATTTGCTGTTGATTTTAGGCATAACCAAGTAATTTCGAAACTTTACCTCATCAATTATGAAAAAAATACTACCATTATTCCTCTTCTTAATTGCTTTTGTTAATCAAGGATTTTCTCAGAAAGAAATCCTTCAAGAATTAGAGCAAAACTTTAGTCATTATGCTGGCATTTCTGATAAAGTTTGGCAACTTGCCGAGCCTGGTTATCTCGAAAGCCAAACTTCGGAAATGTTGATAAATGAACTAAAAAATGCTGGGTTCGAGATAAAAAAAGGTGTTGGAAATATCCCAACGGCTTTTGTGGCATCGTATGGTTCTGGTTCGCCTGTCATCGGTATTTTAGCCGAAATGGACGCTCTGCCGGGGCTTTCACAAGAAGCAGTTCCGTTTAGAAAAGCACTGAAAGCTAATGGCTACGGCCATGCTTGCGGACACAATTTGTTTGGTGTTGGCTCGGTTGCGGCCGCTATTGCTACCAAAAAATGGATGGAAAGTGCAAAAATCAAGGGAACGATTCGCTTGATAGGAACGCCCGCTGAAGAAGGTGCAGGTGGTGGAAAAACTTACTTGGTTCGTGAGAATATTTTCAAAGATATTGATGCCGTATTGCACTGGCATCCAGGTGATAACAATAATGCAAGTCCTAATTCATCATTGGCATATCGGGTAGCAAATTTTAGCTTTGAAGGTTTGGCGGCTCATGCTTCTGCCAGTCCCGAAAAGGGTCGTTCTGCTTTAGATGCAGTTGAGGCAATGAATTATATGGTCAACCTCATGCGTGAGCATATTTCGCCCGAAACCCGCATTCACTATGTCATAAAAAATGGTGGTTTGACCTCAAATATTGTCCCTGATTACGCAATGGTTGAGTACACAGTTAGAAGCCCAACGGCCAAAGGTTTGGAAGAAACTTGGCAACGAATCATGAAAACTGCTGAAGCGGCAGCACTTGGCACCGAAACCAAAATGAGTTTTGAGATTTTGGCGGGTTTGTATAATCTGTTGCCAAATGATATTTTGGCGAAACAAATGCAGAATAGTTTAGAAAAAGTTGGCGGAGTAAAATATACACCCGAAGAAGTTGATTTTGCCGAAAAAATCCGTAAAACGGTTAATAGCCAAAGTTTAGCGGCCTTAAATTCGGCACAAGAGGTAAGACCTTACCAATCGGGACTTTCGTTTCCTGCCTCAACTGATGTTGGTGATGTAAGCTGGGTTGTGCCAACAGCGGGTTTATCAACCGCAACTTGGGTGGCTGGAATTCCAGCTCATAGTTGGCAAGCAGTGGCTTGCAATGGTATGAGTATCGGCCATAAAGGAATGATAAATGCCGCCAAAACAATTGCTCTGACTGCTCAAAACTTGTTCCAAAATACTACAATTATTGACCAAGCAAAAGAGGAATTATACCAAAGAAGAGGCAGCAAAGTATTTGACTATAAATCATTGGCAGGTGATAGAAAACCACCTTTAGATTATAGAAAATAGCTTTTATATGGTATTTTTGTTTTGAAAATATCACTTTATCGGTGACACGCATAGCGTGCCACCGAATTTTTGTCAACTTTTAGCGATGTGTAGATTCGCAAAGTTGTCAGTTAGAATCTTACATCATTACCCAATACGAATGTTTGTCGAATTACATTACCCAGAGTCATTAACTGCACAAGAACTTGATATTTACCTTGCCAATGGTTGGTTCAGAATGGGGCAATCTATTTTTACGACAAATTTCCTGCGTTTTAAAGATAAAATTTACTCAGCAATTTGGCTCAGAATAGATTTATTAAACAGCGAAAAAAGTAAAACTCAACAAAAAATTGAGAAACTCAATGCCAAATTTAGAGTTGAAATTCAAATAGCCAATCCAACAGAACAGCACGAAGAATTATTTAGCAAATACCGAGAAAGCATGACTTTTGATGCTGCCCCATCGGTCAAAAACTTGCTTTATGGGCATCAAGAAGAACGTGCTTCGCTCCGAATTTATGATACCGTAGAGATAAACATTTATGACGAAAACAAGCTAATTGCGGCAGGTTTTTTGGATTTAGGAGAAAAAAGTGCGGCAGGAATTTCGTGTTTTTATGACCCCGAATACCGAAAACATAGTCTTGGAAAGTATTTGATGTATCTGAAAATGGAATTTTGTAAGAAAAACGGATTCCATTTTTTCTACCCAGGGTATTTTGCCCCAAGCTATCCTTTATTTGATTATAAACTTGACTTGACAAAACCAAAGCTTCAATACCTCGATTTGGTTGCTGATGCTTGGATTCCGTTTGAAGAGTTTGATTCAACTCGAATTCCGATAAATTTGATTGTTGAAAAACTCAGAACTTTGAGCAAAATTTTGGATAGTAGGGGAGTGAAAAATGACTTTAAATTCTACGACTTTTTTGATGCAGACATGATTCATAACCTCAACGGCATGGGCTTGCTCGATTTTCCAGTATTCTTGTTTTGTTTTGATATTGATTCCGATTCTCCGCTACTTCCGATGGTTATTTATGATGTACGAGACCAACAATTTCACCTGATTCTATGCATAAAAGTTTATAAATCAATTTTTGAAGAAGCCCCCGAAGAGCATTATAATGCTTTTTTGCTACAAATTTCGAGGTTTTTATACACAGGTGAAGTGGTTGAGGAAATGGCTGATGTGATAGAAATGTATGGGCAAGAATTATTGAAAGAAGTTTAAAAAAATACCATCGAGCATCGATTCGACACCCGATGGATTTCATTGTATAGATAGAGTTGAATATACTTAGATAACTTTTAGCTCTTTACCGACTTTGGTAAAGGCCGCAATGGCTTTATCGAGATGCTCGATTTCGTGGCCTGCCGAAATCTGAACTCTGATGCGTGCCTTTGATTTTGGTACAACTGGATAAAAGAAACCAATCACATAAATGCCTTCTTCCAATAATTTGGCTGCAAACGCTTGTGCCAAAGGTGCATCATAAAGCATGATTGGAATAATTGGGTGTTCACCTGGTAATAAATCAAAACCTGCTTCGGTCATTTTTGCTCTGAAATACGCCGCATTTCTTTCGAGTTTATCTCTCAAAGCAGTTGATTGCTGTAAAATATCCAATACTTTTATCGAAGCCCCAACGATAGCTGGTGCAAGTGTATTCGAGAAAAGATAAGGTCTTGAACGTTGACGGAGCATTTCAACGATTTCTTTTCTTGCGGCTGTAAAGCCACCTGATGCACCGCCCAGAGCTTTTCCATAAGTCCCTGTCACTATATCAACTCGACCGATTACGTTTTTTAATTCAATCGTTCCACGGCCTGTTTTTCCCATGAAACCTGTGGCATGACATTCGTCAACCATTACCATTGCACCATATTTGTCGGCCAAATCACAGATCTTATCTAACTGAGCAATCGAACCATCCATTGAGAAAACGCCATCAGTAACAATCAATTTTTTCTTGCAATGGCTGGCCGCAATGAGTTGCTGCTCCAAATCGTCCATGTTGTTGTTTTTGTAGCGGAAACGCTCAGCTTTGCACAATCTGATGCCATCAATGATAGACGCATGATTGAGTTCATCTGAAATAATGGCATCTTCCGCTCCCAAAAGTGGCTCAAAAACACCTCCATTGGCATCGAAAGCCGCCGCATACAAAATACAATCTTCTGTACCTAAGAACTCAGCCGTTTTACGTTCCAATTCTTTGTGAATATCTTGTGTTCCACAAATAAATCGGACAGACGACATACCAAAACCGTGTGTCTTGATGGTTTCGATGGCCGCTTCAAGCACTTCGGGGTGTGATGAAAGTCCCAGATAATTATTGGCACAGAAGTTTAAAACTTCCTTATTTTGTGTATTTATTGTGGCCGACTGCGGCGTAGTAATTACCCTTTCGGATTTATATAAACCAGCCTCTTTAATGGCCGTGAGTTCTTCTGAATAATATTCTCTGATGTTATCAAACATGGTTTTATGCAAATGTTAATTGTTCTTGTAGTTTTAAAATCATTGTTTCGGTGATGTCCTTCAAAGTATAATTTGATTTCCATCCCCATTCGGCTCTCGCTTCCTTATCATCAATTACTTGTGGCCACGATTCGGCAATTTGTTGTCTGAAATCGGGTTCGTAAGAAATAGCAAAATTCGGAATGATTTTCTTGATTTCTGCCGCAATTTCTTCGGGCGTAAAGCTCAAACCTGCCAGATTATATGATGTGCGAGTTTTGATGCTTTCTTTCGGGGCTTCCATGAGTTGGAGCGTTGCCTTAATGGCATCGTCCATGAAAATCATCGGTAAACGTGTATCTTTTGCCAAAAAACAGGTATAAGGCTCATCGCACACGGCTTTGTGAAAAATATCAATGGCGTAGTCGGTTGTGCCACCACCTGGCAAAGATTGATAGCCAATAACCCCAGGATAACGCAACGAACGCACATCTAAACCATAGCGATTGAAATAATAGTTTGCCCAATTTTCGCCCGTTGCTTTGCTGATTCCGTAAACTGTACTTGGGTCTAAGAAAGTTTCCTGCGGACAAGTGCCTTTGGGTGCTGAATTACCAAAAACAGCGATTGTACTTGGGTAAAATATCTTATCAATTTTTTCGATTCGGCCTACCTCCAATACATTGAGTAGGGCTTTCATGTTTATATCCCACGTGCGAAGCGGGTCTTTTTCTCCATTGGCCGAAAGAATTGCTGCCAAATGATAAATCTGTGTGATTTTGTGTTTGGCTACAACTGCGTGTAGTTGATTAAAATTTGTGGCATCAATTACCTCAAATTGTCCGTAAAAATCGGGTTTTTGGTACAAATCCGAAGCAATAACTTGCTCGTTTCCGTACTTCGTTTGAAGAGCTTGAGTCAACACTGACCCAAGCTGTCCGTTAGCCCCGACTATTAAAATTTTAGTCGTGTTCATGGTTTTGTTTGTTGATGAAGTGTATTTTATCGAAGTAATATTTCCTTACAAAAGTAGTATATGAGTAATAAAGTTGGTTATTTTGAATTTAAATCAGTAAAAATAGTTTTTAAATGAGTTTATTGCAGTTAATTTTACTGAATCTTAATATATTTATACTTCATCTGAAATAAATTTTATTGTATTATGGAACAATTGGACGAAACCGATAAAATTATCCTCAGGATTTTGCAGAAAGACGCTAAAAAAACTGCCAAAGAAATAGCCAGTCAGTTGAAACTAACACCGTCACCGATTTATGACCGAATCAGGCGTTTGGAGAGTTTAGGATTTATAAAAAAATACGTAGCAATTTTAGATAAAGACCTGATAAACAAGTCGGTAACTTCTATTTGTCAGGTTTCGATGCGATACCACAACGAGGCATTTATTGAAAATTTTGAACAGGAAATTCAGAAATTAGAAGAAGTACAAGAATGTTATCATTTAGCTGGACAAGTTGATTTTGTACTGAAAATACACGTGAATAGTTTGGAAGAATACCATGATTTTATCAAATACAAACTCTCAAAAATCGAAAATATCGGGGTTTTGAATAGCACTTTTGTACTGAAAGAAATCAAGCACAGTTCAGAGTTTTATATTTGAAATATTTAAGGTTTTAAGGAGAATAGTAAATGTTGTAATTGGTTGATTATGAATAATATAGAGTGGAAGATGATAAATTCTTAATTCCTAATTCTTAATTCTTAATTACATAACCCTATCTTTGCACCTTAATTTTAAAAAAGAGCATGATTTCAGTCGATAATGTTGCAGTTGAGTTCAATGGTGGAACGCTGTTTAGTGATATTACTTTCAATATCAACG
>OFDC01000155.1_pt1 | contig 68408 bp, 65 predicted proteins | sample 1520941 | NCBI WGS metagenome assembly OFDC01 (sample SAMEA94258168, study PRJEB24077) | hot springs metagenome | biome: Aquatic biome; feature: Water | place: India | collected 2012-12-06 | depth 5 m | reverse complement strand
CTCGTTTGTCACCAACCGAGCGGTAGGCTCTTACCCTACCTTTTCACCTTTTCCGCATTACTACGGTAGTTTGTTTTCTGTTGCACTGGCTGTAAATAATTAGTCACCCAATTATCTCCTACCCGTTAGGTAGCATGATGCTCTATGCTGTTCGGACTTTCCTCAGTTATTAATAAACCGCGATAAGACAGCTTATTTTTCTAATTGCAAAAATACAAAAAACCTGCAAGGTCATTGCAGGTTTTATAGAATTTCTGATTTATATAATTAAAGCCCTTCTACTTTTACCTCAATTTTACCCTTTGCCGTTACCAATGCTACAATACTCGTTGGTGTGAGATAGACCTTATCTGGTTGAACACTATCAATTTTACCGCTTAACTTCACTCCTTTTTTATATTCGGTATTCATAGAAGTTTCAATATTTTGCTTAGCATAAGTAATAAGCTCATCAACTGGTATACCGAATTCATCTTCAATCATCTTTACAAGCTTACCCTCTAAGAGCCATGCTGCAGCTTTAGCTAATATATTTTTGGTTTTAATATCAAATTGCGTATCCGATAATACTATTTTTTTCTTGTTTGGGTCATATACGGGTATTCCTTTTATATAGATTGTTCCTTTAAGACTCCCTTTAATATCAGCTTTGATTACTAAAAACTCATCACTACCATAAATATCAATCCCAGTAATTTCAATTTTATACCTACCCTCTTGAAATTCATACGTTTGTCCAACAAACATCTTCTGAGCAATGGCTGCAGCTTCTGTAAATAAAACATCACTCATGAGTCCAACTTGAAAATCATTCGAAATACCCGTTACAATTTTCAAATTAGGCACATTACTCACTGCAAATGGCGTAAAAGGTCGTTCACCAGTGAGTGTTTCAGTGTATGCTTTAATGCCTATTACAGATTTAATGTTTCTGCCCACAGTTCTTAGTGGAACCATAGAAATTTCAAGTGGCGTAAATTTTACCCAAGTACGATATTCTTCTGAAACCAAATATGGTTGTGTTGAAGCATTCCAAGCTTGAATTACATAAGGCTTCAAAGACATGTTTTTAGCGACTGCATCATCTAGAGACTTCGCAAACTTGGAATGATTACCATCAATAATTTTTCCAATAATAAAATCAATTGGTACATCAAAACCTACATTTAACTTGGGTTTTGTAATCCATTCGTAGCCATTAGGAGTAGTAAAGGTTTGAACTGACCAATCGGGCTTAATGGTGAATTTTGTAGAGAACTTAAGATTCATCTCAAATTCTACTGGAATATACTTCATATAACCAAAAGCTCCTATTCCTTTTTCAGCCCAAACTTTTATTGGTACTGTAAAATCGAAAACATCATTGGTAGCGGCCGTAATCACGATATTTGATTTCTTCCAAACTTTACATTTGAAGTTATCATTGTTATCATCAGTATAACTATTATCTTCATAAATCAGACCATATACTGTGGTGTTGATTTGTTTTTCGATATCACTCATGGCAATATCGAAAGGAATACTAATATTTGAAAAAACTTTTTGCACGACTACGGTATCTTGTAAATAACTTTCAGCGGGTGCTTCTGGATTGGCCTTTTGAGCTACGACTACATGTGCTAAAAAAAACGATGAAATGAATGCAAGGGTTTTTAGTGTTAGAATCGCTTTTTTACTCTTCATTGATTTTAAAATATAGGTTAATTTATTTGACAAATAACAGTAAATACTCTTACTTTATTTTAACTCGAGTTGCTCCATAACCAAATTTTTCTTTTTGAGCATCTTGAAACCATGCAACATTCTTATGCCCAGCTAACCTTTTTTGAATTTCTTGTCGCAATACACCATTTCCGACACCGTGAATAAAAATTATTTCATCCATTCCAGAAGCAATAGCACTTTCAAATTTTAACTCAAACGTACGTAGTTGTAATTCAAGTATTTGGGCATTTGACATATTATTAGAATTAGAGGTTAATTCCTCAATATGTAAATCAATGGTTGACGCAGGCTTTTCAATTACTTTAGGAAGAATTTCATCAGTTCTGGATTCAAACATTTTCTCTTTTAGTTCACTTGGATTGATAACCAATGGGGCTTCTTCTGCGTCTAATTGAAAAAGGAAACATTCTTTTTGAAGAATTGGAGCCATTTTTTTGTGACTAAAAAATGTATTTGCTCTCAACCTCAGCTTTTTTGAAAAAGGTGTCTTTTCAGAGAAATAACCAAAATTATAGTAAAATGCCTGAAAGGTAAGATTCCCCCAATTGTCAAAGTCTTTCAAATCTAAATCAATTGGCGATTTTTGAAAGGAACGGGCAGTTAAATAACCTCCGAGTAAACCTCTATGATTTTTTTCAGAACCTGAGGTTAAAGAATATGGTAAATCCCAATCGGTGTTATTGATGAGGTGAAGCGTAAGTATTTTTTCATTTTTTGGTAAAAAAGCTAAGAAAATACCTTTATCGGCTTTGGCTAAATTACCTATATTTTTTTGAGGTGCAATTACTTCAGTAACCTTTTGTTGTGGTTTGAAAATTTTATCTTCTGTTTTAGAAACAATGGCTAGTTCTTTTCTCAAAACAGGCAACTTAAAGCCTTCTTCAATTTCAACCTCAACAACATCATTTTTTAAAAACTTGGTTACAATCCCTTCTTCTTTCGAATGTATTAGTCTAACTTTATCACCGATATTCATACACTATTTGTTGATTAAGACACAAAATTAATCAATGTTATAGCATATCATGCGAATACGTTTAATTTTATATTAAACAGGATTGAAACATCGCTTTATATTTTATTTTAAATTATATGACGAATACAAAAAGACAGCTTTTTTAATAACTTCCGAGATATTTTCTTACTCCCCACTCAATACTAACTAAGGTCAAAAGCACAAAGAATAGCCACTTAAGATTAATAAATTCATTCATCTCCTCAGTGCTCGTAACTTTATCAGGAGCCTTGATAGTATCAAAAAATGAGCTCAACTTATCTGCCGAATTTGCAGTAGTAAATTGGCCATTATTTTCTTGGGCCAAAGTTCTTAATAGATTAAAATCAGCCGTTGTATTCAAACTTTCTAAGTCGGTATTCCTAACAATAAATTGTCCCTCAACCAACTCGCTCTTCCCCAAAACTTGCGTTGATGCTTTATATCTATAAACACCTTCCACAAGTCCAGTTAATTCGAAACGACTATTGTCCTTAGTGGTTGTGTAATTATAAACTCTTACTTTTCCTTTCTCATCTATCAACTCAAGTTTCATTTCTTGATTATAGATGCGTTCATAAATATCGTTATAAGCTTCGTTTTCGAAAACTATTTTTTCATCAACTGAAAACTCTGGTGTTATTGGATAAACCCTTAACTTACGTTTATCATCCTTCACAGAAATTAGTTGTAATGATTTCATGATAATTTCATCCACAATTTCTTGTTTATCTGTCAGTGAAAACTCCTCTAATCTCCAGAGCCAAATCCCTTCTCCAGTCAAAACAGCACATTTACGAGCCACACTCGTATTAGTAATTAATAATGGTTTAGGTGTTGTTAGCGAACCAACTCTTTGATAAAGTATAGTTTCACTACCTGAATTAGGTTTATAATCACCAAAGGGTGCTAAAATGGGAGGAAGTCGTTCTAAAATTCCTAGTTTTTCGGCATCAAGATTAAACAAATTGAAGTTATTATTAAACTTAGCAGTTACTTTATCAGCTCTTCCAACTTGAGAAGCAATAGAAATCGCTTGTTGTATACCATTGAATGCCGTAATATTAGTCTGATTGCCAAGTACAAAGAAAGTTGGCTTACCTTGAGTCAATAATTTACTCATCAAATTTGTACCTAATCCATAAATATCAGGTAATTGATGTAAGATTAAAACATCAAAAGGTTGGTTTCCAATTTGATTAACATCATCACTTTGAATAATTTTAACCGTTAGCTCATACAAATCATTCTGCTCAATGATACTTTTTAGAGCTTTCACATCAGGGTGTGGAGAAAGTGCAACTAAAAGCACTTTTTCTTTCCCATCTACCACATCAATATAAGTGTCTTTTGAGTTATTTAGAGTGGAAAATTCAGCATTGAGCGGTACAACCTCAATAGTAAATCGTTGCATTCCCTTTTCTTGAGCTGTCACATAAAATGTTACTTGTTTTAAATCTTCTTGCTTATCAAAACTAATGACTTGTTTATCAATAATATTTCCAGCTAATTTTAGTAAAACTGTCGTATTTTTTCCCTGGAAACCAAAACTTGAAATTTCTGCTTGTATTGGGAATTTATTACCTAAATAAGCAATTCTATTGGCATAAATAGCCTTTAACTTTACATCCTTTCTCTGGGTAGTATCTCCAACAGCAATTGAATGAATGTTAAAATTATACTTAGCATAAGTTGGAGAAACCCCCTCATTAACAATACCATCTGATACAACAACAACATCGGTCAAATTCCTTCCCTCATAGCTTGACTTAATATTAGTAAGCAATTTGGATAAATCTGTTTTCTTTTTGTCAAATTTTAAGTCGTTAATAGACCGATTTTCAGCGTTTTCATCTAAACTTTGTATTTCAACCGAAACACCTTTCGCTTCTATTGATTCTTTTAATTTTTGTAGTTTAGATTTGAGTTGGTTAAGTTTTTCGCTTCCAACAATTGTAATTGATTTGGAATTATCAATGGCTAAAACTACAATTGGCTTTTCAATAACAGACTTAATACTTCTTAATAATGGGTTCAAGAGCAAAAAGGCCAATAAACTAACCAAAACACCACGAGCAATCGCTAAAAGCCAATTCTGAAGTGGATTAAATATTTTTTTATTCTGATATAATACAAATGCGTAAATCCCACCAGCCAATAAGCATAGTAAAACAAACCAAGGTGAAGATTGAAAAATAAATTCTGATTTCATTAATTGTTAGTCAATAAACAAAGAGATGATGGATGAAAGCGGCTCAAATACTTACAATAATAACAAGTATTAGCGTTCAAATATTCTGCCAAGATACAAAAAAATGTCGTCAAGCAGAAGAAAACTTCTACTTGACGACATTTCATATTTAGCTTGAGCTTTTAGAACTCCTACATCAACATTCCTCCATCTACCTGGAGCGTTTGTCCAGTGATGTATTTAGACATGTCAGAGGCAAGAAAAACGCAGGCATTTGCCACATCTTCACCTTGTCCGGCACGTCTCAAAGGAATATTTTTTAACCATTCTTCTAATGCTTTTTCATTAAGCTCTCCAGTCATTTCTGTTTCAATAAAACCCGGTGCTAAAGCATTTGAACGTATATTTCTTGAACCTAACTCCTTGGCTACCGATTTAGTAAAACCTAAAATACCTGCTTTAGAAGCAGAATAGTTTGCTTGACCAGCATTTCCCATCAAGCCAACAACCGAGGTAATATTGATTATTGAACCACTTTTAGCTCTCATCATTGGCTTAGTAGCAGCCTTTGTTAGGTTGAATACTGACTTTAGGTTTACACGTAATACTTCGTCCCATTGCTCTTCAGACATTCGCATTAAGAGTGTATCACGAGTAATTCCCGCATTATTTACTAAAATATCCAATGTCCCAAATTCTGCTACAACATCTGTCACTAACTGTTCAGCTGCGGCAAAATCTGAAGCATCCGAACGAAACCCTTTTGCTTTAACTCCATAAGCTGCTAGTTCAGCTTCAAGGGCTTGTCCTTTTTCTACGCTTGATAAATATGTAAAAGCAACGTTTGCTCCTTGTTCTGCAAATTTCTTAGCAATCTCACGTCCAATACCACGTGAGGCACCTGTAACTAAGGCTACTTTGTTTTGTAGTAGAGTCATTATTAAGTGTATATTTTAATTATTTAACTTGGCAAAGGTAATGTTAATTTGCTTAATTCTAAACAATTTTGTTCTGCTTCTGACTAACCAACTCTTCCCTAAGTTGCTTACTGGTTTTAGTACTACCATCTGGCGACCAGCCTGGTGGCATGAATAATAGTTTTAATTTGGTCATGAAACTTGATGGCTTTTTCAAATCATTCCATAAGTCTTTCCAAGCATGAAAAACAATATTGACAGGACCTCTATCTCCAAGTGGATATGTTAGACCATAACGAATAGGTAACTCATCAATTTCTTCTTGAAATGTACCAAACATTCTATCCCAAATAGATAGGCACATACCCATATTTTTATCTAAATATTCAATATTAGAAGCATGATGCACACGATGCTGAGACGGTGTAACAATTACGTATTCCAATATTTTTAAAGGCATTTTACGAAATTTTGGAATATAACTTGTATGAACTAAAATACCATAAATTTGAGTGATAGAATACATTACTGCCATATCCGCAACCTTAAATCCTAGTAGAGATAAAGGAATAAAATAGATAAAACGGTAAAGTGGTTGGAAGACAGAAGAGCGAAAACCAACAGTAAGATTAAACTGTTCAGATGAATGATGAGTTACATGTGAAGCCCAAAAGAATCTAGTATAATGGTCAACAAAATGCAGTAAGTAATACAAGAAATCTTCGGCTACAAATAATAAAACCCAATAAATTATGGGATTTTGAACTTCAACAAAATGAAATTGATAAATCCATGCTAATATACCCCATGTAATTCCTCGAGAAATGAGGTCTAGGCCACCATTTAAAATCATTAAATAAATGTTGGTAATAGTGTCTTTAATGGTATAATAGTGGCGATGCTGATAATTACTAACTATAATTTCACTCAGAATAAGTACTGTGTAAAGTGGCGTTGAAGTAATAATAACCAACTGCTCTAAAGTAAGATTTTTAATTGTTTCAAACATATTTTTTTACTTTGATTCTTTTCCTGCTACTACAATTACGATTTCTCCTTTAACAGTACGATTGGCAAAACTAGCTATCACATCTGTTAAAGTTCCCCTAACATTTTCTTCATACATTTTTGTAATTTCTCTTGAAACACAAGCTTGTCGGTCAGCACCAAAATACTCTACAAATTGCTCCAAGGTCTTTAATAATCGAAAGGGTGACTCATAAAAAATCATGGTTCTATCTTCCACTGATAGTGCTTTTAACCGTGTCTGACGTCCTTTTTTTACTGGCAAAAACCCCTCAAAAACGAATTTATCGCAAGGCAAACCTGAATTTACTAAAGCTGGCACAAAGGCAGTGGGCCCGGGCAGACACTCCACCTCTATCTGGTTTCTCAGACATTCTCTTACTAATAAAAAACCCGGGTCAGAAATAGCTGGTGTACCTGCATCAGAAACTAATACAATTTTTTCTCCCTTTTTTATTCTTTCAATCACTTTGCTAAGCGTTTGGTGCTCATTAAAAGCATGATGGCTCTGCAAAGGTTTTGAGATGTCCAAATGTTTTAACAGAAACCCAGTATTACGGGTATCTTCGGCTAAAATCAAATCTGCTGATTTTAGTACATTGATAGCCCTTAAGGTAATATCTTCCAAATTGCCTATTGGAGTAGGAACTAATATTATTTTCACAATTTTTTTTTCACAAAATTAACAATTTTAGTATCAACAATGAGTGATTTTTATCATATAATCAAATTTGAAGTAGTCGATTTTGAGATACTTTTCACTCATTCTTAAAGCGAATTTACCACTAAATAAATTAATCAATTCAAAGTTTATATAATTTTCAAAATTTTCTGAAAATACTTGACAAGTAAAACTTAATTACATATTTTTGAAGAAATATTATTTTCTATAAATCCTAATTAATCCCATAAAGCCATGTTATTAGCAGCCTTAGCCCTTGCAATCGGTGGTATCATGATGACAAAAGTTCGTGAAACTGAAGAATTATATGCCCCTAAAGGTTATTTAGTTAACCTACAATCTCGCCCACGAAATGTATATTACTATTAATAATTTGTACACAAAAATTATTATGGTATCCAGAGGCCAAAAGTAAAACTAAAAAAATCAGTTTTTCAAGCATCAAAACTTAGATTTTATGACTAAAAAATCTGATAATCGGCACTTGAAAATTTATTAGTATTGCTTTTGTCTAAGTAATTAACAAAATTTATAGTATTAAACGTGCAAAACTATGTTATTACTTACAATCGCCTCACTCGCAATCGGTGGTCTTTTAATGACTCGTATGAACGAAGAAAAAGAATTGTATGCTCCTAAGGGATACTTAGTAAGCTTACAATCAAGACCTCGTAATGTCTATTCATGGTATTAAGATTTTACAAACATCTTAATTGACAATGCACTTTTGGTGCATCAGCGTTTTTATTTTTAAAATTTGATGATTTATAGCTAAAAATGCTATAATATAGCTAAGTTTTTCTCTAAATCGTCAATTAAAGTTGAAGCCTCTTCTAATCCGATATAAAATCGGAGCATGCTTACTTGTGGGTCATCGGCACTAACAAATGCACATTTGGGCATAATTAGAGATTCGTGTCCTCCCCAAGAAACGGCAATTAGAAAATTTTGTAGTGATTCACAAAATTTCTTTATTTTATCAACGCGTTTTTCTTTAAAAGAAACCGTAAACATCCCCATTGGCATTTTCATTTGTCTTTGGGCGAGCTCTATTTGTGGATTATCATTACTAAAAGGATACCATAATTGCTCAATTTTATCCGAATTTTTTAAAAAATCAATAACTTTAAGAGTTGTTTCAGAGGATTGTTTTAAGCGAATAGACAGAGTTCTTAAACTCCGTAGCATTAACCACGCATTTTGAGGAGATAAAATATTTCCTAAGGTCATAAATTCATTATGAAATATTTGCGAAATCTTCTCACGAGAACCACAAATCGCCCCAGCAACTACATCACTATGTCCGTTGTAATACTTAGTTGCAGAATATACAACTAAATCAATTCCGAATTCCAATGGTTTTTGACATAGTGCAGTACAATAACTATTATCAATAATTGTAATTATACCCTTACTTTTTGCAAATTCTGCTATGCCCTTTAAATCTTGCAGTTCAAAGGTCCATGAGTTGGGAGATTCTAGATAGATTAATTTTGTATTAGGTCTGCAAGCTTTTATAAAGTTTTCAATATTTGTACCATCAACAAAAGTCGTCTCAACGTTAAATCTAGTTAAAATTTTTGTCATTAAATGATTTGCCCAAGTGTATGGATTTCTTACACTAATTATATGCTCTCCAGCATTTATCTGTGAAATAACCGCATTCGAAATAGCTGCCGCACCACTTCCTACCATTAGACAGTCTTCAGCTCCCTCTAAAGCAGCCATCTTTTTACATAACATATCTACCGTAGGATTATTACCTCTGGTATAAATATGTTCTTCTTTTTCATTTTCTATTGCAAACTTAAACTCATCAACTGTTGGATAAGCAAAGTTACTTGTCTGGATAATCGGAGGAGCAACGGCATTGAAGTAGTTCTCTCTTTCTTCCGCTAACTGATTAATTATAAAAGATTGATTCATTTAAAATAGGATTAAAATATCGCATTATCTGCACTTTACAACTAAATATTTAATCTTTTATTCTTAAAAATTTGAAAAACAATAGACCCAATTCCTAAGAACATTACTCCAGCAAATGCTTGCTGTGGTTTTTCGATTAAAGTATTCAACACAATAAACAAACACATTGCAATAAAAATGCTAGCTATCATTTTACCAATAAAAGTTTTATTTTTAATTAACTTAAAATAAGTAGTAGCCGCTAATAAGAAAAAAAGCGTATCAACAAATACAACATAAGTAATTAGATTAGAAAAAGTCTTCCAGAAAATCAGCAAAAAAATGGTCCAAATTGATTGAAAAATAATTGCCCAAAAGGGAGTATGATATTTAGGATGAATCTCTGCAAATTTTTTAAAAAAAAGTTTATCATCAGACATTGCGAAGTAAATACGTGGAGCTGTTAATATATATATACCAATTGTGCCTAAAACAGAAAGTACAATTAAAAAAGAAATAAACTTACTACCCAAACTCCAAATTGTACTTATGGCATCCGATGCAACACTATTAGAATTGACCATTTGGTTGATGGGAATCAGCTTTAAATATGCAAAATTGATAGTGAGATACGCGAAACAAACTGCCAATATGCCTATAATAAGTGCTTTGGGAACGATTTTGCTTGCATCTTTAACTTCAGAAGCGATAAACGTAGCATGTTGATATCCTCCATAAGAGAAGCTTACACCAATTAACGCTAAGCCTAAAGCTGAAATTAATGATAAATTATTCGAATTACTTGGATATTCAATGTTAAAATAATCAATTTTGGTATTAGTACCCCAAAAAAAACCTATTAAAACTACCGAAATAATTCCAAGTAATTTTGCAGACGTGAAAATACTAGCAAATAGACTTCCTAACTTAACCCCTACAACATTCATTAATGTTAGTAAAGTAATTGCTAAAATGGCAATTATTAGCTCAGCATTTTCAGAAATGTTAAAAAAGACTTTTAAATAAGTAGTAAAAACTAAACTCAATGCTGCTAAGGAGCCAGTATTTATTACTACTAACATCGACCATCCATACAAAAATGCGGGTAAATTACCATATGTTTCCTTTAGATATACGTAAAACCCACCCACTTGTGAAAAATGTTCTGCAATTTTTGCAAAAGTCAATGCTCCACATAATGCAATAAGTCCACCTACAATCCAAACTGATAACATTAGACCTTCACTTGGTAAATAGTAGGCAATTTCAGATGGGGTTCTAAAAATACCAGAACCTATACTTGAGCCAATGGCAATCATTGTCAGACTATATAGACTTATTTGTTTTTTTAATTCATTTGACATAGTCTAGTTAATTAGGGTAAAAACTACATTTTAGGATTTTTTTATACAATTTATGTGCATTCATACTGTCCGACAATTAAATATCCTGCACTAATTATCAAATAAAAGTATTATATTCAATTCTCAGGCCGAATAAAGCCCTAATTATTGGCTAAATTTAAAGGGTATTGTATAAAAAAATCCTAAACATGCGTATTTAATAGCTAATATTTCGGATTACCATTTACATAAATAACTGATAATCAACAACTTATAAACACTTGTGGATAATTTGATTTTTTCATTTAATTTAAAAGTTCGTCAATACTTTTGGCTAACTTTCTATCTTTTTCAGTAACTGTATTTGCTTCATCATGTGTTGTAAGTTCAATTTGAACTACATTCCATACATTTGACCAATTTGGATGATGATTTTGCTGTTCTGCTAAAAAGGCGACACGAGTCATGAACGCAAAAGCTTCAGAGAAATCCCTGAATTTGAACGTACGCTTAAGTCGGTTATCTTGTTCTTCCCACATAGAATTTTTAAATAAAAGTGATATTATCGCACAGTAAATATACAAAAAAAGGCGAACCTTTCGATTCGCCTTTTAGCAGAGAGAGAGGGATTCGAACCCCCGGACCTTTGACAGTCAACGGTTTTCAAGACCGCCGCATTCGACCACTCTGCCATCTCTCTATGTTTTTTGGTCACTGCCTTATTGTGATACAAAAGTACGGCAAAAAAATTATTTTGTCAATAGTATAACAAGTTTTTTTTCAATATTTACAGTACATAATATCTATTTAACTGATAATCAATCACATAAGTATTAATTTTTTTTTCCAATAATTATAAATAATGAACTCCCGAAAAAGGATTTTTTAAATAAATAAGATTCAAATTTTACTAGTTGAAAAAATAAATTATTGATGATTTCTGAAGGTACTTTCACATCTGATTTAATATTATTCAAATTGATAAGATTTAGTTTTATTTGGAATTGCTGTATCAAACGAACCAAAAGGATTATTGGTGAGAGGAATAAACTCCAATAAGTAAAACTATAAATTCTTAAGGGTAATACATTTAATATTCTTCTAAAACTTTTGATTGTAAATCGTTGCATTCCTCCCACTGCTATATCGTGAGTACCACGAAAAATATTAAAGGCATTATTATTAGTAATGATGATACCAGTGGGTTTGATTATTCTACTAAAATCACCAAAAATCTTCGTGATTTCATTATCTTCAAATTGATATACGACATCATTATTTACAATTACATCAAATTCATCATGATTAAAGACTTTGTCTAATTTAGTGATATCCAAATGCTTAACATCCAAATCTCTTTGCTTACAGAATGACACTGCATCAATAGAGAAGTCAAAACCTTGAATATTTGTATAACCATTTCTAATTAAATAATCCATTAATCCTCCTGTACCGCATCCAGCATCTAAAATTTTTATTTTATTATCTTCTTTGTATCTTTCAGTTATAGCACTAAGTACTTTTTCATGTAGAATTTTATACCACCAGAGGCTTCCTTCTGCCTCGTACATCATCTTATATTCCTCGTAATTAATTAGCATTTTAGATATTTACTACTTTTCAATATATTGTGGTGTATTATTTTGAGATAAGAATGCCTTTGAAATGTATTCCCCAATGATACCCAAGGAAGTCAGTTGAATACCACCAAAGAATATAAATATACATAATCCCCAATCAGGAATAAAGTGAAAAAGGTAGGCAAACAACATCAATATGGATAAGAGAATTAGAAATATCCCCAATGAAAGAATTAATCGAACTGGTAAAATAGAATAGCCAAATAAAATTGTCATAAAAAGCGTAACCAACCTTTTAAGTGTATAGTTTGACTCGCCCTCCATCCTTTTATTGTGTTTTACCTGAATTTTCCCTACATTATTAGTTACCCTAAATATCAACGCATCAATATATGGGTATGGTCCTTTATACTTGATTATCTCTTGTATTACTTCAAAATTAATAAGTTTAAAGCTTGATAAATATAAGTTTTTAGGTTTCTTCAATAATGATGTGGTTAAACGATTGACCAACCAGCTACCAAAATTTCTAAATAAACTATGTTTTTTTTCAGCATAGTAACTATAAACCACATCGTGTTGATTCAGTTGAGCTTCATCTAATAGTTTAATAATTTCAGAAGGTGGGTTTTGGAAATCATCATCAATGATAACTGCGTATTTTGCCTCTACATGATTTAACCCACACATAACCGCATTAAACTCTCCGAAGTTTTTTCTCAAAGAATAAAACTTTAAGTTTGTATATTTTTCTACAAGTAATTGACAAACTTTTTCAGAATCATCAGGACTACCATCATTAACTAAAATAATTTCAAAATCATATTTATTAAGTTCAAGCTGAAGGGTTTCAACAAGTCTAGTAATTGTCTTAGCCCCTTTATAAACTGGAATTACAACTGAAAGGATTTTAGTCATTCCAATAAAAATTTAGTACTTGTTAATTTTATCAATAATATAAGTTACTTCATTTTCACTCAAAACTACATTGAGTGGAATACTAACCACCTGTTCATGAATTTGCTCAGTAATGGTAAATGTCTTATTATTCCATTCTCGATAAGCCAACTGTTTATGTGGTGGTATAGGATAATGAATGTCAGTACCTATTCCATTCTCTAATAAATATTTCCTAAAATTATCTCTATTATCAACCCTAACTACAAATAAATGCCAAGCATCAAGTTTGCAAGTATCAGCGGGAGGAAGAATCACTTTATCATTATTTATTTCGGATAAATATCTATTTGCAATTTTTTGACGAATAAAATTATCTTCTTCTATACGATTCAATTTTACATTTAATACAGATGCCTGTATTTCATCAAGTCTACTATTCAATCCTTGAAACTCGAAAATATATTTTTTCCCAGACCCATAATTACGCAGAGCTCTTATTTTTTCTGCCAACAAATTATCGTTTGTTGTAATAGCTCCAGCATCACCTAATGCTCCTAAATTTTTAGTTGGATAAAAGCTAAAACCGGCACCGTCGGCAAGATTACCAGCACGCTTTCCTTCATAAATGGCTCCATGGGCTTGAGCTGCATCTTCAAAAACTTTTAAATCATATCTTTGTGCAACTTTTAAAATGGTATCCATCTCACAACACTTACCATAAAGATGCACTACCAGAATGGCTTTTGTATTTCTGCTAATTTTTTCTTCAATCTTATGAGCATCAATTAGAAAAGTCTGAGGGTCTGGCTCAACCAAAATTGGTTTATGACCTGCAAGAGTTATAGCTAAAATTGTTGCTATATAAGTATTTGCAGGAACAATAATCTCAGAGTCTTGTGGAAAGTTTGAGGCTTTTAACAAAAGTACCAGTGCGTCAAGTCCATTGGCTACGCCAATGCAATGTTTTGCACCACAAAATTTTGCAAATGAATTTTCAAATTTCTTTGCTTCCTCGCCAAGGATATACCACCCAGACGAAGTAACTTGCCTAACAGCATTATTAATCTCCTTTTCAAATGGACGATTAATCGACTTTAGGTCGAGAAATGGAATATTTTTAATTCCTTTCGTAGATAGTTTGGTTTCTTTTTTCAAAATTAATCAAATTATCTACCACAGATTCCTCTAAAATCACAACGTTCACAAACTTTCAAATCTGAGGTTTGTGTAAAATTAAAAGCAGGATTTAGTAAATCAGTGATAATATTAGTCAAAATTTCTTCGGATTTATCAACAAACCCAAAAGTTTCAGGGTTACTTTCAAAACTTAAATTTACTTCTAATTTTTCTTTTAAATTACGAAATGAATAAATTTTAGCATTCACCTCATAATTCTCATACTTTTTCCCACCAATAAATAATTTTCCATTATTCATTGACTTCGTAACCAAATATTGATATAACCAAAGTTGACGCAATTTTTCTTTTTCGGGCTCAAGTAAAGCCTCTTCCAAAGAAAGTTCACGTGGGGTTTCAAGTTCCTTATTCGTTACTTTTCCCGTTTTATAATCTATAACTTTAAGAATATTACCTTCTCTTTCTATTCTATCTATTCTTCCTGCAATTTTAATTTTTTGTATTTTACCAAGAATCTCTTTTTCAAATACTACTTCAACTAACTGTTCGGCATTTATGACTTCAATTGGCAAATTCTGAGTTTGCTTTTGATTTATAAAAAAATCAGCAAGTAATTGTTCAGCAACTTGTTTTAAAAGATAATTCATTCCTGACTCAACAACAAATCCACCAAATTTTTCCTGATAAGCTTCATTAAGTCTTTGTTCTAACTGCGTTAAGATTATATCTATTTTTTCTTCAGTAATTATTGGCCCAAAATCCTTATCAATTTTTTCAAGTGTATTGTGCAACCAAGTTCCAAAGATATCTGCCCCAAAATTTTCATCTACCTCTTCTTTTTTTGAAATATTAGCAACCTTGTCAAAATAGAATTGCAAAGTACACTTTAAGTAATTGCTCAATGATGTTGGATAAATACCTTTTTCAGCAATAAACTTAGATAATTTCTCTAAAATTTCATCATTTTTAAAAATATCAATTTTACCAATATATTCATTTTCAACCTCTTTTTCAAATAAAATCTTCGGGTAAGTCAGATTTATATGCTTATTTTCTTTTACTAACTCATTTTCAATCTGCAAAATAAATCTACTTTTTTCTGAGCCACCTCCACTCAAACCCTCTCCATTAGGAATAACATACAGAATATCCACTTCATTAGCTCTTTGTAAAAGCCTAAAAAAATGATATGACATTACGGCATCTTGGTCAGAATGAACTGGAAGCTGAAATTCGATACAAGCATCGAAAGGAATAAGTGAATTGATATGTTTGGCAGAAGGCAAAATGCCTTCATTCACTGATAAAATAATTACACGCTCAAAATCTAAACAGCGAGTTTCTAGCATCCCCATAATTTGGAGATTAGAAATCGGCTCTCCGCTAAAAGGAATTTTCTCTTGTTTAATTAATTCATAAAGAAAATGTTTGAAACTTTTGAGATTTAATTCTCGATTTTGAAATAGTATTTTTTCAAGACGATGTAAAATAGTTAAGAACAAATAAAGATATTCAGTTTCGATTGCATCATTTGATTCTTTATAAACATTTCTTAATTCATCAATCAATTGGTAAAATGAGGCAAGTGCTTTTTGAGGATTATCGCCCCATCGAGAAAAAAGAATTTTAAAAATTTGTTCATTTTCACCCAATTCTAATATTTCCTCCTCACTTAAATATACGGCATTCTTCTTTAAAATTTCGGAAAGTGTTTTCCTAAAAATGGTAGGTTTTTGTGGATTATCCTGAATTTCTACAGCATACTTTATTTGTTCGTACCTTCTAACAAATGGATGGTTAAGAACCTTAAAAATATGACGATGACTAAATTTAGGAATCTTAATCGTTCCACCATCCTTCATTTTAAACTCAACAATATTCTGCTGAAGTTCAAAAATTGCATCAATTAAAGTGAATAACATCGAGCCTTTCAATGAAAGACCCATCGTAATATTAAAATCAGAGATTCGTTCATTTAGTGAATAAATCACAGGACTTAGTAAATTCTCATCTGCTAATACGATTGCTGTTGGCACATCTGGATTTGAAACAATGGCCTCGGCATAAATATGACCAGCAATTTTTGCCTGTAATGTTGCATTTTCAGTACCGATTATTCTAATATTTTTTTTAGATTTCAGCAAATCATCTGTTTGCCAATTCCACGTCCCAAATCTTCCACTATTCTTATATGCCCTTAATAACATCCCTGCTTTATGATTATATTTACTATCCATAAAGTAAGAATCGGCATCCCATAAAGTTTCTGCTCGATTGGTCTTTACAAGTGTTTCTATGATTTTTTCTTCCGAAGCACTTAAAGCATTAAAACCAATGAAATAGTACTTTTCAAAGATTTTAGCATTGTCATTTTTCTCAACTAAAAGTTTTTTTACCGATTCGGCCAAGATTCTATAAGCCATTCCTCGATAAGCCAAATCTTTACTTTTTAAAGATTCTTGTAAATCGTTATAAACATGATGGATATTTTCAAAAAGCTTAAAATACTTCTCTATTGTTTGAGTAATGGTGATTTCAGGTTTACCAATATTAAGTTGAGCAGGGTTCCATCTTTCAAGAACCTTTGCTTCACTCATATATTCAAAAATAGCCTTGGGGTTATCTACCAAATAAAGGTCAATTGTATCAAAATCTCGGAGTAATGTCGGTGCCCACGAAATAAACCTTTCAAACTTTACTTCAGGGTCATACTTCTTAAAAATTTCAAAAAGTTCAAATAATAAACTTACTGCATCAATCTGATTTACTCCAGACATTTGCATGACAAAATCATCAATTGCCAAAATCTCGGGTGCAATAAAAGGAATATCAGAAAATTTAGCAAGCGATTGTTTAAAATAGAATACTGCTCTTCTACTGGGCAATACCACGCAGATATTTTTCAATTCTGCAAGTGAATGCTTTTCAAAGATATATTTAGCCGTTTGGTTTAGAAATGACATTAGGAAGATTGAATTTAGGTAAAGGAAAATACAAACAGTAAAAGCTTCCTTTATCCAAAAATACACAAATCATCTGAAGTATCAAGGCGAAATTTTTCAGATGACTATTTTTTATCAAGGGCCTCTTTATATGCTTTCAGTACTCGCTCACGGGCAAAAGTATGCTCAACGATTGGCCTTGGATAATCAAAAGAATTTAATTCTGGAATCCATTTTTTAATATACTTCAATTCTGGGTCAAATTTTTGAGTTTGAGAAGTAGGATTAAAAATTCGGAAATACGGAGCTGCATCGCATCCACTACTAGAAGCCCATTGCCAGCCTCCATTATTAGCAGAGAAATCAAAGTCTAATAATTTTTGAGCAAAATAAGCTTCGCCCCATCGCCAATCAATCAATAAATGCTTAATTAAAAAACTAGCCGTAATCATACGAACACGATTATGCATAAAACCAGTTGTATTCAACTCTCTCATACCAGCATCTACAATTGGATAACCTGTTTTTCCTGCACACCATTTCTTAAATTCCGCTTCATTATTTCTCCATACTATATTGTCATACTCTTTTCTAAATGATTGGCCATCGTTAATATGCGGAAAATGAAATAAAATATTCATATAAAAATCTCGCCAAATTAATTCATTCAACCATTTTTCGTTGAGAACATTAGCTTTGCGAGCTAATTCCCTAATACTAACCGTACCAAATCTTAAATGAACACTCAACCTACTGGTTCCTGCAATTGAAGGTATATCTCGAATTTGGTCATATTTGCTAATTAGTTCTTCTCGAAGTTCTTTTTTAGGAAAATTCATTCCTGACTCTTTAAAACCAATTTCTTCCAAAGTTGGGAAATGGAGAATTTCCGAACCTAGAAAATGATTGAAGTACTTTTCATTAGGGTAAGATTTTAAATAAAATTCATTTAAAGTATCTTTCCATTTCCTACTGTATGGTGTGAAGACCGTGTAAGGAGTTCCGCTTCCACTCAAAACCTCATTTTTTTCAAAAATTGTTTGGTCTTTGAAAGTATAAAAGGCTATACCTTTACTATTGAGTAATTCGCCTACCTGTTTGTCACGTTCAATTGCATACTTCTCATAGTCATGATTGGTATATACTTCTGCAATTTCATATTCTTCTGAAATTAATTTCCAAATTTCTATAGGTTCACCTTTTTTAATCAAAATTGAAGATTGAAGCTTTGATAATGAACTTTGTAATTCTGATAAAGCATGATGTATAAATTCTACTCTTTGGTCTTGTTTATTTTCAAGCTTATTAAGAATATTAGTATCAAAAATAAATATTGGTAAAACTTTATAACCACTTCTTAAAGCATGATACAAGCCCGCATTATCATTTAAACGTAAATCACGTCGAAACCAAAAAATAGCAATTTTCTCTTTAGTCATTATTTATCAGTGTTTTATCTACTTCTGTGTATTTTTTGTAGGCACATTAAAATAAAAACTTTACATTTGGGTAAAATGTTTGTCTAAAAAATAAAATTCAATCAAACTTTAAAAGACAATGAAAAAACTATTTGTAACCTTACTTTCTCTTATTACTTATGGTACTTTTGCACAAGATACACCTAGTGCAGATGCAATTATTGATAAATTTCTTACTGCTATTGGCGGTAAAGATGCTATTGCAAAAATTCAAGATATAACAATTAGTAGTACAAGCGAAACTCAAAGAGGAACTTCAGAAACTGAGATTAAATATAAGTTCCCAGACCGTTATTCTATGTCTGTTTACGCAAATGGAAATGAAGTAATGAGTTCGACCTATGATGGTAATCGCTTAAAGAGTGGCGGCTTCATGGGTGGTGGCGGTGGAGGTAACCGTGCTCCAATTGAAGGACAAGCAGCACAATTGATGGCCATGAGAAGTAACCCGTTTATGGAAACTATGTATGATAAATTAGGTGTCACACGAACTGTCGTTGGAAAAGAAAAAGTTGGTGATAAAGATGCATACAAACTTGAACTCACTACTCCAGATGGCAGAAAATGGAATGACTATTTTGATGTTGAGACTGGTTTGAAAGTTAAAACATACTCCATGAATGAAACACCAAGAGGCAAATTTGAAAATATTGTTTCTTATCAAAATTATAAAAAATTCAAAGGGGTTGAAGTTATGCTTCCATCTCAGACTAAAAGAACTGCTGGTCAAATGGGCGAAATTACTTCCGAAGTACAATCTGTAAAAGTAAATAAAGGGCTTAAGGATTCGGATTTCGTGATAAAGGATTAAGATGTTCTCAAATATTCAATTCTCAGGGCGAATAAAATGGAGTTTATTCGCCCATTTTTTTAGTTAATACTTAAAATTTTGGTATTTTTAGATAAAAACTTGATTTAGTGATGGAAGAAAGAAGAAAAATAAGAGAAAATGAACGCGAATTAATCATTTTTCTACTTGAAAAATCGGAAAGAAAAATAGAAAATTATCCTATCAATGAGGATGTAGAGGAGTATGAAGGTGGGAAAATGGGAAGTATTAGTATGGGCAACCCTGACGTTTCTCCTTATCAAGGTGATATTATTCAAGCAAATTATTTTGATTCTGATGGTACACAAGTAGTCATTACACTTACAGAAGATGTAAACAATCAACTTTTAGATTTAGATTTTTGGAAAGTAGATTTCTCAAAATTAATTACCTACCCTCAACCCAAAGACTTATTTTTCCAAGAAGCTGATGAGTAAGTTTTCAATACATTCACAAGAAGAAAATAAATAAAAAAGTCCTCGTTAGAAATTAACGAGGACTTAAAAAAAATTCAATTTAACTTATTCATATCGAAGTGATTCAATAGGGTCTAGTTTAGATGCTTTGTAGGCTGGATAGAAACCTGAGAGAATTCCAACTACTACACAAACTACAAATCCCATAAATATCCAAGCCCATGGAATAATAAAACTACTTTTATCACTTATCAATTTTGCAATTACATTTCCAATACCTATTCCCATAAGGATTCCTGCAATTCCACCTAAAATACATATAACAATTGCTTCCATCAAAAATTGTAATCGAATTTTAAACGGAGTAGCACCGATGGCTTTACGAATACCAATCTCACGAGTACGCTCAGTTACCGAAACCATCATGATATTCATCAATGCGATTGATGCCCCTAAAAGTGTAATGATTCCAATTCCAAATCCTCCAACCCTCAGATAACCAGTAACTTCTTCAAAATCTTTTGCTAAAGCATCAGAACGTTCAATTTCAAAAGACTTTGCCTGACCAATAGGGTCTTTACGAACTCTCCTCATAACAGCTTCTGCTTCTCCTAAAATTAAATCCATGTCCGAAACATTATTCACAGAAGTAGTAATATCAAAGGTTAATTTTCGATTACCCGCAATTTGCCTTCCAGTTTCAAGAGGTACTAATGCAACTCTATCATCTCCACCACCTGTGATACTACCCTTCTTTTCCAATACACCAATTACTTTAAATCTCAGCCCAAGTAAAGTGATTTCCTTATCAATTGGGTTTTCTTTTGGAAAAAGTGTAGTTGCTAATTCATTAGCTAAAATCACAACGTTATTGGTAAAATTAATGTCATTTTCGGTAATATTACGTCCAACGGCGATTTTGTAGCCTTTCATATCAACGAAATCTTCATCAATTCCTCTAACTAAACTATTCGGATTTGTCTTGAAAGATTTATATTTCAATTGAGCAGTTCCTGTTACACTAGTGAAAATACTCACAGTAGCACCTGCATTTTTGGCCTGAAATAATTCTTTGTAAAGTTTAGCTTCTCTATATTCAATTGGAGGATAATCTTTTTCATTGACCCCACCACTTCTCCTACGCCACATTCTGGGTCCTTTTATATCGAAAGAATTAGCTCCAAGTCCTGCAAAACTATTATCAACAGAACTTTGCATACCATCAATCGCAGTTAAGATTCCTACCAAAGAGGTGATACCAATAGCAATAATCAAAGCGGTTAGAACCGTACGAAGCATGTTACCTTTTATGGAGCGTAGGCCTTCATTGACATTTTCAGTAAAATTCATATCAAAAGATTTATGTATTAATAAGTACCCAAAGGCCTTAATTTATATCAATTTTGTAGTACAAAATTCAAAAAGAGTTTCGATTACAGCAAGCTCTTAGCCTACCATATTTAACCGTTTATCATTTTTTTCAAGGCTTATTCTTTAATATTAATGAAATCAGTCGTAAATTTATTCTGTAGCACAAATAATCAGTGTTATTGATTCGTTGATGTTTGGTAGGAAGAATGCTACTTTTGAAAAGATAATTTTTGAAGAAATGAAAAGACTAACAATTTTGGTTTTGTTGTTCATTTCATTAACATCGAATGTATTCGCTAATCGCATATTAATTCCGATGGATGAAACTCAACGTAACCACCTAAAAGCTTATGGAATAGCATTTTGGCTATTAAAAACACACGAAACCGAAGTAGAATGGCTGCTCAACTATAAAGGAGGTAGTTTTTTATTTACAGCATCACAAACTTTTATCAATGAATGTGTCATTAGAGGTGTAAGTTATGCGGTAATTTCGGAAGCAGAAGCTCAGTCAATTTTATCTGTTATTTCATCGAATGATGCAAATATGGATGCAGTGAAATTGAATAAAGCTCCTAAAATAGCTGTTTACTCACCTAAAACTACTCAACCTTGGGATGATGCAGTAACCCTGGTATTAACGTATGCCGAAATTCCTTATGATAAAGTTTTTGATGAAGAAGTTTTAGAAAACAAACTTCCTGAGTACGACTGGCTTCATCTACACCATGAGGATTTTACAGGGCAGTTTGGTAAGTTTCTCAGAATGAGAGGTCAAGGGTGGTATCAAGAACAAAAGCAAGAAGCAGAGACAATTGCAAAGAAATTTGGATTTACAAAAATCCCAGATTTAAAATTAGCAGTTTCGAAAAAGATTAGAGATTTTGTATTTGGAGGCGGATATATGTTTGCCATGTGTAATGCCACAGATACCTTCGATATTGCTCTGGCAGCTGAAGGTACTGACATTGTTGAAACTCCTTATGATGGTGATGGAGCCGACCCAAATGCCGACAAGAAACTAAACTATGAAAATTGTTTTGCCTTCAAAGACTTTCGTTTGGTGACAAATCCATACGAAATGGAATTTTCAAATATTGACAATCAACAAGAAGAACGAGGAGTAAACGAAAATAATGATTATTTTTCCTTATTCCAGTTTTCAGCTAAATGGGACCCTGTTCCTACTATGTTAACACAAAATCACGCGAACTTAATTAAAGGATTTATGGGTCAGACTACTGCATTCAAAAAGCAGTATATCAAACCTGATGTAATAACATTAGCAGAAAATCGTTCAATTGGCGAAGCAAGATATATTCATGGTACAGCCGGTAAAGGATTTTGGACTTTTTATGGTGGACATGACCCAGAAGACTATCAGCATTATGTTGGTGAAGAACCAACTGACTTAAACTTACACCCAAACTCTGCGGGTTATAGATTAATATTAAATAATGTATTATTTCCGGCTGCTAAGAAAAAGAAACTTAAAACATAGTTTTTTCAATAATTATATTTATCCAAACCACTTCAGATAATTTAATAATTTATTAGAGAAAACTTTCTTATACTAGCGAAATCAATTATAAAACAAATAAGCTTTTAGTCAAATTATATGTTTGAACTAAAGGCTTATTTATGATTAAGCGTAACAGATTTAGAATATTATATTTTTCAATTCTAGATTAAGTAAGTAAACAAAAAAGCCCTGCTTAAAACAGGGCATTTTTATATAAACTCTATCTATTAAATTAATCACATTTTCCTTCACCGCCTTCTGTGCAGCAACGGTTGTATTTTTTACTTAATGACTTATATTGTTTCTCAGTTAGATTTACATACAATTTGTTATAATCTCCAATCATTACATCTTGTTTTGTAAAATTGTATGTCATTTTCACTGGAACATTAATATTTTGGTCGGCTGGAGAAACACCATCTTTAGTGCAAACTCTAAAAATTTTTGAAACATCACTACCACCACTAGTAGTAAACTCATAAGCCGATTTTACTGGCACTTGGAAACTTCCTAAACATAAGTATTTATCAGCAGTTTCACCGTTTGCTAATTTCCCTGTTTTCTTGTAAACACCAATAATGGTTACATCATTTGTCGAACTCTTTAAGCTACCATCTTTAATTTCAGTTTTTCCAAGGAAATTAATTTTTTGGTCAGCACATTTTGTTTCGCTAGAACTAGACCCAGCAGACATAGTCTCTGAACTATTAGTAACATTTACTTGCTTAGGGGCAACTACCAAATTTGCTGCAGCTGTTGAAGTTACATCAACTTCTTTATATGCTTTACTCAAAGCTTTGTATTGAGCTTCTGTTACATTCAAATATAACTTTTCACCATCACCAATACTTACATCATTTCTTGTAATTTTATAGTTAAGGTTCATTGGTAAAGTTAAGTTCATAGGGGCAGGGCTTGCATTTCCTTCCATACAAACCTCAACATTTTTTGCATATTGAACTTCGCCTTTTACGTTAAAATCATAAGTAGAACGAACACCTACAAGATATGAGCCTAAAAGTATACCTTTAGATGGTTTTGCATTTGTATTTACAGCAATGATATCCATAGTCTTACTCATAGAGACTACATCACCACTACTGATTTCTCCACTACCCGAAATTGTAATATTCTGAGTTTTACAAGTCATTATGGGAGCTGGCGGTGCAACTACTGGTGGACGATACAAGTTTGGTGGAACCGGCAAACTAGATGGAACATAAAATGCATTGCCACACTTTTTCATGATATAAATAAAACACTGACTTCCTTTAGCATAAATCTTAAAGGTTTCAAAATTATTACCCAATTTTGACCATGCGTATTTATGACCACTTGCATATGCTCCCATCCAACCAACAGTTCCTGCAGGAATAATCTCAGGAATAAATGTTTTTTCTGTAATAGAAGGGTCATTGAATCCTTTATAACCCAATGCACTAAATAGCTTATCTATTTCTTTAGCACTTTTTTTAATATTGCTACTGTAAACAGTTCTTAGATGATTGTAAGCTGATGCACCTGTATGTTCAGGTACTTCTCCAAATTGTGGGCTTGTGCCAAGAACTTTAAGCTCAACGGGCTTCTTTTTTGACACACCCTTAAAAACTGAGTAAGGTAGTATGTCACATTTTAAGTCACGTAGCTGGGCAACTCCCGCCAAAGGTAAGAGAATTGCTAAAGTTAGCACGGAAATTAGTCTAGATTTCATTTTGGTAAATTGTTAAGATTTCTGTTTGAAAAAAACTCTTCAAATCAGGTTCTAAATTTAGTTTACAGAATTAGTATAATGTAAAATTTTGTGCCAATTTATGAAAAAAATACCTTTTGACAAGACAATTCACTATAAAAATTATTGTTTGCGTATTCTTATTTCATGAAAATAATCACATTTTACTATCTTTTCTTAGACGAATAAAATATCAAAAAGTTACGTCTGAATGAAAATTTGGTAGGTATAAATTTATACTTTATTTACTTTAGTAAGCCATCTAAATTCTAGATTGTAATCTATTTACTTATCAACTCTTTCAATACAATTATAAAATGAAAACTATAAATATTCGAAGTAGCAAAATATTATTTAGCTTTATAAAATTAAACGTTAGAAATTACCGTTTTTTATCGAAGTGTTTGATTACCGCGATTTTATAATTTCACTAAATAAATAGTCTATTAAATCAATGAAACTAAAAACAATAATGATGTTAGGAGTTGTAATAATCAACCAAGTAGCATCTGCACAAACTTCATCTAATACAAAATATGACCATCGAGAAGCATTCAATCCATTGTTTAACTTCCAACCAGGAACACCCTACCGTAGTGCATCAGGAGCTCCCGGTCCAATGTATTGGCAAAACAAAGCAGATTACAAGATTAATGTAAAACTTGATGAAACCAATAACACCATTGGTGGTGAAGTAGAAATTACTTATAGAAATAACAGTCAAGATAAACTTCCATTCTTATGGCTTCAACTTGACCAAAATCAATTTACGAATAACTCAAGGGGCGGAAAAACTACAACTATTGCAGGTGGACGTTTTGGTAACACAGGATTTGAAGGTGGGTATAATATACAGTTTGTAAGTGTAGAAAAAAATGCACTTGTTGGGAAAAAAAATACATCTCGTTCAATTTATGCTGAACATCTAATTGATGATACAAGACTACAAATTAGGCTCTCTGAACCAATGCAAGCCAATGAAGTTGTAAAAATTAAAATTACTTATTCGTTTAAAATTCCAAGATATGGTTCTGATAGAATGGGAAAACAAGAGACTCAAGATGGTATTATTTATGAAATTGCCCAATGGTATCCTCGAATGTCTGTATATGATGACATCGAAGGATGGAATACATTACCTTATTTAGGTGCGGGTGAATTTTATTTAGAATATGGTGATTTTGAGTATAATATTACGGTTCCAGCCAGCCATATTGTTGTTGGTTCGGGTGAGCTTTTAAATCCAAATGAAGTTTTAACATCCGAACAACTAAAAAAATTAAATGAAGCAAAAAATAGTGATAAAACTGTCATTATCCGAGGAGCCAGTGAAGTAAACGACCCAAAGTCACGCCCTAGAAACGATGGAACACTTACTTGGAAATTTAGATGTAAGCAAGCAAGAGATATTGCATGGGCAAGTTCAAAAGCCTTTATTTGGGATGCATGCAAAATCAACCTTCCAAGTGGAAAAACTGCTTTAGCTCAATCTGTATATCCAAAGGAAAGTGATGGCAATGATGCATGGGGCCGTTCGAGTGAGTATGTTAAAGGATGTATCGAATTTTACTCAAAATATATTTATGAGTATAGCTATCCATCGGCAGTGAATGTTGCAGGTGTGGTGGGAGGAATGGAGTATCCAGGAATTGTCTTCTGTGATTACCGAGATAAAAATGAAAGCCTCTGGGGAGTAACCGACCATGAATTTGGGCATAATTGGTTTCCAATGATTGTGGGCAGTAATGAACGTAAATATGCTTGGATGGATGAAGGCTTTAATACTTTTATCAATTCACTTTCTACGAAAAACTTTAATAATGGTGAATATTATAGCCCAGAGAATGTACGACAAATGACCCCTTATTATTATGAACGTGACCCAATTATGAATATTCCTGACGTGGTTCAAGATAATAACTTAGGAATTGCCGCCTATATGAAGCCTGGTTATGGACTAACAATGTTAAGAGAGGTGATATTAGGTGAAAAACGTTTTGATTATGCATTTAAGGAATATGTCAATCGTTGGGCATTTAAGCACCCTACTCCGTTTGATTTTTTCCGAACAATAGAAGATGCTGCGGGTGAAGATTTAAGTTGGTTTTGGAAAGGTTGGTTTATTTATGATTGGAAAATTGACCAAGGAGTGAAAGATGTCAACTATATTCAGCAAGACCCTAATAAAGGCTCGGTAATCACAATAGAAAATTTAGAAAAGCTACCCATGCCTGTAACCATTGAAATTAGAGAATCTAATGGAACGAATAAACGCGTGGAATTACCGTATGAAATTTGGCAAAGAGGCAGCACTTGGAGTTTTAAATATGATTCTAAATCTGCGATTGAATCAATCATTATTGATCCTGATAATAAGCTACCAGATGTTAACCCAAGAAACAATCAATGGAAACCATCGAAGTTAACTGCCCCTCAACCTAACTAATTTAAGGCACTGAAATCGTAACTTTAGAACGATGACAAATACCTCCTAAAGGAGGATTAAATTTCGATACATTTACGGTTACCCCTTCAATGTGTGGAAATTGTAATCTTATAGATTCTATAATTTTATAAGCAATATGCTCCAATAGCCGATGTTTTTCTTGCATGACATCGGCTATTATTCTATACACTTCTTCATAATTTACTGTTAGTTTTAGCTTATCTTCTTGTGCTGCTTTGCTTAAATCGGCAGTAATTGCAATATCAATTGAAAATTTACTACCAATTTTCTGTTCTTCATCATAATAACCATGATAGGCAAAAAACTCTAATCCTTCGAGTGAAATTACTCCCATATAAATATAAAAAATTAAAAATCAATTATTGTCAAAATAAAAGAGGTTCAAGCTAAATACCTGAACCTCCAAAAAATAAATATTTTGAATCATATATTATCAAAAAAAGAACCACCCTCTCCTTTTCCAATAATATCGTTTACGGTTGGTAAAGGTGAGGTATCTTTTGTTTGAGCATCACCTTTTTCAACCATTGCTTTTCTAATAGCTGCTTTTACTTTATTAACCTTTTCTAACATATCCTCTGTAATGGAATCAAGGTTGTTTTCAGAAATTTTGTTATTACTAGCAGCATTTATCGACTGAATAACCGACTTCAATGATTCATCAATATCCGCAGCTTTTGTTTCTGGTTCTACATCCTCTACTTTGGCTAAAGGAGTTTCATCTACTTCTTCTTCAATATCCTCTTCCTTAGGTTTACGGCCACCCATCAAATAGAACTTCAATGCTTCTAAATCTTCCCAACGTCCCTCCGCAGCTAGTTTTGCTTGCTGTGTCCATGTACTTGGATCGTGCATAGCAAACTGTGGTCCAGCTTTATCTAAGATTTCTTGAATTTTATAAACTGGAGTAGTAGCTAAATCACGAAATGTAAAGATTCCAGCATCCAACAAAAGCATTGCTATTTTAGGGCCAATTCCTTCAATAATTTCAAGTTCATCTTCTTTTGGTGCAGCCGCCTTACGACTCAGGTTTTCTTCAAATTCTTCGGCACTCATTCTATTGGCTGAAGAGGCAATTATCGTAGTAGTTATTTCGGGTTCTTCAACGAGCACCGCCATTTCTTCAACTGAAGATTCTTCTTCAATATTAGGTATTTCAGCAACTAATTCTTCCTCATTAGACTTATTTTCCTCTTCAAATTCCCCTACTGAATTTTCCATTTCAAGGTTTTCTATATCCTCCTCTTCTTCTAATTCAGTACTCGAATGCTCAATGATATCTTCTTCTGCTATAACTTCTTTTTCTAAATCTTGGCTGTTTAAGGTCTTTATTTTATCACTTACCACTTCTTCTTCAGATAGAATATCTTCAAAAAGAATAGTTGAATTAGCTTTAACCTCGTGTTTTTCATCAACTATGTGGGCAGCTTCAATGCTTTCTCCAGTCAACAAAGTAGTAGCCTCTTTGAATTTTTCTTCAACACCTTCCTTATCAAATTTATCTTCAAATCGTTGAACATGCTCCAAAGTTGCATTTGAAAGCGTACGCATTTGGACTAAAAGATTAGTTTTATATTGGTCCATGGCTTTGAAATCACGTTCCAATATTCTTACTTCTCCTAAAACATCTTCTTTGATATATTTTGCTTTACTTTCAGCTTGACGAATGATTTCATTCGCTTTGTTTTGAGCATCCAATAATAACTTTTCTCCTTGTAACTTAGCATCTTGAAGGTACTTATCAGCCTGTTGATTAGCCTGTTCAGTAATCATTGTGCTTGTATCTTCTGCAGTTTTAAGCGTCTTAAAAAGGGTCATTTCAATTTCTCTCAACTTGTTAGCCTCTTTTTCCGCTATTTCCAACTGCATTCTGAGCATTTTACTTTCGTTCAATACTCTCTCCCATTCCTGTGAAATATTCATTAAAAAGCTATCAACTTCTTCGATATTATATCCTCTAAAGGTTTTTTCGAATTCGTGTTGGCGTATTTCGAGGGGTGTAATCTTCATTTTAAAAATGTTTTAGGAAATTCTGAAACGTTTTCTGACAATGGAGCGGCAAATCGCACTATTAAATTGTTAAACTTTTTTTCAACTATTAGAACGAATACCAGTGTGTATATCAGCAAAAGTAACAAAAAAAGTATGCTTATTTATATTTTTATTTGGTTATTTATCTAAAAAAATGATACAATTTTATCAAATTTCATCAATTAACTGCCAAACCGAGATAGTTCTGTCATCGCTGCAAGATACAATTTGTTCATGATAATCTGACCATAACACTTTATTTACTGAAGTTCCATGACCTGCATGACGTGCACGGTCAATTACCTTGAGAAGTTTAAAGCTATGTGCATCCCATACTTTGACAGATTTGTCCATACTACACGTAACAAATCTCTTGCCATCTGGGCTATAATCAATAGAATTTATTGCAAAAGTATGAGCAACTATTTCATTTTCGAGTTTGTAAGCATTTTCTGAATCCCAAATTTTAAGTCTTGCATCTCTGCTACCTGAAAGTAAAAAACGAAAATCTGGGGAAAATTTTAAGGCAAATACCGAATTTGTGTGGGCTAAAATTACATTTTTTAATTCAAACGACAATAAATCAAATATTTTGATGGTATTATCACTATAACCAGCCACCAGTTCACGTTCAACAGGATTTATTGCTAAACATCTAACGCTATTTTCTGAAGCTTTTATATGTTTTTTAAATTTAAACCCATTTGTATCAATGACAGAAATTACGCCATCGCCACCTGCAATAAATGCCTGATTTTGATAAATTTTTATATCGAAGTAATTGGTTGGTACTAACTTCAACGAAGTTACTTCTTTTTTAGTGTCAATATCAATTATATGTAATCCTTCTGAATTTTCAATAACCCAAATTTGGTTATTTTCTGGTTGATACGCCATTGCATATATAGAATGCCCCACTCTCGCTATTAATTCACCAACATCTGGCTTTTGAAGATTCCAACGAACAATAAATCCATCTCCTCCTGCGGAAAAAAAACGATGCTTTTCTCCCGACCTTTCAAGCGTATATATACAATCTCTGTGCCCTGAAAATGTATCTAATTTTTCAACTTTTAGCATGTTTTTTGTAAATCAAGAAAAAAAACAGAATATAAATAACTATTAATAGTACTTTTTTTATTTATTTATCAAATAAATGATGAAAATACTAAATTTACCTGTAAAATTAATTCATTAAACCTTCAATAATAATACAGTCCATGAAATTTTCAGCTGAAACAGAGAAATCCGTAGTTTTTGCCAATGTAGAAAAGGAGATTAAAGACTTGGGATTTAATATAGACAAACAAGACCAAACTAGACCTTGGGGCGGTTTTTTCGTGCTTGATGAATCACAAGCACCTAAATTTATTGAGACTTATTTCCCTCATTTATCTGTAAGTGATTTTGGGGAGGGACGTAAGTTAAGTCCAAAGATTTTAGTTGTTGCACCAAATAAGCGTTTATCATGGCAATATCATTTTCGTAGAGCAGAGATATGGAAAGTTGTAGGTGGAACTGCTGGAGTTGTAACTAGCGAAACTGATGAAGAAAACGAACTTCAAACTTTGGCTTTAGGAACTATCATAAATCTGAAACAGGGAGAAAGACATCGCCTCATTGGGCTTAATGAATGGGGAATTATTGCCGAAATTTGGCAACATACCGACCCTCAAAATCCATCAGATGAAGATGATATTGTGAGAGTTCAAGACGATTTTGGTAGATAAACCCTTATAAATACTATTTTATCAACCTACGATGGTAATTAATTTGTCCGAGATGATAATTTAGATGACTCAGTAAATGTATCAAGAAGAATTCATTTGAATTTAGCCCACCTTGAAATTCCTCTGTATGATTTTTAGCTAATAATTCTTCAGAAATATTAGGTAAAATTGATTTAATCATTTCAATGGTTTGCTCAATTTTTGCGACTAATTCACTTCTTGATACATTTTTTTCAGAAAACTCAGCGACTCTATTTCTAACATAAGCAGTTCCACCTAATTGGTGCCCGACGTAATGATTCAGGTTACCAATTAAGTGTAAACAAAGATTTCCAGCCGAATTATTAATTTCGTTTCTTATTTCCCAAATTGTATTCTCTTCCACATACGATTCGATTTCTGATTTCAAACGTAAGAGGTCTCTAACGTACAAGGTTTCTAATGAGGCAAGCATAATTATATGGTTTATTCAAAAAACTGCATAGAATCTAGAGAATTAACTCCATTTCTATATAATCTTTATCGTTTTTCCTTGTAATTTCTGAGCATATATTAAAACCAAATTTTTCATAAAATGAAATTGCAGATAACCTCGCACTACATGTTAATCGTTCGATATTATGCTTTGTAGCTTCATTAATCAAATGATTAAGAATTTTTGAGCCATACCCTTTTCCTTGTTGAGCTTCATCAGTAGCAAATTTTCTAAAATGTCCTGCTTTTCCGTCAATAAAAAGTGAAATCACAGAAACTAATGTATTATCTACGAATAATCCATAATGAATCCCTTCATCATCTTGCGGTAGTATTACAAACTCAAGAGGCTTATTAGGCCACATAGTTTTATGTCTAGTTGGCCAAGTCTCAGCCGCCGTGATTTCCTTTATTTCAATCATTATTTTAATTATTTAGAACGCCCACTATATGCTTGATAATACTTCATAGCTTGTGGCAACTGTTTTTCCAAATCCGCAATACGAACTTCATCTGCTGGGTGAGTAGAAAGCAATTTAGGCGGTTTTTGAGACTTAGCTCCTGCCGCTGCCATTCTTTTCCAAAAATCAACTGCATTTTGTGGATTATAACCAGCCATTGACATAAAAATTAGTCCAAGTTTATCTGCTTCAGATTCCTGACGACGACTATTAGGTAAAACAAATCCAAGTTGCCCTCCTACGCCTAACACTTGTCCAACAATATCCATAACCTGCTGATTTCCGGTGTAAACACCTGCCGCAACTGCACCAATTTGGGTTATACCTTGGGCAGCCATGGCTTCACTTGCACGTTCGCGACCATGGCTTGCAATAGCATGAGCAATTTCATGACCCATTACAACTGCAACACCCGCTTCATCTTTACAAACAGGCAAAATACCTGAATAAAAACAAACTTTTCCACCGGGCATGCACCAAGCATTGAGTTCCTTACTTTGTACAAGTTTAAATTCCCATTGATAACCATCTATAACTTGGCTATAGTTATTTTGTATTAAGTAGTTTTCAACCGCAGTCTTTATTCTACCTCCAACTCTGGCAATCATTTCGGCATCTTTACTAGATGTAATTACTTTTGAAGTATCCATGAAACCCTTGTATTCTGCAAAACTCATGGACATCATTTGCTCATTAGAAACCAAACCAACAAATTGCTTTCTGCCAGTTAATGGTACACGTTGACAAGACCAAATAATTAATATGAATATGATTGCTCCAATGGAAGATTTAAAAAAAGTTTTCATTACTTATTTCAGTTAAATTTTACTTTTAGACGATTTATCCAATTTAAATATTACAAAATCAGGTAATTATTTTACAAATAAAGTAAAAATTTATGCCAACAGTTGGGTGCGTACAAAAAATTAATTATCTATTTTTGTAAATGTAATTGTACTTTAATTGTACAAATATTATTAATTCCCCCGAAAATCTTTCTTCAATTTATAGAATATTTTTTCATGAAAATCATAGCAATTGGCCGTAATTACGCCGAACACATCAAAGAATTAAACAACGAACGTCCAGACGAGCCAGTAATTTTTACAAAGCCAGAAACTGCCATTTTACGAGATGGTGAGCCATTTTTCTATCCTGATTTTTCCAACGACATTCATCATGAAGTAGAAATTATTGTAAAAATAAGTAAAATGGGAAAGAATATTGAGGAAAAGTTTGCCCATAAATATTATGATGAAATAGGCATTGGCATTGATTTTACAGCAAGAGATATTCAATCTAAGTTAAAATCAAAGGGTTTGCCTTGGGATTTAGCTAAGGGTTTCAATGGCTCCGCTCCTATTTCAAGTTTTGTTCCAAAAACAAAATTCGCTGATTTGAAAGATTTGAACTTTCACTTAGATGTCAATGGAGAAATACGACAACAAGGCAATACCTCAATGATGCTTTATCCAATAGATACTATCATCGCTTTTATTTCAAAGTATTTTACCCTAAAAACTGGTGATATTATTTTTACTGGTACACCAGCAGGAGTTGGTCCAGTGAAAATTGGAGATAAACTATCTGCTTTTGTTGAGGGTGAAAAAATGCTAGAATTTGAAGTTAAATAGCCTAAACTTATAAATAGGCATTTTTTACGTTAATAGTTTTACTAATTAATCCTCAAAAACTATCGGTTTTGATTGATTAGTAAAACTATTTAGTCTTTTTATAGTAAAAACATTCATTTCATCTTGAATTATAAAAGACTAAATTGAACTTAGATTTTATTTAAAATTAAATAATTTACACCCACAAGGGTTATTAGTGCCATGATACGAATAATTAGCACACTTTTACTTATAACATACTTAGTTTCTGATTCTTGTTTTTTCCCCGCGTTTGGTCAACACAAAAATAATAATGAAGAATACCCAAAAGGTTATTTCATGTTTCCAATTCAACCAGGGCAACAAGCATCACTTTCAGGTGGATTTGGCGATTTAAGAACAAATCATTTTCACGCTGGAATTGATATTCGTACTGGTGGCGTAGAAGGATACCAAGTTTTTGCGGCTGCAGATGGTTATATTTCTAAAATTCGTGTCATGAAGGGTGGGTATGGCAATGTCCTATACATTACTCATCCTAATGGATATACAACTGTTTATGGGCATTTAAAAAATTTCAATACTCAAATCGAAGAGTATGTCAGACGAAAAGAGTATGCCCAACAAGTTTGGGATATTGAACTTTCACCTTCACCTAAAGAACTACAAGTTAAAAAAGGAGAAATTGTAGCGATTGGTGGGAATACGGGGGCATCTGGCGGACCTCATCTACACTTCGAAATTCGAGACGAAGCTGAAAATGCAATCAATCCACTCAAATTTGGTTTTCCTGAAATTCAAGATTCTCAAGCACCTGTTATCGAACGAGTTATTCTAAAAACCCTCAATGCTTATTCGAGGGTAAATGGTGAGTTTGGAAGGGTATCCGTTGCTCCAACACGCTCTTCCGATGGCTTTTTCAATATTCCCAATGTTATAAAAGCACATGGTGTGATTGGTCTTGAATTGAATACTTATGACCGTAGCCAAACATCTCCTTTCAGATTAGGAATTACGCAACTTGAAGTGAAAGTGGACGGGAAGACTTCCTATAAACTGAATCTTGAGAAAATGCCTTTCGACATTTCAAAAGATATTAATGTGCACATGGATTATGACATCGCTGAAACAAACGGTGTGAGGATACAAAAATGTTATGTTTCCGATGGAAATCGACTTTCAATTTATCAAACTGATGCAAATAAAGGGAAAATAATTATTCGAGATAACCAGCAACATCAAGTTTCAATAGAAGTAAAAGATACTTACGGAAACTATTCAAATCTTAACTTTACAATTCAAGGCGAACAACCTAATGAAAACTTCATTGAAGAATTAGCCGAAGAAAGTAATTTTTCAGGCAATATATCCACTTCAATTACCGAAAATACTTTGGCAATTAGAGCTAAAAATTCTAAAGCTCCTTTCGCAGTTCTACAATATAAAGGCATTCCAATTCCTGTACCTCTTTCCTACAAAAGAGGCAATGAATCGGTCTATCTTCATGACCTCAACAAAGGTGTTGCTGATTTTGTACAAGTTGATAATTCTTCAGAACAAATTAATATTAAACAAGTAATTTATCCAATTAAAGGGCAATATCATACTGAACCTAATCTGAATATTGATTTTGCCGATGCACTTTATGATACACTCTATTTAAAAACAAACCTCATTGGAAACAGACTTTCTATTAATACTGAAAAAATACCCTTAAAAGACTTTATGACCGTAACATGGGCTCCTTCTGGGGTATCGGTTTCTCCTAAAGCTGGTGTATATTATGTAAATGATGGTCGTAAGTTTTTAGGGGGTTCATGGCTTGGCAATAAAATTCAATTCAAAACCAAAGAACTTGGTGATTTTCAGTTATTGACAGATAACGAAGCTCCTAGTATTCGACCTGTAAAAATTGATTCTACGGAGTTACGTTTTTCAATTTCAGATGGACTTTCGGGCATTAAAAACTTTAATTGTTACGTTGATGGTGAGTGGGTTTTAATGGATTATGAGTACAAATCAAATCGAATTTGGTCAATCAAATTAGATGAATCGAAAACATTTCATGGTGATTTGAAGTTAGAAGTAACAGATAATGTTGGAAATTTAGCTGTTTATGAAGTAAATATTGATGAATACACTTCAACCCAAGAAGAAATTAGAAAGGTTTCCAAAAAGTCAAAATCATCTAAGAAAACATCTAAAAGTAAGAAAAATGTCTCTAAAAGTAGGAAGTCCAGCTCCAAGCATCCAAGCAAAAAATCAAAACGGAAACGTCGTTAAGCTATCCGATTATTTAGGTAAAAAAGTAGTTTTATATTTTTATCCGAAAGATGCCACGCCGGGATGTACGGCCCAAGCTTGTAGCCTCCGCGATAACTATGAAAATCTTCTTGCCAAAGGCTATGTTGTGCTAGGCGTAAGTGTTGATGATGAGAAATCACATCAAAAGTTTATTGCTAAATACAATCTTCCTTTTGATTTATTATCTGATACCGACCAAATCATTGTCAATGATTACGGTGTGTGGGCAGAAAAATCAATGTATGGAAAGAAATTTATGGGTATTGTCCGAACTACTTTCATCATTGATGAGCAAGGGAATATTGAAGACATTATTCAAAAGGTAGATACAAAAAATCATGCTGAACAAATCTTAGGATAATCATTTATAAAATGCTTAGAATTGTTTTATTCATTGCAATAATAGGTTTAGCTACCTTCCTTGGCATACAAAACACCCTTTTCCTTCAAGGTTTTGCTGTGCTAATGAGTTGTTTAACAATTCTTTGGATAATAAGTCTAGTTCTAGAAGATTCAAGTATCATTGATATCTTTTGGGGCTTAGGGTTTATCATAGTTGCGTGGTATTACAGACAACAACTTGCTCTTTCAGATATTCGCTCATTACTTATATGTTTACTGATTACTATTTGGGGCTTGAGATTAAGCCTCCACTTGGCAATTCGAAATATTGGAAAAGGAGAAGACTATCGCTATCAAACTTGGCGAACACAATATAATAAAAACTGGTGGTGGGTTTCCTTTCTGCGAGTGTTCCTGCTTCAAGGAATTTTACTCTGGATAATTTCATCAGTATATTTACCTGCAATGCAAAAAACAACTAATCTTTCACTTATTGATTATATTGGCATTGCTATTTGGGTAATCGGATTCTATTTTGAAGCGGTTGGAGATTGGCAATTAGTACAATTCAAGAAAAATAACAATAATAAAGGGCTGGTTTTGGATAAAGGATTATGGTCATTGACTCGACATCCAAATTACTTTGGCGATGCTCTCCTTTGGTGGGGATATTTTATTTTTGCAATTAATTCTAATACCCTTGTTTTTATTTTTAGCCCATTACTCATGACTTTTTTACTAATGAAAGTTTCAGGAGTATCACTCTTAGAGCAGAAATTAAACGAGACCAAGGCTAATTATCATGAATATATGAATAAAGTACCTGCGTTTTTCCCTAGGTTTAATCAGAAATAATGCACATTTAATATAGATTTTAACAAAAACCTCATATTCATGAGGTTTTTGTGTTTCTAAACCAAGATGTATTGCTTACTTTTGTAAAATATTATACAAAACATTCCTTTTTTTATAATTTTCGTGTAGTTTTGTATTAATTGTATATTTGACACTTAATAATAACTTTAAATGCAAATCAAAGAGTTACAAGACGTCGCTTCGCAAGTTCGTCGAGACATCGTTAGAATGGTGCATGGCTGCCAATCAGGCCACCCAGGTGGTTCATTAGGTTGTACTGATTTATTAGTTGGATTATACTTTCAACAAATGAAAATCAATAACCGTAAAGGTAAAGGAGGCTTCCTTACTTTTAATATGGATGCAACTAACGAAGATTTATTTTTTCTTTCAAATGGCCATATTTCTCCAGTGTTTTATAGTGTTTTAGCACACCGAGGTTATTTTGACAAATCGGAATTGGCTACTTTTAGAAAAATTAATACTCGCTTACAAGGGCACCCAACCACGCACGAAAACCTTCCTGGTATTCGTATTGCATCTGGTTCATTGGGGCAAGGCTTGTCTGTTGCAATTGGTGCTGCATTAGCCAAAAGACTAAATGGTGAGAAAAACTTGGTTTATTGCTTAATGGGTGATGGTGAACAACAAGAAGGCCAAGTTTGGGAAGCGGCTCAGGCAGCTCCGCACCACAAAGTAGATAACCTTATTGCCATTATCGACTTAAATGGTCAACAAATTGATGGTCCAACTGAAAAAGTAATGTCGAACCGTGACCTTAAAGCTAAATATAAGGCTTTTGGATGGAACGTAATGGAGATTAAAGACGGTAATAATATGGAGCAAGTAATTGCTGGTTTGCGTAAAGCTAAGCGTTTATCGGGTAAAGGTCAACCAATCATGATTTTAATGAAAACTGAAATGGGTGCAGGTGTTGACTTTATGATGGGTAGCCACAAATGGCACGGTGTAGCTCCAAACGATGAACAATTAGCAGCAGCATTAGCTCAATTGCCTGAAACTTTGGGAGATTATTGAGAGCAAACAAGTAAAATCCAAGGTTAATTATTTAAACTCTGAAAATCAAACACTTGTTAATTTGTTTGATAAACGATATTAATACAATGACAAAATATACCTTCACCGAGAAAAAAGATACACGCTCTGGATTCGGAGCGGGAATGACCGAACTTGGTCGCACAAATCCAAATGTTGTTACGCTTTGTGCTGACTTAGTAGGTTCATTAAAAATTGATACATTCATCAAAGAAAACCCTGAACGTTTTATCCAATGTGGTATTGCAGAAGCAAACATGATTGGCTTAGCAGCAGGACTTACAATCGGGGGTAAAATTCCTTTCGCTACAACATTTGCCAATTTTGGTTCAAGCCGTGTGTATGACCAAATTCGCCAATCAGTAGCATATTCTGATAAAAATGTAAAAATCGCGGTTTCTCACGCAGGTCTTACATTAGGTGAAGATGGAGCAACTCACCAAATTCTTGAAGATTTAGCAATGATGCGTGCTTTGCCAAACATGACAGTAATCAATCCATGTGATTTTAATCAAACAAAAGCCGCAACTATTGCTGCAGCAGAACATCATGGACCTGTTTACTTAAGATTTGGCCGTCCGGTAGTGCCCGTTTTTACTGCTCCCGACCAAAAGTTTGAAATTGGTAAAGCATGGATGGTTTCAGAAGGAAAAGACGTAAGTATCTTCGCCACTGGTCACTTGGTATGGGAAGCAATCCAAGCGTGTGAAATCTTAGAAGCCAAAGGCATCAGTGCTGAGATTGTAAACATTCATACGATTAAACCTTTAGATGAAAAGGCTGTTTTAAAATCAGTTCGTAAAACTAAATGTGTGGTAACTTGCGAAGAACACCAAATGAATGGTGGTTTAGGAGATGCCATTGCACAAACGCTTGCTAAAAACTTCCTAGCTCCACAAGAATATGTAGCAGTTGATAATTCATTCGGTGAATCAGGTACGCCTGCACAATTAATGGATAAATATGGCCTAAATGCAGCTTCAATTGTAGAAAAAGCATTGAAAGTAATTGCGAGAAAAGCTTAAGTGAAATAAAAAATAAAAGTCTAAGCAACTAACATTTGCTTAGACTTTTTATTTGATTCAATTTACTGAGTAATATTACTTCTTTTTTTCCTGAAAAATACCAGACTTATAATTGGCTATAAATACTAGTTTAAATGGCTCTTTTATACTCAACAATACGCTTATAAATTTTAAATTTTCGACGAGAAACTAGTCCGCTCAAATTATTTTCTAAAGAAAAATGCCCTTCTTCAAAAGACTTTAAATAACTTAAATTTATAATATAGGACTTGTGTACTCTGGCGAAACTTTCAACTTCGGCTAATCTTTGTTCTAACTTTTTCAAGCAAGTAGCAACAACCACTTTATTTCCGTTACTTAAATATATTAATGAATAGTTAATATCTGCCTTAATCATTATTACCAAATGTGAAGGGATATATAAATGAGAGCCTAGGTGAATATTTTTATAAGTTTTCATGGCTAAAAAATACAACGTCATTTATTAATTAATATCAATCGAATTATTATTTGTAACCTTTGTTTTGCATTTTTTTAGTTTCGCTTTAATAAAAACTTGCTTTGATGATATTTCGAATTAAAATTTAAACTAATTGGTTATCAGATTGTCAAAGCATTAAATCTTTATCAATTCCAAATGATGCTATCCGATTCGGAATTACTATTACTTTTTCAAGATGAACTAAAGCGTCAAGAAGCATTTACCTTACTGATAAAAAAATATCAGCAGAAAATTTATTGGCACATTCGTAAAATGGTAATTGACCATGACGATGCCGATGATGTTGTACAAGATACGTTCATAAAAATTTGGCAAGGATTGCAGAATTTCCGTTCAGATTCACAACTATATACGTGGATTTATCGAATTGCGACTAACGAAAGTTTAAATTTTTTGCAAAAAAAACGTCGCCAAAACCATGTACCGTTAGAAAATCAAGACAGCCTTGATTTATTAGAAACACTTGAAAGTGCGATAACTCAAGATTATATTTCAGGTGATGAGATTCAAATCAAATTACAAAAAGCATTATTACTATTACCTGATAAACAGCGTTTGGTTTTTAATATGAAGTATTTTGATGATATGAAATATGAAGATATTTCTGAAATTACAGGTACATCTGTTGGAGCGTTGAAAGCATCTTACCATTTAGCTGTAAAAAAAATCGAAGAAACATTAAATGCTGAAAACTAATTTTTAATAAATATTTTTAAACCTTTACATAATAAGTTTGTCAAACTTGCGTTTTGCAGCTTATTTCAGAATTATGATTTCTTTAAATAAAATAGAAAAAGTAAATGTATTCAAAGTAGAAGACAACTATTTTGAACAATTGACTGCATCTATTAAAAGTAAGATTGAATCAAAAGGCTTGGAAAAATCCACGACGCCATTTTCAGTACCGAATGGTTATTTCGATAAACTTTCAATTAATATAATCAATAAAGTTCAAAGATTAGAACAGAAGGCCTTCAAAATAGAAGATTTAGAAAGAGTAAATGTATTCAAAGTGCCCGATAGCTATTTTGAAGGCCTTGAAACATTTACAAATTTTAATAGATTGGGTAAGGAGAATATATTCAAAGTACCTAATACCTATTTTGAACACCTAGAAGAACGAACAAACACAGTTGCTACTTCGCCTAAAATGATAAAAGTAAACTGGTGGAATTCAAGAAAAATAAAATGGTCTGCTGCTGCAAGTGTTATTTTAATGATGGGTCTTTGGTTGAGTGTACTATACTTTGGTAAGAAAAACACAGAAATTGCTTTAGAAAAAGTAAGTAATGAAGATATCAAAACATACTTAGAAACCCAAGATTTGAGTTACTTTGAATATGAATCAAGCGTTAAAAGCACGCAAATGGCCACTAAAGACAACATTAATCAAGCACTTGAAGGCCTACGTGTAGATAAACAAGAAATTTTAGAGCATCTTGAAACACAAGATTTAGAAGTAGATATATAGTTAAATGTCCTAAATATTTTAAGGTAAATAAACCATGAAAAAAATCTTAATCATATTATTACTCTTACCCTTTGTTGTGAAATCGCAGGTAAGACAAGGGCGAGATGAAGGAAGACGCTTTCAAAAAATCAATTCAGCCAAAATTGGTTTGATTACTGAAAAGCTCAATCTTACACCCGAACAAGCTCCTCAATTTTGGGCCATCTATAATGAATATGACAACAAAAAAATTGAATTGAGAAAAAATATTCGACGCTCCATGGAAGATGCAGTTTCTTTGGCGACAACCGATGATAAAATAATTGCAGCACAAAAACAAATTATCGCATTACGTCGTCGAGAAATTGATTTAGAAGAAGAATATATGAGTAAAATTCTTAAAACAATAACGCCAAGGCAGTTTTCAGAATTAAAACGAACAGAGATGAACTTTAATAAAATGCTTATTGAAAAACTTAATGACAAGGCAGATAATTAATAAGATTAACTCTTATTTTAATAAGAAGAAAGATTAAAAAGAATAGAAAGGTCAAATTCTGAATGATTTGACCTTTTTTATTTGGTAAAAAGTAAATAAAGCTTGATTTTTAACTAATTTTGTATTGAAATTTTTCCTACTGAATATGCAAAATACTATCAATAAAAGCAATCGTCTCAATAACTTGAGCTATGCCATTCGTGGACCAGTTTTCGAAAAAGCTCAACAATTAGAGGCGATGGGACAAAAAATCATCAATTTGAATATTGGCAACCCTGCCCCTTTCGGATTTGATGTGCCTGACGAGATTGTTCATGATATGATTATGAATATCAGAAATGCACAAGGATATGTACATCATTTGGGAATTTTTGCTGCTAGGAAGGCAATCATGCATTATACACAACAAATTGGTATTCAAGGAGTTACGATTGATGACATATTTATTGGCAACGGTGTAAGCGAATTAATCGTTATGACCATGCAAGCCTTATTGAATGATGGAGATGAAATTTTGATTCCTTCGCCAGATTATCCATTATGGACTACCTCTGTTGCTCTTTCTGGCGGAAAACCTGTACACTACATTTGTGATGAGGAGTCAGACTGGAACCCTGATTTAGATGATATTAGAAGAAAAATTACACGTAAGACCAAAGGTATTGTTGTAATTAATCCGAATAATCCAACTGGAGCCGTTTACGATAAAGATATTTTAGAAGGAATTATTAAAATCGCCGCAGAACACAATCTAATTGTATTTGCTGACGAAATTTATGATAAAATTCTTTTTGATGGTGCCAAACATATTCCTATGGGCTCATTAAGTGAAGATGTTTTTGTTATGACTTATGGCGGGCTATCAAAAAACTATCGTGCAACTGGGTTTCGTGGAGGTTGGGTTATATTAAGCGGTGCTACACACCGTGCTAAATCATTTGTGGAAGGTTTTACACTTTTAGCTAGCCTCCGACTATGTGCCAATGTGCCTGCTCAATATGCTATTCAAACTGCTTTAGGTGGATATCAAAGTATCAATGACTTAGTTGCACCTACTGGCAGACTTTGTAAACAAAGAGACTTAATACACTATAAAATGACTGATATTCCGGGAATTACGTGTGTAAAGCCCAAAGGTGCCTTATATCTCTTTCCAAAGATTGACCTCAAAAAGTTTTCATTCAAAGATGATGAACAATTCGTTTACGACCTTCTTTGCGAACAAAAAGTTTTAGTTGTTTCAGGAACAGGATTCAACTATTTAAAACCAGACCATTTCCGAATTGTTTTCTTAGCGTCATCTGAAGAACTTGAGACCGCATCAGGAAGAATAAGGAATTTTTTAGACCATTCTCGTACGAGGATAGATGAGCTAGAACTGGTGTAAATTTTCATTTTTACTTCTTCATTAGAAGGTAATTTACTAATTAAAATGCTCAATTTAGGAGAAAAAAATACATTAAAAATCTTACGTGGAACTGGCGTAGGAATGTTTTTAGGTGATGATGAAGGAAATGATGTTTTACTTCCTAAAAAATACATTCCTGAAGATGCTATTGTGGGTGATAATATTGAAGTATTCATTTATCGAGACTCTGAAGATAGAATCATTGCCACAACACTTGAACCTAAAATCAAACTTAACGAATTTGCTTTTTTAGAAGTAAAAGCAGTTACACCCGTAGGAGCTTTTCTAGATTGGGGATTAGAAAAAGATTTGCTTGTACCATTTCGTGAACAAAACCGAAAACTAGAAGTAGGAAAATCATGTGTGGTATTTCTTTACATTGATGAAGAAACTGATAGATTAGCAGCTTCGTGTAAAATAAATCGTTTCTTTGAAAAGGAAAATATTAACCTAAAAGTTGGAGAAGAGGTAGATTTATTAGTTTTTGAAGAAACCAATTTAGGGCTTAATGCCATAATAAATAACCAATATAAAGGTTTAATCTACGAAAACGAGATTTTTCAAAGAATCAAAGTAGGTAGTCGAGTAAAGGGATTTGTTAAAAATATTAGAGAAGATAATCGCATTGATCTCAGTTTACAAAAGCAAGGTTATGCCAATGTAGAACCAAACGCTGAGAGAATTCTTACAAAACTGAAAGCAAATAATGGTTTTTTGGATATTAATGATAAAAGTGATTCCAACTATATTATGTATCAGCTTGAAATGAGTAAGAAGACATTTAAAAAAGCAATTGGTGCCCTTTATAAAGAAAAAATCATCAGAATTGAAGATGATGGTATTTATCTGAATTAATGCATGAAATTGTAGAATACAAAAAAGGACAAATAGAAATTTCTATTTGTCCTTTTTTGTTGACTTACTTCAAAAACTATTTGTTATTTAATTCGGTTGCCAAAACCATTCTTATTTTAAGTTTTGCCCCAAGCGACATCGCATCTACTAAATCCTGAACAGTTAAAGAGCTTTCTGCTCTTAAAACTACCGTTGGCTCTTCCATTCCTTGTACAGCGGCTAATAATTTTTCTTCAAGCTGTGGAAAAGGAATAGCTGTCGTATTAATATAATAAACCTTGTCTTTTGTAATTGTCAACGAAACGGGTTGTTTACTCACATCATGAGTAGATTTGGAAGATTTAGGCAATAATAATTTTATCACATTTGGGTTTCCTAATGTGGATATTATCAAGAAGAATAACAGCAAGAAAAACATAATATCATTTAATGATGCTGTTGATACTTCGGCTTCGAATCTTCTTTGTCTTCTAAATTTCATAAATTAATTCGTATTAAATTCCGCATGTTTGTAAATTCAGCAACCTAACTATCGAACAGGTTCGTTGAGTGTATCAAGGAAGTCCATTACGGTAGCCTGCAAATGAATACCAAATTTATCAATCATCATATTAATACCATGATAACCAATATAAGCTATTACCCCTACTACAAGACCCGTAAATGATGAAATCATCTTTTCATAGAGTCCATTAGCAATAATTTCTATTGTAAAGTTTCCAGTAGCAGCAATATCATAGAAAATACGAATAATACCAGAGATAGTACCAATAAAACCTAAAATCGGAGCAATACCAGCAATCAAACCTAGATAACCCATATTTTTCTCCATTTTCGAAATTTCTAAATTTGATTGTATTTCCATCGCACTTTCAATGTCTTTCACTGGACGTCCAATTCTACTAATGCCTTTTTCTAAAATTCTTGCAATTGGCAGGTTCGTACTTTTACACAATGTACGAGCGGTTGCTATATCTCCACGAAGAATTGAATCTTTAAGTGAACGAAGCAAGCCAAAGTCTATATTTGAAGCACCTTTAATAAATAAGTATCTTTCAATGATGTAAAAAATGGCTACGAATAATAAAAATAAGATAGGATATACTACAAATCCACCCTTTAGCAGAAGGCTTAAATAATTGATTGATTGAGCACTTGCAGCGGTAGCAGTAGAATCGACTTGAAGCAAAATAGTTTCGAACATATTGCGTATAGAAAATGTATGGTTCGGTAAATAAACTTTAAATTTATTAATTTTAGTATATAGTCATTTGATTTTTATTCAAATTTTAAGGAAACAACACTATGCTCCCATTGACTTCAGTGCTGCCTTCATATTTTCAAGTTGGCGTTTTCTTTGTAAAATGACAGGTGCAGCCACGCGTTCTTTACACTCAAATAAGCTACAACGCTCACAAGTTTGGTTTACTTCTCTAATTGGAATAGCTGGGTCAGCTAAGAATTTGAACTTACTCCTCAATTCATCATTTAATTCAAACCCCATCGTAACACTGATATTGATGTGCGAAATAATATTCAATGGTCGAGCCATTGACATTACGAAGTATTTGCTTTCAGAATCTACATAATTTGAAATTTGCACACCTACGAGTGGTTCTTTGTATTTATTAGTTTGTTGAAGATTCGATACTTCATCAAGAATATTTAAGCTAATCCAACGGCGGCAGTAATGTTCTTTTTGAGTTTCATGAGGCGTATGCTTTTTCGAAAGATGCATTTCTTTAGTCAGATGATAATCTTTCTGCCCCGAAGGAGATTCAAATCTCAAAAAGAAAATACCATCAATGCCAAAGTATTTTGGTAGCACATTACTTATTCGATGATAAAGTGTTTCTGGCGTAGCTTGAAAATAATCAGCCAATTCAACCATTGCCTTACTACTCCATACTTCTTGGTTAAAAACCTTTTCAAGTTTTTCAATCAGCTTTTCTTTTCTAATTAAAATTGCCCCTGCAAAATAAGATGCATTAAAATTATTCAAAACAGAATCGAAAGATTTCACTTCTACCCAAGATGAGGTATAAGGACGCTCTTTGATTTTCATGTACAAAAAGCCTAATTCTCTTCCGAGTGTAAAAGCACGTTGGTCAGAAGTAATTCGCTTGTTTATTAGCAATGTATTAGTTTTTGGCAAGAAAACTGAACGAATATTTACAATATCTGGATAATCATCTTCATCAAAATATTTTATGGTATAACCATATTTATCTGTCAAAAGATTTGATAAATAATATTCATCTATTTGCTGCTCGGCGGGTATTTTTAATTCATTAAGAAAACGCTCAACCTCTTCTTCAATCTCGGGGAAATAATTATCATGCATTTCTTGGTATGAACGTAGAACCGCAAAATAAAACTGTTCGACCGACATATTATAACTCCTGCCAATCTCAATAATCGTACTAATAAAAGCACTTAATTTGGTAGGAGCATCCGAAAGTAATTCTAATAAATCGGCTGGAGAAATGCCAAAGATTTCAAATGGAAGTTCAGTTAAAAAGTTAGACCGTAGTAATTCAGAAATTGGCTCAAGCTTTTTATTTAATTTAAGCGAAACAAGAGTATCGTAATCTACCCCCATTGCTTCTGCTAAAGCAATAATTTTATCTGATTTAGGGTATTTTTTTCCTTTTTCAATTTCGTTGATATAAGACATTGACAAACCTGACTTTTGGGCCAGTTCAGTCAATGACATGCCTTTATCGAGTCGAAGTTGTTTGAGTTTTAGGCCAAATACAAGGCGAATGTTATCAGTATTGAAGCTCATCAATGATTGTTATGTTCTTTGGTTTTTCTTAGGGTTGTAGCAGATTATTAGAAAAGTGTTAATTCGACAATAAAGGTAACAAAAAAGTGCAAATTTCAAGAACTATTCTTGAAAAAACACAAAAAAAGCGTTTGTTCGAAAACAAACGCTTTAATATTAGAAAGAAAGTGATTAGACTAAAACTCTTGATCTTTCATTTTGTCTGATATTTCTAAATGCCGTTTCTCTATTAAATACCCCTGATTTTTCTAATTCAAACATTACCTCAGCGGCGTTGTCAAGTAAACTTTCAATGTCATTCATTGACTGATGTAAAGAAAGGGTGACTCTAAAACCAGAGTGTTTGAGTGGTACACTTGGAAATGATGCAATACTCATAACAAAACCTCTATCCTGCATCTTTTCTCCAAATTGTGCCATTGCCTCTACATTTCCTAATACAATAAAACCAATTGGAGTATGTGAATTTGGATTAATCATTGGAATTTGCAAATCTTGAGCCTTCTGTTTGAAAAGCTTAATTCGCTCATTTAACATTGCCTGACGCTCATAAATTTCTACTGATAAATGAATATCAGCAATAGCCGATGCCGCCGTAATACCAGCATGCATTGTTGGCGATGAAAAAATAATCGGTAAACCTAAAGAATGTACCAAATCTTTCATTTCTTGGTTTGGAAATACCATGGCGGCATTAGTAGCTCCATATCCCTTATTAAGAGAACATATTACAAAAAGCTTGTCGTGTTTTGGAATGTGGTGTAAGGCATACCCTTTTCCGTTTTCACCCATCCAACTCATTCCATGGGCATCATCTACGTATAGATTGAACTTTTCGTAGCTATCTAGTAAAAGTTTTAAATCAGAAAAAGGTGCAACATCACCATGCATTGAAAATACACTATCAGTCAAATACCAAACTTTGTTATATGATTCACTCAAAACTCTAATTCTTCTTTCTAGGTCATCCATTTGATTATGACGTAAAACTTCAGTGTAAATACCACCTCCCTTTAGATATTGTACGGCCATATTAACTGATTTATGCACAAATTGGTCAGTTATAACTGCATCATTTGGTCCTACAATTAGCGGTAAATAGGCAAAGTGTCCTTGAGAGACATTATTAACTACCAGGCTTGGTAAACCATATATCTGTTCAAGTTTATCTTCTAGGTCTAAAAAATGTTCAAAGGATACATAGGTTCTAGAAACCGAAGAAAATACACCATATTTTTCAATTCCTTGAATTGCTGCACTTTTTACACGAGCATCATTTTCGAATGCTAAATAACTATTTGTTAGAAAATTAATTAATTTTTTGCCTTTGAAATGAATGATGTTATTGGTGTGTTCATCTTTTTCAGATTCTAAGAACATTAGACCTCTTTCTTTCGCTTCTGCAAATAAATTATTTACATACATCAATTCTTTTGATATGATTTCCATTGTTGTTGGGTTTATTTGATTATTCAGTAGTACGTATAAAACCAAATTAAAAATTATGCCAAAAGCTTTACTTTCTTTTTTTTTTTTTTCAATCAATAAAAATCATTAACTTTAGTCCCTGTAACCTAAACTTAAAATATCTAATAACTCGACAGAGTTATTACAATTCTATTAATGACTATCAATAAACTGATATCATTTATTATTCTTAGTTTGATTGGACTAACTGGCTATGGTTTGTACAATCAAAACACGGTATTAATACTGATAGGACACATTCTCACGCTACCCTCAATTGGCGTTTGGTATGGTTTCAAGCGAAACTGGAATACTTCCACAATTGATATTGCCACCTACCTTACATATTTTGTTGGCTCATTTTCAGATTCTATTATTCTAATCGGGCAAGAAATTGGTGAAATATTACAAATCCTAATAACACTTTGCATGCATTTAATCTTGATAGTGATTTTTAGGAAGGAGGGTACAAGGATATATTCCGACAGACTACAAGACTTACCAAAGCTTCTACCTATAATTGTAATCTTTATATTTTTTGGATTAGTAATGAGGCTGTCATTACCCGATGCACTTTATTTCATTTCAATTGTGTATGCCATTGTTGTAATGATATTGGTAGCTCATGGCTTATTTCGTGTTGCAAAGGGAAAAAGTTATTTTTGGGTTGCTGCGGGAGTTCTGCTTTTGATTATTAAAGATGTCTTATACTGCTATAACTTCTTTATCTACCAAAATACGATACGCCCTCTTTACGTAATTCAAAACTCGTTAAGTGGGGTTGTTTATTTCATGATTGCTATTGGCATAGCACAAAATCAAAGAAAAGCTACGATTGAGAGAAATGACCCTTTTTGGTTATTCGCAAAAAAATATTTTCATAGTTTGATTGACTACAAAGACATCATCAGTATTAAAAAGAAAACAACTCATTCAAAACGAGAAACTTTAATTCGCCCCCAAATGTTATTTAGTCAACTAATTAATATTTTTAAATGGATTGGAATAAGCTCACAGAAGAAGCTCAGCTAGAAGAAATTAAAAAAGAATCATTTAATCAACCAGTTTTGATTCTAAAACATAGTACGACTTGTTCAATTAGTGCAACTGCATTGGCTAGATTAGAACGAGCATGGAAACCAGAAGAGGCAAAGAATTTAAAGCCTTACTACCTTGATTTATTAAAATTGCGACCTATTTCTAACAAAATCGCTCAGGAATTTGGCGTAGAGCACGAATCTCCACAAGTGCTAATCATTAAAGATGGTCAATCAATTTACGATGCCTCTCATTTCGATATAAGATTTGATGAAATCGTTAAACAATATTAACAAAAGAGCTGAGTTTTCAAACTCAGCTCTTTTGTTTTATCTCCATTCAAAATTAAAAACTTGCTCAATTTCTGGGTGTAAACTTAATGAGACTGGACAAGTATGAGCAGCTCTTACGTACTTGGCTTTTACTTCATCAGAAAGTGGTTCTGGTGTTTTCATTTTAAAATCAACAATAACTTTTGCAATTTTACGTGGTGGTTCAGCCGACATAATTTTAGTTACTTCGATTTCAGAACCAGTAAAATCAATACCTTCACGTTTGGCCATTATTCCCATAATTGTCATGGCACAGCTCCCCAAAGAGGTGGCAGCTAAATCAGTTGGTGAAAAGGCTTCTCCTTTTCCGTTATTATCAACAGGGGCATCAGTTATAATGGCATCACTCGATTGAAGGTGAGTAGCTTCTGTGCGTAAATCACCAAGATATACTATTTTCGAAGTCGGCATTTTCTTTGGATTAATTTTTTATAATTTTGAAAATAAACTGTTCAAAATAAGGCAAAAAGAACTATTTTTCAAAAAAAGCGAACATTCAATTAATTAAATTAGTTAAAAGATAAATGTTTTTTCAAAAAAAACCGTTTATATTTATATTATCAATCATAAGTAAACAATGGCTTCTGTGATTATACGTTTTCTAAGCATATTATTTATAGTTAGTTCTCTAACAACTTTTGCTCAGCGAAAGGCCTCTACTCCTGCACCAAAGAAAACAATTGAAGATTACAAAATGCTTGCTTATGGAGCAACTACAAATACAAACTCAGGTCTTTTAGGAGGCTTTGTTGTTCGTCATTCAAGTGCGGTTGGTTCATTCAAAACTCATCCTTTACATCGCTACATTGCCGTAGAAGCCATTAATATTAAACATCCTAAAGAAAAATCAGAGCCAACAAGTATTGCTAATAGATTTATTTACGGTAAAACAAACTACTTGTTTTCGGTGCGTCCGCAATATGGTAGAGAAATTGTATATTTTAAGAAAAATGGTGAAGATGGAATCGGAATTAGTCTAATCGTAGCAGGTGGTCCTTCAATTGGAATACAGAAACCTTATTATATTAAATATGACCGTACTGGTCGCGGCCAGATTGAGGTTGTTCAGTTTGACCCAAACATTCACAAAGAGCTAAATCGAATTCAAGGTTCTGCCGGAATTTTACAAGATTTCTTCAAAGGGATGAAAATGAATCCGGGTGCTCATGTAAAAGTAGCGGCAAATATTGATATGAATACTTTTGGTAATAGTCTTACAGGATTTGAAATAGGTCTTACCGCTGAAGTTTTCGGAAAAACCCCTGAAATCATGTCAAGTCAACTTACAAGAAATTCAAAATTTTACACTTCTGGTTTTCTAACGGTCTATTTCGGCAATAGAAAACAAAAAAAATAAACCTTCAAAAGCCATAAAGCCTTACCTTTGTATCATGAAATTATTCTTGATTTCTGATTGTTGTATTTGTTTAGGTTAGGTTTTAAACAATTCCTTTAAAATAATGATAGAATTACCCGTTGTAAGTAGCGAACAACGCACTCGAAGACCAGATTGGCTAAGAGTGAAGTTGCCTATTGGAGAAAATTTCAAAAAAGTAAGAAGCTTAGTTGACGAATACAAATTACATACGATTTGTCAGTCAGGAAATTGCCCCAATATGGGTGAATGTTGGGGAGAAGGAACTGCTACATTCATGATTTTGGGTAATGTATGTACACGTAGTTGTACATTTTGTGCTGTTGCAACTGGACGCCCAAATGAGTACGATGTTGACGAACCTCGTCGTGTAGCAGAAGCTATTCAATTAATGCAAGTAAAACATGCCGTAATTACTTCAGTTAATAGAGATGAATTGAAAGATAAAGGTGCCGAGATTTGGTATCAAACAGTAAAAACGGTAAAGGAAGTTTCTCCAAAAACCACGATAGAAACATTAATACCTGATACAAAAAGTAATTGGGAAGCTCTCTATCGCATGATTTCGGCTGGACAAGAAGTAGTTTCACATAATATGGAAACGGTTGAACGTTTATACAGAAATGTTCGACCACAAGCGAAATATGCACGTAGTTTAGAGCAAATTCGTCGCACGAAAGAATACGGTCAACGTACGAAGTCAGGAATTATGCTTGGTTTGGGCGAAACACAAGATGAAGTATTCAAAGCAATGGATGATTTAGCTGAAAATGGTTTGGATATTCTTACACTTGGGCAATACCTTCAACCTACTAAAATGCACCACGAAGTAATTGAATTTATTCACCCAGATACATTTGCGATGTATAAAGAAGAGGGACTTCGTCGTGGACTTAAATATGTAGAATCTGGGCCTTTGGTTCGTTCAAGCTACCATGCTGAAAGACACGTTCACGTTTAAAAGCTATTAATCGAAAAACATATTTCGACTAAAATTGTTCTTCCATAGGGTAAGCGAATCAAACTTACCTTATGGATTTTTTATTTTCAGTAAAAACTAAGTAAAGTGAAAGAAAATAATTGGGATTTTATTATCTGCGGTGGAGGTATGTCAGGACTTTCACTAGCTTATTATTTACAAAAAAGCCAATTAGGTCATTCTTCAATATTAATAATTGAACCTCAAGAGAAGTTAAAAAATGACCGTACATGGGCTTTTTGGCAAGAAGAAAAAAGCCCTTTTGAAGATATTTTATTTAGAAAATGGGATGTAGTAAATTTTCGAAATGCTAATAATAAAATCCAAAAATTAGATATTGGTAATTATCAATATAAGCTGCTCAGAGGAATAGATTTCTATAATTTTATTCAAAGCGAACTAAAAAAATCACCCAATATTCAATGTATTAAAGATACAGTAGCCAGTATTTCGGATACCGACCAATTTGCCATAGTAAATACCACTTCTGGACAAAACCACCAAGCCAAGTTTGTATTTGATAGCACCTACAAGCTAAAACTTAACATTGAAAAAAATCATAACTTACTTCAACATTTCAAAGGCATTGTTATTCAAACACAAGAAGAAAAGTTTAATCCTGATTTACCAGAAATGATGGATTTTAGTGTTCAACAATACGATGAATGTAGATTTATGTATGTATTACCATTTGATAAAAACACTGCATTGGTTGAATATACGCTCTTCACAGAGACACTTCTCGCAGAAAAAGAATATGACCTTGAATTAAAAAAATATATTACGGAGAAATTACAAATAACTAATTTTAAGATACTTGAAGAGGAATTCGGGGTAATTCCAATGTCGGATGAAACCACAAACGAATTTCCAAGTAAACACGTGATCAGAATAGGCACGGCGGGCGGTTATACTAATCCTGCAACTGGCTACACCTTTAGAAATACCCAAAAAAGGCTACAATTACTTGTCAAACAACTAGAAAATACAGGAAAACCTCACATTAAGGATTCTTGGTTTCAGAAACGGTTTTTGTTATATTCAAGTGTATTACTAAATGTTTTAGAACAAAAACGTCAACCCGCTGCTGAGGTATTCGCTCGACTATACGAACGTAATGCTCCAGCCCAAATTTTCAAGTTTTTAGATTGCGAAACAAATCTTTGGGAAGAAATTAAGATTATGAATTCTACTAAGAAAATAAAATTTTTGGCCGCAGTTTTTGATGTTCTCCGAAGAAAATACATTTAAAATAATACACTTTCAATCAACCTGTATAATAGTTGAATACTTCACATCGTGTAAAACTACCGCACTGCTATGTACTTTAACTATTTGTATCTCAGCGAGTTGCTTTAAAAAGCTATCATATTCTTTGATATCTTTTACAATAACCTTGAGTTGATAATCGACCAGACCAGCCAAATGATAACATTCTAAAACTTGAGGCATTGATTTTACAATTTTCTCGAAATTTTCAATATTTTCTTTGGTATAAATGGGCATTGAAACATTGCAAAAAACTACTTGTCCCTTTCCTACCCTCTCTGGATTTAGCAATGCTACGTAAGCATCAATAACGCCTTCTTTTTCTAAACGTTTGATTCGCTCAAAAACAGGTGAAGTTGTCAAATTTAATTCTTCAGCCAACTCCTTAATGGTAAGTTTAGCGTTCTTTTGTAATAAGTCTAGTATTTGTTTATCTACAATGTCCAGCATATTTTGCTTAAAAGGTTAAACTAATTTACCTGAAAAAGAATATTTTCCTTAAAATTAATAATTAATCAGATTTATATTACACGAATTTCAAAATTTAAAGAACAAAATTTAACTTTATATAAATTTCTTAGCATTTATCCCTTCTAACTTATGCGAAGTTTCTTGTCTTTGGTATTGTTTTTTTACTCATACATGAGCTTTTCTCAGTTGAATGTTCAACAAGTTGAGAAAGTCAATTCAATGCTAACACAACTTCATTCACAAGCCATGTTCAATGGCGTAGTTTTGATGGCTAATGAAGGCGAACCAATCTATGAAAAAGCATTTGGGATAGGAAATATTCAAACAAACGAGGCACTTACACTTAATTCATCCTTCAATTTGGCATCTATTTCTAAGCAATTTGTTGCCATGATGAGCATGATTTTGAAAGAACAAGGCAAAATTCAGTTTGATGATAAAGTTAAAAAGTATATCAGAACATTTCCTTATGATAAAATAACCATCCGACAATTACTGACTCACACTTCGGGTTTACCTGAATATTTCGACTTAGCAACTCGATATACCAATACACTCGATACACTTAATAATGAAAAATTAGTAAACCTGATTGCAAATCTCAAACCTGAACTCGAATTTGAACCAGGTAATCAATGGCAATATTGTAATACAGGGTATGTCATTTTAGCGACAATCATAGAAAAAGCCTCAGGAATGGAAATTGAGGATTTTTTCGATAAATATATTACCCAACCACTTCATCTTACAGACACCTTTGTTTATTATTTAAACATGAAAAGCCCGTTGAGCAATAAAACTCGACGGGTTTACGGGTTTCAAAGACAAAATGGTAAAAACAAACCCAACGACCTCATGAGATTTGATGGCGTAGTGGGTGATGGCAATATTTATTCTTCAGCAAAAGATTTATTGATTTGGGAACAAGCATTATATAAGGCACAGTTAGTGAGCAAAACAACTCTTCAAGAAGCTTTCAGGCCTGTAAAACTTAAGAGTGGCCAAACATATAATTATGGTTTTGGTTGGGAAATTGATAAAAATGAAAAAGTCTTAAGCCATACAGGCAGTTGGGTCGGATTTGAAAATTATATCGAACGAAATATCGAGTCAAAAACTACGATAATTATACTTAGCAATTCTACAAATGACACTGCTATTGACCTAATAAACAGCATTGTATCTAACCAAAAAGTAAAAATTCCACAAACACAAATCATTAAAAACATCCAACTCATTGATGGCACTGGGACAGTTGCTCGTAAGGCAGATGTAAGGTTAATTGATGATAAAATTTGGGAAATTGGTAACCTAAATGCTTTTGAAAACGAACCCAATAGTGACGGAAAAGGCTTAGTTTTAGCCCCCGGATTTATTGATACTCATAGCCATCATTTTAGTGGACTCAACAAAGTTCCCGAAGCAATTCCAGCAGTTAGTCAAGGAATCACCACGATTGTCATTGGGCAAGATGGAGGTAGCTACCCAATGGATACGCTCAAAAAATTCTTCAAAAAACGGCCAATAGCTATCAATATTGCCTCTTATACGGGCCATTCTACCTTAAGAAGTGAAGTAATGGGTGCTAAAAGTCTTTATCGAACGGCCAAAGAATCGGAAGTTGGACAAATGAAAACCATACTCAAAAAAGAATTAGAAAAAGGTTCTTTAGGATTAGCTACCGGTTTAGAATACGAATCAGCTTTTTTCTCAAATCGAGATGAAGTTTTGCAATTAGCTCAGGTTGTGGCAGAAAATGATGGAAGATATATGAGTCATATTCGTAGTGAGGATATCAATTTAGATGATGCCATTGATGAAATCATTGAAATTGGCCGAGAAACAAAAATTCCTGTTCAAATTTCTCATATAAAGATTGCAAAAAAAGACCAATGGGGGAAATCACCTGAATTGCTTGCTCGCCTACAAAAAGCTCGTGCAGAAGGAATCAACATTACTGCAGATTGTTATCCTTATGACTTCTGGAATTCTACTCTCAGAGTTCTTTTCCCAAACCGAGACTACACTAATTTGTCAAGTGCAGAATTTGCAGTTAATCAACTTTTTGACCCTGAAAAATCGGTTTTGGTTAGATTCGCCCCAAATAAATCTTATGCAGGAAAAACCATTACTGCCATTGCCCACGAACGCGGAGAAAAACCAGCTCAAACGCTGATGAATTTAATTGCTATTGCGGCTGAATTTGAAGAAAAAAATCCCGACTATAATGAGGGAATTGAAGCGGTTATGGGAAAATCAATGGACGAAACTGATGTATCGAATTTCTTACTTTGGCCACATACAAATATTTGTTCTGATGGCTCACCAAGTGGGCATCCTCGTGGGCATGGTACTTTCACTAGAATTTTAGGCAGATATGTTCGTGAACAAAAATTAATGTCTTTAGAAACAGCCATTTATAAAATGACTGGGCTTTCGGCCGAAAACCTCGGCATTAATGATAGAGGGATAATTTCAGTTGGAAACTATGCAGATTTAGTGCTTTTCAATCCTGAAACTATTATTGATAAAGCTGACATTAATAACGGCAAAGCCCTTTCAATAGGTATTGAAAAAGTTTGGGTAAATGGGCAAGTGGTTTACCAAAATCAAAAATCAACTGGAAATTATCCTGGAGTATTAATAAAGAAACAAAGTAAAGATGAATAAAGCAGTCATTCTCACCAACGGAATTTTACTAAAGGCAGATGCCAAAACTGCACATGGACTTATCAGAGGGACAGAAAGATATAACATCATTGGGGTAATTGATTCACACGAAACATCAGGGCAAGATGCAGGTGAACTATTGGATGGAAATCATAGAAATATACCTGTCTTTGCCAACTTGAATGATGCTAAAAATGCTCTGCAAGAAATAAATTTTTTAATAATTGGTGTAGCAACTGTTGGAGGTGTTTTACCTCCTGAAATGCTCGAAATTATCAAAGAAGCTATTGAAAATGGCATCTCAATTGTCAACGGTTTACATGAATATCTTTCTGAAAAACCAGAGATTATGGATTTGGCAGATGCTAACCAAATAAAACTTATTGATATAAGAAAGCCCAAAACTCGTAAAGATTTGCATTTTTGGACGGGTGATATTTACCAAGTCCAAGCGAAAATTATTGCAGTAATTGGTATGGATTGTGCCATGGGCAAACGTACTACTGCTCGAATGCTTCGCCAAGCTTGTGAAAGAAAAGGTTTAAATGCACAAATGATTTATACCGGACAAACTGGCTGGCTTCAAGGTGGTAAATATGGTTTTATATTCGACTCAACGCTCAATGATTTTGTTTCTGGAGAATTGGAACATGCCATTCTTAGTTGTTGGCGAGATACTAAGCCCGATTTCATTTTTCTTGAAGGACAATCGTCATTGAGGAATCCAAGTGGGCCTTGTGGACTAGAATTATTAATTTCAGGTAATGCTAAGCACGTAGTATTATTACACGCACCTAAAAGAAAATATTTCGATGATGAACCACATTGGGGAGAAATTCCAAGTGTGGAGTCTGAAATTGAAATCATTGAAAAATTAGGTTCTAAAGTTATTGCAGTGGCCCTAAATACCGAAAAGTGCACTAATGAAGAGGCTTTCGAGTATCAAACTTATTATGAAAAAAAAATAAAAATACCCGTACTTTTACCTATTCAAGAGGGTGTAGAAAAACTACTTCCAATTCTTACGACCTTATAGGCTATGAAAATAAAATCAATTAGACCTTTTTTAAGAAAGTTAGATCTCAAAAAGTCATACACAATTGCTTACAGCACCTTTTCAGATGTTGAGCTTGTTTTTTTAGAAATTGAGCTTGAAAATGGTATCATTGGTTTCGGTTCGGCAAGCCCTGCCGAAGAAGTAATTGGTGAAAATTCACAACAAACACTTATAAATCTTCAAACCGAATTTGTACAAAATCTAGTTGGACGTGACATTCGTCATTTTCAACAAATAATTTTTGATACACAACAGTATTTTCCCAATTTAGCAGGTACACAAGCAGCCGTTGATTTAGCCTTGCATGATGCTTTCTGTAAATATTTAGGCATAAGTGTGGTAGATTTTTATGGACAAAAAATCAAAGCTCTGCCTACTTCCGTGACCATTGGGATAATGAATGTCATTGATACCCTTGAAGAAGCTAAAAATTACTTTGATTTAGGATTTAAGATACTTAAAGTAAAGACGGGAATTAGTGTTGAAGAAGATATCGAACGCCTTATTCGTTTACATGAGATTTATCAAAATAAACTCAAAATCAGAGTTGATGCTAATCAAGGCTATAATTTAGAGGAATTAAAAAAATTTATGTCGGCTACTGAAAAACTTAGTTTGGAGCTAATCGAACAACCTCTACCGGTTGGTAATGAATCAGAATTTTATGCTTTAACACCAAGCGAATGTAAAATTTTAGCAGCCGATGAATCATTAAAAAATGCACACTCAGCTCTTACATTTGGAGGTATTTTTCAACCCTTCGGCATTTATAATATCAAACTAATGAAATGTGGTGGAATTTTACCAGCATTAGAAATAGCCAATATTGCCAAACAAGCCAATATTGCACTTTTTTGGGGCTGCAATGATGAAAGTATAGCTAGTATCACGGCGGCTCTTCATGTAGCATATTCTTGCCCAAACACTCAATTCATTGACCTTGATGGTAGTTTCGATTTAGCGGAAGATTTAGTTACAGGAGGGTTTTCTTTAGAAAATGGATACTTAAAAGTCAATTCCAAAGCAGGTTTTGGATTTGAAAAAATTGTATAAACATTCAGAATATGTCAAAACTAACACCCAAAATCGGACTTAGAGCAGCAACTATTTTGGTTGTGAGTGTGATTGTTGGTTCTGGTGTTTTTAAGAAAATAGCCCCAATGTCTGCCGAATTGGGTTCGCCTATTTTGGTACTACTATGTTGGATTTTAGCAGGCTTTATTAGTTTAGCAGGAGCACTTTCTACCGCCGAAATGGCAAGTATGTTTCCAGATTCAGGCGGAGAATATAATTATTTTCAGAAAATTTACGGTCGTTTTTTTGCATTTCTCTATGGATGGGGCAATTTTACTGTAATGAAAACTGCTGCCATTGCAGCCTTGGCTTATATTTTTGCACAATCTTTCAATAGTTTAATTCCACTTCCCAGCTCAACAATTACTTTTACGATTTTTGGATTTAATATTTTTGAAAATCTTTCAATTAAAATACTCGCAAGTGGATTAGTCATTTTTCTAAGCTTTGTCAATTTTCGAGGAATTTCGGTTGCTGAAAGTTTAAGTAGCAAGCTTACTTATATCATGTTTGGGTCGGTATTGGTATTCATTGTAATAGGCTTATTCTCGACAAAGGGAAACATTATAAATCTTACACAAAATAGTAACGATTTTACGAAAATCCCATTAAGTGGATTTTCTTTAGTCAAAGGAATGATGATTGCAAGTCTGGGAGCATTTTGGGGTTATGAAGGTTGGAATCATATTGGTTATATTGGCGAAGAAATAAAAGAACCTCAAAATAATCTACCATTAGCATTATCATTTGGAACAATAATCGTAATAATTATTTATGTTGCTCTCAATTTATTATTTCTGTATATTTTGCCAATAGATTATTTTATTCAACTCAATAACACTCCTAATAAAATTGCAGCAATTGAAGTAGCCAATCAATTAATGGGTGAAAAAGGAATGATTTTTATTGCTTTCTTGATTTTAGTTACCACACTCAATGCCACCAATAGTTCAATCATGATGTCGGCACGAATTTTTTATGCCATGTCAAGAGATGGCTTATTCTTTAAGAAGGCCTCCTCTATCCATTTGGTTTATAAAACGCCTGATTTCTCACTTTTGATACAAGCAATATGGTCAATACTTTTAATATGGTCTGGAACTTTTGACCAACTTACGGATATGCTAGTTTTTGCTTCATTTATCTATTACGGAAGCACCGCTTTAGGAGTAATAATTATGAGGATAAAATTTCCAAACATTGAAAGAAAATATAAAGTAATTGCTTATCCAATCCTTCCCATTTTCTTTGTTACTTTTTGTGTTTTACTATTTATTATTACTATATACAATCAGCCCAAAGAAGCACTGCTAGGACTTGGATTAATTGGAACGGGTATTCCTTTTTATCTATTTTGGCGGAAATAAAAAAGCTCCAAAAAAAGTTTGAAGCTTAAATTTTTTAAAACATTTTCAAAATTATCTATCAACTTCTCCCATTACCACATCTAATGAGCCGATAACAGCAATTAAATCGGCAATCATTCCGCCAATTGAAAGTTCGGTAAGAACAGATAAATTATTATAAGAACAAGCCCTTGCTTTTACTCTTGTTGGCACATCAGAGCGTCCATCAGTTCTGAAAAAGAACCCTAATTCTCCTTTTGGATTTTCTGCTCTACAATAAAAATCCATTTTGGGTGGACGAATCTTTTTGGGCAATAGAGCTTGTGGGTCAAAATCATTAGTACGTTTGTGTTCTTTGGTAAGTTTTTCCAGACATTGATCAATAATCTTCAAAGACTCCCAACATTCCTGAACCCTTACATTATTTCTATCCCAACAATCTCCAACTTTACCAGCCTCTCCCTTCCCAACTGGAATATCAAAATCAATTTCTCCATAAACAGAATAATTATCGACTTTTCTCAAATCCCACTTGAGTCCAGAACCACGTAATACTGGCCCAGTACACCCATAATTAATGGCCATTGGTAATGGTAAAACCCCAACATTTGCAGTACGATTGATAAAAATGTGGTTTTCAATAACTAGCTGCTGCAACTCTATAAGCTTAGGTTTTAGGTAAGCTACAAATTCTCGACAACGGTCTTCAAATCCTACGGGTAAATCATAGAATAAACCTCCAACCCAAATATAGTTGTATAACATACGAGCCCCACTCAACCATTCTAACATACGCATAATATGCTCGCGGTCGCGGAATAACCATAAAAATGCAGTTGTGGCACCCATATCAGCACCGTAAGTTCCAATTGCAATAAAATGAGAAGCCAATCTATTCAATTCAGCACCTAAAACCCTGATATATTCTATTCTTTTCGGAATATCTTTATCAATTCCTAACATTTTTTCGAGCCCCATCACATAAGCTAACTCCGAATTCATGGCAGCTACGTAATCGAGTCTATCAACAAAAGGAATCGTTTGATTAAAGGGTAAGTTTTCAGCATGTTTTTCAAAACAACGATGCAAATAACCCAAATGTGGTACAACATCGGCAATAATTTCGCCATCCGTCACCACCTCTAAACGCAAAACTCCGTGCGTAGAAGGGTGCTGAGGCCCAAGATTTATAACCATTTCTTCAGAATACAAATCATCTTGTTTGTATTTATTAGGTTCAGAAATAGTTAAGTTTTCGGGACGATATTTATATTGAATTGTTTTCAAGTTTCCTGAATTCAGATGATTTTTAGATAAATACACGAGAAAATTTGTAAGTTACTACTTTATAATATTCGCTATTTGATATAAAAAATATTACTTACCGAACGTTCACCTGCGTGGTCAAACAATTTATTATCGGAAGGGTAATTCACAACACCATTTTCTGGCTGACCTTTGATATACATCGTCGTTGAACCTCCACCATCAAAATTGATAGCATCTTTACAATTCAATGCTTTAGCTAAGGTAGTTAATTCAGCCAGCGTCATACCAAAAGCTTCCGACGAACGACCATCCACAGTAATCAACATTAATTTATTATTATTTGTTACACAAGCACAAGTACGCGGGTGTCTATTATCATTGAATGAGGTTTGAGGTAAGTTTTCCTGCACATTATTGAGTATTAATAATGGCCCAGTCAACAGTACATTTTCGGCATTTACGGTTCGCTCCCAACCTATTTTTGCCTCACCTTTAATAATTTTCACCTCATTTTTTTGAATAGTAAGTGCAGAAATCGCGTGGAAAGGCAAACGAGGTACATTATCAAACCTTGTAGTATCCATGATTGTACCTCCGATTTTCAAGAAATCTACCGCACCTCCATTTTTAGTATCAAAAAATCCTGCATTCACTGCAGCTAGAGCTCCTATATTTGCTGCAATGGTGCTCGTTTTTAACAATAATCGCTTAGCTTGCGTATCTTTTCTTTGAGTATCGGCTGCTGCAATTCCAAACAAAAAATGCTTCGAATGATTAGGTATTTCTAAAATATTAATTGATTGGTTAGAAGAAAAAAGTTCTTTATCCTTTAAATGCACACGCTTCCAAACAAACTTTTTACCTAACTTAGTAGTTACCCAATTAGCATTTTTTATTGTGCTTACTTCATTTTGTGCAAAACAAAAATGTGAGATAAAAAGTAATATCAAAAATTTTCTCATTCGTTAGGTTATTTTTTTCAAAAGTACTGATGCAAAACCTTCTTCCCAAAGAATTTTACGAAAAACATGATACGATTACCCTTTCTAGGCTTCTCTTAGGCTGTACTCTAATTCATGAAAGTCCGGAAGGAAGAACAGCAGGAATTATTGTAGAAACAGAAGCTTATTTGAAAGATGACCCCGCCTGCCATGCCTATCGAAAAAAATCAGCTAGAAACGCCCCAATGTTTGAGAATGCAGGAATTACCTACGTTTATTTGATTTATGGAATGCATCATTGTGTCAATATTGTTAGTGGCGGTGAAGGTGTTGGAGAAGCAGTATTAATTCGAGCTCTTGAACCAACTGAGGGCATTGAATTGATGCAAAAACGCAGAAAAACAAATGACCTCAAAAACCTTTGTAGCGGGCCCGGCAAATTGGTACAAGCCATGGGTATTACGCTTGACTTCAATTTTTTACCGCTCTATTCTGAAGATTTTTATTGTATTGAGCGAAAAAATCATAACTTTTCAATCGTTACTACCACTCGTATTGGCATCACGCAAGGAGCAGACTTACCTTACAGGTTTTATATAGAAGGGAATAAGTTTGTTAGTAGGAAGTAAAATAATGGACGACTTTAAAGGAAGACTTCGCTTGAAGCGAAGTCTTCCTTTAATTTATAATCTATACATGGTTTGCTTAACCATTGCGTTTTTCCAAGTGGCAAAATCGCCCGCTAAGATATGTTCTCGAGCTTTACCAACCAACCACAAATAGAATGTCAAGTTATGAATACTTGCAATTTGTGCTGCCAAGATTTCATCACATTTAACTAAGTGTCGAAGATATGCTTTTGAGTAAAATGTGCTAGCATATCCGCCTAACGCTTCGTCAATCGGAGAGAAATCATCTTTCCATTTTTCGTTCTTAATATTGATAATTCCTTGCGTTGTAAACAACATTCCATTACGTGCATTTCGAGTGGGCATTACGCAATCGAACATATCAATTCCTAAAGCGATTCCCTCCAAAATATTTTCAGGAGTACCTACACCCATTAAATATCTTGGTTTCTCTTTAGGTAATATATCATTCACATAATCTATTGTTTCATACATTTTTTCGGCAGGCTCCCCTACTGCCAAACCACCAATAGCATTTCCTTCACGATTTTGTTCGGCAATAAATTCAGCCGACTGAATACGCAAATCTTTGTAAACACTTCCTTGTACAATTGGAAAAAGAGTTTGTGAATAACCATACTTCCCCTCTGTACTATCAAAACGGTCAATACATCTCTTCAACCAGCGGTGAGTCATTTCCATTGATTTCTTGGCATAATTATAATCACATGGATACGGAGCACATTCATCAAAAGCCATGATAATATCGGCCCCAATTACACGCTGAATATCCATCACACTTTCGGGCGTAAATAAATGTCTCGAACCATCAATATGAGATTGAAACTTTACCCCTTCCTCAGAAATTTTACGAATATCTTTCAAGGAAAATACCTGATACCCCCCCGAATCTGTCAATATTGGTCCGCTCCACCCATTAAATTTGTGTAATCCTCCAGCACGTTCAAGAATATCAAGTCCGGGACGAAGATAAAGATGATAAGTATTTCCTAAAATGATTTGAGCTTTGATTTCGTCGACTAACTCACGTTGATGTACAGCTTTAACAGTTGCAGCAGTACCCACGGGCATAAATATAGGAGTTAAAATCTCTCCGTGGTCAGTTGTAATTTTTCCCGCACGAGCCTTCGTTTGAGAATCCGTTTTTTGTAATTCGTATTTCATACAACAAATTTCCATCTTCATTTTGGCTAATACAAGTATTTATTCATTGATTTTTTACGAATAAGTATCGAATCCTTTCATTGAAGGTTTGTATATTTGCACAATATTTCACCTAAACTACATTTGCATGGTGTTTTGGCACTATTTACTACCGTTTGTATTTTTTGCAGCATTAATTATTCAATTAGTATATATACTGGGAATTTTCACTGGTCTGCTTTCACATGATGACCATAAGCCAGATTCTGAACAAAAGAATAAGCCTGGAGTTTCGATAATTGTTGCAGCTTGGAATGAATTAGAAAATCTTAAAGAGCTTCTTCCCTTACTTGAAGCTCAGGATTATCCTGATTTTGAGATTATTGTTTCTGATGACCGCTCAGTAGATGGTACTTATGATTACTTACTGTTCAATGAAGGGAATTTTAAAAAAGTAAAATTTGTACGAATTGAAAGCCTCCCTTCTCATTTTACGGCTAAAAAATACGCTGTTACGATGGGTATTAAAAAAGCAAGTAAAGAAATTATCTTACTGACTGATGCCGACTGTCGTCCAAGCAGTAATCAATGGGTTGCTACGATGGTAGCTCAACTTTCTCAAGGAAAAGATATCGTTTTGGGTTTTTCTCCTTACGAATATTTTGATACCAGATTAAATTCACTTATTCGCTACGAAACCTTTCAAACTGCCTTACAATATTTTTCGTTTGCATTAGCTAAAATCCCATATATGGGTATTGGACGAAACCTAATGTATCGTCGTGAGTTATTTTGGGTAACAAATGGTTTTTCTAGTCATCATGGTCTTTTAGGGGGTGATGATGATTTATTCGTGAATGAAGCATCTAATAAAGATAATGTGGCGGTATGTATCAGTTCTGACACACACATGATTTCAGAGCCTAAGAAAACATGGAGCGAATGGATTACCCAAAAACGCCGTCATTTATCAGTTGGAAAACGTTATAAATTCCGCGACAAATTTCTATTAGGCTCATTGGCAATTAGCCACCTGATTAGTTGGTTTTGGGTTCTACCTGCATTTTTTATCAAACCAGATTGGTTCGAAGCACCTGAATGGTCGAGAATACCTACTTATTTATTAGATGACCATAATTTGCAAGATTTTTATCCATATAATGATTGGATGAGATTAGTAACCTTTGTATTCTTTGTTTGGTTATTGATTCGTTGGATTGTTTTGGCCAAGGCAAATAATAAATTAAACAATACGATTAGCTCGTGGAAAATACCTTACTACGATATGCTTTATGCCGTATATTATCTTATTTTTGGTTTAATAACATTATTCTCAAATCCCAAAAAAATAAAATGGCGTTAAGCCATCCAACCTTAAAAAGGTATTGTTTATGTCTGATTTAAGTTTAATAACAAAATATTTTCCAAACTTGACCGAAACGCAAATTGCACAATTCGGTCAATTGCAAGAACTATATCGTTTCTGGAATTCACAAATAAATGTTGTTTCGCGACAAGATATTGAAAACCTTTACGAGAAACACATATTACACTCGCTTGGAATTGCAAAAGTCACAAAATTTAAGCCCGGTACAGAAATCATGGATGTAGGAACTGGTGGTGGCTTCCCGGGCATTCCCTTAGCGATTATGTTTCCAGATTGTCAGTTTCACTTAGTTGACTCTATTGGAAAAAAAATAAAGGTTGTCACTGAGGTTTCGCAAGCACTTGGTTTAAAAAACTTAACTGCCCAACACGAACGAGCAGAGAATGTGGCAAGCGACTTTGATTTTATTGTCAGTAGAGCCGTTACACGATTAAAACCTTTTTATGGATGGGTAAAAGATAAAGTTACTCGTAATCAGTTTAATGATTTAAAAAATGGCATATTGTATCTAAAAGGTGGTGACCTTACTGAAGAATTAGAGGAGTATGGCGGTAAATACAGATTATATGATTTGGCCGACCATTTTAGTGAAGAGTTTTTTGAGACTAAAAAGGTAGTTTATGTACCTTTCTAAATCAAAACCTAATGACACGATTGTTTTAGATTGAAAACAGCACAAATAATTTAATATTATGAACGAAAGATTTTCAGCAAGTACACTCAAAAACCCTTTAATGCCAGATGAAGTTATTTTCAGTGAAAAGGGAGTAACTTTCAAAGAAAGAAAAGTTTTAAGTAGCACCGAAAACTTTGTTTTCTATAACGATATTGCAGGCGTTGAAATAGACTCGGGGATATTTTTTTCAACTATTAGAATCAAAGCAAGAGCTCGCGAACAAGAAATTGTAATTGAGAACTTTGCGAAGTCTGATGCACGAAAAATAAAAGAATTAATTCTTGAACGTGCAAGACACTGAATATCAGTTAACTAAAAAAAACTTTCAAAAAAAGTAAAAAAATATTCAACGGAGGTCTTGACAAATAAAAATAAAAGCTATACCTTTGCATCATGATTTCGGGACGAGGTAAACGAGAAACGAAATAAACAGAAGGATTCCCGAATAGCTCAGTCGGTTAGAGCATCTGACTGTTAATCAGAGGGTCGCTGGTTCGAGCCCAGCTTCGGGAGCAAGTTAAAAGCTTGATAATCAGAGAGTTACAATAAAATGTAGCTCTTTTTTTATGCCCTAAAAAATTGGTATCACTACAAGTATCACTACAAATTCGGCAAATCACAATTTATCTAAATATTTGTCTTCTACTTCTTTTTCAAAACTCCCCAAATAACTTTCAGTTGTAGAAATCTTTTTATGTCCTAATTTTTCTTTTATCATTGCCAAAGGAGCATTACTTCTTAATAATCTCGTTGCAAAGCTATGACGTGCCACATAAGTATTGAGTTTTTCTTTGATTCCTAACTTAGCTCCAATCTGATTCATGTAATGATTCGTTACTTTAACGACTTGATGCACTTCCGCTTTACGTTTTTCAAGTGAATGAATTCCAACCAGAAAAGGAAACACAAAGTCTTTTTCATTTCTTTGCTTATTTGCCCATCGGTCTATTACCTCTCTCATAGTATCATTCATTCTCACCGAAATATCCGTATTACTTTTCATCGTTTTCTGTCTTTGAAACAAGATTTTATCATCATTTATATCTTGCCAGGTTAAGTGGATGATATCAGTAAAATTCATTCCATTGCCGAAGTATGAAAAAAGCCATAAATCATGCGAACGTTGTTCTAAGGTATTTGGTGTTGGGATATACGCTTTGATTGCATCAATTTGACTGGTAGAAAGTGCTTTCTTAATATTACGACCCACAGGCGGAGAAAAACGTTTGTTCCCAAAAGGATAAGAGTCTCTATCAATAATTTTTGCTTCAATCGCATCATTAAAAACTACCCGTAAGGTTCGACTGTAAATCCCAATGGTTGTATCAGAAGCACCAGTTGCTCCTATTGGTACTCCATTTTCCTTTTTTTGAGAGACTTTACCATGTTCTTTCATAAATACACTCCAATCGGTCAAAAACCTACTATCCACATGATTAAACCTTAAAACAAAGTTTTTCTTTGGCTTTAATCGGTTCGGTTCTTCTATTTGTAAATATTCAACAAATCGAGTTAGAGACTTTGCCACTAAACCAAAATTAGTACCGTGTGTGATTTGCCCCTTCGCTTTTAGAACCTCACATTTTGTATGCAATGTTTTGATTAAATCGGTTCTTTCATCAAAAGCTATCATTTCTTTGCCGTAATTGTCAAACTCATTTTTGAAATTATCAAAGTCAAAATTGTCTCCCAATTTCTTGATAATCGTTTTGGCTCGCAGAATAAAACCATCGGCAAAAATCTTTCGATTGTCTTTTGCTGCATAAAGTAATTGGTGGTAATGAATTATTTCATTATCACGGATTCGACCATCTATTTCGCTTCCTTGCTTTTTAAGTTTGTCAAAAATTGAGGTAGCAATTTTGATTTTTGTAGAATAGTCTTTCTGTTCACGATTATGCGTGATTCTTAGTTTGATGATACCAAAACCTTCATCGGTTTTTCGAGTATCGAGGTAGTAATTTACTGTTGCCATGCGTATTTTATTAAAATATGGAAATGATAAATGCAGTGGTACCGTATTTCAGTATCAGACAATGGAATGAATATTTTGTATGAAGTTTTTTGCTAAAAGCCTGGTTATAAACTATTTATTCAAGTTAATATTTCCAGTAGTTATGAAAATGAAGATTGAAACGTGATAAAATTATTTTTCGATTGATTGATATCGAAAGTGTTACAACGCTTCGACTAATTTTTTGATTTCATCAATTTGCCAAGTTGAATAATCTTTATTCTTATTCGTCTTGCGGATGTGAATTTGCATATTACTCAAGCCTACTTTGTGATAGAAAAATTGCTTTTTATACCCTTTTTCAGCAATCATTTTATCAATGTTGTCAAGTACTTCAATATAATTATCGACAATTTTAGTATCTTTCTTAAGGGCTTTCAGAATGTTTTTTATTTCGCTTGCTTTCCAGTCCCTTCTCCCTTTTTTCTTATTGGAAACCGCCGAGTTTGATAAACCCAATTCATTTGCCCAAAAGCTTAGGGGTTCGGGACTGGCATCTATCATTGAGGGAATTTCTTGGTAAATAGACTCATATATTTTAATCGCATTCAGGGCAGATGCTTTGGTAGGTAGTGTCATTTTATTTAGATTTTTTCAATATTTACTTTACAAATATAATGCAATAAGTGTATTAATTTGAAAATTATTTCAAAAAAAATACCCAGTAAAACCGAGTATTTTTTTGATTTTTATTCTAAATAAA
>OFDC01000153.1_pt1 | contig 68454 bp, 63 predicted proteins | sample 1520941 | NCBI WGS metagenome assembly OFDC01 (sample SAMEA94258168, study PRJEB24077) | hot springs metagenome | biome: Aquatic biome; feature: Water | place: India | collected 2012-12-06 | depth 5 m | reverse complement strand
CTGTCTGTTCTGTGTCTGTTGACTCAACGTTTGATTGGTAATTCCATAAAACTTTGATAACTGCGGCGGTTGTTGTTACTTTCTGCTTCCAAATCTTTGCCTCACTGCCACGTACCTTATTAAGTTTTACTTCGATGTTTTCTACTGCTGTGATAAATGCTGCTTTCTTGTCGGCACTCAATGTCATGAATTTAGACGGTGAGGCATTATATAAAGTCACTACTTCTGTGAAAACATTCCAATCATTTGTTTTTACTAATTTCTTCGCATTTTTTGTCATAAAATTTGCGAAACTTGCTTCAGCACCTCTAACGAGAATTACTTCATTTTTGGCTGAATCACGGTCATTTGCTTTAACAATATTTGCAGTAGTCAATAATGACCCGAATACCAATGCAAATATAACAGATTTAAATGAATTTTTCATTGTTTTGTCTTATTTTCCTTGTGGATAACGATACAAAGGTATAAGGAAAAATAATACAATCCAAATATTGTCTATGGTCAACAACCGAATAATGTTCTAAAAATATTTGGATTTTTCTAATATTACAGAAATTTTAACTAATTTTTTAATGCAAAAACAAAATATAATTCGTATTAAAAAAGTGCAACTTATATTTTATTCTAAAAACAACAAATATGAAAATTCTTTAAAAAGTACAATCATTCGTTGTAAAAATTCATTGTTCTCTCTACACCAATTGTGCAAAAATTCAAAATTATTTCGCCAACACGGTCTAATCTATCGACAAGCTGAATCATTTCATCGTCATTGAAGGCTTTTAGCACATAATCGACCTGTTTACCCGCATGAAAATTATTACCTATTCCAAACCTTAATCGGTTGTAGGCATTTGTACCCAATTTCTCTTCGATATTTCGTAAACCGTTTTGTCCACCGTGCGAACCTTTGGTCTTTAGGCGGAGTTTGCCGAAGGGCAAAGCGAGGTCATCGCAAATCACTAAAAGGTTTTCGGTAGGAATTTTCAGGGCTTGTAACCAATAGTTGATAGCATTGCCACTGAGATTCATGTAGGTGGTTGGCTTGATACAGTAAATCTGTTTTCCTTTATGTTTAAATTCGGCCGTGTAAGCGAGGCGTTCCATTTTAAACGAAAAGCCTTGTTGAGCCGCCAGTCTATCGAGAGCCATAAAACCAACATTGTGTCGGGTAAGTGCATATTCTGGGCCGATATTGCCAAGCCCAGCTATTAAATATTTCATATTTTTAGGATTTAGGTAATAGGATTTAGACAATGTCGCTGTCTTTAATTATTGTTGAAACACAATCAAAAACACAAAGCGTACAGCGTAAATCATATTACCAGACAATTATTAAATAAAAATTTTCTGCAAAGTTCTTACTTTTTTATGCAATTAGCATATCAAATGCTTAGTTTTACAATTTAAAATATTTACTAAAGTGGTGAGTGTAGTTGAACGTAAATTATTTAACACGCTATCAAGCATTGCAACATCGCTACGGCGACCGTCGCTACGGCGAACCGTTCACCATTCACCATTTATCATTTATCATTACAAATGAACCGACTCATTCTTAGTAACCCTTTACTTGATATTACAATCAATCGTTTGTGTCAACAACTGATTGAAAACCACGGAGATTTCTCAAATTCAGTAATCTTGGGGCTACAACCACGAGGCATCTATTTGGCCGAGCGTATCACCAAAAAATTAAGAGAAGAAACAACCATTGATATAAAATTGGGGTATTTGGATGCTACTTTCTACCGTGATGATTTTAGGAGAAGAGATACTCCACTCAAACCTAACGAAACCAAAGTTCCTTTTGTAATTGAAGGCAAAAAGGTGATTTTGATAGATGATGTTTTGGCAACAGGCCGAATGGTGCGTGCGGCCATTGATGCCATGCAGGCGTTTGGTCGCCCCGAAAAAGTAGAACTTTTGTGCCTCATTAATCGCCGCTATGAAAGAGATTTGCCGATTCAGCCAGATTACACAGGTATGCGTGTAAATACACTCGATACGCAGCGTGTGTTGGTCGAGTGGAAAGAACAAGGCAACGAAGAAGATAAGATTTGGTTGATTGGGTGATGTTTTGGAATGAGATTTGTGTAACTACAAACGAAAAATGCAAGAATAATGTCGAAACAACAAAAATCTGCTAAAAATATCTCTCAAAAGCCTAACACTAAATCTCAAGGTGTTGTTGCAGCTCAGTCTTCAAAAGATATTCGTCCAATTGTCTGGGTGGTAATTTTGGTCATAGCTACATTTGTTGCTTATGTTGGAGCTTTCAAGAATGGTTTTGTAGAATGGGACGACCAACATTACGTGACCAATAATGATTTAGTGTTAAATCCAACAGGAGCAAACATTAAAACTTTGATGGGGCGAATTGTGGCTCTCAACTACCACCCTATTACGATGCTTTCTTTGGCATTGAATGTAATTTTGTTTGGCAAAGGAGCAACTTCTTTCATCGTAACGAATGTCATTATTCATACCATCAACACGGCTTTAGTATTTAAATTTATTCAAAGACTAACCGAAGGCAAAAACATCGTAGCTTTTCTGACGGCGTTGGTGTTTGGCCTTCACCCGATGCACGTAGAGTCGGTGGCTTGGATTGCCGAACGTAAAGATGTTTTGTATGTTTTCTTCTTTTTGCTTTCGTGTTTATCATATCTCAGATTTCGTAAAGAAAATAACAATAAATGGCTGATTATTAGTTTTTTGCTATTTGTATGCTCGGCTTTATCGAAAGCAATGGCAGTGCCTTTACCCATAGTTTTATTATTGATTGATTATTGGCAAGGCCGAGAATGGCTTTCTGTTAAAAACTTGGTTGAGAAAAGTGCCTTTTTTATGGTTGCTCTTTTCTTTGGTTTGATGTCGGTCAATGTACAGGCAGGTGGCGATTTCTATGGTTTACTCACAATGACAGACAACCATAAAGCACTTTCCAGTCCGCCATTTTCGGGTTTGGAGCGAATCGCCTACCCAATGTTTGGTTATTTGAAATATCACTTGATGGCTATTTTGCCTTTTGGGCTTTCAAACTTACATCCTTATCCTGTTTCGGGAAGTGCCACGAATCCTAAATATTTTCTGGCGATTGCATTCTTCATTGCATCAATCGGTATCATGGTTTGGTCGTATAGCCGCAAGAAGTATATTTTCTTTGGTTGGGGATTTTTCTTGGTTACAATTTTCTTAGTCTTACAATTTTTATCGGTTGGTAAGGCATTTATGGCTGAACGGTATTCGTATTTGCCTTATGTGGGCTTATTTTTTATGATTTTCTATGGAATTGACGAATATTTTCAAAAGCCCACCGTTTTGTTAATAATAGGAAGTATTTTTGGTACTTTCTGCTTGTTTCAGACTATGCAACAAGTAAAAACTTGGAAAGATAATTTTAGTTTATGGAGCAATGCTTACGAGCAATATCCAAACGATAATAGTATTTTGGAATCAATGGCCGATGAATATGGTCGACAAAGCCAGTTTGATAAAGTGCAGGAGTTTGGAGAACGAGCTTTGGCGATAAATACGAATAGTTATCATACTTACGAGATTTTGGCCAATGTTTATGCCTTGAAAAAAGATATTCCAAAATCATTACAGATGTATGACAAAGCAATTGCTCTTGATTCTACCGTTGGAAATGTGTATTTCAATCGAGGAATAACACTCGTGGAGACCAATCCAGCGAAGGCGATTGAAGACTATAATAAATCAATGAGTTTGCCATCACACGATAAACTTTTTAAGATTAGAGGAGCAAGAGCGTATGCATATCTGAAACTCAATAAATTTAAAGAAGCCATCGAAGATTATACGTATGTAATTGAAAACATTGATACAAACCCTTCGACGTATTACACCGATAGGTCGATTGCAAAGTATAATCTAAATGATAAAGCTGGAGCAATCGCTGATTTAAAACAAGCGATTTCGCTCGACCCATCTAACCAAATTGCACAAGAAAATTTGAAATTGATTTCTTCACAAAAATAAAAATGAGTATCGCCAAGGGTGACACTCATTCTGTTTTCAACCGTTAAACCCTACCACTCAAATTAGGCAGTAGAATGTCTTTCGTAATCTACAATTCGTAAAAAAAGGTTCACTCGTCTCAATTATCAATCTGATAATTAATCTTTTACGATGGGTTACGTTTTCTTATATTCATGAATTATTAAATATTTTGAATGTTTTTTTCCTGACAAATATTTTTTCAAGCAATGCTTTATTTTGATATACGCCTGTTTGAGAATTTTGGATTTATGAAATGTGAAAATATGTGTTCTTAACCTTGTCTCTGGGGCATCGTTGTGGCATGGTTGTTGAGAAAGTGTTTTTATCATGCTTTCCGTACTTCTATGAAAAAAAATATTCAAATCCTTTATTGTCTGGTTTTTTTCTTGTTTCCTTTTCTCTCGGTTGGACAGGTACCGACTGAGAATGCCTTACTGTGGGAAGTTTCGGGAAATGGGCTGCAAAAGTCATCTTTTCTATACGGAACAATTCATGTAGTTTGCCCCAATGATTTAAGTTTTTCGGAAGAAGCAAAAAGGGCTTTTAATACTGCTGAACAACTCTACCTCGAACTCGATTTAGATGACCCAGAATTGGCCATAAAAATGCAACGCTCGATGGCAAGCCAAACACATCTGAGAAATCTACTGAAAGCTAATGAATATGAACAATTAGAAAGTTTTTTTAGAGAACGAACTGGTTATTCGATTGAAAGCTTGGGCATGATTAAGCCTTTTTATTTGCTTTCATATACGTATTCCCCAATGATTGGCTGTAATCAACCTATTTCGGTTGAAAAGGGACTGGCAGAAATGGCTTATATTCAAAATAAAAACATTTTCGGACTTGAAACTTTGGAAGACCAACTTTCGGTTTTTGAGAAGATTTCACAGCAAAAACAGGCAAATATACTTTTGGGGTGTATAAAAGACTTTAGCAAGATGCAAGAATCGTTTCAAGTACTGTTGAAAGATTACAAAGAAGAAAACCTCAACGCTTTAGTAAAAACCTCGCTTGATTCTTACTCGGCACGCTACGAACATTTACTTCTGGACAGAAGGAATAAGCGTTGGTTGAAAAAAATAGCCAAAATTAGTGCAAAAAAATCTACATTTTTTGCCTTTGGTGCAGCTCATTTGGCTGGCGAAAAAGGTGTGATTAATTTACTACGCAAAAAGGGTTATACCGTTACTGCGGTAATGAGTCAGACTCCAGCAACTTTGCAAAACTCCTTGACTTTATCTATCAAATAATCAATTTGATAGCTTGTATGCCACGAACTTAGCACAATGCGTGTGTTGGGCTTGCCCGTTTTGATTGGATATGCAAAACTGTAAATAAAGATGCCTTTCTGAAACAAAAAATCGTAGAGTTCGTCTCGTAAAGAATAGTAAACTGGGTAGTTTTTGATAGCATTAAACAACGATTGGCTATCAGGAAGCTGCGAAGAAAAACGTTGGATATTGGCCTTTAATTTTTGCTGATTTTTCTTATAAATTGCATCAGCGTGCATGTAGGCGTACAAGTACGCAGGTGCAATCGGCGAACAAGACGCAAAAAAAGCGGTGTGCCTTAATTTATCAATAAAATCATTATCGGCAAAAACTACTCCACCTGCGATGCCCATAGCCTTGTGTAGCGAACTAACTACTATTAATCTCACATTTTCGTTGACAGTTATTTGCTTTAAAATTCCAGAACCGTTTTCTCCCGTAATTCCCAAACCATGCGAATCATCAATGATGAGGGTAATTGATTGATTTTGTGGCAGTTTATTCGTCCAATCGAAATGATATGGACTTAGTTTGATAGCATCGCAAGAATTACAAACGATGACTGAGTGAGGGGCATTTTTCTCCGAAATCTCTTCACAAATATTGCTTGCCCAAGCCTCAAAACTAACATTGGGTAAACTTACATTTGGCTCATGAAAATTGGCAGAATGACTACTTGGTGCGTAGAAAAACGTTGAATTCTGAGTTTTGAGATATTGTGCCACAACTTGCCCAGCCAGCATTCCCGACGAAACCGTTAGGGCTTTTTCTGCCCCAACCCAACGAGCCATTTTTTCTTCGGCTTGGTCGTAAATGTCGAGTTGTAGATTTCCATTGCGAGAACTTCCAAACGACATTCCATAGCGGTTCATGCCTTCAATTAATAATTTTTTGAAGTCTTCATCTTGGTTCATGCCCAAGTAGGAAGTTCCACTATAAAAATCGTATTCCTTCCCTTCGAGTAAAATTTTGTTTGATGGTAATTGACTGATTATGAAATCGTTTGGCATTTGGCTTTGATGAAGTTTTTTCAAACGTGAAATTAGCTTTTTTCGAGGATAAATCTAAAAAGGTTAACTTATACAAATGAATTATTTTCAACTGCCTTTCGTTGAAAAATTAAGAATAATTCACAAAAGCACTTCGTAAATGACTCAAAAAGAGAAACTTCTACTATTTATATTGGCCTGTATCAATTTTACGCACATCATAGATTTTATGATAATGATGCCGTTGGGGCCACAATTAATGAAAATTTTTGATATTTCGCCCCGACAATTTGGTTTTGTTGTATCGGCCTACGGTCTGAGTGCAGGAATTTCGGGCTTTTTATCGGCTTTTTTTGTTGATAATTACGACCGCAAAAAAGTCGTTCTTTTTGCTTACACGGGTTTTGTTATTGGTACACTCGCTTGTGCGGTTGCTCCAACGTATGAAATTCTGATTTTGACGAGAGTGGTGGCGGGAGTATTCGGTGGTTTGATTGGAGCCCAAGTGCTTTCAATCGTGGCCGATACTTTTGAATATGAGCGTCGTGCCACTGCGATGGGCTTTATCACAACTGCTTTTTCGTTGGCTTCGGTGGTGGGTATTCCTGCGGGACTTTATCTGGCCAATCATTTTGGTTGGCACTCACCATTTTTGGTGCTTGGTGGACTTGGCGTATTGGTTATTTTTCTGATTTACCGCTACGTTCCTACACTCGATAAGCACCTAAAAAGTCGTCAACCTAAAGAAAGTCCTTTTGCCGTCATTACTGACATTACTCGAAACCCCAACCAACTTCGTGCATTGAGTCTTTCGACCATTATTATGTTGGGGCATTTTAGTATCATTCCTTACATTTCGCCTACTTTGGTGGCTAATGTGGGTTTTAGCCAAGATAATATCTTTCTGATTTATTTTGTGGGTGGACTACTCACGATTTTCTCCGCTCCGATGGTCGGAAAATTGGCCGACCGCAAAGGTAAATATCCAGTTTTTGTAATTTTTGCTCTGCTTTCAATGATTCCTATTTTTTTGATAACAAATATGTTTTCAGGAGCTTTGTGGGGAGTTTTGGTAATTTCTGGAATATTCTTTGTGTTTTCAAATGGTCGTTTGATTCCTACTCAGGCTATCGTATCGAATGTAGTAAGTTCACGACAAAGAGGCAGTTTTATGGCAATCAATTCGTCGGTTCAGCTATTTGCACAAGCCATTGCAACTAATATCGGCGGGTTTATTATTCACAAAACACCTTCGGGGTATCTCGAAAACTATCCGTATGTAGGATACTTTGCCATGATAATGATTTTTATGAGTATTTTTATTGCCAAAACCGTCAAACCAATCGCACAATGAAAAAACTTGTTTTAGCATTCATTGCTTTTGCTCCGCTAACAATTTTTGCTCAAGATTTTAAAGCCGAAATAGAAAAACACCGAGAAGAATACAAAGCTGATTTTCTAAAAAATGCGAGTTCACCGCTTAAAAAAGAAGATTTTGACTATTTACGCTTCTATGAACCCAACGAAAAATTTAGAGTTACGTGCGAATTTGTAGCTACAAAACGAGGAAAACCCTTCGAAGTCCCAACCTCATCGGGGCAAACGGCTACTTATACAAAATTTGGAGAATTGAAGTTTGAAATTGATGAAAAACCCTACAAACTTGCTGTATATCAATCACTTAGATTGAGAAACTTACCTCAATACCGAGATTATTTGTTTATTCCGTTTAAAGATTTGACCAATGGAAAGGAAAGTTACGGAGGCGGACGTTATCTTGATTTACGAATGAAAGAAATAGCAGGCGATAAGATTTATTTAGATTTCAATAAAGCCTATAATCCTTATTGTGCTTTTAGTGCGGGTTATAGTTGCCCGATTCCGCCCAAAGAAAATCATTTAAAAGTTGCAATTGAGGCAGGAGAAAAAAACTTTGCTAAAGAGCATTAAATTTTTAGTCCACGGTCGATAGTCAATAGTCCACAGATACTATTTTTCTATCGACTGTTGACCATTGACCGTGGATTTTCTTATATCTTCTTTGCAGGATTTCCGAAAACGGTTGTACCATCGGCTACATTTTCGATAACTACTGAACCTGCACCTACACGAGCATTTTTACCAATCGTAACGCCCGAAATAATCACCGCTCCCGAACCAATAAAAGCACCTTCCTCAACAACCGCTTCGCTGTTGATAATAGCACCCGCACCGATTTGCACATAATCACCCACGCTTGCGTTGATGTCAACCACCGCCGAAGCATTAATTATACAATGACTACCCACCGTTGCGTAAGGATTGACGATTGCACGAGCAGCAACCAAATTTCCGTGACCAATAAAGGCATCGGCCGAAACTACCGCCGTATTATGTACCGCATTGATAGGCATCGTTTTGCGGCGACTTATGAGCATTTCTATAAGTTTTTTTCGCTCTTTTGTATTTTCAAGTGCCACAAATGCTTCGGTTTTTTGCCCGATTAGCTTCAAGAAACCATCGTCGTCGGTTTCACCTAAAACCATTACATCACCAATTTCAGTGTTATGCAGTTTTTTGTCGTCATCCAAAAAACCATACACTACCACATTATTTCTATTGAAAATATCTAAGGCTATTTTTCCGAGATTCCCCGCACCAAAAATCAAAACTGGATTTTCCATTCTTAAATTTTATTCTTTGTTTAATAATTTACTGCGAAACTGGTATTTAGTTTCACAAATTTCAGCCACCACTTACTGGCGGAATTAATACAATTTCATCGTTTTCTTTCAAAGTAGCCGTATCTTCGGCATATTCGGAGTTGATGGCCACTCTGAGCGACTTTAAGCTTGCAAAAGTAGGAAAATTTGCTGAAAGATGCTGTTTTAAGTCGGCAACGGTGGCGGTATTTTCGAGCGAAGTTGCGTATTCAAACTGCCCGATAATGTCACGAGTGATGCCAAAACATAAGATTTTTATTTTCATATTTTTTATTTGCAGGTAAACGTATAACCACGATTTCGCAAAATAGGTTTATCGGCGTAATATTTCTGTAAGCATTCTGAAATTTTTTCCTGTGAAATTAAAAATAACCTATCTTGCACCGAAAACTAAATAGAAGTAAAACAACGATTTTTGATTTGATGATAACATTCGACGAAGTAAGCATTCAGAAAGGCGACCGTACGGTTTTAGAGAACATCAATTGGCAAGCCCAAAACGGCGAAAACTGGGCAATTATTGGTGGAAATGGTTCAGGAAAAAGCACGTTTTTGGAAGCCATCGCAGGAAAGATTTTCCCAACAAAAGGCCGAATCACGAAGCCAAATTATGACGAAATTGCTTTCGTAGCCAAAGATTATAGTTTTAACAGAATCGTGCAGGCAGCTACGCAATATTATCAACAGCGTTTCAATTCGCAAGATGCTGAGATTTCGCCAACGGTGCGAGAAATCCTGCAAAATCAAATCAAACCTATTGGTACGGTCGATGAAAAATCAGTTGATTTGCCGCCTTTACCTTATACCGAAAGTGAATTGATTGAGGCTGCTAATTTGCTTAAAATCAGCCATTTACTTGAACGTAGAATCGTAACCTTATCAAACGGTGAAACTCGTCGCACGCTCATAACCCTTTCGCTATTGCGTAAACCAAAAGTTCTTTTGCTCGATAATCCGTTTGTCGGACTCGACATCGAAAGTCGTGCAACTTTACACCAAGTACTTAACCAAGTAGCGGTTTCTGGCATTCAAATCATCATTGTTACAACTCCCAAAGAAATCCCTTCGTGCATCACAAATATTGTTCAACTTCAAAATGGGAAAATAAAGAATACTTCAACCCAAGTTTCTGATTTTCAAACATTTATCCACAATTCGAACATAAAGATAGATACTGATATTTTGGAGGTAGTAAAGCAAATTCCAACCAAAAATGATTTCAAGTATGCCTTAAATATGCGAAACGTGACCGTGAATTACAAAGGCGTGAATGTAGTTGATGGCGTGAATTGGCAAGTAAAACGTGGAGAAAAATGGGCTTTAATGGGGCCAAATGGCTCGGGAAAAAGTACAATTTTGAGTTTGATTACGGGCGATAATCCACAAGGGTATCAGAATGATTATGATTTGTTTGACCGTAAACGTGGTAGTGGCGAAAGTATTTGGGACATTAAGCACCGAATCGGCTTTGTTTCGCCCGAGTTGCATCTGTATTTTACTCGCCAAACCGAAGTTTGGAAGGCAGTAGCTTCGGGCTTATTCGATTCGGCAGGGCTTTTCAAGAAATTAACCGATGAAGAGCGTACAATAACCGACAATTATCTTAAACTTCTGAATATTAGCCATTTATCCGAACGAAAGATTTATCAACTCTCCACGGGTGAGCAGCGACAAGTGTTTTTAGCAAGAGCTTTGGTGAAAAACCCGCCCTTACTTCTGCTCGATGAACCATGCCAAGGACTCGACTACGAACACGTTGTTTATTTCCGAGATTTGGTGAATGAATTGGTACTTGAACTCAACAAAACCCTCATCTATGTAACCCACTACGAAGAGGAAATTCCTGCGTGTGTCGATAAACGCCTGAGCCTTAGTAAAGGAAAAGTAATAAATAGCTAAGTAATAGAATTTATGAATTACTTTAACTTATACCATTCTATGCCCTTCAAAGCGGCTCTGCGGTTAACAGTTTCTGAAGCTGGATAGTTTTTGGCCAAATAATCAAGAATGATAGGTTCGGCGTCACCCAATGCCCAAAGTTTTTGTTTTTGCTGCATCCATCTGATTTTTTCGAGCCAACCCGCACGGTCGGTATGAAATTGAGTAATCAGTTTACTCGAATGGCAGCCTGTGCAATGAGCCGTCACCATATCAAGACCTTTATCTACAATTAAGCCTGTTGCTTTATCAATTTTTACAGTTGAGTCAGCAGTCATTACTGCGAAATCTTTTTTATTACTCAGGTTTTCCTGCTTCAAGCCTGCACTAATCATGATTGACGCACTAAAAACCAATAAGGATATTTTATGTATGTTTTTCATAGTTTTAACCGATTTTTACGGCAATTCGGTGACAAGAATTATTCAAATACCCACCAGGATTCCATGCTGGAATAATCATTGGTTGCCCAATTCCATTTGCATCTGTTGCTTTTGCCCAAATCTCATAATAGCCTTTTTTCGGGAAATTTACTTTGGTTGACCATCGTTGCCAAGCCAAACGATTTTTAGGTTTTCGTAAATCGCATTTCTGCCAAGTTGCTCCAAAATCAATCGAAATTTCCATATTTTTTACTTCCAAGTCCCCCGCCCAAGCGTGTCCACGCAAATCGAGTGTGCGACCTTCTTCGAGCATTGCTCCCGATTTTGGGTAGGTAATCACCGATTTTACTGGCATTGATTCAATAATTTTCAAATCTGCATCAGCAATTTTTCCACCCGCTTCAATCGGATATGCAGGCACTCGATAACTATGACCACTCATTTTCTCGCCATCGTGTACTTTATTTCGGATAGAAATTCTGTTTAACCATTTACCAGAAACCGATGCTGGCCAACCACCAACCACCAATCGAAGCGGAAAGCCGTGCATCACAGGAATATCCTTGCCGTTCATTGCCCAAGCCAAAAGCGTTTCTTCTTCGAGAGCTTTTTTCATTGGCACACCTCTCGAAATTGGAGATTTTGTGACATCTCCACTCAAGTGAATATCTTTTCCGTAATAACCAATATAAACCGCATCGTCTTTTATGCCTACGCTTTCAAGCACGTCACGCAACCTAACGCCCGTCCATTCTGCACAACTTACCGCACCATCTTGCCACTGATTTCCCGATGTTTGTGGACTAAAACCATAACGACCATTTCCCGCACATTCGAGCGTAAGTTGGTAGGTGTAGGTTTTAAATTTAGTCTTTAAATCATTCAATGTAAATACTTTACGAGTTTTTGCTGACTCTCCATCAATCACCAGTTCCCACTTTGTGGTATCAATATTTTCGGGCAGATTACCATTATTGCGAATAAACATTTTATCGGCTGGCGTAACTTCATCATCAAGTAAATGTGGTGGAGTTTCAACATTCCACGGGCGGTCGTTGAGTAGCATCAACTCTTTATTTTTTCCTTCAGGAAGGTCGATAAAGGCTTTTTCTCCTAAAATTTCTACTTCTTTGGGTAAGTGTTTAGCAAAAACCACATCGCTGCCAAGTACTGTTGCTATACTTAAAATGCTTTTTTGAATAAACGAACGACGATTATTATTTACTTCCATAATGGATTAAGATTAAAAATGATGAATCACATAATACAAAGATAACAGACAAACGACAATCCAAAGCCCAACGGCTTGAAAAACTACTTTACTACCAACTTTTTTTAGGTTTTCAACCGAAATTCCTGAGCCAATCAGCAGTAAACTAACGACCATTATTTGTTTTGAAATACCATAAAGTGATAAATAAAAGCTCTTATATACAGGAAAAAAGCTAAAAAGGCACGATGCCAAGATAAAACCAATAATAAATGAAGGTATTTTGAAAGATTCACGGTTTTTGCTAAAACCAAGCACCAAAATCAAAGAAACAGGGATAATCCAGATGATTCGGAGCATTTTTGTGATAGATGCGATACTAAGAGCAACATCCCCATATTTGGCAGCAGCCCCCACTACCGAGCTGGTATCGTGAATGGCAATAGCGGCCCAAGTACCGAATTGTATTTGCGAAAGCCCCAACCAATGCCCAATAGCAGGAAAAACAAACAAAGCAATGGCATTGAGCAAAAATACCACGCCCGTCGAAACCGAAAGTTTATCGGCATCAGCTTTAATGACCGAACCTACGGCCGCAATAGCACTTCCACCGCAGATTGCCGTGCCGGCAGAAATAAGCAGCACAATAGTTTTATCGAGTTTCAAAAATTTACCAATCAGAAAACCCATCAACAGCACGCCAAGCACAAAAAGTGCAGTTGTTCCGATATTTTCTTGACCTTCTTTGGCCAAAACCTGAATATTAATACCAAATCCTAAACCTATAACCGAGGCTTTGAGTAAATACCCGCCCCAAATATTGGTTTTATCTTTATCTGGATTTCCGACCGTCAAGGCAAAAACTAAACCCAGAAGCAAAGCCCAAGTTGAGTTGATGACAGGAAAACAACAGATAATTGCCAAGACTCCGAGTATGATTGTTTGTTTTTTCATGGGTCAAAGGTAGAACCCAAAAGACAGCACAAACAAATCGTATTTTTTTATAATCAATTACTTTTGGTTATAGTGTCGATTAGCAAACTGCATGAATATCGAAGAAAGATTATCTTGCTGCCCATGCAAATTGACAAACGAAAAAGTACGCAAAATTTCAAAGTCTTGAATGCTTATAACACGAAATTCTTCACGTTTGAGCTCTTTCTGAATCGCCCGAATCGACATAAACGACATAGCCTGCGAATGCTCCAAAAACGACTTAATACTTTCGGTGCTTCCGAGGTGCATCACTATCGAAAGGTTAGATAATTTCAAGCCTTTCTCTTTCAATGCACTTTCTATCACTTCAAGCGTGCCTGAGCCTCGCTCACGTAGCACGAGCGGGATATTGGGCAAATCGTCTAAACTGATGATCGCTTGCTTGGCAAACTTGCTTTTTGTATGAACCACCGCCACCAATTCATCGTCCATAAATTCGGTATATTTCAAACTATTATGGTGTTTTTTTCCTTCTACAATTCCTAAATCTATATTTTTTGATAAAACTGCATTTTCGATAAATTCTGAATTGCCGTTGAGTAATGTTAGTTCGATTTGAGGAAATTTTTCGTGAAAAGATGCTAAAATTGGCGAAATTAGATACTGCCCAATGGTGGTACTTGCTCCCAGTCGAAGGCTACCCTGATATTGCTTTTTGAGGGTTCCGAGTTCAAAAATGGCCTCTTGATAAAGCCTAAAAATCTCAGTTGCATACCGAAAAAGGACTTCACCCGCCGCAGTCAAAACAATGAAATTTCCCTTGCGTTCAAAGAGCCTAACACCCAACGACTCTTCCAAAAGCTTGATGTGTTTGGTTACGGCAGGTTGCGTGATGAATAGCTCAGCAGCAGCTTTAGTAAAGCTCTGATTTTTGCTGACTGAGTAGAAAACCTTTAACCTAAAATCATCCATCGAAAGTTTTTTCTTCAAAAATAGTATAACTTTTCGTAATACTTTAAGTATTCATAAATTTGATGATGAGGTCAGTAGAAAAAAATATGTATTTTTGTTGAAAATCGAAAAAGTATATGCTCATACGGTACGTCAGAATGACTTTTCAGGCCGATAAAGTCAGTGAGTTTGAAGAAATATTTAATAGCTCGAAGGATAAAATTAGAGCCATGCAGGGTTGTTGTCACCTCGAACTGATGCGAGACATCAATCAACCTAATATTTACATGACTCACAGCCATTGGGAATCGGAAACTGATTTGAATAATTACCGAGATTCTGAGCTCTTCAAAGCCACTTGGGCAAAAACGAAAGTACTTTTTGCCGAAAAACCTTTGGCTTTTTCGGTCGAAAGTCTGACAGTGGTGTAATTTTTGAGCAAAAAATTCGTTGAATAATAAAACCTTAGAAAATGAAAAAATTAGCAATATTATCTCTTTTGGGAATCATGGCTTTAACGCCAGAATTTTCGCAAGCAGCTGATTACAAAGCAAATAGCATCAGCGAGACAAAAGAAGTAAACGGCGGAGGTCGCAGAAAAAAGAATGGTTCTTACAGAAAGAAAAAAGGCTTTATGTGGGGAATATTTAAAGGCAAAAGCCAATGCGATTGCCCGAAACATTGAGCTTTAGTCCACAGTCAACGGTCGGCAGTCAACAGAAAATTGTTTACTATTTACTATCGACGGTGGTCAGTGGACTATTCAAGAAACTTTGTTCTATACGCCAATGGCGTGATTTTCTTAATGGCTTTGAATTGACGATTGAAATTTGAAAGATTGTTGAAACCACTTTCAAACGAAATCTCGGCTACACTCATTTTATCGACCATCAATAGTTTACAAGCATGTTCGATGCGTATTTCGGCCAAAAACTGCGTAAAAGTTCGGCGAGTACGTTTCTTAAAATATCTACTAAAAGCCGATTCACTCATATTTGCCAAATCGGCAACGTCTTTCAACTGAATTTCTTCTTGGTATTTGAGCATCACATACTCAAATACTTTGTTCATACGAGCCGAATCAACTTCATTTCGCAGCGAAATTGGGTTAGTTGTGAGGTCTTGTTTATCTTCACTTTCGCACAAAATCGTCAGAATCGAAATCATCTCCAACAAACGCTCCATGCCCACTAAATTGGGTAGATTCTTAAACTTAGGTGTTACTTTTGCTACCGTTTTTTCTCCAAAACTCAAGCCCCTTTTCGAGCGTTCGAGTAAAGCTTTTATTGCCTGACTTTCGGGTAATTGAAGGAATTTTTCGCCTAAAAAATCTTCTAAAAAGTGAATAACTAACGAGCGAGCCTTTAGCTTAGAATCTTTGTTGTAAAAATCTTCATCGTTGCGGTAATAATGTGGCAGATACGAGCCAATCATGCAAAGGTCACCAGCCTTAAAATCTGTGATGCTACTGCCCACAAATCGTTTTCCTGTACTGTCTAAAACTAACACAATTTCGTACTCTGGATGATAATGCCACGGCGTAGAGAAATAAGGAGTTTCTTGCACAAACAGATTGAATGATGAATCGGCAGGATTTGATATTTTGAGTAACTGAGGTTTCATTTTTTCAAGAATCATGTTTTGGTCTGACCTTATAGTTGCTTTTAACTATTTTATTTTACAAAAAATATTAAAAACATCCTACTTATGGGACTAAATAATAGACATATGACAGCTAATTTACGACATAAACGGTAGAAAGTACATTCTTGATGTACTTATTTGTCAAAAAAATATTAGAAATGGGTTAAATTTTAGTGGTAGAAAAATTATTATAGGCGTAGATTTGTAACTATTCTAATTAAAAATTTACTTATTTTTAGTTCGTCTATTTTTCACCTTTAATTTATTAACTAATCCTTTATTAATTGAGTATGAAACAATTACTACTTAAGATGATGCTCAGCTTGGCTATTCTGATTAGCTGGCAATTTGCCGAAGCCCAAGGCAGAGCAGTATCAGGCAAGGTTTCCGATGCTGGTGGCAATCCGCTACCAGGAGTAAGCGTAACAGTAAAAGGTACATCACAAGGAGCAATCTCAGATGTAGCAGGAAAGTTTTCGGTACAAGCTGCCAACAATGCGACCTTGGTATTTAGCTACATTGGCTACAAAGCACAAGAGGTAAAAGTGGGCAACCAAAGCAGCTACGATGTAAAATTAGAAGAAGATGCTGCTGCGTTGAGCGAAGTTGTGGTTGTTGGTTATGGTACACAGAAGAAAAGCCAAATGACTGGTGCAATATCACAAGTAACAGCAAAGCAAATTACAGAAATGCCTCTGACTAATCTTGGACAAGCCTTGCAAGGTCGTGCGGCGGGTGTAGACGTTTCACAATCAGGTTCAAAACCAGGTGCAGCACCACGTATATTGATTCGTGGTCGTAGGTCATTCAATGCGGGTAACGACCCTCTTTATGTTGTAGATGGTATTCCATTATCGGCTGGTTATGAAGACATCAATCCGAATGACATTCAGTCAATGGAAGTATTGAAAGATGCAACAGCAACAGCCATTTATGGTGCAAGGGGTGCAAACGGTGTAATTCTTGTAACAACCAAAAGAGGTGCAAGTAAAGGAAAAACAACTGTAACTTTGGATACTTACGCTGGTGCATCAAACGCATATAGCAAACTGGAGTTATTTTCGGGAGAAGAATTTGCTGAATATGTAAGAGAGGCTTACAGAGCTACTAATTTATATAAAGACGCTGCTGGAAATCCTGTTCCAACAGGTGTTGCAGATGCAGCAGCCGACGCTAAAGTTGCAGTTTTAGGTGGCGATCCTAACGTTGCGGCTGGTATTGCGGCTGGTAGAAATACCCAATACCAAGATTTAATTTTAAGAACAGGCATGATGCAGAATCATACTATTGGTATTCAAGGTGGAAACGATAAAACATCTTTTTATATTTCTGCTGGTTTCTTCCAAGATAAGGGTATCACAAAATTGTTAGATTTTACTCGTAATTCGCTTCGTGCAAACATTGACCACCAAATAAATAAGCGTTTGAAAGTTGGTTTGTCATCGTATATGATGTATTCGATTAGAAACGGTGAGAACTTAAACCCTTACGGAAATACATTAAATGCCAATCCACTTGGTGCTGCCTATAACGCTGATGGTTCTTTGATTTTCGAACCAACAAACGATGCCTTGCTATCTAATCCACTCTCAGAAGTTGAGCCAGGAGTTAATGTTGATAATACCAAAAAATATAGAATCTTTAATTCAATTTATGCAGAAGTAAAAATCATTGATGGTTTGACTTATCGCTTAAACTTAGGTCCTGATTTTACTCTGTCACGTTGGGGTCGCTTTATCGGTTCAGAAACAAACGCTCGTCGTCGTGGTGATGCCCAAGCATTCAACGAAAATCGTTTTGGTTTCAACTTCACTATGGAAAACATCGTGAACTACAATAAAACCTTCGGAAAACACTCATTAAATGTAACAGGTGTACAATCTATTCAAAAGGATAATTTTGAAAGATACAGAACTGAGGTTCAAGGAATACCAGCTCAGGCACAGTCGTTTTATAGTTTAAATTCTGCAACATCAGTTTTGGGAACTCAATCTTCGCTTACTGAATGGACTATTGCTTCATTAATGGGTCGTATCAATTATTCATTCAATGACAAATATTTGTTGACGGTAACTATGCGTCGTGACGGTTCAAGCCGTTTCGGTGAGAATACCAAATATGGTAATTTCCCAGGTATAGCAGTTGGTTGGAATATCACCAACGAGCCTTTCATGAAAAGTGTTACGTTCATAGACTTGTTAAAACTTCGTGGAGGTTGGGGTAAAGTAGGTAACCAAGGGGTTGCTCCTTATCAAACACAAGGATTACTCGGCCGTACTACTTATGCTTTCGGAGCAACAGGAGCATTCGGATTTAGACCAGGTACAATTAGTAACCCAGATTTAAGATGGGAGTCTTCTGGAAATGCAAACGTTGGTTTAGATTTCTCTGTTTTCCGTGGGCGTGTACAAGGTTCATTGGAGTTTTATGAAACAAATACCAAAAGCCTTCTCTTAAACGATTTCTTACCTGGTTCGGTTGGATTTAATTTCTTCAGTAATAACGTAGGTCATACAAGAAATAAAGGTGTTGAATTTGGGGTAACTACGGTAAACGTTAACTCAAAAAATGGCTTCAAGTGGACAACAGATTTCCAATTTACTCGAAATAGAGAGGAAATCGTAGAGTTGTATAATGGTAAAGTAGATGACTTAGGTAACAGATGGTTTATCGGACAACCGTTAAATACTTATTTTGATTTCAAGAAAGCAGGAATTTGGCAAACTAATGAGGCTGATTTAGCTAAGTCGTATGGTTCTGAAGTTGGACAAATCAAAGTACAAGATACTGACGGTGATGGTAGAATTACTGCTGCTGACCGTGTAATTATTGGAAATGACGTACCGAAATGGTCGGGTGGCCTTACAAATAGATTCGAGTTCAAAGGATTTGACTTGAGCTTCTTCTTATTTGGTCGTTTCGGCAATACTATTTTGTCTGGATTCCACAGAAACCAACTACAATTAGCTGGTCGTTACCAACAAATAAAAGTAGACTACTGGACTCCTAACAATCCTACCAATGAGTTCCCACGTCCGAAAAGTAATCAAGAGTTTCCTGTATATAACTCAACACTTTTTTACTATGACGGAACATTCATTAAGCTGAGAAATATCAACTTTGGATATACATTTAGTAAGAGTGTTGCTAAGAAAATCGGTGCTGAGTCATTGCGTTTATATTCATCAATACAACAACCTAAAATTTGGTCTTCTTACTTGACCAAGTATAATGGCGTTGACCCTGAAGCCGCTATCACTGGTTCACCAACGGGTACAACTGAGGTAAATAGTGGAGTTACTCCATCTACTACAGTAACTACATTTGGTTTAAATATTACATTCTAAAGTATTAATTATCATGAACATAAATAAAATAAAGGCATTTGCAATAGGTGGAATGCTACTTATGAGTACTTCTTGCCAAGATTTACTAAAAGAAGAGGTAATTTCAAACATCGGTAACGATTACATGAATACCGCTAAAGGATTTGAAGATGCAACTAAAGCAGCGTATTCTTCCCTCAGAACCTTTTATGGCACGCAATTAGGTCTAACTTTTACCGAATATGGTACTGATATTTATGCCACAGGTGCTGACGGTGGATATAAAGGTTTTCATTTCTACGATACCCAAATTCAACCAACCGTAGATTATTTGGCTATCCTTTGGGATGAAATGTACAGAGGGATAAATACCTGTAATGCTGTAATCTCAAGAGCAGGAGCCGTAACAGGGGTTTCGGATGCAACAAAAAAATTGAGAATTGCCGAAGTTAAGTTTTTGAGAGCTCACTATTATTATATTTTACACGAGCAGTTTGGCCCGCTTGATTTGAGATTAACTGAAACTTTGGCTCCTACCAAAGAGAGCAAAAGGAACAGTTCGGCAGAAGTTTACGCTCAAATAATCAAAGACTGTACTGAAGCAATAGCCGATTTAGAGAATAAAGGGCATTCAAATGATTATGGTAGAGCTACGAAAGCTTCGGCTGAGGCACTATTAGCAAAGGTATATTTAGCAAAGGCTTATGGTCCAAATAAAGCAGCCGATGATTTCCAAAAAGCAGCCGATTTGTGTACTAACCTTATTACAAAATATGGTTTTAAACTATTAGATGATTTTGCCGCTGTACACGACGAAAATAATCAACAAAATTCGGAAGTGGTTTTTGCTGTACAATATACTACCGACCAAATTACTAATGCTACCAATGTAGGTGGTGAAGGTGGTGGTGGAAATAACCTTCACTTGTTTTTCGGTATGCAGTATGATACTCAAGCAGGTATGGTGCGTGATGTGTTCTATGGCCGTCCGTTCAAGCGTTTGAGACCAACAAATTACTGTTTGACTACTGTTTTTGGAGAAAGAGATAATGATTCTCGTTACAAAAAATCGTTTAGAGATACATGGAAATGTAATAGCCCTGGTTCGTTCAACACTTCATTCGACAACTCAAAGTCTCGTGTGACGTTTGCTGCGGGTGATACTACAATCTTTATCCCTGGTTTTGAAATGAGCCAAGCAGAAAGAGCTAAAAGGAAATATCAGGTATTGGTTCCAAGTAGATATGACGAGGCTTTATTCCCAACTTTGCAGAAGTTTTTCGACACTAAGCGTTCGGACAGAACTGAGCCAAGAGGTTCGAGAGATTATTTTGTTTGGAGATTGGCAGATATTCATCTGATGCGTGCAGAAGCATTATTCCAGTTAGGCAAAAAAGCAGAAGCACTTGCTGATGTAAACTTGGTAAGAGAAAGAGCTGCTTGGCCAGGCAAAAAAGATGCGATGAAAATTACTCAGGATCAATTGACTTTTGACTTTATCGTAGAAGAACGTGCCAGAGAATTAGCAGGTGAGCAAACACGTTGGTTAGATTTGAAACGTTGGGGGATTTTAGTAGATAGAGTAAAAAAATATAATCCACAAGCTCAAGCTGTGGCAGACAAGCACTATTTACGTCCAATACCACAAACACAAATTGACCGTTCGGCTGCTGGTGCTTTTGCCCAAAACCCAGGATATTAATATTTAGTAGATTTGTTTCATCATAGTACCCAGAGAGACTCCTCCGCTTCGAGGAGTCCTCTTTTTTTCTAAGAGTTTCTATTTAATTTTTTGAATTTTTAGTCCGCATTTTTTTGTAAATTCAACCTTCTAAAAAATCATTCGCCTTTATCCATCTTTTTAAAACTATGAACAGAAGAGATTTTATTACCCAAACATCTATACTGACAGCTTCTTCATTATTTTCTTTGGAGGCACTTGCTGCCAAAAGCAAACATAAAATTGCGTATTCGGCCATTACTTGGAATGGAAATGACTTGGTAGCCATCGGTGATATTGCCGCTCTGGGTTTCAAAGGAATCCAACTCAGAGCCAATACGTATGCTCCTTTCAAAGACAAACCACAAGATTTGAAAGCTACCATTGATAAAAGTGGTTTACAACTCGCCATGTTTTCGAGTGGAAATGTGAGTATTCAAGATGATATTTCTAAAGACATCGAAACGCACCTTAATCATGCAAAATTCATAAAAGCTTTGGGCGGAAAATCTTTACAGATAACCAATAATTCTCGTCCGAAAGACCGACTCCCAACAACCGAAGAATTGAAGAAATATGCCAAAAATATGAGCGAAGTAGCAAAAGTGGTAAAAGGTGAAACGGGAATTCAGCCAGCGTACCATAATCACATGAATCAGCTTGGCGAAACGCCCGAAGAAGTAGATATTATCTTCAACGAGATGAATCATAAATATATCTTGGCACTGTTGGATGTAGCTCACTACACACAAGGTGGAGGAAATGCGGCTGATGCGGTGCTGAAATATAAAGACATTTTATACGCAACGCACATCAAAGATACCAAAGTGACCGACTCAAAATCTGGTTATCAGTTTGTAGAACTGGGACAAGGAAGAGTTGATTTTCCTGCAATTTTTGAAAATCTGGAGAAAATCAAATTCAAAGGCTGGAATATCATCGAACTTGACTCGGTGCCAGTAAAAGGCCGCACTGCTCTCGAATGCGGCCAAACCAGCAAAAAATATTTGGAGTCTATTAAAGTAAACTTCTAAATTTCTGTGGGGCGGACAAACAGTTCGCCCTTATTTTTTTCCTCTTAGATATTGCTTCGGCAACTCAATAGCAAAACCCAGTTCATGAGCTGCATTTTGTGGAAAGTATGGATTACGCAGTAATTCTCTCGCCAAAAATACCAAATCAGCTTTTCCCGAAACGATAATTTCATTGGCTTGTTCGGCCGACGTAATTAGTCCAACCGCTCCTGTTTTTATGCCAACTTTGGCTTTTATTTCTTCGGCAAAAGGTACTTGATAGTTGGGAGCAATCGGAATTTCTTTCGGAGCAACAAATCCGCCCGTTGAACAATCAATCAAATCAATTCCTTTTTCTTTCAAAATAGCCGAGAGCCGAACCGAATCTTCGATTTTCCAGCCGTCAGCACGCCAATCGGTCGCCGAAATTCTAACAAAAAGCGGCATTTCGGTCGGCACAACTTCTTTTACGGCATCAATTACCAATAGTAATGCTCTCGAACGATTTTCAAAACTTCCTCCAAATTCGTCCGTGCGTTTATTGGAAACTGGCGAAAGAAACTCATTCAGCAAATAACCATGTGCGGCATGAACTTCTATTACTTTGAAACCCGCTTCAATGGCACGTTTGGCGGCTTGCTTGAAATCTTCTATAATTTGTTCAATATCGGCCTTTGTTAGTTCTTTTGAGTAAGTTTTTTGGTCGGTCAATAAAGTAGCACTTGGCGAAACGGGTTGCCAACCACCTTCTTCTGTCGAAACATATTTACCACCTTCCCACGGAACAGCCGAACTTGCTTTATAACCCGCATGAGCCAATTGCACACCTGCAACTGAGCCTTGTTGGTGAATAAAATCAGTAATTCGGCGAATGGGTGCGATGTGTTCGTCTTTCCACAAACCCAAATCTCCTGCCGAAATTCTTCCTTCGGGCGAAACCGCCATTGCTTCTGTAATTATCAAACCTGCACCTCCAACGGCTCGGCTACCTAAATGCACAAAATGCCAATCATTCACAAAACCATCGGTGGCAGAATATTGGCACATCGGCGACATCACGATTCTGTTTTTTAGGGTAATACCCTTTATGTGAAGCGGAGAAAACAAATTTATTTCTTCCATGAGTTATATCTTTATTGTAATGAAGTGAAAACTAATACATAGAAAATCGTTTTTACGGCCGATTAGTTTCTTTGGTTGGTTTGTGGTTGAAACAAATACCTAATTCTTGCCACCAAATACTGAAATTATGTCAATTAAATATCAAAATCTTAATATTTTTGGTTAAATAGATATTAGATTGGTATTCCTTTAATCACTAATTTTGATTCATTATTCAATCAATTTATTTACAATGAAAATGAAGAAAACACTCGTTGTTTTATTAGCTTTTGGTGCATTTTTCAATGCTTCTGCCCAAAAGGAAAAGTGGACAAACCTATTTAACGGTAAAGATTTAAAAGGCTGGACTCAACGTGGAGGCAAAGCTACATATACAGTAGAAAACGGTGAAATAGTTGGTACAACCGTAAAAGATACGCCAAATTCATTCCTCTGCACCGAAAAAGACTACGGCGATTTTATCCTCGAACTCGACCTAAAACTTGATGACGAAATGAACGGTGGCGTACAGTTCCGTAGCCTTTCAAAGCCAGATTATCAGAATGGTAGAGTACACGGCTACCAAATGGAGGTTGACCCTTCGGCTCGTGCTTGGTCAGGTGCCATTTATGATGAAGGTCGCCGTGATTGGCTCTATATTCCAAATAACAATCCTGAAGGCAAAAAAGCATTCAAGCCAGTTGGACAATGGAATAAATACCGCATCGAAGCCATCGGAAATACGCTTCGTACGTTCATCAATGGCGTGCCAACCGCTCATGTGATTGATGATATGACTGCTCAGGGTTTCATCGCTTTGCAAGTACACTCTATTTATGGACCTATGAAAGAAGGTATGAAAATCCGTTGGAAAAACATCAAAATTCAGACAGAAAACCTCAAACCGAGTCCATTAGATAATTGTCCTGTGGTGAATTTAATTTTGAATAACCTTTCAGAGCAAGAAAAAGCACAAGGTTTCAAAATGCTTTTCAATGGTAAAGATTTTACAGGTTGGAGAGCCGTTCACGGAACAGAAATGCCAAAACAACACTGGGCAGTTGTTGATGGAACAATCAATGTTAGTCCATCTGATGGTTCGGAAACTGGAAACGATATTGTTACAAATGAGCAATTCGGAGCATTTGAATTAGTTTTTGAGTTTAAACTTACCGAAGGTGCAAATTCTGGCGTAAAATATTTTGTAAATGAAGCCTTCGATTCTAACGGAAAATCGGGTATCGGGCTTGAATTCCAAGTGCTTGACGACGAAAAACACCCTGATGCAAAAATGGGAGCAGTTGGCAACCGTACATTGGCGAGCTTATATGATTTGATTCCTTCTTATAAAATCGACAAAGATTTGAAAATGGACAGACGTTTCATCAAGAAAATTGGTGATTGGAATCAAGGCCGTGTGATTGTTTATCCAAACAATATCGTTCAGCACTGGCTCAATGGCTTCAAAGTAGTTGAATATGAGCGTAAGAGTAATGTTTTCAATGCGTTGGTAGCTCGAAGCAAATACAAAGATTATAATGGTTTTGGAGCGGGGGATAAAGGAAATATTTTGCTTCAAGACCACGGCAATAATGTTTCGTTCAGAAATATCAAAATCCGTGAATTGAAATAAATCGTTTTTTCAACGCCATCTATTTAACCTATCATGAAAAAAATACATTTTATTGGAGTTGCTCTGCTTTGTGCAACGGTCGGCTATGCCCAAAAACCTGTACAGCCAGCGTTAGGTGTTCGCTCGGTGAAAACGCTGAAAGTCAGTGGTTTAGAATTTAAAGACCTTAACAAAAACGGAAAACTCGACAAATATGAAGATTGGCGACAACCTGTGGACATACGTGTCAGAGACTTAGTAGCTCAAATGACATTAGATGAAAAAGTAGGTTTTATGCTTATCAGTACGACCAGAATGAGCGGCGATGGTGGTGTAACGCCTGTACCAGATGCAAAAATTTCTATTACCAGCGGTTTTAACGAGGAAGATTTGGTACAGAATACCAATATGTTTACACGCAAGCCACTGCCTAATGCTATGCTGTCGGCTTCTGGTACGACAAAGGCTGTTACGGAGCGACAACTTCGTCATTTTATTTTAAGAGCCAATACCTCAGCCAAAACAATGGCAGAGTGGTCAAACAATCTGCAAGAACTTTGTGAATCAACAAGATTAGGAATACCAGCTATAGTTGCCTCCAACCCAAGAAACCATATCACTACTGATGTAGCCGTAGGATTGAGCGTTGGTGCGACGGTATTTTCAAAGTGGCCAGGCGAATTGGGGATGGCTGCCATGCGAGATTTCAAACTTACAAGAGAATTTGCAGAAATAGCTGCCAAAGAGTGGTCAGCAGTTGGACTTCGTAAAGGCTACATGTACATGGCTGATTTAGCCACCGAACCACGCTGGAATCGTACGGAAGGTACATTTGGCGAAGATGCCGATTTGTCTTCGGCAATGATTCGAGAAATTGTTTTAGGTTTTCAAGGAAATAAATTGGGCAAAAATTCGGTGGCCATGACCACCAAACATTTCCCTGGCGGTGGTCCACAAGAAGGAGGCCAAGATTCTCATTTTGATTGGGGTAAGTTTGCTCATTATCCTGGCGGAAATTTTGACTATCATGTAAAACCGTTTATTGCTGCCATTAAGGCGGGTACTTCGGCCATCATGCCATACTATTCAGCACCTAAAGGCAAAGAGTTTGAAGAAGTAGGCTTCTCTTTCAACAAAGCTATTATTAATGATTTACTTCGTAAAAAGTTAGGCTTTAAAGGAATCATCAATTCAGACACTGGTCCAATTGAAATGATGCCTTGGGGTGTAGAGTCTTTGACCGTTGAGCAGCGATATGTAAAGGCAATTGAAGCGGGAGTAGATATTTTCTCTGGTTCTGCCGACCCAAGTATTTTGGTAAATACCGTAAAAAAAGGTTTAGTAAAAGAAAGTCGAATCGACGAATCGGTAAGTAGGTTGTTAAAAGAAAAATTTGAATTAGGCATTTTTGAAAACCCATTTGTGGATGCAGAAAAGGCCGAAAAAATAGTAGGAAATGCTGAGTTCCAACAAAAAGCAGATTTGGCATTAAGAAAATCTATTGTCTTGTTGAAAAATGACGAGAAACTATTACCAGTTACTAAGAAAACCAAGGTTTATTTTGAATATTACAGAGAAGAAGGCGGCGGAAGAGGCCCTCAAAGCCAAGCTCCAAAATCTCCAATAAAAGTATTAAAACCGCAAACCAAGGCCGATAACATAGAGTTTGTTTCTACAAAAGAAGAAGCTGATGTGGTGCTTCTATGGCTTTTTCCGACAACTGGAGGCTTGTTTAGTTCGGCTGGAAAACCAATAGAATTGAGTCTTTCAAAGAATAAAATTGATGTAGCCCATGTCAACGAATTAATTAACAGCAAACCAACGGTTGTGGCAATCAACTTTTCTAATCCGTGGGTGATAGATGAAATAGATAAAGGAAAAACTGCAACAGTTTTGGCTACCTTTGGAACCTCGGCCGATGCTTTGATTGATGTAATTTCAGGAAGATTCAACCCAACAGGAAAGCTACCTTTCACGATACCAATTTCAGAAAAAGCCGTACAAGAAAATAAATCAGATGTACCAGGTTATTTGGAGCCAAATTATGCTCTATTCAAATTCGGTGCTGGACTGAGTTATAAGTGATTTGGTAGAAAAAAACGCTGAAAAATTAAAATATTCATTAAATTTACAATAATACAATTAGCAAATATTCAATCAGTATAAAACTATGACAACTCGTAGAGATTTTATTATCAAATCGGTTATTGCAAGTGCGGGCGTAGCCGTTGGAGGCTCTGCTTTTGCAAAACCAACCAGTTTTTCGGCAAAAAGTTATGGCAAAATCATCGGTGCAAATGACCGTGTTCGTGTAGGTTGCGTAGGTTTCTCTGACCGTCACCGTGCCTCACACGTTGGGCCATTCAAAGAGCTTTCAAAAGGTATGAACTTTGAAATGGTAGCCCTTTCTGACTTATGGAATCGCCGTCGTGCAGAAGGAAAAGCGTATCTTGATAAGGAATTAGGTAGCGATGTGAAGGTTTTCCGTAACAACGAAGAACTCTACAACTCTAAAATGGTGGATGCCGTATTTATCTCAACTGCCGATTTTCAACACGCTTTGCACACAATCGAGGCTGTAAAAGCAGGTTGCGATACTTATACCGAAAAACCATTGGCCGAAACAATGGAAGATAACCGTGCGGTATTGAAAGCAGTAAAGGAATCGGGCAAAATCGTGCAGATTGGTTCACAACGCCGTAGTGGAGAAAACTACTTTGCGGCAGAAGATTTCATTAAATCTGGCAAATTTGGTCCAATCGTAATGGTTGAATTGATGTGGAACGTAAACCAACCAGGCCGTTGGAGAAGACCAGAATTGGTAAAAGACTTGAAAGAATCGGACGTTGATTGGAAACGTTATTTGATGAATCGCCCGTTTGAAGCATTCGACCCACGTAAATACTTAGAATATCGCTTATTCTGGCCTTATTCTTCAGGTATCCCTGGGCAATGGATGAGCCACCAAATTGATACAGTTCACTGGTTCTCAGGCTTACCACACCCACGTAGTGTTGTGGCTAATGGAGGAATTTATCAGTGGAAAGATGGTCGTAGTAATGCTGATACGCTAACAGTAGTATTCGATTACGGCCCAATAAACGACCCAAAATCTGGTTTCCAAGTTCAATTTACAAGCCGTTTCTCAAATGCTGCGGGCGATACAAAAGAATTGTACTACTCAAATGGTGGAATGATTAACCTTGATACCAACGAGATTTCGGATACAGGTGGTTTACGTGAGCGTGAAGCAAAAGCAATGGGTTTAAGTGCTAATTTATTACCAAAAATCAAACTCGAAGGGCAAAAAGTTGAGTCAGGTGCAAATACTGGTGGCGACCCACTCACATTCAACCACATCAAAAACTGGATGGAATGTGTACGTAGCCGCAAAACTCCTCATGCTCCAATCGAAGCGGGTTATTCGCACTCAATTGCTACAATCATGTCGAATGCAGCTTACCGCACGGGCTTGAAAGTAACTTTCGATGCAAAAAATCAAGAAGTTTTGGCTGGCGGAAAACCGTTTAAGTATTGATATTTTAGCTGACCGCATTTAATATTTTGTAGAAAAGGAGCATAGAAATGCTCCTTTTTTATTTGTCCAGCGGGTTAAACGAATACAAGAGTTTTGCCCTGAAAGGGCCTTACGCATTAAGATAGAGCATCGCTCTATTAGAGAATCGGAATCGACACTGTCGAACATTAAGCCCTGAAAGGGCAATACAAATAGAATATAACTAAAACTATTTCGCCCTTTTAAGGCTGGGCGTTTTTGCACATCATTTCTCTAAGGGCGATGCCCTTAGTTAACGAGCTTAAAACCTTTCAGGCTTAAAAATAGAATTCTAAGTTGTTTACTTAATTCAGATTATGAGTTTTTAGAAAAAAGAGTAAATTTGTTTAAACTTTTTTCTTCAACTTCCATGAACACACAATCTAAACTTTTGCTAATTTTTATCTTCGTTACTCATTTTGCTTTTTCACAAGATACAATTGTGGTAAAAATGGTATTAAAAGCAGGGCGTATTCCATCTATAAGTTCTCGTTCTACTCTTGCTTTAGAAAAAGATATTTCAAAATTTATGATAATTGAAGACCTCAAAAGCTTCATTATCAAGCGTTTCTCCGTCTTTCCTGAGCATTCTTCCTATCAAGCCTTAAAAAATAACTTAATCACGGAAACTGATTTTACAGCAAGAACTAAAGTTTTTGACTTTGATTCTACTAAGGTTTATAAAGGCAGCTCCAAAAGTGTAGTTCATTGCTTGGTGGGAACATCAATTGAAGATAAGAGGATTGTAATAATTGACCAAAATGGTGATTTTGATTTCAATAATGACCATATTTTTGCTTTTGATATTATACCAGAAAATTTTAAGCCAAACGAATCTGGATTTTTTAGTACCAAAGAAGTTAACAAGTTCTTAGACGAGCAAGTAACTGCCGTTGAGGTAAAGACAGAAGGTTTTTATGACACTACTCGGTATTCGAGAAATATTTTAATCAAACCTGTTCCGTATAATACTGGTATGGGCTATCTTAACAAAGCAGAGCAAGACTTACACCTCTCAATAGAGCTATCGGAGCATTTGGAAGGAACTTTCATGCACAACAGCAATAAGTATTATTTGTCTATGTATAATCTATTGCCTTATCTGAGCTACAAAAACAAATCTTCGTTAAGACTAATGTTCCGCAAAGAAAATGAAGAATTTAACGCAAAGAATAATAATAGCTACAATCCCGATTTTCTGATGATTGAAAACAAAAAGTATCTAATTTCCTCCGTTTCTCGCTTCGGTGATGAAGTGATTTTGCGTTATTCTAAAGAATAGAACAAAGGAAGTCTTCGCTCGAAGCGAAGACTTCCTTTTAAAAACTTTAATCATTGTTTCGTTCTCAACTCCCTCTTCAAAATCTTCCCCGAAGCTCCCATCGGTAAACTACTCATAAACTCTACCACACGAGGATATTTATATGAGGCTATTCGCTCTTTTGTCCAAGTGATTAATTCTTGTTCACTGAGTTGAGCATCTGGTTTTAATACCACACAAGCCTTTATTTCTTCGCCGTATTCATCGCTTGGTACGCCAATCACAGCTACCATCGAAATGGCAGAATGCTGCATCATCACTTCTTCCACTTCTCGTGGATAGACATTGAAACCACCACGAATAATCATGTCTTTGGTGCGGTCAACGATAAAATAATAACCGTCGTCGTCTCTGATAGCAATATCGCCCGAGTGTAACCAACCGTTTTTGATACTTTCGGCCGTAGCATCGGGGCGTTTATAATAACCTTTCGTTACGTTATGTCCACGGTAGCACAATTCTCCTTTTTCGTTGGCACCAAGTTCGTTGCCGTTTTCATCTTTTATACAAACCTCAACGCCCCAAACTGGTGTTCCGACCGAACCTGGCTTACGCACACGGTCGGGGTGATTGAAGGTAACAACTGGCGAACCTTCCGACATTCCGTAGCCTTCCAAAATCGCAACATTATATTTTGCTTCAAAATCTTTCAGCACCTGCACAGGCAAAGCCGCTCCACCCGACAAGCAAACTCGTAGTGAACTCGAATCGAATTTATCGGCATCGGGATAACTCAAAAGTCCCCAATACATCGTTGGTACGCCCGCAAAGTGCGTAATTTTTTCGTTTTGAATCAAAGAAAGCACCATTTCGGCATCGAATCTCGGTACAAGTACAGCCGTTGAACCTCGATAAATACTGGCGATCATGCACACAACTTGCCCAAAAATGTGGAAAAGTGGTAAAACCAGCATTGTTTTATCATTGTAATTCAAATCTTGCAAATCTTTACTCAGATTGGCATTCAAGAAAATGTTTGAGTGCGTAAGTTCCGCACCTTTTGGTCGGCCAGTTGTACCAGAAGTATAAATAATTACGGCAGTATCATCGGGGGAAGTAAAATAGCTTTGAAAAACAGGCGATTTTCCTGCCATCAACATTCCCATTGTTTTCGTTCCTTCAATTGGCGAAGCATCAGTAAATGTGGGTGTAATCATAAAAAAATGCTCGCACGAATCGGTCATTTCAAAACCAGCGTGTCCTTCCTGTCCCATTGGCATTTCGGGTGTACCGACAAAACAAAAATAGGCTTTCGCATCCGAATCTTGCAAATGATAAGCTATTTCATGGCGTTTCAATAAAATACTCAATGGCACAACCGATGCTCCTGTTTTCATAATCCCGAAATAAATCATCGGAAAGTAGGGCAAATTCGGGCAAGTCAAGGCCACTTTATCGCCATAACCAATGCCGAGCAAAGTTAAACCATTGGCAATCTGATTGGCGGCGGCATCGAGTTGGGAAAACGTAATTCGTTTATCGCCAAATATTAAAGCCTCTTTACTGGAGGAGTTTCGGGCGTGATGTTCTAAGACAGTTGATAAGTTAAACATGGTTTCTAACAGGTTATTTGGTCTTTGCAAGATAGATTTATTATAGTACTTTGAAAAGAAAAAATTGTTTTTATTTAATGTGATGATTTATAAAAAAGAAGAAGGTAATTATTGAAGTTGCATTTCCATAGCGAAGGGGTTGCAACCCCTTCGCTATGGAAATATCTCTTGCAAAAGCAATGAATACCGCATTTAACAGGCATAAATCGCAAAAAAACATTCAAAACGCACAAACAACAAAAGATATAGCGTAACTTTACACCAAATTACTAACCCTCAAAGAAATGAACCGTTTTTTAAAAAATTTGCTGTTTATAATTTTTGCATCATCAACAAGTTTTGCTCAAATAAACACGCCAGCGGCGAGTCCGTCAACGACACTTTCGCAAACACTTGGCCTTACAAAAATTACGATTGATTATAGCCGACCATCAGTGAAAGGCCGTAAAATATTTGGCGATTTAGTGCCTTACGGAAAAGTATGGCGTACGGGTGCGAATAAGATTACGTCTATCAAATTTGACGATGAAGTATATGTACATGGAGCAGTGATGAAAGCAGGAAGCTACGGACTTTATACGATTCCAGGAAAAAACGAATGGACGATTATTTTCAACCGTGATGATAAACAGTGGGGTTCGTATGGTTATGACATCAATAAAGACGTGATTCGCTTCAACGTTCAGCCCATTCAACCACAAGAATTTACGGAAAAAATGACGATTGATTTTGTGGAATTTACCCCAACCAGCACTGAGCTTTCAATCAAATGGGAAAGTACCGAAGTGCGATTCAAAATCGAACAAAGAGGTGTTGATGAAAAAATAATGGCCGAAATTGCCGAAAAAACAGCAAAACCTGAAGTTTCGACTGATACATATTTTGCCGCTGCTGATTTTTATTATCAAAAAGGTGTAAAACTCGACCAAGCACTGGCATGGGCTGGTAAAGTTGTTGAAAAGGAAAAAGAATATTGGACATACCAGCTCGTAGCACGCATTGCCGCTAAACAAAATAACTGTGCAGTAGCCCTTCCCAATGCCGAAAAATCAATGGAATTAGCTAGAAAAGCAGGTGATGATGCCTACATTAAACTCAATCAAGCAGTTTTGAGTCAGTGTAAAAAAGGATATTAGAGAAATTATCTGAGCGTGGCACATCTTATTATGAACGATAATGAGATGTGCCACGTTTTTATTTTCGTAGCAACCGTCCGAATTAGAGGTTCCTACAAGCAGAAAAAATTCACAAAATACCAGTTTCCAATAACCAGTAACAAATAACTAAAAAGATATATGTTAGAGCAATTAGAAGCCATAAGAGAACGCTACGAAGAAGTTTCGCAGCAGATGACGATGCCCGAAATCGTGTCTGATATGACGAAGTTTACTCGTTTGAGTAAAGAATACAAAGATTTGGAAAAAATCGTCAACCAACTAAAAGTTTATAAAAATGTACTTTCAAATATTGAAGGTGCAAAAGATATTATTGCCAATGAAAAAGACGAAGATATGCGTGATTTGGCAAAAGAAGAATTAGACGCACTAATCCCGCAAAGAGATGAGTTAGAAGCGATTTTAAAAGAAATGCTCATTCCTAAAGACCCGAACGATAGCAAAAACGTTATTCTCGAAATCAGAGCAGGTACAGGTGGCGATGAAGCCTCAATTTTTGCAGGCGATTTATTCAGAATGTATCAACGTTTCATCGAAAAACAAGGTTGGAGAATGACGCTCCTCGACCATAACGAAGGAACGGCGGGCGGCTACAAAGAGATTGTGGTGCAAGTTGAGGGCGATGATGTTTACGGAAAACTCAAATATGAGTCGGGTGTGCATCGTGTGCAGCGTGTGCCTGCTACCGAATCTCAAGGGCGTGTGCATACATCAGCTGCTACTGTCGCAGCTTTGCCAGAAGCCGATGAAGTTGACTTAACAATCAATATGAACGACGTAAGGATTGATACTTTCTGTTCGTCAGGTGCGGGTGGACAGTCGGTAAACACCACTTATTCAGCAGTTCGTATGGTGCATATTCCTACGGGTGTAACGGTTTCGTGCCAAGATGAGCGTTCGCAAATCAAAAACCGTGAAAAAGCCCTTTCGGTTTTGCGTTCGAGACTTTACGAAATGGAAATGGCCAAACACAACGAAGCAATTTCGGCCGAACGTAAAGGTTTGGTAGGAAATGGCGACCGTTCGGACAAAATCAGAACATACAATTACGCCCAAAGCCGTGTAACCGACCACCGTATTGGCTACACAGTTTATAATCTCCCAACCGTAATGGAAGGCGAAATCGGTGGATTTATTGAGCAATTACGCATTGCAGATAATGCTGAGAAGATGAAAGAAGGGGCCATGGCAGTGGCATAAAATTGCGTTATATTTATGACAGAGTTGCAAGATTTTAAAACAACTTCGTGCAACTCTGTGATTTTTACTTAGTGACCTCCGTGGTAAAAAATATTCAAAACTCCACAAATTTCTCAAAATGAAACTCTGTCTTGCCACAAATAACGCCCATAAAGTAGAAGAATTACAAGCACTTTTGGGAGATAAATTTCAGCTTCAAACCCTCAACGAAATTGGTTGTTTTGATGATATTCCCGAAACTGCCGATACTTTTGATGGTAATTCGCTACAAAAAGCCATGTATGTTTGGGAACGTTTCCAGATAGATTGCATTGCCGATGATTCAGGTTTAGAAGTTGATGCACTCAATGGCGAGCCTGGGGTTTTCTCAGCACGCTACGCAGGTGAACATGGCAATCACTCAAAAAACATTGATAAACTGCTCGAAACTCTCAAAGGTGTAGAAAATCGTGCGGCTCAATTTAGAAGTGTTATTACATTGATGATTAACGGCGAATCACATTTTTTTGAAGGAATTATTCGTGGAAAAATTACTCGTGAAAGGCATGGAGAAAAAGGGTTTGGTTATGACCCCATTTTCGTACCCGAAGGCTACGACCGTACTTTTGCGGAAATGACAATGGAAGAAAAAAATCCAATCAGCCACCGAGGATTGGCCGTAACAAAAATGATAGATTTTTTAACGAAGGCATAAAAAATGAGCGATGCCAATGGCTTCGCTCAAAAAACTTTTCATAGGTAAAGTATATCTGATTGTCTCAGAAAGGTAATCAATCCTTTTTCTGACACAAAATTGGCAGGATTTCTTCAAAAAAACTACTCCATCATTATCTAATACTTGTGCTTTATTAACATTATATATACATTTGCTTGGCATATAATGATAATAAGGCATGAAAGTAGAGTACGAAAAAATATCCCCCGATACGGGTAGCTCGTTTCGTCTGATTCATTGGAAATCAGAAAACGATCGATATTTCTGGCACTATCATCCAGAATACGAGATTGTTTTTGTCAGAAAAGGCTCTGGTAAACTTCACATTGGCGAACACCTCAAAAACTACGAGGAAGGAGAATTGGTTTTCATCGGCCCTGATTTGCCTCATACAGGTTTTGGTTATGGTGTCATTGGCGAACACGAAGAAATTGTAGTGCAACTCCGCAAAGATTTTTTGGGTGAAGAGTTCATGCAAAAACCCGAACTTCAACATATCCGAGAGCTTTTCGAGCGAGCAAAGCAAGGCCTTTCGTTTCAAGGAAAAGCACGAAAGATAGTTGCTACAAAACTTCAAAAAATGCTTACAATTTCTCATTTTGAAAGGCTTGTTGAACTATTAAATATTTTTCATATACTTGCCACAACCCATGAATTTTCAGTGCTAAATGCTCCAGATAAACGTTTCGATTTTAATCATAAAGACGAAGACCGAATCAATAGTGTTTATAAATACGTCGAGCAACATTATCAACAAAGCATTGATATTCAAGCAGTAGCCGATTTAGCTAACTTGACAATTCCTTCATTTTGCCGATATTTCAAAAAAATTACGCATATCACTTATACTGATTTTGTAAACGAATATCGAATCAATCAAGCGTGTCGTTTGTTATTTGAAAACAAATCCATTGCCGATATTTGTTTTGAAGTGGGTTTTAATAATATTTCACATTTCAATAAGACTTTTAAACAGTTGAAAGGCGTGAGTCCGAGGGAGTATAAAGCCAGCTCTAACCAGTAGCGACTACAGCCCTAAAGAATAACAAAAAGTAAAGAATCAAATTTCTATTAAAATCTTTTCAGTAATTTTACCCTCGAAAATCAACAAAAACTTCATCAACAATGAACAACGCCTTTTTTAAAGTTCCATCGCCTATCAATGAGCCTGTTTTAAATTATGCAGCAGGTTCTGCGGAAAAAATCGCACTCAAAAAAGCAATTGCCGAAGCTCGCTCAAAGGTCATTGAAGTTCCGATGTACATTGGCTCTGAACTTATACATACTGACAATAAAATCAAACTTTCACCTCCGCACGACCACCAACACATCTTGGGTTATGCCAGCGAAGGTGACGCTTCTCACGTACACAAAGCCATTAATGCTGCTTTGGCTGCTCGTGAAAACTGGGCAAATCTTTCGTGGGAACACCGTGCAAGTATTTTCTTGAAAGCTGCCGACCTTTTGGCTGGCCCGTACCGTGCAAAAATTAATGCCGCTACGATGCTCGGACAGTCAAAAAATGCTTACCAAGCCGAAATTGACGCCGCTTGTGAGTTTATTGACTTTTTGCGTTTCAATGCTTATTTTATGCAGCAAATCTACGCTGGTCAGCCAGAATCAGTGCGTGGATTGTGGAATCGTGTTGAATATCGCCCACTCGAAGGGTTTGTATTTGCTCTTACGCCTTTCAACTTTACGGCCATTGCAGGCAATCTTCCAGCGTGCGTTGCCATGATGGGCAACGTAACTGTTTGGAAACCAGCGTATCCACAAATATATTCAGCCAACGTAATCATGGAAGTTTTGCGTGAAGCGGGCTTGCCTGATGGCGTAATCAACCTGATTTATGTAGATGGCCCAGTGGCTGGCGATATTATTTTCAAACACCCTGATTTCGCAGGAATTCACTTTACGGGTAGCACGAAGGTTTTCCAAACAATTTGGCAGACAATCGGAGAAAATATCTCAAAATACAAAACTTATCCACGTATTGTGGGCGAAACGGGTGGAAAAGACTTCGTAGTGGCTCACGAGTCGGCCGAAGTGAAAGCTTTGACCACTGGTTTAGTTCGTGGAGCATTCGAGTATCAAGGACAAAAATGTTCGGCAGCTTCTCGTGCCTACATTCCTTCAAACCTATGGCCTGCCGTAAAAGAACAACTCGTTGCAGATTTAAAGGAAATCAAAATTGGCGGTACAGAAGATTTCTCGAATTTTGTGAATGCCGTTATTGACGAACGTGCTTTCGATAAAATTGCAGGATATATTGATAATGCCAAGAAAAGCGATAAAATCACGGTAATTGCTGGCGGGAACTACGATAAATCAAAAGGTTATTTTATTGAACCAACGGTTTTATTAACAACCGACCCAAATTACACAACGATGTGCGAAGAAATCTTCGGGCCTGTACTGACAATTTACGTTTACGAGCCACAGGACTTCGAGAAAACACTCGAATTGGTTGATGCCACTTCTCCTTACGCCCTTACTGGTGCAATTTTCTCGCAAGATAGATATGCGATTGATTTGGCCATGAAAAAATTGGTTAACTCAGCGGGTAATTTTTATATCAATGATAAACCAACGGGGGCGGTTGTTGGTCAGCAACCATTTGGCGGTGCAAGAGCTTCAGGAACAAACGATAAAGCAGGTTCAATTTTGAATCTTTATCGTTGGGTGCAGCCACGCACAATCAAAGAAACCTTCGTTTCACCAACTGATTATAAATATCCGTTTTTGGGAGAAGAGTAAATTTTAGATAAAAGACAAAAGACGTGAGACAAGAGATGTGAGACAAGAGATGTGAGAACAAAACGAAAATAAAATCGTTAAGTAATATATCTTTTGTCTCTTGTCTTATATCTCATTTCTATACAACTATGGACGAACAAAGCAAACTCGACCGAATCATTGAGGCTCGTATGAAGCTCAAGGCTCGGTTTGAAGATAAAATGAAAACAACCCCATCAATGGCCGATGACAAGCCGATGGGAAAAGGCCCAATCAACCGACACGGGATGCCACAATTACCTGTTGGTCAGACCAATACCATAAAATGGCCTGTGCTTGATTTAGGCTATCACCCCGATATTACGCCTGACCGCTGGCGATTGACAATCAACGGAGAAGTAGAAAATCCAGTGGTTTTGACTTGGGATGATTTCATGGCATTGCCACAAGTGGAAGACACCAGCGATTTTCATTGCGTAACTACGTGGTCGAAAATGGATATGGTTTGGAAAGGCGTTCGGTTGATTGATTTGGCGGCACTCGTTCAGCCAAAAGAAACCGCTACGCACATCATGTGCTACGGCTACGATACTTATACAACTAATGTTTCGCTCGAAGAAGCACTAAAACCTGATGTTTTGATTGCCCACACGGTTTACAACGAACCTTTGGCCAAAGAACACGGCGGCCCTGCTCGCATGATTACGCCCCAGCTTTACGCATGGAAAGGCTCGAAATGGATAAAAAGAATTGAGTTTTTGCCGAAAAATAAATTAGGTTTTTGGGAAGAAAGAGGATATTCAAATACTGCGTATCCTTGGAGAAATGATAGATACAGTTAAAAAAAATATAGCTTTTGAGAAGAGTCGAGTGTTTTCATTCGGCTCTTTTTCGTTATAAAAAATTTAAAACAGTCGTTTTCAAATATGGTATTTTGAATAATCGTTTTCTTAAAAAGTTAATTCCGCAATTTATAAACAATCACAACTATGAAACGACTTGTTACAGCTGCCTTTTCTATTGCTTTATCCACCAACCTTTACGCCCAAATTGCCGTCCCATTTCTACGAATTCCACCCGATGCTCGTCACTCTGGAATGGGGAATCTTGGAGTTGCGACTTCAGCCGATGCCAGTGCAAACTTCAACAATCCCGCTAAACTTGCCTTCACTGATAGGAGTTTTGGCGGAAATTTTACCCGATTCTCTTGGTTGAAACAACTCACAAATGATATGCACATGACAAACATATCGGGCTATTACAAACCAAAGTCCAGACAAGATGCTATTGGAGTATATTATCAAGCTTTTGACAATGGCACAGTTAGTTTTTTAGCACCTAATGGACAGTATAATGGAACATTTCAATCATTAGACCAAGCTGTTGGAATGAATTACGCTAAAAAAATCATTGATAAGCTTTCGTTAGGTATTGGTTTGAAGTATATTCATTCGAATATCATCGGAGATAATGTAATTAATGGCTCTTCCATGAATGCAGGACAAGCCGTGGCTGGCGACATGGGTCTGTTCGGCATGGCGGGCAAGAAAGACAATTTTAAGTTAAATTATGGAATTGCTTTGTCTAATATTGGCGGTAAAATGAATTATGGCCGACAAAACTTCAATTTGCCCGCTAATGTGAGACTGGGTATAGCACCAACTTTTCAAAAAGATAAAAACAAAATCATGTTTGGGCTTGAAGTAAATCAGTTCTTTTACGGTGCCCCTCTTGCCTATTCGATAGGAACAGAATATTCTTTTAATAATACTGTTTATGCAAGAGCTGGTTATTGGAATGGCAATGATGCATTTGCTAATTATTTTACTTTCGGTTTAGGCGGACGCATTATGAAACAAGTAGGTCTTGACTTTGCTTATCGGATTGGTGAGGGGGTTGTATATAACAAGACTGCTCAGTTTTCGCTCGTTTTTGATATTAAAAGCTTCGATAAGGAAGTTGTCAAAACTCTTTAGTAAAACTTTGGTGTTAAATATTTAATTTTAGAAAATCATTTTCAGTATAGACCAATGCCCAAAACTCTTATCGCTTTTTTATTTTTACTTATCAGCATCAAGAGTTTTGGGCAAACCTTCTCCCCTATTGAGTTACGAGCCGATTTGGCTTTTTTGAAAGAACGTATCGAAGAAATTCATCCAAATCCTTATAAATTTATTGAGCAAAATCGTTTTCAGCAGATTTATGATTCATTGTATAAAATTGAGCGTCCGCTGGCGGTGAAACAAACTTTTGCTCATTTACTCAATCTGACTCGTGCCATTCGATGCGGACATACTTCGATTTTAGTTGACGAACGCCTCATTAAACCCAATAACGTCAACCCCCAATTTTTGCCAATGGATGTGGCAATTTTTGGCGATAAAGTTTATGTTTCGAGAAATTTATCTGAAAACAATCTATTGGTAAAAGGCACAGAAATTACGGCAATCGAAGATATTCCGATACCAAAACTGCTTAAAAATCTTTCAAAATATACTTTTCAAAATGGTGATGGGCAAAACGCTGACGTAGAAACCTATTATCTTCAACGCAATTTCAGAAGACTACTCTATCTTTTTTTTGATGAACAAGATGAACTGCATCTGAAAGTAAAAATCAATAAAGAAGAAAAGAGTCTGAGCGTAAAAACCCAGCCATTGGCGTATTTACGAGAAATGGAAGCCGAGCGAAACCCTATCCGAAATACTGATTTCTATAAGAATATTTATTTGAGCGAAAACACCGCCAAGACTTCAGTGCTTCGCATCAGAAGTTTCGATGGGAACGAATTTGAAAATGGTAATTTCCACAACGAAATTCAGAATATTTTCAAGAAAATTGCCGAAAAGCAATCAAAAAACTTAATAATTGATATCAGAAACAACGCTGGCGGTGGTCTTGATTATGCCGATGAAATACTGAAATATTTACTCGCAAAGCCTTTTACAAAATACCAAATCAGTAGCAGTCCAAACATCAAGGATAAGAAAAAAGCCCTTTCAGTCAATCGGTTTTATGAACCAATCCATGATTTTCAGTTCAGAGGAAACGTCTTTGTTTTGGTCAATGAAGGCACTTTTTCTACGGCGGTTTATTTAGCTGCTCACCTTCAAAATCAAGAAAATGTCAAGCTCATTGGCACAACTTGCGGCGGTTCGGCCGATGGTTCTTCGGCTGGAAAATTTACTTCTTTTACGCTACCAAACACAAAATTTACCGTAAGTTTGCCACTTCTCAAAATCAATTACAACGCCACCAATGAGCTCTATTTAAAACCAAAACATGAAGTTCGTCAAAACTACGCTGATTTTCTGGCAGGCGAAGACACCGCTTTCGACTTTGCGAAGAGCTTGATAGGAAAGTGAAAAATATATCATAAATTTGGGCAAACGAATCTCGAAAATGCCCCAGACGCTTCCGATAAAGATTGATATTTACGCACTTTTTATATTTCTTGGCGTTGTTCAGGCCATATTTTTGGCCTATTTTTTCGTTTTCAACAAACAAGGAAATCTTTTAGCCAATCGTTATTTGGGAGCATTATTGGTTTCTTTTGCGGCTGCTCTCACCGAAATCTTGCTGTGCTACACCAATTATATGTTTTGGGTTATTTGGCTCATTGATTTTGCCGAACCTACCAATTTTTTGTTTGCTCCGCTCATTTATTTATATCACCGAAGTTTCCTGCAAAAACCTTTCAAAAAGATAGATTTACTGCATTTTTTCCCTTTTATTTTCTACACAATTTATAAAACCATCACTTTTTATGTGGCAAGTTTGCCCGCCAAATACAATGCTTACATTGGTTCATATCATCGGGCGGAGTTAGTACGGCTGCCTGAAAATGGATATTTGCCCAACAGTGCCTATATTCTCAGCAATTATGTCAATGAATTGATGTTAGTGCAAATGTGCATTTATGTAGCGTTGGGTTTTTGGATGCTGAAAAAAGAAGCTGATAATGAGCAACTTAGCTTTTGGTTGAATAAAAACTCGGATTTAGCGTGGTGCCGAAAAGGTACGCTTTATTCGGTTGTAGCAATCGTTGTTTTTGTGAGTGCTAAACTCCTTTTTGAAAATGATTTAGGCGACCACTTCATTGCAATATACATCACACTCATTATCTATGGCATTAGCTTTATTTTAATCAATAAATCAACGTTTTTTAATCAAAAGCCCATAAAGAAATACGAAAAATCATCATTGACTGATGAAATTCAAGAAAATACGCTCGAAAAACTGCAAACTCTGATGAAAACAGCAAAGCCTTTTTTAAGTTCAAATTTTTCATTGCCTTTGCTTGCTCAAAAATTGGCAGTTTCGCAGCATCATCTTTCACAAATCCTCAACGAATCGCTTGGGCAATCGTTTTTTGAATTTACAGCTCAATACCGCATCGAAGAAGCCAAAGATTTACTCAAAAATTCGGCAAATGCACATCTAAAAATCGAAGAAATTGCCGAAAAGGTCGGTTATAATTCGAAATCGGCCTTTAATACTGCTTTCAAGAAAATCACAGGAATGACTCCTTCCGAATATAAAGCGAGCTAAATCAGCGTTCGAGTTTATCAGAACGAACGTCTTCATGATAAGAAAATACTTCTAAACACATCATTTGAAGAGACCTTTGTCGAAAAAAACAAATATTATGAAAAATCGACAACACTACATTGACTGGATTCGGGTAATTGCATTCGGAATCTTAATTTTTTATCACAGCGGAATGTTTTTCGTGAGCTGGGAATGGCACGTAAAAAACAACGTCATTGCCAATGGCTTTAAAATTTGGATGGAGTTTTTTAGTCCGTGGCGGCTTTCGCTCCTATTTTTCATTTCGGGCGTGGGCGTAAGTTTTGCCATGAAATCTCGTACAGGTTTACAGTTTATTGGCGAACGCACCAAAAGATTATTACTACCGTTGGCTTTCGGGATGTTCGTAATCGTTCCTCCACAAATCTATTTTGAACGTCTTCAAACACAGGCTTTCACTGGTTCTTACGCCGAATTTTATCCAAGTGTTTTCAAATTTGTACCTTACCCCGAAGGTAGTTTTAGTTGGCATCACCTTTGGTTTGTAGCTTATTTGTGGGTATTTTCTGTTTTATCTACGCCTCTTTTTATTTGGATTCGTAAGCAAAATATTCAACTCCTAAATCCCGAAAATAAGGCTTTTATAAAACTACTTTTGCTCATTATTCCGCTGGCACTTACGTATATTTTTCTTCACCAAAACTGGCCAACCACGCATAATCTGACAGCCGATTGGTATAATTTTACGATTTCACTACTCTTTTTTATTTACGGCTATATCGTTGCTAATCAAGCCTTTACGTGGGATATTATTGAGCAAAAACGCAAGTTATTTCTATTCATAGCACTTTTTATTATTACTTCGAGTAAAACCTACGATGCCATTTTTGGAGCAATTCCCGAAGATGGTGTTGGAATTTTAATCTTGAATGGTTTCTTGAAAATGACCCACATTTGGTTCATGATTTTGGCAATTTGTGGCTTCGCAAAACATTACTTTAATTACCGAAATCGCTTTATCGAATACGCCAATCAGGCCGTTTACCCATTCTATATTTTGCACCAAACTATCACGGTTACGATTGGTTTTTATATGGCCGATTTAGATATTGACGTAATCTCAAAATTCTTTATTTTGGTTATCGGAACTTTTGGAGTAGCTTTTCTAATTTATCATTTTCTGATTCGACCGTTTGCTTTGATGCGAGTACTATTTGGCCTTAAAGGCAAAGTTATCGCCAAAAATGAATAAAACATTAATCAATTTTCGGCTGTTTCATGGGCGAATTATATGAGAAAATTAATAAGTATAAATACTTATTGTATTTTTTCAAAAATGTCAAAAACATCTTTCTAATGACATTCTAATTTGGATTAAAACGACAAAACTTCAAATTTTGCAGTAAAAAAATGCTCAAAATAGTATTTTTAGTCGCCAAAGTGTTGATTTTAAATATTTTGTAATTATGGAGATTTGAACAATAAGGTCTATACGTTTGTTTAAGTCAAAGACGGCAAAAATATTTTTTGTTAACTCTAAATTCAGAAAATCGTAGCCTTATGAATGAAACAGTATTGAGAAAAGTCTTAGAAAATTTAGCCTTATATTTTGAGTTTAGTAACTTCGCTGGCTTGGGTGGAATTCCATTTAATTCGCCCGAAGAATTTATCAGCGAACTTCGCAGCAGTATTGAAAAAAAAGGCGTTTTACTCATCGAAAACTCGGTTGCGGTTGAGCAAGTTAAAGAGTTTGAGAAAAAAACAACCACGCCGTTCCTACTTTTTGATGGAAGCGGAAAAGCCTACTTTTTTGTTCCAAGTAGAAAAAACAAAGACAGAAAAGTCTTTAAGATTGAAGGTGATAGCTTATCACCTATTGATAATATTTGTGAAAAGCTGGATATTTCTTCCGAGAAAGTCCAGCTTTTTACATTCTTTCCAGTAGAGTCAATCTCCAACGAGGCGAATCAAGAAGTTGTAAAACTATCACCATTCAAGCGTTTGGTTAGTATGCTTCGCATCGAACGCCGAGATATTTACTCCATCTACGTCTATGCAATTCTGATTGGTACAATTAGTTTGGCTTTGCCGCTGGGCATTCAGGCCATTATTGGTTTTGTACAAGGGGGAGTTTATTTCAGCTCTATTTATATCCTGATTGGGTTGGTTATTTTGGCCCTAATTCTGTCGGGGGTCATGCAAGTCATGCAGCTAACCATCGTTGAGTATCTACAAGAGCGGCTTTTTATCAAATCAGCTTTTGAATACACTTATCGCATTACGCACATCAAGACCGAAGCACTCCGAAATTTTTATCCGCCCGAATTGATGAATCGTTTTTTCGACATCATAACGGTACAAAAAACATTACCCAAAATCTTGATTGATGTAACGGCCGCTGTCATTCAAATCGTTTTTGGGCTTTTATTACTTTCGGCTTATCACCCTTTGTTTATTGGTTTTGCTCTACTCACGGTTTTAATCATTTTTGTGGTCATCAGAATTTATGGTAAAAGATTGCTCGATGCCAATATCGTAAAATCGAAGTATAAATTCAAGATAGCTTATTGGCTACAAGATATGGCACGAATGGTATCGGTGTTTAAGATTGCGGGTGGACAAAATTTTCCGCTGCAAAAAATGGAACATTTATCGGGTAATTACCTAAAATATCGCAAGAAATACTTTAGTTACTTATTGATTTTATTTTATAATGCCGTGTTTTTCAAGGTTTTGGTGGTTGGTGGATTATTGATTCTGGGAACATATTTGGTCGTTAATCTACAAATTACCATCGGGCAATTTGTGGCTTCCGAAATCGTGGTAGTCTTGGTTGTGAGTTCAGTCGAAAAAGTAATTTTATCATTTGATTCAATCTTCGATTTACTAACGGCGGTCGATAAACTTGGACAAATCTCTGACCTTCCGCTCGAAAACCACAAGGGCGTTTTAAGACATCTCGACAGCAGTAAACAAGGAATCGGCCTTGAATTGAAAGGCCTCAGATATAAGTTTGAAGATAATCCAGATTATGTCTTAAATAATATCAACTTGAAAGTAAATCCTTCCGAGAAAATTGCGGTTTCGGGCATGAATGGCTCGGGAAAAGAAACTTTCTTGAAAGTTTTAGCAGGAATTTTAGGGAATTATCAAGGACTCATCACTTACGATGGTATTTCGATGCGTGATATTCAACAAGAGCATTTCTTTAAATATGTAAAGAAAAACCAGACCGTTGATGCCATTTTTGATGGTACAATTCTTGAAAATATTTCACTCAACCGAATGGAGCTAACTGGACCAAAAATTCAGGAAGTGCTTGATGGCCTTCAACTAACCGAAAGCATCGGTAAACTAAAAGAGGGTCTTCAAACACAAATTCTATCGGGCGGACGACAATTTTCTGATAGTTTCAAGACCAAACTTATTTTAGCTCGTTGTTTGCTCTTGCAGCCACGCCTTTTGATACTCTCTAATTGTTTCGATTCATTCAGTCAAGCAGAATTGGAAGCCATCGTAAACTTTATTTTTTCATCTGAAAAATCAACAACGGTAATCATCGAAACTAAAAAAGAGAGTATCATGCAGCGATGCGATAAAGTTATTTTGATGGATAAAGGGCAGATTGTCCAAGAAGGAAAATACGAAAATTTAAAAACAAATCCAGCTTTTCAAAATTATTTGTATTGATAGGCTTAATAAATAGTGCTTTTGTATATCACTGATAATCAAGCACTTGCTTTACAGAAAATCATTCAAAATATTTTAATTGAGCCAAAGAAATATGTTAAACTTATCAAATAATGTAGTGCCAGAATCGGTCAAAGAGTCGAGCAATGCCTACATACAAGAATTAGTGAGTACCCCAAAAAGCACCCACGTGCTGAAACGTTGGCTTTTGGGCTTTTTCATCATTTTTATCATTGTTTTATTTCTACCGTGGCAACAAAACATCAACGGTAAAGGCACACTTACGGCCTTGAGTCCATCAGAACGCCCGCAGAGTATTCAAAACGTAATTGCGGGAAGAATTGAGAAATGGAATGTTGCCGAAGGGCAACTTGTTAAGAAAGGTGATACGCTCGTGATTCTTTCCGAGTTGAAAGATGAATATTTCGATCCTCAACTCCCACTTCGACTCAACGAGCAGCTTCAAGCAAAAAAGGAGGCTCTCGACAGCTACGAAGCGAAAGCCGATGCTTTACAAAAACAAATTGATGCGTTATCGCAAAATTGGCAATTAAGCCTCGAAAAAGCCCGAAATAAAGTAAAACAAAACCGTGCGAAAGTAAATGCCGATAGTGCCGATATTCAGGCGGAAAAACTACAAGTAAAGATTGCCCAAGACCGACTCGACCGTGGTCTGACGCAAGAAAAACAAGGAATTGTTTCTCTCAACGAAATTGAAACCAGACGTTTGAAAGTACAAGAAACGCAGAATAAACTCATTTCGGTACAAAACAAATTGGCGATTTCAAGACAAGAACTCATCAATAGCCAAATCGAGCTTAACTCAATCAATGCAGAATATGCCGAAAAAATCGCAAAAGCTCGTTCAGATAGAAGTTCGGCTTTGGCATCTATCTCAGATGGACAATCGGAGATTTCAAAAATCGTCAATAAACAAGCGAGCGTTGATATTCGCCGCAATATGTACGTTGTTAGAGCTCCGCAAGATGGTTTTGTTGTGAAAGCCTTAAAAGCAGGTATTGGCGAAACTCTCAAAGAAACTGAGTCAATTTGTACGCTTCAACCAACCAATCCAGATTTGGCGGTTGAATTATACGTCAATGCGATGGACGTTCCGTTGATTCAGCAGGGCCGCATTGCACGTTTAGAATTTGAAGGCTGGCCAGCTATTCAGTTTTCGGGTTGGCCATCGGTTTCGGTCGGAACTTTCGCAGGAAAAGTGAAAGTAATAGACATGGTTGATAGCAAAAATGGGCAGTATCGCTTACTTGTAACGCCCGATAATGGTAACTGGCCTAAGCAACTTAGGGTTGGTTCGGGAGTATATGGCTGGATTATGCTCGATGATGTACCAGTTTGGTACGAAATCTGGCGTCAGTTGAATGCCTTCCCTCCGAGTCTAAAAGAAGCTCCCGAAGATGGCGAAAAAACAGACAAAGAAACTACTGCTAAAAAATAAGTTGTAAGGGCGTATCACATACGCCGCTTTTTTTCGGGGAATATTAATTAATCAATTTCCCAATAACCAGTAAAAATTTCAGAAATGATAAAACCAATAAAGCGATATATTTTTCCGAAAACAGTCATTTTGCTGGTTTTTGTCTTGAGTTTGACTTTATTTCAGTCATTTTCACAAAAAACAGAGGTCTTTAGTTTTCAGGATTTTCAAGAAATTATTCTTAAAAATCACCCAGTAATCAAGCAGGCAAATTTATACATTGATGATGCCAAAGCCGAAATGATGCAAGCTCGTGGGCAATTTGACCCAAAACTTTCGACGAATTTTGATAGAAAAGCTCTCGATGGTAAAGATTATTATAACCGCTTTGAAAGTACCTTGAAAGTGCCGATTTACAGCGGAATCGAGATAAAAGGAGGCTATGAGCAAAACAACGGTACAAGGTTACGTAGCGACGAATCGGCAAGTTTGATTTTTAGTGGTGTAAGTGTTCCACTCGGACAAGGTCTTTTAATTGATGCCCGTAGAAATACGCTACTTCAAGCTCGACTGCTCAATAACATTGCCCAAGCTGAGCGACAAAAAATTATTAACAAATTTATTTTCTCGGCCGCCAAAGATTATTGGGAATGGTACTTGAGTTACCAGACCCTCAGGCTCAATGAAGAATCTTACCAAATGGCACAAGACCGCTTTAAATTATTGAGTGAACGTGCCAAAATAGGCGAAATTGCCGCCATTGATAGCGTAGAAGCAGCCATTACGGTGCAAGACCGACAAGTTATCCTCGAACAATCAAGGTTAGAATTTAGAAACGGAGCGTTGGCTATCTCTAATTATCTTTGGAATAAAAGCGAACAACCACTCGAATTGGATGCGAATTTTATTCCGCAAACAATCAATCCGATGGCCATTGAACGCCAAAAAGTTGATGATATTCTGAAAAATTTAGAGCAAAATCACCCTGAAATTGCCAAAATCATTCTAAAACAAAAGCAACTTCAAATCGAAGAGAAATTCAGAATTGAAATGTTGAAACCCAAATTTGATGTGAACTTTAATTTACTTCGTGTGCCAGCGGGCTACCAAAAAGAAGGCTCGGTGGCAAGTGGTTTCTTGCTTAATAATCATAAATTTGGTGTAAATTTTGAAATGCCGATTTTGCTGAGAAAAGAACGAGGGAAATTACAATCGGTCAGAATTAAACAATTACAGACAAATTTCGAGAAAGACATTGTTGGAAGAGAATTAAGAATTGCCGTTGAAAGTGCTTATAATGAAGTAGTTAATTTGGCCAAGCAAATTGAGTTTCAAATCATAGCAAACGCCAATCAAGAGAAATTACTGGCAGCCGAAAGACAAAAGTTTTTAATCGGAGAAAGCACCTTGTTTTTGATAAATTCGAGAGAAACAAAGCTAATTGACATGAAAACCAAACTCGAAAGTCTCAAATCAAAATACGAAAAGGCGATTGCAACGCTACAATATTCTGGTGCAGTACAATTTTAATGATGAGTTATAAAACAAATAAAGGGCGATATAAATATCGCCCTTATATTTTTTTGAATTGTATGCTTCCGAAACTCTGATTTAAAATCCAGTTCCGATGGCAAACGCTCTAACAGAAGTCGGTAAATCAGCTACTTTTGTTGCTGCTCCTGTAGTAAGATTTATTGTGTATATTGAAGAACTTGAACCAACTTTCAAGGCAGCATAAGCCATTCCGCTTCTACTACCAATATCGAATCCACTGGCATTTTCTACATTGATTCCTAATGAACCAACTTCTACTTGTGTGCCATTATTTGGTGGATCTTGCTTGTAGAGTTTATCAGTCGCACTATCAATATTGTATAAAACGGTTGTAGTTGCTCCTGCAAAATTATTCGTATAAGCCGATGCAGTTACAGTTGGCGTGCCTGGGTTCAGAATTCCGTCAACGGCCGCTACTAAACCCGTTTCAGGGTGCAAACGTAAATTTAAGCCTAAATTGCCAATGCAACGAATACGGTCAACGGTTGGGTTAAAATCAAAACCAAACGAAGTTCCAACCAATAAAGTAGTGAAAGGCAAAGTACCAACTGCCGTAGCCGCTCCCGATGATGTATTCAACACATAAATACGGCTTGAACTACCCAAAGCATAAAGTTGACCATTTACTGGACGAAAATCAATTCCTACAACTGTTTCGCCTGTCTGTAAACCTGTAATTGGCTTACTTACTGGTGTACCAACACTCATAAAGTTGAATGCCAATAAATTATTACTTTCATCAACTGCAAAAGCCACTGGTGATGTCGGAATTGCCAAACCGTTGATATTGCCTGCAGGGAGATTACCCAGTTTTGTCAATTTTCCTGTCATCAAATCTACTTGATGAAGTTCCCATTTGCCACCCACTTGCACAGCAGTAAGAGCTGCATCGCCCGCTGGATTTATATCAAAACCCGCCGAAGCCGTAATATCAACGCCTAAAGCACCCACTTCTACCAAAGTTCCATTATTTGGTGGGTCTTGCTTGTAAAGTTTATCAGATTTAGAATCAATATCATATAAAACGGCTGTCGAAGCACCAGCCATATTGTTTGTATATGCTACTGATTCAATACTTGGACTCATTCCACCGTTGATTACTCCGTCAGTAGCGGCAACTGCACCAGTTTCTGGGTGTAAACGTAGATTTTGACCAGTATTGGTTACTAACCTGATTCGGTCAACTGTTGGATTAAAATCTAAGGCAACTGCCGCACCACTGATTGCTGGGCTAAGTGCCGCCGTTCCGACTACTCTTGCCGCACCAGTTTCCTGATTAATTACATATAAACGATTCATCATACTCACACCGTACAATTCACCAGTAGCTGGGCGGAAATCGATAGCCGTAAGAGCATCATTTGTCATTAAGCCTGTAATTGGCGTAGTTGCTGTTGCCATTTCCGAGTTCATGGCATTTATTTTTAGCAATTGCTTACCGTCAGTAAGAGCAAAAAAAGTTACATCTGGTTTTGGGGTAGTTGTCATAGAATCTTTTTCACATGAAGATACCATCATCCCGCAAGCGAGTACCGATGCCCCGAAAAACATTTTAAATTTCTTTGGATACATATTTCTTTAAGTTTTAAGTTTGTGTTACGGTTTTTATATACGACGTAATAGATTAAAAGGATTTAATTTTGAGACAGAAAAGATTCAAACAAACCAATAAACAGCTGATTATCAGCAACTTATAGATTTCAAAAAGAAGTTTTAGTAGAAATAATAATAAGATAAAAAGGATGAAGAAGCTCGTATTTGGCTCTGTAGTCTTTTTTTTAAAAGAAATTCAAGATGAAATTATGATGCGTATATTATTAAATCAAAGATTTTTAAGACAATCCAAAATGGAAGGTTGAAACGTGTAACTCCCTAAAGTCACTCAAAAGAAACAAAAAAACTGATCAATTTTGTGGATATTTGATTGAAGGTTAAAGTATAAAAAAACCTCACAGAATGAAATCCTGTGAGGTTTTACATTTATAAATCTATATCCGATTAAAATGACTTCGCTATATTCGTGAACTCTCTTGATTTCAACGAAGCTCCACCAACTAAACCACCATCAACATCTGGACAAGCGAAAAGCTCTTGAGCATTTGCTCCATTTACGCTTCCACCATAAAGGATAGAAATTTCGTCAGCCACTTCTTGCCCGTATTTTGATGCCAAATGGTCTCTCAAAACTTTGTGCATTTCTTGTGCTTGGTCGTTTGAAGCAGTTACGCCCGTACCGATTGCCCAAATTGGCTCATAAGCAATCACGGTTTTCTTCAAATCTTCGGCCGAAAGGTGAAAAAGGCTATTAGTAAGTTGTCCACAAACAAAATCGAAGTGAATACCTTCGTTGCGTTGCTCCAAAGTTTCGCCACAACAGAAGATTGGCGTAAGTCCACCTTCCAAAGTTGCATCAACTTTTTCTGCCAAAAACGCATCAGATTCGTTGAAATACTGACGGCGTTCGCTGTGACCAATAATTACGTGACCAACGCCAACTGATTTCAACATTGGAATTGAAACTTCACCTGTATATGCACCCGAAGCCTTTGGATAACAGTTTTGAGCTCCCAATGAAACTTTATCAGTATCAATCATTTTTCCAAAAGTGCTTAAATAAGGCGAAGGCACACAAAGTACAACCTGAACATTCGGGTTCACTACTTCGTCTTTTACCATATTTACAACTTCCGAAAGTAAGATTTGACCTTCTTCAAAAGTTTTGTTCATTTTCCAGTTACCAGCGGCGATTTTTTTTCTCATTTTCTTAGAATCTTTGTTTTTAAAGCCCTAAAGTTACGAGTTTTTCTGTACTCTGACAATTTGTACTGTAGAACAATTTTCTAAATTGTTCGTTTGAATCTTTACAAATAAGCACAATTCAGAGAAATGTGTTACAAATACAATTCCATTGCTACATCGGCACGTTCGTATGGTGACGTAAAGTTTTCGATACGAACAAAACCCAATTTTGCATAAAGTGTGAGTGCAGGCGTTAGACTCGAATTGGTTTCGAGATATACTCGTTTTGCTCCCAGTTCACGTGCTTTCTTGATGGCCGCTTCACCAATCAAACCACCAATTCCCAGTCCCCGAGCCGCCTCACTCACACCCATTTTGCAAAGTTCGTAAGCATCGTTACTCATTGGTTTTAGGGCAGAAGTTCCGAGATATTCTTCTCCTCGACAAGCTAAAAGTACCGCTCCACCCGTTGCCAAGAAATATTTTTCGGGGTCTTCGAGCGAAGCCAAATCACCTTTTTCTACTTTAAAATACTTCTCAATCCATTCATAATTGATTTGCTTAAAAGCCAGTTTTTGAGCTTCATTCTGTGGGTCGAGGTCGATAATTTCTGTTTTTTGCATGATAAATTATAGTTTAGAAGCAACATCACGAATAGTATCGAGTAAATATTCAATTGAAGTTTTAGTTTTTCTATGATTGATGATACACGCCCGAAGCACAAACTCTCCGTTTAGTTTTGTGCTGGTAATAAACACTCGTCCGTCAGCTTCGAGAGCAGGAATCAACTTTTGGTTTAAATCGCTAATCGCCTCATTATCCGTCAATTTTCCTTTGTACCTAAAACATACCACTGCCAAATCGGCCTTCGATTTCAGTTCAAAATCAGTCGATTCTTCCACGAGTTTTATCAAATACTTGGTTAAATCAATGTCTTTCTGAATCATATCTCTAATTCGGTCAAAACCATACGCCTTTACTGACATCCATGCTTTAAATGCTTTTGCATTGCGAGAAAGCTGAAAATAATGCTCATTAAATTCTAACCGAGCATTGGCATTTGTTTGTAATTCGGTCGCCAAATAATCGGCTTCTTTGTAATACGTTTCTCGCATTTTTCCCCAATCTTGCACCAAAACGCAACCAATCTCAAAAGGTTGATAAAGCCATTTATGAAAATCAAGAGCAATCGAATCGGCACGCTCCAAACCTGCATATTTATGTTTGATGGAGGGCAAAGCCGAAGCCAAACCACCATAAGCACCGTCAACGTGAAACCACATTTCGTATTTTTTGGCAATATCGGCCAATGCTGTTAGGTCGTCAATCGCACCTGTATTCACAGTTCCTGCGTTTCCTACTACACAAAACGGGATAAAACCACTGGCAATATCTGCCTGAATTTGCTGTTCGAGTGCATTTAGGTCAATCGTTAAATCAATATTTGTATCAATTCTACGAAGTTGATTTGTGCCGATTCCGAGCAATGACAAACTTTTATCAGTACAATTATGAGTTTCATTCGAACAGTAAACTATAAAAGGTTTCATGCCGAAAAGTCCATTGCGTTTTATATCAAATTTCTTGAAAAAAATATTTCGAGCAACCGTCAAGCCTGCCAAATTTGCTTCTGAACCACCGCTGACCATTGCACCACCAGCATTGGGTGTATAATCAATCATTTCGGCCGCCCATTTAATGACACGTTTTTCGATTTCGGTCATGGCTGGTGCTAAATGCCATTTTGTATTATTCTGATTGACAGTTGAAAGCAGCAACTCGGCCACAGTAGAAATTTGGTTTCCGCCCGACATCACGTAGGCGTACATATTCATGCCTAAATTACCAGTTGCACTATCAAAAACTTTGGTTTTTACTTCGTTGAGCAATTCAAAACTATCTTTTCCACTTCGGGGAAGTGGTTCATCGAACCAGCTTTCTACTTCTTCTTGTGAGTTTACATTAAAACCCTTGATAGAGTCAAGATTTTCGTATTTTTCAAGAATCATCGAAGAGGCTTTCTCCAAAATTTGACTAAATTCTTCTTGACTAAAATCTAATGTATTATTATTCATAGGTCAGTTTTTGATTAATTTTTCACCCGTAGGAACGTCCAATTTGGACGTTCTCAATTATTCGTTTTATCTGTTTGTGAACGCCCAGTTTGGACATTCCTACAAAACCTTTATTTTATTATCAATCGATAAATTTTCAAACCCTCAATGGCTGGGTGCTTGTAGGTCGAAGGCGTACTTTCAGCAGGCATCAATTCAAAACCATTTCGTTCATAAAACCGATGGGCGGCTTTTGCGGGTGGAGGCGTATCGAGCCATAATTCTTGATAACCTTTTTCTTTGGCGTATTGAAGCAAGGTTTCAAAAAGCCGCTGTGCTAAATTTTCATCTTTGTTTCCACGCATTGATTTATCCAAAAACATTTTTCTTAAAGATGCTTGTCCGTCAGTGAGTGGTTCAATGCCGATTGTTCCCATCAATTGGTCATTTTCATCAAGTGCTATCCAAAATCTACCGTTTTTATAAAACTCAGCAATATTTGGTAAATCGGGTTGGTCTTGGGCGGTTAATCCTAAACCAAATTCGTCGTTTTGAATGCCCAGAACTAAGTTTTCAACTTGTTTCTGGTAGATATTTGAATATATTTGAATTGAAATTTTCATCGGTTTATTTATTTAGAAGGTACTATTCTTTATTTCTGTGGTCGGTTGACCATTGATTTTGAGCTATTTTACTTTTTCTTCGATTCTTGAAACTCTTTCATACGTTCTGTATAGGATTTTGAAGCAAAAAAAGCTTCCATTTCTCCTAAAGCATCTAAAATATTCGTCGATTGAGACTCTACGACTTGGCGGTTTACTTCCCTTATATCATCCCAAATAAGTTGTAGCTGAGGAAGCATACTAAGACCCTTTTTGCTTAGTTTCAATAATCTTTTTCGGGCATCTTCCTTTGATTTTGTAGAAGTTATCCAACCTTTTTTTTCTAATTCTTTGGCCAATTGAATGACCGCAGGATGCGAAATATTGAGTTTTTGGGCAATATCCATGATTCCCAATTCTTTTTCTTGCGAAAGTAAATAGTAGAGCGGAAACCATTTTGGCTCGAACTCTATCCCATTACTTCGATAAAACTCTGCTCCTGCTCGCATGATATAATCACTCATGCGTTTCATTCGGCTGGCAATGATGAGTGGCCCCAGTTTTGAAAAAACATCTTGCATTATGTAATTAGTTACGTAATTGATTACGCAAATGTAGCATGATTAATAATATTTGCAAGATAGACACGAATATTTTTTTACTTTTTGTGAAAAACAAAGCAAAATTCGGTTTGAATGATGCAAAAAGAGATAGTTTTTTTGTGTAAAAACTAAAAGCAATATGGTCAAAAACATTGATTTACAAACACTTTCGGCAAATCTCAACGAAAATGGGTATGCCGTTTTACCAAAGATATTTTCGGATGAAATTTGTGATAAATTGGCTTCAACTTATGACGATTCTGAGAATTTTAGAAGCGTAATCAACATGAAACGCTATCAGTTCGGCAGCGGTGAATACAAATATTTTAAGTATCCACTACCTAATATAATTGAAGAGATTCGCCATGAGATTTATCCACATTTAGCACACATTGCCAATGATTGGATGATAAAATTGGGTATTGACAAAATTTTCCCAAATCAACTGAATGATTTATTAACATTATGCCACGAAAATGGGCAAAACCGCCCAACTCCTTTGATTTTGAAATATGAAACTGGCGATTGGAACGCTCTTCACCAAGATTTATACGGTGAAATATTCTTTCCTTTTCAAATGGTTATTTTCTTAACTCAGCCAACTGTTGATTATACGGGTGGTGAATTTGTGATGCTTGAAAATCGCCCAAGAATGCAATCAAAAGGCATTGTTTTACAGCCAAATAAAGGCGAAGCGGTAATTTTTACAACTAATTTTCGCCCAGCTTTGGGCAGTCGTGGTTATTATCGAACATCCATGCGGCATGGGGTTAGTGAGGTGCGAAGCGGGAAAAGAATCAATCTTGGGATTATCTTTCATGATGCGAAGTAAAAGTAAAAATATCAAAAAAATCATTCATTGCCGTCTGCTTTAGCAGACGGCAATGAAATAAATTTTCAATTTTACCAGAATCAAATTTTTGCCATTTCCCAGCCTAAGATTGCTTTCTTGCGAGCTGTTCCCCAGCGGTAGCCACCAATTCCACCTACTTTTTGTAGAACTCGGTGACACGGGATGATATAGCCCAGTCGATTGCTTCCGATGGCTGTTCCAACGGCTCTTTGAGCAGTTGGTTTTCCGATTGCATTGGCAATGGTTTCGTAGCTGACCATTTGTCCAAATGGAATTTTCAGAAGAGCTTCCCACACTTTTATCTGAAAATTTGTTCCCCGTAATAAAAGCGTAATTGGCACGGTTGTGTTGGGGTTTTCGTAGAAAATTTGTTCGATAAATGGCTTCGTGAAGTCATTATCGAAAATGAGTTTAGCTTTTTCAAAATCTTGTTGTAATTCTTTTATTATCAATGGCTTAGACTCTTCTTCAAGAAACCTAAAATCGGTAATTCCTCGTTCGGTGATGGCAATCAGGCATTCTCCAAAAGGTGTTTCGTGAATGCCATAATGAATAGTCAGTCCTTGTCCTTTTGCCTTAAATTCGGCGGGAGTCATAGCTTCATAACTCACAAATAAGTCGTGCAGACGGCTTGAACTTGATAAACCCGACTCAAAGGTTGCTTCGAGCAAATTAGTACTTTCGGCGAGTTTTTCTTTGGCAAATTCTTTAGTCAGAAAACGCATGAAACGCTGCGGACTTGTGCCTGCCCATTTTGAGAAAAGTCGATTAAAATGGAACTCAGAAAGTGCCACGTGGTCGGCAATTTCTTTCAAACTTGGCTGGGTTTGGAAGTTTTCTTCAATAAACTGAATCGCTTTTTCGATTCTGTAGTAATCTATATATTCTTGGTTATCAATATTTTCCATTGTTTTTGATTTAGCTTTTCTTAAATCTTTCTTCAAAATTACGATGGAATATGCTGGTGGACAATCTGATTTTTGCGGAATTACCCCCACTCCCTAAAGGGGAGAAAGAATAGACTCATATTAATTGTTTTTTAGAAAAAAGTTGTTTGATTTTGGCAGAAAGGCTTGGTTTTTCAGCGATTTTAAATTTTGCTTTATATTTTTTGATGATACGAGCTGATATAATTCCGATGATGATACCTGGGGCTGTCCAAGTAAGGATGAATACAAAACCTGGTGTATTATCGGGCAAAAATCTTGGTACAATGTTTACACAAAATGCAGTGATTGCAGCAGAATATGCTCCCATCATTTTTCCAGCGTGGGCAAAAAACCAGTGCATTTTTTCGGCTTTTACATAGCCCAAATAAAACTTTAAATCTCCGTAAGCATTTGATAAACTTACTGTTCCGAAGATAAAGAAAAGAATATTTAAGCCGCCAAAGTCTTTGGGTGGGTTGATTGTTAAATATGCTCCGTAAACAAGCATACAAATGCCAGAAACTCCGATAAGCCACGCACCGATTTTATCTACTAAAGTTGGCTGCACAGTGCGACTGTCCGAGCCTTTTTTCAGGGTCAACATTCGTTTCCCTGACCAATTTGGGTAAAAACTTACGATGCCGATTCCTAAAAAAAACTGGTATTTAAGGTTAGTTGGATAAAGTATAAAAAAGAGAGTCGTCGTGACGAAAATCATGAACATTGACCAGTAGAAAACTACTCCAGCACGGTTATGAATTTTTCCGCCCTTGTTGGCTACCATAGCAACAAAACCAGCTATCAATGATAAAATACCACACAAGACATGAACTGCGATTGAAGATTTATAGATGAGCGTTTCCATTTTACTTGTTATTTTTTTGTGTTATTTGAATGACACAAATGTAGAGCAACAAAAAAACATGGACAAATTAAAGGGCTGATTATCAAACAGTTGGGGAGTTTGACAAACCCGTGGGAGGTTTGTCAAACTTTAGGGACGAATGGGATGCTATTTCCGAATCAAACTCAATGCTTTTTCCAGAATTGTATCTTTGCCTTTATCAATATCGGACTTTAAAATATCAATTTTTACATCAGGCTGAACACCGTTTTCAATATTATCGCCTCGGCGGTCGATAAATTGTGAGCCTGAAACTCGAAGCACCCAACCATTGCTTAATTCAGTTGCTGTTGGGAGTCCACCACCTCCACCAGTTACGCCACCTACAAGAGTTATATTTGGCAAGCCTTTCATATAAGCCGCAAAACGATTGGTTGCACTATAACAACCTCTACTCGTAAGAATTATGATGGGTTTATCAAGGTATTTTTTAGTAGAACTGCTTGGGCTAACACTTACTTTTTCGTCTTTAAAATCGTTTTTGCCCTTACCAGATTTGTGGCGTTCTGTACCCATTGAAGTTTTTTCTTTAATAAAACGTGAAGTCAGCATATCAATATTTCCGATTGCTCCACCACCATTATCTCTTACGTCAATGATAATACCTTTTTTATCTTTGGCTTTATCAATGACATAATCAAGGGCATAATCGCTGATGTTATCGCTAAAAGATGGGTAAAAGAAATAAACAACATCGCCAAAATCGTAGAAATAGAATGCGTCATCAATTGGCTGTAAGCGTCCCTTGAAATAATTTCGGTTCAGTACATCTCCAAAAAAATTATTGGGATAATCTAAAAAAACTTCGGGGTTATGCGAAACATTAAACCTCGATTTCAAATTGGTATGTTCATCTTTCAATTCATACAACATATCATAGCAAACCTTAAAAAGTTCTTCTTCGGTCATCGAATCGTTCACTTTTGCACTATACATTTTGTAGGATTTATCCCAATCAATATTTTTGTACTCAAAAAAAGAAAATTTTTCGTTGACAAAACTCCAAACTTGGTCGAAAATAGCCTTTGGTGTATCGGCTGGCGTGGGTTTCATAAATGCTTGTTCGCACGACATCAAGAGTATAAATACAAATGGCAGGTATCGTTTCATGGTCATTTTCGTTGTTTAAAGTTGGCAATTAAGTAGATAGAATGAGTTGCGTTAATGATTTTTTGGTCAGCATTAGCTTTCAAGACGTAAGCATTCCAGCCATAGCCAATCGTAGGACGGATATTCGTAAAACGTTTACGAGCAGGCAATTGTAGCATTAATCGACTATTGAAATGATTATATTTATTTGGCAAAACTACACCTCGACCAATACTTGTAAAATTTGAGGTATAAGTCGGAGTCCACAAACCTAAGCCCACTACCGCCGCCGAAAGCGTATAGTTTAGCGATAAATCTTTTTTCAGAAACCTAAAATCCTTTGCAAAACTCATCTTTGGGGCCAACTCTATGAGGGCCTCAGTAGAAATGGCATTATTATCATAATTTCCATTAAATCGACCACCGATTAGGGCATTTGCAGCACCACCAGCTGCTAAATTTTGATTGATTTTCTTCAAAAAATAATAACCCACAACGGCGGTTGCCGAATAAGAAGATGATAAACTATTGACCGATTTTAAGGCAGGAATTAGGCTGAGAGAATTTTCAAAACCTCGTTGATTTTTAGGCCTGTCTATCAGAATACTGCTAAAAAGCCCAATGCCGATTCCTGAAAATTGATTTTGCGAAAATACTTGCTGTTGAAAATTTTGAGAGACGAGGGCAGCAGCTGAAGTGCGATAAACATGTTCGGTTGCCCAGCGTTTTTCTTTTTTTTCTTTTCGGTCATTCAAAAAACTTCGGATTCGAGATTGCCCGAAGCATATTTGACTCAAAAATAATAGTAAGAGGATTTTTTTCATTAGATTGTCTGTGGTTGTTTAAATTACAATGTGGAACAAAGTTGCCCATAATTAACAACTATGTGTAAGATGTCAATTATGGGTAAAAAGTTGGTTTATAAACTCATTAAACTTATATTCATTACACTATTTTCTTTTAAGTCGAAAGCACATTGTAAGAAGTTTGGCGGCCCCATAAGCATAGTTACGTTTGAAAAACCGAAAGGTTCGGCAGGCATTTGGCCATTCATATCAATTTGATTATTTCCGTTTAAATCTTGGTATAAAACGATGGCATATTTACCTTCGAGCATTCCTTCAAATTTTAATGTAATTTCTCCTTCTTTGGTAACTTCAGCAATCGCCGATTTTATACCCCCACCTTGTGGAAAACTCTCCATATCGTTCGAGATTGAGGCAATGATTTTGCCTTCACGCTTCTGAATTCCTTTCACCGTAATGCTTACGCTGTATTTGTTTTGTGCGAAAGTAATAGTTGTAGTTAAGGCACTAATTGTGATTAAGATGATTGTTTTTACAAGCGTTTTCATTTTGATTATTGTTTTGTGTTTAAATATTTTGTGTTACTAAATGACACAAATGTAGGGTAAATACTGCTTTCGAAACAAATGAAAGGGATATTTATCAAGGCTTTGGGAGATTTGACAAAACGAAGGGAAGAATGACAAAAGTGTGGGATAATCGTAAAGTTTTTCTGTGAATTTATTTTAGTCGCTCAACAATTTCTGAGTATTTGCGAGCAACTGGCACGAGTAATTCGGGAGCTTCGAGGTGAAGTTTGTAACCTTGTGCGTTACCCGTTACTTTCTCGACTTTATCAAGATTGACAATAAATGAGCGATGACAACGCACAATGTTTTCCGAAGAAATTTGGCTTTCAAGGCGAGTAAGGCTACTACGAAGAAGTTCTTTTTGTAATTTACCTTGTTTCACGAAATAAACAGTAGAATAATTATCAGATGATTCGATGTAAAAAAGCGATTCGTGTGTTAGTTCGATTGAATCTTTTTCGTTTTCGGCAATTAATTTTAAAGTAGTATTTCGTTCAACAGTGTTAGGTATTTTATTTTCAGAAATCTGCTCCTCAGAAGCACTCTCGGACGCATGATGATGAACAATGATAGGCTGATTATATCGTTTGAGTTGAACAATATAATTGAGCATTACCCCAAATGTTGCGGGAAAAACACCGATAATCATAACCGCCAAGAGCATCCAAAAGAAACTACTTATGCCATTTTCTAAGTTAAAAATAAGATTACTATACACTACATTACCAGCCGCAATCATCAGAATGAGCATCATTATCGAAAGGATTTCTTTTCCGACATTCCAAGTGGCTTCACTGTGGTATTTGGGGAATGTTTTGAAAACCGCAAATCGAAGAATAATTCCGCACAAAGCAGTAATTAGTCCATAACCAGCCAAATATAAATTTTTGTTGGGGTCTTGCCATTCAGAAACTCCGAAAGGCTGAAAAAATATCAAAAAAAGTGCAATGAAAGTACCTTCTCCAAAACTTTGAATAAGTAATCGAAAATTTGATTTCTCACCAAAAGGATAAGGTTGTTGTAGAATTTTAAACATTTTCTTTTAAAACGGTCGCCAATTTGCAATTTGATTAATAAAACTCGGCACAACTTCTGGGTACATCACAATCATCACCACAACACCAAAAACTGCTCCCCACCAGTGAGCCGAATGATTGATGTAGCCATTGCCACGCTGCATTTCGTAATAAGTAAAAGCCAAATACAAGATTGCAAAAATAAAAGCGGGCATCGGAATAAAAAACACCGCCAATTTTGCCGTAGGAATAAATAAAATCGCTCCAAAAATTACGGCTGAAACTGCTCCTGATGCTCCGAGTGAATTATAGTTCCCATCTTTACGATGCTTAAAAAATGTCGATAAATCAGATACTACGATTGCAATTACATAAAAGATTACATAAGCTACCGAACCAAGACGAGGGTCGTTATCGAATTTTTGGATGAAAACCTGCTCAATAAAATCACCAAAACTATATAAGGTAAACATATTGAAAAACAAGTGCATAAAATCGGCATGAACAAAACCTGAAGTTACGAAACGGTGGTATTCACGGTTACGGTCGATGGCTTTGGGGTTCATCATCCAACTATAAAGCATCGTTGGGTTACTTAGTGCGTAAAGGCTCACGCCTACCGTAACGATGATAATTAATAAATTTGCGGTCAGTTGCTCCATTTGTTTGATTTATATTTGAGAATGTGAAAGAATACTTGAAATCATTCTTAATTTTTCATTCTCCATTCTTCATTGTGCGATAGCACTTACGATTCTCTTTCTATTAATTGTTTGGTAAGCTCAATCAACGGCTGTTTTCTGGCTGCCGAAGCGTTGAGTTTTTCTAAATCAGCCAAGCCTTTATCAAAAAACGAATTCATTTTTTGCTCCGCCAATTGTCTGATATTCAAGGTATCATAAATGGCTCTTACGGCTTTTACTTTTTCGTCTTTATCAAATTCTTTGGCATCAATCCATGCTTGTAGCTCAGTTTCTTGAGCAGTGCCTTTGCCGATTTCGAGGGCTTTTAGCAAAAGCCACGTTTTTTTGTTTTCGATAATATCGCCACCCACTTGTTTGCCAAATTTCTCGGGGTCACCATAAACATCCAAAATATCATCTTTCAGCTGAAAGCCAATACCGATATTTGTTCCGAAATCATATAGTAACTGCGTAGCTTTTTCGCCTGCTTCGGCAATCAAACCGCCTAATTCTAAGGCAAAACCCAACAAAACTGATGTTTTTAGACGAATCATATTGATGTACTCGTCTTCTGTAACATCATTTCGGGTCGCAAAATTCATATCCCACTGCTGACCTTCACAAACTTCGGCCGCCGTACGGTTAAATCTTCTGATTACATGCTTGAAAATTTTATCATCAACGGCTGTCATTAACTCGTATGCACATACGAGCATCACATCACCTGAAAGAATCGCTACGTTTTCATTCCATTTTTCATGCACCGTTGGCTTGCCTCTTCGTAGTGGAGCGGCATCCATGATATCATCGTGCATAAGCGTGAAATTATGAAAAACCTCTACGCCCAGTGCTGGTTTTACGGCTTTTTGCCAATCATCAACAAAAATATTAGTGGCCATCACGGTGAGTAATGGACGCATTTTTTTCCCACCAAGCGACATCAAGTATTCGATGGGTTCGTAGAGTTCAACGGGACTTTCACCGTATTTTGTACTGGCAATTTCGGTTTGAATTGCTTTAAGAAAAACTTCTAATGACATGCTTTTTGTGGTGCGAACATCCTGTTCGCCGAAAATCAGATACACGGATTGAAAAACAAATAACGCCAAACTTAGCAAAACTACCAAGGAAATTATGCACTCAAGCACGGCGTAAAATCGAAAGACTTTGAATATCAACTTATTAAAGTTGTATTTGGTTTTAGTTTATGATTTTTAATTTTCGGCCACCAAATCATTTTATTTTACCATCTGTCAAAATTGCTGCTTATGTTTAGAGATTCTTGCCCAAATTTAACCATTAAACAAACCGTATATTATGAGAACTTTACTCACGCTTTTATTACTAATAAGCTCATATACAAGCTTTTCGCAAGCAGTTTCGGCCAGAATAGATTCGGTGCGAAAAATAGTTGAGATAATTTTCAACGAAAAAAACGCAAAAGCACTTTACGCCCTAACTAACGAAGGCTTTCAGAAACAAGTTTCTGAAACTCAAATCGCCCAAGTTTCGTCGATGCTTTATAATCAACTTGGTAAATGGAAAACTTCGGAGTTCCAGAAAATCTCTGATGGAGTAGTACTTTATAAAGCAGTTTTTGAAAAAGGAAATCAAAATTTCTTTATTGGACTTGATAAAAACGATAAAATTTCAACACTGCTCTTTCAGCCTTACAAAGGTGATGTACCGAAAAAGGATTATCAAGTGGCAAGTAACAATCCAATGAAAACGCCGCTCGATTTACGAGTTGATAGCTTGGTAAGGCCGTATATTCAAATGCAACACACGGCAGGCATTTGTGTAGCCTTCATAAAAGATGGAAAAACTACTACTTACAGCTACGGTGAAATTAAAAAAGACGAAAAACAACTACCCGATGCTGATAAAACATTTTTTGAAATTGGTTCAATCAGTAAAACTTTTACAGGTATTTTGCTCGCCGACGAAGTGGTGAAAGGCAAAATGTCGCTTGACGACCCTATCAATAAATACTTGCCAGATTCTATCAAAAAAATGGAATTTAAGGATGTCCCGATTACGCTCAAAACTTTATCCAATCATTCGTCAGGCTTTCCTCGTTTGCCGATGAATCTTTATAAAAAAGGCGATGATGCCAATAATCCATATCAAAATTATGATGCAGGAAGAATGTTTAGCTATCTAAAAACTTATAAGCCATTCAGAGAAGTTGGTGTAAATTACGAGTATTCAAATTTTGCGGTGGGTTTGCTCGGCACAATTTTGGCACAACAAAATCAGGTTTCTTACGAAGAACTGTTACTACGAAAAATATGCAAACCACTGAAATTAAAAAATACAAAAATCGGCTTAGATGCAAGCGATAAAAACAATTTTGCCCAAGGCTACGACGAAAAAGGCAAAGCCGCCTCAGCGTGGGATTTGAATATGTTGGCGGGTGCAGGTGGCATTCGCTCCACAACAAACGACATGGCAAAATATGTGGAGGCAAACATGAACAAAGCACCAAAACAACTACAAGAAGCCATTGATTTAAGCCATAAAATAACTTTTGAAAGTGGACAGAATATCGTTGGGTTAGGTTGGCATATTACCAAACGAAAAGAGCGTACAATTTATCAGCACTCAGGCGGTACGGGAGGATTCAGAACTTTTGTAGGTTTCGATAAAGAACGCCAAATTGGAGTAGTTGTACTTTCAAACTCAGCCGAAGAAGTAGCTATGATTGGAATGGGGTTGTTTAGATAAACGGTCACAGTCAGCAATGGCAGTAAAGCTCAACAAAAACGCCACTACGAAAAATCATAGTGGCGTTTTATTAGCTCCCCTTTAGGGACTGGGGTTTAAGCATGAATATTCCACACCCAACCAAATGTATCTTCTACTTTACCAGTACGAATATCATTCAAAGCATTTTTCAAGCGAGTTGACATCGAATCGTCTGTAATTGCTGGTAATACATAATCTTTACCTTCAAAACCAATCGCTGCAAATGGCGAAACCACTACGGCAGTTCCTGCACCAAATACTTCAGTTACGCTTCCATTTTCGATTCCAGAAATAATTTCTTCTACCGAAACTTTTCTTTCTTCTACTTCAATGCCCATTGATTTGGCCAATTGAAGCAATGTGTCACGAGTGATACCTTTCAAAATTGTAGAGCTTGTATTTGGCGTTATGAGTTTGCCATCTTTCACAAACATTACGTTCATCGTACCAGATTCTTCAAAATATTTATGTTCGATAGCATCTGTCCACAATAATTGTGTATAACCTTGCTCTTGAGCCAATTTTGCAGGATATAACGATGCACCATAATTACCGCCACATTTTGCTGAACCTACACCACCAGGAGCGGCACGGATAAATTCAGTTTCAACTTTCACTTTTGGCGGAGTTGAATAATATTTTCCTGCTGGACTCATGATAATCATGAAGCGATAGTTGTGTGATGGACGAACGCCCAAATAAACATCACTCGCAAACATGAATGGACGCAAATAAAGTGAATTATCTTCACCTTTTGGCACCCAAGCGGCATCAATTTTCAATAATTCTTCCAAGCCACCAATAAAAATTTCTTCTGGAACTTGTGCCATGCACATACGTTCGGCCGAAATATTAAAACGCTTGAAGTTTTCGAGCGGACGGAACATCAACACTTCATCTTTTTCATTTTTGAAAGCTTTCATTCCTTCAAAAATTGTTTGGCCGTAGTGAAGCGATGCCAACGCTGGATTATAACTAATATCTCCGTAAGGCAAAATCTTTGGGGTTTGCCATTCTCCGTTGATACAATCTGCGACCAACATGTGGTCAGTAAATATTGTCCCAAAAGCAATATTATTAGGGTCAAGTTGATGAATTCGGCTCTCAGCAACCAGTGTCACGTCTAAGTTAAGTGTTTCTGTCATAACAAAAAATTTGAATGAATGGCAATTTGATTTACTTTAGCTTAAGTGTGGCATACCTGTTTTTTGCGGTTATCAGGTGTGCCACACTCGACCTAATTAGTTATTTCTACTTGCGAAGTAACAAATAATATACTACACTGTCAAGGAAAAATGCAAAAATAGTTGTCAAGACAATCTTTTTTTTATTGCAACTTACTTTCTTCGTATAAAACCTGCAAAACTGTCTGTCCAACAGCCTTTAAAGTGCCTTTATCAATGATACTCATGTTGTCTTTTTGGGTATGGTGATAATCGCCAAAAGTGTTTCCAGTCGTTGGGCGTAAGTCACAAATATCAATCATTGGTATTTTAGCATTTACGTTTACGGGTACGTGGTCGTCGGTGATATTTCCAAAATCTTGATTCAAGAAATATTGGCTATAACCCAATTGACTCGCAATGCTCCAAACGCTGTTCATCACAGCAGGAGCATATTGCATCGAAGCGTTATCTTTCGTGAATGTTGCCCCTTTTGCTCCGACCATATCCAACAAAATTCCGAAATAGGCCGAGTAGTTTGGTTTATGTAAATTTCTCGACCAGTATTCCGAACCCATCAACCAACCGCCATTCGGAATCGTCACTTCTTTTGTATAACTATTCGGCGGCCCCCAATCTTCTACATCAAACAACACAACATCAATGCCAATGTTTGGCTTTTGGGCAGAATTTTGAATCGTTCGCAAAATCTCAAAAATTACCGCTACGCCACTCGGGCCATCGTTTGCCGAATCGAACGGTTTATCTTTGGCCGTTGAATCATCATCCGAAAATGGGCGAGTGTCCCAATGCGAGGCCAATACAATTCTTTTAGTCGCTTGTGGATTATACGTTCCGATGATATTTCTGGCATTTAATACTTTTCCATCGTAAGTTACTGGCTTAAATTTTTGCTCAATTACCTCACAACCGAGTTTTTTTAGTTCGCTTACCATCCAATCGCCACATTTTACGTGAGCTGCCGAATTTGGAATTCTTGGTCCAAATTTCACTTGTTTTGCTATATAATTATAAGCTGTGTCAGCGTTAAATGAGGGGGTGGTAGCGAGTTTCACGGTTTCGGTTGAGGTAGAAGTTTCTTCCGAACTGGCCGATTGCTTACAACCAACAAAAGCCGTAGAAATGGCAAAAACAGATAAACAACAAGTGTATTTCAGTAAATTCATAATAAAATTTGTGTAAAAACGAATGCCCCTGAGCGAAACGTCATCAGTGGTTGAGCAAAGTTATAAGTTTTGATTCTTTTCTACTAACGTTGAATCGAATTAAGTATTTCAAGCATCGTTTTTTTGATTAGCTTTGTGAAAAAGACATGAGATACGAGACTTGAGATAGGAGACTTTTATTTCATTATCTTCCCGTATCTCAAATCTTGTATCCCAAATCTAAAACAAAAAAATGACCATAGAAGAAGCACAAAAGATTGTTGATGAATGGATTACTACCATTGGCGTAAGATACTTTAATGAATTGACCAATACGGCAATGCTCATGGAAGAAGTGGGCGAAGTGGCCAGAATCATGGCACGCCGCTACGGCGAACAGTCGGAAAAGGAATCGGATAAAAACAAAGATTTAGGCGATGAAATGGCCGATGTACTTTTTGTATTGATTTGTTTGGCCAATCAGACGGGTATCGACCTCACGGAAGCACTCCGCAAAAACCTCGAAAAGAAAACCAAACGTGATTTATTACGCCACAAAAATAATGAAAAACTAAATTTTTAAACCTCATCTAATTGATCAATGACAACTATATTACGCTTACACAACCCTCATTCTACATTCTTAATTGTGCCTTAGCACTCACTGCCTAATGTTTACAATTCTGAGACAAGCCTTTCGTCGTACTGCTCAAAACTGGCAAATAGTTTTGGTTATATTTCTCGTAAACTTCACTTTGGGGCTTATCATGGCTTTTCCGAGCTTTAGTATCATCAAAGCCGAATCTGAACAATCATTGGCGTTTGAGAAGCTAATAAAAGACTTTGATTTTACAGTTTTCTATGATTTTATGCATAAAAACGGCAAGTCGTTGATTTCAATGCTTCCTGTTAGCTTGGTTTTGAGTGGTTTTTATATTGCTTTAAATGTTTTCTTTTCGGGCGGAATTCTGAGCCAGTTTACACTTCGTAATTCTTTCAAACTGAACGAATTTCTGAAAAACTCTGGACATTATTTCCTCCGTTTCTTCTTGTTGTTTTTACTTCAAGTTGTTTTTCTTATCATTGCATTCATAGCCATTTTTATCGTGTTCAGTATTTTTGGAGGAATAGCTGATGGAAAAACAGAGCCAACCTTTGTGGCGTGGATGATTTTTCCGAGTGCTTTTGCTTTCTTTATTATTACATTGTTGCTCAACGTGGGCGACTACGCCAAAGTTTTATTGCATCGAGATGAATTACTGAATCCGTGGAAAGCATTTTGGAAAGCAACCGAATATATTTGCCGCAATTTTAAAACCATGCAAATCTACTGGGCAGTTGTAGTGGTTAGTTTTGCAGTGATGCTGGTTTATCTTTTTTTTGAATCAAATATCGGCATGACCTCAGGTTTTAAAATTGGGTTGATGTTTATCATTCAACAGTTTTTTATCTTTTGTAGAGTTTTTATTCGTACTTGGAATCTCAGCAATGCCTTTGATTTTGTTTCGCTCCGCCCAATTCCGCTTACACCTAAGCCAATAATCATTGAAGCCAAAATGATAGAGGAAGCAAGTCAAGAACCACAAACTGACGAAGAACAAGATTCGGAAACTAAACTTTCTGAATAGAGTTTGTGTTAATGTTCTTGTAAAATCATTAGAAATAGATTATTAGTGATGGAAGATATAATAGTAAATAGAGTAGCCAAAAGTGGTTTATTGTCGCTCGACTTAGAAGATTATTACCACGCAGGCGAACGAGTAGTTTATGATTTGAAAGATAATCTTTTCATGGGTTTGATTTTGAAAGAAAAAGATTTCAGAGAATTCATCAAAGCTCATGATTGGAGTCAATATTTGGGCAAAAATGTAGCCATCACCTGCTCCGAAGATGCCATTGTGCCAACTTGGGCCTATATGCTTTTGGCCATTCAACTTGAGCCTTACGCTCACATGGTAGTTTTTGGAAGTTTGGCAGATTTAGAAACCAAACTTTACGAAGAAGCACTTTCAAAAATCAATTTTCAAGAATACGAAGGCACAAGAGTGGTTGTAAAAGGTTGCAGTAAAGTTTCAGTACCCACAAGTGCATACGTAGAGGTCACTCGTCGTTTACGTCCGTATGCCCAAAGCATCATGTTTGGCGAACCTTGCAGCACTGTGCCACTTTATAAAAAGCCGAAAGTATAATTCTTGCATAATTTTCTGTAATTTTGCGACCCGTTTGTACCACAAT
>OFDC01000152.1_pt1 | contig 69056 bp, 50 predicted proteins | sample 1520941 | NCBI WGS metagenome assembly OFDC01 (sample SAMEA94258168, study PRJEB24077) | hot springs metagenome | biome: Aquatic biome; feature: Water | place: India | collected 2012-12-06 | depth 5 m | reverse complement strand
AATAGTTTGTTTGTGTTATTTTGCCATTGAAACGAATACTTTAACACTTATGAAAGCGACAAAAAGTTTACTCCTTCTTGTTTTTGTACAATTAGGCATATTATCTTATGCTTTTTCTCAAAAACCTGATATCCAACGAATTAACCCAACAAATTGGTGGGTTGGCATGAAGAACCCAAATCTGCAAATATTAGTTTATGGCAAAAATACGGGTAGTTCGAAAGTTTCTCTTAAACCCTACACTGGAGTTAATCTAAAAAAAATTCAGCTCACCGAAAACCCAAATTATATTTTTATTGATTTGGAAATTTCCAAAGCCGCCAAAGCAGGAAACCTTCAATTTACTTTCTCGAATGGTTCGGGAAGTACGATTATGAATTACGAGCTAAAAAACCGAACAGCTAAGCCACAAACAGTTTCGCAAGCAGATGTGGTGTATTTATTGATGCCCGACCGCTTTTCCAATGGTGATGAATCAAATGATAAGTTTGATGATATGTTTGACAAAGACGTCGATAGAAAAAGCCCATGGTTGAGACATGGAGGTGATTTACAAGGAATAATTAACCACCTTGATTATTTCAACGAATTAGGAGTTACCGCTCTTTGGCTAACACCAGTTGTAGAAAATAATACTCACCAAACTAATGAAGGTGGAACCATGAGAAGCTCATATCATGGTTATCATTTCACTGACCACTACCAAATTGACCGCAGATTTGGAGGAAATGCAGCTTATCAAAAACTTATCAATGAAGCTCATAAAAAAGGCATAAAAATAATTCAAGATGCTGTTTACAACCATGTAGGTGAAGATGCTTGGTTTGTAAAGGATTTACCAAGAAAAAGTTGGTTACATAATTGGGATAAATACACAAACACTTCATACAAAGACCAACCATTAATTGATGTAAACGGCTCTAAATATGATAAAAAAGTAACAGAAGAAGGCTGGTTTACATCATTCTTGCCCGATTTGAATCAAAAAGACCCTCTTCTTGCAACCTACCTCATTCAACATGCACTCTGGACCATCGAGTATTTCAATATTGATGCTTGGAGAATTGATACTTACATCTACAATGATATGGATTTCATGAATGCTTGCAATAAAGCTATTCTTGATGAACATCCAAATATGCTATTATTTGGAGAGTCTGCAGTTAATACTGTTATCAGCCAAGCCTACTTTACAAAAAATAACTTGAATATTCCATTCAAATGTAATCTTCCTTCTAGTTGTGATTTCCAAGTTCAAGGTGCGATTAATACTGCTTTGAAAGAAAATTTTGGTTGGAATGAAGGTGTAAATCGCCTATACACAACCCTTGCCCAAGACATGGTATATCAAAATCCAGAAAAACTTGTACCATTCGTAGAAAATCATGATACTGACCGATTTTTCTCAGTAATTGGAGAAGATTTTAACAAATATAAGTTAGGTTTGACATGGCTTTATACCGTTAGAGGGGTGCCTCAAATGTATTATGGAACAGAATTTTTGATGAAAAATTTTAAAAATCCAACGGATGCAGAGGTACGAAAAGATTTTTCAGGTGGATTTAATGGTGATATTGAAAATAAATTTACTGTTGCTGGACGTAATTCTCAAGAGAATGAAGCGTTTGAGTTTAATAAAAAATTGTTGAACTATCGCAAAACTTCAGAAGCACTAACAAAGGGTAAATTTATGCAGTTTACGCCATTTGACGGAGGTATTTACGTGTATTTTCGCTACACCGACAAGCAAACAGTCATGGTAATTAGTAATACCAAAGCAAGTGAAGCAAGTGTTTCAACTGAAAACTTTGCCGAGGTTATGAAAGGTGCTCAATCGGCCAAAAATATCATGACAGGAGAAATTTTAAATGGCATATCTACAATCAAAGTACCAGCAATGACAGCTTTGATTTTGGAATTAAAGTAACTTAATTTTAACAGTTACGCAGTAATGACTTAAACAATAGACAATTTTTAAAATTGTTGAACAATAATAATGATTAAAGGATTCTTATTTGACTTAGATGGCGTAATTGTAGAAACAGCCATTTTCCATTACCAAGCTTGGCGAAAAATGGCCAATGATTTAGGATTTGATATTTCCGAAGAATTCAATGAAAGTTTAAAAGGAGTTAGTAGAATGGACTCCCTCAACCTCATACTCCAACATGGGAATGTAATGCTTTCTGAAGAGGAAAAATTAATATTAGCTGCTAAGAAAAATGAACATTATCTGACCTTGGTTAGCCAAATGACTTCTGATGATATTTTACCAGGAGTAAAAGACTTTTTTGAACAAATCAAAAAAACTGATATCAAAATTGCTCTAGGTTCGGTAAGTAAAAATGCCAAAATGATTCTTGAAGGAGTGGGTTTAATCAATGACTTCGATGCAATTATAGATGGCACAAAAATATCAAACGGTAAACCAGACCCTGAAGTATTCTTGAAAGGAGCTGAAGAATTAGGGCTTCAACCAAATGAATGTTTAGTTTTTGAAGATGCAGTAGCAGGAGTTGAAGCAGGAAAAAGAGCAGGTATGAAAGTAATTGGTATTGGACATGAAAATGTGCTAACGCAAGCCGATTTAGTATTAAAGTCATTCGAAAATATCAATTTATCAGATTTGCTTTCAAAGATTTCATGATATTTAATGAAAATTATTTAAAAGTGTAATAATCCTACCAACCTTATAAAATACTTTAACTAAAATTAAAATACAGGCCGTGAGCCCCTTTTAAAAATGAAAAATTATATAACACACGATGAATGGTGCATCGTAGAGAATGGTTTCCATCCTGAATTCAATGAAATTACTGAAAGTTTGATGAGTTTAGGAAATGGTCGTATGGGGGGAAGAGGAAATTTTGAAGAAAAGTTTTCAGGAAAAACCCTTCAAGGTAATTATGTAGCAGGAGTTTGGTTTCCAGACAAAACGAGAGTTGGTTGGTGGAAAAACGGTTACCCAAACTACTTTGCCAAAGTAATAAATGCTTGTAATTGGACGGGCATTGACATCGAAATTGATGGAGAAGTAGTCGATTTGAATACATCAAAAGTGCTTGATTTTACAAGAACACTCAACATGAAAACAGGTGTTCTTGAAAGAATTTGTACAATTGAATTAACTAGTGGAAAAACACTTAAAATACATTCACAAAGGTTTTTAAGTTTGATCGATGATGAAGGTGGAGTAATTAAATATAGCATTACACCAGTAAACTTTTATGCCCCTGCAAAAATTACTATTTCGCTTGATGGTGATGTTTCAAACAAAGACTCTAACCATGGTGAAAAATTTTGGAATGAAATTGCCAAAGAAACTGCACATGGAGAGGCATTTTTAACCTTAGAGACTAAGAAATCGGCTTGGGATACTGTTCCTACTTTCCAAGTTTGCACAGGCATGACTTTTGAAGTTTTTAAAGGCTTAGAAAAAGTTGATTTTGCTACTTTTCCAATCAAATCAGAGAAATATGTTGCGAATGAATTTAAGATTAATCTTGAAGAAAATCAGACTTATACAATCGTAAAGTATGCTGTAAATCTTTCCTCTGAAAATCATACGATTGAAGATTTAACTGAAGATACAAAATCTTATATTGCCAAAATTAGTCAAAAGGGATTTGAACAAATGTTAGCTGAGCAAACAGCGGCATGGGCTAAAAAATGGGAAGGTAATGATATTCAAATTGAGGGAGATGTGGCAGCACAACAAGCCATTCGTTTCAATATTTTCCATTTACAACAAACTTATACGGGTGAAGATGCAAGATTGAATATCGGACCAAAAGGATTTACTGGTGAAAAATACGGTGGTGTTACCTATTGGGACACAGAAGCCTACTGTTTACCGTTTTATCTTTCTACTTCTGAACAAAAAGTTGCTCGAAACCTATTAGTTTATCGACATAATCACCTCCAAAAAGCCATTGAAAATGCAGAGAAACTTGGCTTTTCTGATGGAGCAGCTCTTTACCCAATGGTTACCATGAATGGAGAAGAATGTCATAATGAGTGGGAGATTACCTTTGAAGAGATTCATAGAAATGGTGCCATTGCCTACGCAATTTATGATTATATTCGTTACACTGGTGATTCGAAATATTTAGAGGAATATGGATTAGAAGTTTTAACTGGAATTTCGAGATTCTGGGCTCAACGAGTAAACTGGTCAAGCGACAAAAACAAATATGTAATGCTTGGCGTGACGGGTCCGAATGAATATGAAAATAACGTAAATAATAACTGGTACACCAATTATTTAGCGGTTTGGTGTTTGAAATATACATTGGAAGGTTTCAAGACATTAAAAAATCAGAATCTTGAAAAATTCAATGAAATTATTGAAAAAACTAAGCTAAATTTTGATACCGAAGCGTCAAAGTGGCAGCATATCATTGATAATATGTATTTTCCTTATGATGAGAGCCGTCAAGTTTTCTTACAACAAGATGGTTTCCTTGATAAAGAATTACTTACAGTTGATGCCATTACCAAACACCGTCCAATTAACCAAAAATGGTCATGGGACAGAATTTTACGTTCTTGTTTTATCAAACAGGCAGATGTTTTACAGGGAATGTTTTTCTTTGAAGAAGACTTTAGCATTGATGACTTACGTAGAAATTTCGATTTTTATGAGCTAATGACTGTTCATGAATCATCGCTTTCTCCTTGTGTTCACGTGATACTTGCAGCCAAATTAGGTAGAAAGGATAAGGCTTATGAAATGTATGTAAGAACAGCCCGACTTGACATTGATGATTATAACAACGATACTGAAGATGGTCTTCATATTACGTCTATGGCTGGAACTTGGATGTCAGTTGTGAAGGGTTTTGGTGGACTTCGTGTGAAAAATGATAAACTTTCATTTGAGCCATTTTTACCCGAACAATGGGAAGGTTTCTCTTTCAGAGTTGGATTTAGAGGAAATGCTTTAAATATAGTTATCAAAGGAAATAACATCAAAATTGAGAATATAACTGGCGATAAAATAAAAGTTCTGATATATGGAAAAGAAATTGAAGTAGGTTCAAAATCTTCGGCCAGTATAGAATACTAATATGTTATTTATCAAAAAATGAGTCATCCCAAATTTGGCTAAATATCACTTTAGCCAAACTTTCACTGCCGTCTAGGTTCCCCCACCTCAGTTAAACTGATAGCATCAACTTAGACGGCCATGAACGAGTTTTTCTAGATTCGGGATGACTCTATTTTTTATACTAGGTTTGAATTACCCCAACGTTGTATCTTTTGGTAATTGGTGCATGGTTGGCAGCTTCAATTCCCATAGAAATTATCTTTCTTGTTTCAAGTGGGTCAATTACACCATCAACCCAAAGATTAGAGGCAGCATAGTAAGGACTCAATTGTGAATTATATCGGTCGGTAATTTTATCCAAAAGTTCTTTTTCTTCATCTTCACCAATGGCTATTCCCTTTGATTTAAGTGTTGCTGTTTGAATTTGCACTAAAGTTTTCGCAGCTGATGCACCACTCATAACAGCCATTTGACCAGTAACCCATGAGTAAATTAAGCGAGGGTCATAAGCTTTTCCGCACATTGCGTAATTACCAGCCCCATACGAATTGCCCACAATAAACGTAAATTTTGGAACTACCGAGTTGGCCATTGCATTAACCATTTTTGCTCCATCTTTAATAATACCACCATGCTCTGACCTACTTCCTACCATAAATCCTGTTACATCTTGCAAAAAAACTAAAGGAATTTTTTGTTGGTTACAATTCATAATGAAACGAGCCGCTTTATCTGCCGAATCAGAATAAATAACACCGCCCATTTGCATTTCTCCCTTTTTTGATTTCACAATTTTTCTTTGGTTTGCTACAATTCCAACTGCCCAACCATCAATTCGAGCTGTTCCGCAGAGAATAGTTTGTCCATACCCTTGTTTATATTGGTCAAATTCAGAATTATCAACAATACGCTCAATAATTTCAAGCATATCGTAAGGTTTTGTTCGGTCAATTGGTAGTTTGGAGTAAATTTCTTTGGGGTCTTTTTGTGGTAAAACAGTGGCTTTTCTATCAAAACCAGCTTTTTCAAAATGACCCATTTTATCAAAAATCTTTCTGATTTCATCTAAGCATGCTTCATCGTTTGGAAACTTATTATCAGTTACTCCCGAAATTTCACAATGAGTAGTGGCTCCGCCAAGTGTCTCATTATCAACATCTTCACCAATTGAAGACTTCACTAAATAAGAACCTGCTAAAAAAACAGAACCACTTCCTTCAACGATTAATGCGTAATCAGACATGATTGGCAAATATGCACCACCTGCTACACAACTACCCATAATTGCGGCTACTTGTGGTATTCCCATTGATGACATGTGAGCATTATTTCTAAAAATTCTACCGAAATGTTCTTTATCTGGAAAAACCTCAGCTTGCATGGGTAAATAAACTCCTGCCGAATCAACCAAATAAATAATTGGTAAATGGTTTTCCATAGCAATTTCTTGAGCTCTCAAATTTTTCTTTGCTGAAATCGGAAACCAAGCACCTGCTTTCACAGTAGCATCATTTGAAACAATCACGCAAAGTCTGCCAGAAACGTAGCCAATTACGCAAACGCAACCTCCATTAGGGCAACCTCCCTCCTCTTCATACATTCCCTCTCCTGCAAAAACCCCAAATTCAATGTACTCTGCATTTTTATCAACCAAATAGTCAATCCTTTCACGAGCAGTAAGTTTTCCTTTTGCCTTATGAGCTTGTATTTTCTTCAAGCCACCTCCTAATTTCACTTGCTCATATTTCTCAGTCAATTCCTTCAATAAATCTTCCATTGTTTGCATAATTCTTGTTATATTTCGTTGATGAAGCAAAATAGTTATATATTTTCTAAGTTAGAAACAATTTTTCTGCAAATATGTTAAATAATTGTTAAAACAATCATTAGCTTTGCAATTATTTATCAACAAACTAAAATTTACTATGACACACTTAGAGCTAGAAATCGACGAACTATTAGAAATGATTCGTCAAAGTGCAAAAGACTTCGCTGAAAATTACATCAGACCAAATTTAATGGAGTGGGACGAAAAGCAAATTTTCCCAGTTGAATTATTTCATAAAATGGGCGAATATGGCTTCATGGGCGTATTAGTGCCAGAAATGTATGGCGGTTCGGGACTCGGATACCAAGAATATATTACGATAATTGATGAAATATCACAAGTTTGTGGTGCGATTGGTCTTTCAGTGGCCGCTCACAATTCTCTTTGCACAAATCATATTCTAACTTTTGGTAATGAAGAACAAAGACAGAAATATTTGCCAAAATTAGCATCTGGTGAATGGATTGGTGCTTGGGGACTTACTGAAACAGGGACAGGCTCTGATGCAGGAGGAATGAGCACCACGGCTGTTCAAGATGGGGATTATTTTGTGCTGAATGGTTCAAAAAACTTTATTACCCATGCTATTAGTTCAGAACTTGCCGTTGTAATTGCACGAACTGGGGAGAAAAATGATTCACACGGAATGACTGCTTTCGTCATTGAAAAAGGTACACCCGGCTTTTCTGCTGGAAAAAAAGAAAATAAATTAGGGATGAGAGCCAGCGAAACAGCTTGCTTATTTTTTGATAATTGCCGAATTCATAAAGAGAATGTTTTAGGCGAAGTCGGTGAAGGATTTGTTCAATCATTAAAAATACTTGACGGTGGTAGAATCTCTATTGCAGCACTTTCGTTGGGAATTGCCAAAGGAGCCTACAAAGCAGCTTTGAAATATGCTCAAGAGAGAGCACAGTTTGGTAAAACCATTATCAATTTTCAAGGAATTAGCTTTAAATTAGCAGAAATGGTTACTAAAATAGAGGCTTCTGAATTATTGACACGAAATGCAGGTACTTTAAAGAACTTAGGCAAAAAAATGACTAAAGAAGGGGCAATGGCAAAACTTTTTGCTTCAGAAACGGCTGTTGAAGTTTCTACAGAAAGTATCCAAATTCATGGAGGATACGGCTACACCAAAGATTTTCCTGCAGAAAAGTTTTATCGTGATGCCAAACTTTGTACTATTGGAGAAGGAACAAGCGAAATTCAAAAATTAGTTATCAGTAGAGAAATTTGTAAGTAAAATATATCCGTGGCACGGCTTCAAACTTTATAAATATTTAGAATCATATTGATAAATTCACTCATAAAAATGAGTATCTAATGGAATAAATGAAAGATAATTACTTTTGCTGACTTTAAGTCAGCAAAAAATTAACAATTCATTTGTTCTCCTAGTAGTCGAATTTATTCGCTGATTTGGTTCAATTCTAAATAGTTGCTTTAATATTTAAGTCTTTAAGTTGAACCGTGCCAAGGTTTATCTGAGATATACTTCAAAATTTATAATTAAAAAGAATTAAAATTTTCAATAAATTGAACAGAGCTAATGATTCAATAAAAACGCTGTGGGACAATAAAAATATTCAATTAATTGAATGTCCACGTGATGCCATTCAAGGGCTTCATGATATAATTTCAACTGAAAAAAAAGCTAAATACCTCAATCTTTTACTAGAAAGTCAGCTTTTTAGTACCATAGATTTTGGAAGTTTTGTCTCGCCCAAAGCCATTCCACAAATGGCCGATACAAAGCAAGTATTAGGAAAATTGAAATTAAATCATTCAAGCTCAAAGTTATTAGCAATCATTGCTAATGAACGTGGAGCTACGGAAGCAGCAGCATTTGAAGAAATTACATATTTGGGTTATCCATTTTCAATATCAGAAACTTTTCAATTAAGAAATACAAATGCAAGTATTGTTGAATCATTGGAAAGGGTAAAAGGAATTCAAGAAATTACAGAAAAAGCTAATAAAGAATTAGTTATCTATATTTCAATGGGCTTTGGCAATCCTTATGGTGATGAATGGAATGCTGAAATTGCTATTCAATGGGTAGATGAACTACAAAAATTAGGCATAAAAATATTTTCTTTGTCTGATACCGTAGGCGTTGGTACTCCCGAAACAATCAATTATTTGTTCAATCATTTAATTCCAAGTTACCCAAATTTAGAATTTGGTGCCCATTTACATACTACTCCTCAAACTTGGTACGAAAAAATTAATGCGGCTTATCAAGGGGGTTGCAGAAGATTTGATGGTGCTATATTAGGATATGGAGGGTGTCCGATGGCCGCAGATGAATTAGTCGGAAATATGGATACGGAAAATTTGTTGCTTTTCAAGCAAGAAAAAGAAGGTACGATTAACGGAGTTGAAGAGAAAATCATACAATTAAAAACAGCTTTTCAAGAGCTTATAGCCTAATGTTTTTTCAAGAATCAGACTTATCAAAATTCTCGGAAGTTGAATTTAAACTTATAAAAGTTAATAAATCAGGTAATCTTTTCACAATTACACTTAATCGACCCGAGAAACGAAATGCCTTCACTCCCATTATGCTTACAGAATTAGCCTATGCTTTAGCTTATGCTCATTATCATTCTGAAGTATGGTGTGTATTATTGAAAGCAGAAGGACCAGCTTTTTGTGCTGGAATGGATTTGAATGTTTTTCAGAATCCTTCTTTAGATATTGAAAATCTAAAGCTTCCAAAACCAATCAAAGAAATTACTATTGGAGATGCATTTAAGTATCTTGAAAAACCATGTATCGCCCAAGTTGAAGGAAGTGTATTTGCAGGCGGATTTCTACTTATTGGAGGATGCAGTTTTGTTGTTTCGGTGGAGGATGCTCAGTTTGGATTACCAGAGGTAAAAAGAGGGATTTTCCCAATGCAAGTGATGGCAACTTTATTAAAAATAATGTCTCAAAGAAAGGCAATGGAAATGGCAATTTTAGGAAAAAACTATACTGCCCAAGAAGCATTTAACCTAGGAATTGTTACGCACATATGTTCAAAAGAAAATATTGAAAACGAGGCTAACCAATTAGTAGAAAGCATTTTAGAAAATTCACCATTTGCAATCAGAAAGGGTTTTGAAGCAATCAATCAATTAAACAACCTTTCAGAGGTAGAGCAACATCAATATTTGCTTAGCGTACTTCAAGAAATTAGGCAATCGGAAGATGCACGAGAAGGAATTTTAGCATTTAAAGAGAAAAGAAAACCAGTTTGGAAGAATAAGTAAAGTAAGCCCTGAAAGAAATTCTCTCAGGGCTTACTTTTTACAATACTTTCTCGGTATCAGTCACATAAGTTCTTGTACAAACACTATAAGTGCCACCATTAGGGTCTTTGTACTTCATTTCAATATAAAATGATTGATAACCCTTTTTAGGGTACGGAAGAGAAACTTTAATTTGCGGTAAATCTTTCAACTTAATATTTTTATTCAACCACAAATTATTTCGAAAATCACGGTCAGAAGAAGTGGTTTGCCAAAGAGTCGCTTCAACTAGGTTTTCAGTTTTAGCATCAATCGTAAGTTCAGTATTAACTTTATTATAATCAACTTTCCAAGTGTTTACTGGATAAGGTAGATTTAACACAGTTAAACCAAAAAATGCACTCAAAGTTTCAAAAGCTTGTTTTCCTCCACCTAAATTATGACCAACATTTGGCACATAATGAATCATATTTTGTCCAGGAATCTCATTGATGTAATGTTTGATGGCATCAATCGTCCAATATTCATCATTTGTTCCAACAAAAATCATCTTCGGAACTGACATTTTATTTCTATACGAAAATGGGTCTATCATCGCAGTAATCATTTTACCATCTTCAGTATCAGTTCCTTGGGGAATGCCTAATTTTACATAATCTTCAATTTCAATGCTATATTCACCATAAGTTGTATACTGATAATTAAGCGTTGCAGGCATATTGAGCATATCAATCACCATTGGAGCTATTGCTTTAACACGTTTATCATCAATTGCAGAAGAAAGCCAAGTAGTCCAACCACGTTTAGATGCTCCAGAAATTACAAAACTGTTCACAGCATATTTTTGTCTTTGCATTGTAAACTCTTGCACAGCATCCATTGCCCTTACCGCTGATTTAACCATGGGAAACAAAAGCGGCCAAGAATAGTCTTTATCTTGCTTAAATTGATGGAGTGTATAAGAAATCAAAGCGTCTTCAGTTAAATTGCCATAAAGCGGTTGATTAGGAACTTGCCTAATCAACGCAACTGTTGCTTTATTTTTCTCTGCAACACCAGCCAACGAGGGCCAAATTCCATCTGATTTAGTCCAATTAGGTTGCTCATCTTTATTCGAACCACCAGTGATAAACAGCAGTGCATCATTGAATTGTCGGTTTTTGGGCACAAAAATGGTTAATTGATGTCGCCAAGTATTTTCACGCCATTTTTGGGAGGTAAGCAATAGCTGATAGGCAACTACATTCCCCAAAATTGTTGAGTCTTTCAATTCCCAAGCAAAACTTTTGTCTCCGTTTTTTATATAATTTTCAAGAGCATTTTGGGGAGTTAATTTGGTTTTCTGAGCATATGAATTTAAACCATAAAAAGCCAACAATACAATAACACTTAATCTAATAATTTTCATGTTGAGTTAAAATTGAAGGTTGAATAATGTTTTGTAATATTCTTGATTTTTTTTAATAAATACTTAATAAAATCTAATAAATTTGAAAAGCATTCAACCTTCACTCCCTCCATGAAAAGAAAAATATTATTTTTGCTTATTTTTAATGTGTTTTTGGACAAAATCTATGCACAAAATTCTCCAATATTACATGCAAGTTTAATCTTTCCCATTCAAGAAAAACATACACACGCTAGTAGTTTGGTAAATTTACCTAATGGGGATTATCTATGTGTTTGGTTCTACGGAAGTGGTGAACGTACTTCTGACGATGTAAAAATTATGGGTGCAAGACTCGAAAAAGGCAAAAAAACATGGTCTGAGCCTTTTTTAATGGCCGATACCCCCAATATTCCCGATTGCAACCCAGTTTTATTTCTCAACCATGAAAAGAAACTCTTTTTAGTTTGGATTGCGGTACAAGCTAATAAATGGGAACAATCAATTTTAAGATTCAGAACTTCTACCGATTATCAAAAAAGTGGTCCACCAGTTTGGTCTTGGCAAGATAATATTCTTTTAAAACCCGATGATGAATTTGCTAAAGAGGTAAACAAAAGACTTAAAGAATTACCTCCTCCAACTGCTGGATGGGCTGGTTACGCACCAAAATATGATGAATCAATTAACATTGCAAGTAATGACCCTACCAAAAGAAGTATTGGCTGGATGACGAGAATTAAACCACTTTTATTACCAAACAATAGAATTGTTCTGCCCTTATATTCAGATGGATTTAATATGTCATTAATGGCCATATCAGATGATGATGGCACAAGTTGGCATCCAAGTTTACCATTAGTTGGTAGAGGCCCTATCCAGCCTGCCGTTATTCAAAAAAAGAACGGTAATCTTTATGCCTTGATGAGAGATAGTGGCGATGACCCGTCTCGTGTACATGAAAGCGAATCAACAGATTTAGGTGAAACTTGGAAAGCAAGCTCAAAAACCAAAATTCCTAACACTGCCAGTGTTGAACTTTTGGTTCTAAAAGATGGAAGATGGGCATTTTTGGGCAATGATATTGATGATGGAAGATATAGATTGAGTCTTTTTTTATCGGATGATGAAGGAAAAACTTGGAAATGGAAGACCAAACTCGAAAATGTTGAACCAAATAAAGGGAGCTTTTCCTATCCAAGTCTTATTCAAACGGAAGATGGACTTATACACTTAACTTATTCCTATCATCTTGAAAAAGACAAAAAATCAATTAAATATGTAATAGTTGACCCAAAACTAATTCCACTAGAACCATGAAATATACTCTATTTATACTAATCAATCTTCTTTGTTTAACTGTTTTTTCACAATCTAAACAACCTGTTTATCTTGATAAACCATTTTTGCAGGATTACAGTATCAAGTATTATTCTGATAATGATAAAATTCAATTAAAAAAAGTCTTCACTGATAGGAATGGGAATATTAAAGTACTATCTACTAATGGTTTGTTGATTCCTGCCGATGGTGCATTTTTAAAAGCTGGTAAATTAAAAGCAGATAAAAGCTATCGTACAATTCAACATAAACATCTGTTAGACATCGGATTATTTCAAAATCAATTTGTTTTTCTTGAGGAAAACTCAATTTTTAGCAATGCGTGGGCAGGAAGTTTAATGAGTAAATTTCAACTTAAAAACACAAAGCTCTTTTCTGCTGGCTCAGATTTTCAATTTCTGGTTTCAGATGGTAAAAAATTGGAATTAATCAATCAAAATAAAACTATTTGGAGCTCTTCAATAGATGAAGAAATCACAGATATAAAATTTAGTGATCATTTGTTTTGGGTACTTACCAAACATTCCATACATACATTTTCAATTGAAAAAAATCATTCTACAAAAGTTTTTGAAGGTGAAGATTTAACTGCTTTTGAATTAATTCCAAGCAAAAAATTGATTATTATTGGTACAAATGATGGATTTTACCGATTTGATTATTTACACAAAAGAGTTTTAGGTTCAAAAGTCACCAAATTACCCTCAACTAATATTACTACAATTAAATCAATCGGAGAAAAACTATGGATTGGCACAAATAATGGTTGTTTTTCTATCAGTCAAAATGAAAAAATTGACTACTACAATGGTGAAAGATGGCTTCCAAATAATGATATTATTCAAATTTCGGAAGGGAAAAACAATTCAGCTTTAATTCTTACAAAATCTGGTTTAGCTGAAATATTTTTCCAAAAAATGACTTTAGCAGAGAAGGCTGATTTCTATGAAAAACAAGTCAGAACTCGACACATCAGAAATGGCTTCAATGCTTCGATTGAAGGAATGGCAAAGGGAGATTTATCAACGGGTAACTTAGCAGATTCTGATAATGATGGACTTTGGACTTCTATGTATTTGGGGGCTGAAGTTTTTAGGTATGTAGTTACAAAATCGGAAGATGCATTACAAAATTGTAGAGAATCATTAGATGCAATGGAACGATTGTTTACAATCAATGGCATTCCAGGATTTCCTTCAAGGTCTTTTGAAAGAAGTGGCTATATCAAACAATTAGCCGACCCCGAAAGGTGGCAACACGCCCAAGATAAAGAATGGGACTGGAAATCTACCACAAGTAGCGACGAGGCCATTGGACATATTTTTGTTTATGGAGCCATAGCAGAGTTAATCAACGATAATTCCCTTCGAAAACGCTCCATTAAGCTCATTGATACCTTAATGAGCCATATCATTAAAAATGATTTCTACTTAATTGATTATGACGGTAAACCAACCACATGGGGTAAATGGAATCCGAGTTATGTAAATTCATTCCCTAAAAATGTTGGTGATAGAAAACTTAATTCTTCTAATATCGTCGCAATGCTACAAACAGCTTATCATTTTACTAAAAAACCCATTTACAAGGAAAAAGCCTTCGAATTAATGAAGAAACATGGCTATTTTGAAAATCTGATGAGACCCATGAAAGAAATTGGCTATGCTCCTGAAGATGCTGATGAACATAGCAAGAAAATGTCTGATGCGTGGAATCATTCGGATGATGAAATGTATTTTTTGGGTTATTGGGGGCTTTACCGATATGCGTTCAATGATACACTAAAAGCACATTATAAAAAAGCGATTATTGACCATTGGCAGACAGAAAGACCTGAAAAAGAAGGACTTTGGAACATTTTTACGGCACTTACGGGTACTTCAAGTTTTGATTTAAATGAAGCGGCTTGGTACCTTCGTGAACATCCACTAGATTTAATTGATTGGAATATTTCTAATAGTCATAGAAAAGACATTGAAAAATTGCCCGAAAACTTTAGAACTCAAACTATCAAAGAAGTTCTACCACCAGACGAACGCCCAATTCAAAGGCATAATGCCAATATGTTTAATTTAGATAGAATGCGTGGAAATGGTACTTCAGAACATAGTGCAGGAGATATTTGGCTTCTACCCTATTGGCTTGGAAGATATTTAGGAGTCATTAGTCCACCACAAAAATAAGTTTCGATGAAAATTATTTCAGCCATAATCATTTTATTTTTCACTTGTAGTTATAAGCAAATGCCACAATATTTTGAGGAAATTCAGTTAACAAATGACTTAAGTTATCACCATGATTTAGACAACAATGATAATTTTTCACCTGATAATCAATGGCTTGTTTATGATACTCGAACCGATGATGGTGGAATTGCGGAGTCAAATAGGATTGAAAAAGTAAACGTGCTTACTGGTGAAAAGAAAGTAGTCTATCAAGTTCCCAATAATCAATTTTGGGGACCAGGTGTGGGTGCCGCAAGTTATTCGCCAGTAGCTAACCAAATTGTATTTATCCATGGTTTAAAGGGTGTTACTAAAGAGAACCCATATCAACAATGGCGTCGTACAGGATATATGATTGATGAAGATAACGACAACAAAGGGATTTGGGTGGATGCACGAAATATTGAATATCCCTACACAAAAGGAGCATTAAGAGGAGGAACACACCGACATGAATTCAGTGGAGATGGCAATTGGATTGGATTTACCTACAATGATGCCATCATGAAGAATCTTGAAGATAAAACAGGCAAAAGGCATAATTTAAGAACCATTGGTATTTCTAAAAAAGGGAAAAAAGTACAAATTAATAATTCAACCCATGAAAATTTTTCGGGTGATTGGGTCAGTGCCCTTGTTGTAAAAGTTGTTCCAAACCCCAAAGATGATTCGGATGAAATTAGTAACGCCGCTGGTGATAGTTGGATTGGTAAAAATGGCTACAAAAAACTAAATGGCCAACAACAAATGGCTCGTGGATTTATAGGAACGGTAAAGGAAAACGGTGAAAATATTGATGAAGTTTTTGTGGTTGATATACCCAAAAATATTGAAGAAGAAGGAATTTATGGTAAACTTGAAGGGAATGAATTAGAACTTCCTCAGCCACCCAAAGGAGCAAGTCAAAGGCGACTAACCTTCACTTCTAAACAAAAATATAAAGGATGTATCGGTATTGTTAGAGCCTCATCGGATGGTGAATATTTGGCTTTTGTTGCGAAAGATAATCAAGGTGTTAAACAAATATTTTGTATATCTCCCAATGGTGGTAAAATGGAGCAAATCACTTTTCATAATACTGATGTTGAAGGAAGTTTGAGATGGCATCCAATCGAAAAAAGTATTTTCTATATTCATGCAGGAAGTATCAATCAAGTAAAACTGGGACCTAGCAATTTCGAAGACAGCTATAGAGTGATTTCTAAACCAAGCGTTCCCTCTCCCACCAATTTGGTTGTATCACACGATACTAAATCATTGGCTTTCAATAGGTTAATCAAAAACACTAAACAAGTATTTCTAATTAATTTAGAAAAATAAATTCAACATAACCCCTATTAAACCTCTTATGAACCAATTACCCAATGGCCTTTGGCCTGTCATGATTACTCCTCTAACCAAAAGCAATGAAATTGATTATAATGGTTTAGAATCGCTTACCAACTTTTATGTAGAAGCAGGTTCAAATGGATTATTTGCTAATTGTCTTTCAAGTGAAATGTATCAACTAACTAATGCAGAAAGGCTACAATTAACTCAAAACGTAGTAAAATTTAGTGGAGGAAAAGTACCCGTTGTTGCCACAGGAACTTTTCAGTTTGGAGGAAAATCAAATGCAGAATTTATCAAAGAAATTTACGATACAGGTATTCAAGCAGTTATAATTATAACGAGTATGCTCGTCATGCCAGATGAAAGTGAGGATGTATTAAAAACTCGACTTGAAGAAATTATGAATGTAACTGGCGATATGCCTTTGGGGGTTTATGAATGTCCAGTTCCCTATAAAAGATTATTAAGTACCTCAATGTTGGAATGGATGGCTTCTACAGGCAGATTTATCTACCACAAAGACACCAGTTGTAATTCTGTTTCGATTGAAAAAAAACTATATGCCGTAAAAAATTCAAATTTTGGATTTTACAATGCTGATACCCCAACAGCTCTCGATTCTTTAGATTTTGGTGGAAGAGGTATTTCGCCAATTTCTGCCAACTTTTATCCAGAACCCTATACATATTTGTTGCAAGAATATTTTGCAAATGGTAGAACAGAAAAGTTAAATAAACTTCACGCTTTACTTACCATGATGGATAGAGTCACTCATACTTTTTATCCATATTCAGCTAAATTATTTTTACAGAAAAGAGGCTTAAAAATTGAGACAAATTCAAGAATTCCTACTGAAACACCGTCAAATGCAGATTTTATAAGATTTAATGCACTGATGGATTCTTTTAAAGTTTTGTGTGAAATGTATGAAATTAAACCTATCCTATAAATTTTATTTATCAACCCTAAACCTATAAAAAATTGAAACTCCTTGATTTAATTGTATTCTTTGTTTATATGGGTGGCATTACCGTATACGGTAGTTCATTCTACAAAAAAGACAAAACTGCTTCAGAATTCACTATCGGTGATAGTAAATTTCCAAGTTGGGTAGTGACAATGTCGATTTTTGCAACATTTGTCAGTAGCATTAGCTTTTTGGCACTACCTGCAACGGCTTTTTCTTCAAATTGGAATGCTTTTGTATTCAGCTTATCACTGCCAATTGCCTCTGTGATTGCTGTCAAATATTTTGTACCGATTTATCGAAAAATAAATAGTCCTTCTGCTTATGCATATTTAGAAACTAAATTTGGATTATGGGCCCGAGTATATGTTTCGATGTGCTATTTACTTACCCAAATCATGCGTATTGGTACTATTTTATACTTACTTGCCTTACCCGTAAATGCTATGTTTGGTTGGGATATCATAACAATTATCATCATTACTGGACTGACTGTAACCATTTACTCATTATTGGGTGGAATTGAAGCCGTCATGTGGACAGATGCAATTCAAGGTATCGTACTCATTGGGGGTGCTGTTTTGTGTTTACTTTTCTTATGGTTTGCTATGCCTGAAGGTCCAGCCCAAACCTTTAAAATAGCCATCGAACATCAAAAGTTTAGCTTAGGAAGTTTTGATATAAGCCTAACTGAATCAACTTTTTGGGTGGTATTTATTTATGGAATTTTCATCAATTTACAAAATTTTGGTATCGACCAAAATTATGTTCAACGATACATTGCTTCAAGTTCGGAGAAAGAGGCCAAGAAATCTGCATTTTGGGGTGGAATGATGTATTTGCCAGTTTCATTGATTTTCTTTTTAATTGGTACATCCCTTTTTGCATATTATGAAGTATTTCCAACAGAATTACCTTCAGAAATTGGTTCAGCAAGCGATAAGGTTTTTCCATTTTTTATTGCCAATAAACTTCCTTCGGGCTTTACTGGAATACTCATTGCTTCTATTTTTGCGGCAGGAATGAGTACTATTTCTACGAGTATCAATAGTTCTGCAACCGTAATTTTATACGATTACTTTCAAAGATTTTCTTCTAACAAAATTTTTACTGAAAAGTCTTCAATTAAAATACTTTACATTGTTTCATTGATATTGGGTATCATCGGAATAACAATTGGAATTGCAATGATTAATGTAAAAAGTGCCTTGGATGCATGGTGGAAATTAGCCTCAGTATTTAGTGGAGGTATGCTTGGTCTTTTCCTTTTGGGAGCATTTGTAGAAAAAATTGAGAGAAAAGGTGCCATTTGGGGGGTAATAGTAGGAATAATTATCATACTATACATGAGCATTTCTCCATTGGTATTTACGGAAGATTCAAACAAACAATATGCTAGTAGTTTGCATCATTATCTAACGATTGTTTTTGGTACAATGTCAATTTTTATAGTTGGATTTTTGAGCACAGTACTTTTCAAAAGTAAATCATAAAGTATTTTCAACCCGAATTTTAAATTTTAAGGAAGTCTTCACTTAGAACGAAGACTTCCTTTTTTGCTTTATTTTTTACTTAACTCAACTTTCCAATTATTCCCGCTTCCTACGCCAAATTTCTTAGAAAAATCGCCCATATTTATTCCAAAAGAAAGATTCATTAAACTATTCATATAACTCAGCACCTCTCCTTCTTTGACATCTCCAAATGTATGTACATAAGGCATATCACCTTCATACACGAGATTATTTTCATTAAAAATCTTTACCAAAATCCTATCACCAACTTTTAGATTCAATTTTTCGATGTTTTTTACATCAATGTTTGTCCAAACATTTCCATATTGTATATCCAAAATTGGAATTCCCGCTGAAATTATACCATTTTCAAATTTTGGTTTAGGATATTCTAACATTATCAATTTGTCATTGGGTATTTGAACGCCAACCTCATCAAACGAAATTCCTTTGGACGCCAATTTTGCCCCAGCAAATGCAAAAACATCTCTACCAAAAAAAGTGTAAGAATTTTGAGAATTAGGTAAACGATTGGCGGCCGAAATTTCTCTAATTTCTTCAATTCCTTCACTTTCAGCAACTAAAGTAAACAAACCATTGTCTGGCCCTACATAATAATGATTTGCCTTGGTTTTCAAAATAATTGATTTTCGTTCAGTTCCCACTCCTGGGTCCACAACGCACACGAACACAGTTCCCAATGGCCAATATTGAGCCGTTTGTTGCAGACGATATGCACCTTCCCAAACATTATACGCTGGAATTTCATGGGTAAGGTCATGTATAGTTAAGTTTGGTGCTAATTTGAGAGCTACACCCTTCATTGCTGCAACTGCTCCATCTTTTACCCCAAAATCAGTCATCAAAACTAAAGGAGAGGGAGTTTTATTAATCACCGAATAAAAAACTGATAATGAGGCAATTAAAAAAATAATCAAAAGCGTTGTTAGAAATTTTCGAGTCATAGGTTGTCAATAGCTTGATTTTATAGACACAAAATAACAACGTTACAGCATTAATTTGTAATTTTGCGGGAATTTTATTAAAAACTAAAGTATTCACTCATTCTGAAATAGAAAATGTCGGAGTTCAACCATCGAGAAATTGAGAAAAAATGGCAGCAAGTTTGGGAAGAAAACCAAACTTACAAAGTAGAAATTGACCATACAAAACCTAAATACTATGTTTTGGATATGTTTCCATATCCATCGGGAGCTGGTTTACACGTAGGTCATCCACTCGGCTACATTGCTACCGATATTTATTCAAGATATAAGCGTTTGAAGGGCTTTAATGTACTTCATCCTATGGGTTTTGACTCATTTGGTTTGCCTGCTGAGCAATATGCCATTCAAACTGGTCAACACCCTGCGATTACCACCGAAAATAATATCACCACTTACATAAGCCAGTTAAAGAAGATTGGGTTTTGTTATGACTGGAGTAGAGAAGTAAGAACCTCTGACGCCAAATATTACAAATGGACACAGTGGATTTTCATGGAATTATTCAATTCTTGGTATAACAAAGAATCAGATAAAGCTGAACCAATTGAAACACTTTATGAAATCTTCGGAAAAAGCGGTTCAAAAGGTGCAAAAGCAGCATGTAATGATGAAACACCAAACTTTACGGCAGAAGAATGGAATAATTTCAATGAAACAGAAAAATATAAAATCTCATTAGATTACCGTTTGACCTATCTTTCTGAGGCAGTTGTTAATTTCTGTCCAGCTTTAGGGATGGTTCTTTCAAATGATGAAGTGAAAGATGGCGTTTCGGAGCGTGGAGGGTACCCTGTAATTCAGAAAAAAATGCAGCAGTGGATGATGAGAATCACTGCTTATGCAGATCGTTTAATTACAGGTTTAGACTTAGTTGATTGGTCAGATTCATTAAAAGAACAGCAACGTAATTGGATCGGCCGCTCAGTTGGTGCTATGGTTAAGTTTGGAGTAGAAAATAAACCAGAAACACAAATTGAAGTATTCACTACGCGTGTTGATACCATCTATGGAGTCTCGTTTTTGGTTTTAGCTCCTGAGCATGAGCTTGTTGCATCCTTAACAACACCTCAACAAAAGGAAAGCATTGACAATTATATCGCAGAAACACAAAAACGTTCTGAACTCGACCGTATGTCAGATGTAAGAACAGTTTCTGGGGCTTTTACAGGCAGTTATTGTATCAACCCATTCAATGGAGAGAAAGTACCAATTTGGATAGCTGATTATGTTTTGGCTGGATATGGTACTGGAGCAGTAATGGGTGTGCCTTCTGGAGACCAACGTGACTGGAATTTTGCTACACATTTCAATCTTCCAATTATACAAATCCTTGATAGCCAAGCAGATATTGAAAATCAAGCAGATGCAACGAAGGAAGGCAAGTACATAAATTCAGGAATGATTAATGGACTTGAATACAAAGAAGCTACGTCTAAATTAATCACTTTGTTAGAAGAAAAAGGAATGGGTAAAGGTAAAGTAAACTATCGTTTACGCGATGCCGTTTTTGCTCGTCAAAGATATTGGGGTGAGCCAGTTCCTGTTTTCTTTAAAAATGATGAAAATGGGAATCCATTACCTTATTTGATTGATAAGAATGATTTACCATTAGTTTTACCAGAAATTGATAAATACTTACCAACCGAAGATGGAGAACCACCACTTGGCCGTGCCGAAGGTTGGAATTACAATGGAAACCCATATGAATTAAGTACAATGCCTGGCTGGGCTGGCAGTAGTTGGTACTGGTTTAGATACATGGATGCTAACAATGACCAAGAGTTTGCATCAAAAGAAGCAATTGATTACTGGCAAAATGTTGACCTCTATTTGGGTGGAACTGAACACGCCACTGGACACTTGTTATACAGTCGCTTCTGGAATAAATTTTTGAAAGATAGAGGCTATGTTCCACAAGAAGAGTATGCGATGAAGCTTATTAATCAAGGAATGATTATGGGTCGTTCGAGTTTTGTTTATCGAGTAAAAGATTCTGAGAAAGTTACTTTTGTTTCATACGGATTGAAAGACAAATATGATACGACAAAACTTCATGTAGATGTTAATATCGTGGAAAATGATGTTTTAGATATTGATAAATTCAAAGCAACGAGAAACGATATTGGAGACAACCCTCAATTTATTTTTGAAGATGATGGTCCATCAAAAGGCAAGTATGTTTGTGGCTCGGAAGTTGAAAAAATGTCGAAATCTAAGTTCAATGTAGTTAATCCAGATACAATTGTTGAGCGATACGGTGCTGATACTTTCCGCCTTTACGAAATGTTCTTAGGACCTTTAACTGAAAGTAAACCATGGGATACAAGAGGGATTGAAGGAACTTATCGTTTTGTACGTAAATTGTGGCGTTTGTTCTTCGACCAAAATGGCAAATATTTGGTTGTAGATGCAGAACCAACAAAGGATGAGTTAAAATCATTACACAAAACCATAAAAAAAGTAAACGAAGACATTGAGGCATTTTCATTCAATACTTCAGTAAGTTCATTTATGATTTGTGTAAATGAGTTATCTGACTTAAAATGCCATAAAAAAGCAATTCTTGAGCAATTATTAATTATTCTTTCTCCTTATGCTCCCCACGTAACAGAAGAGCTGTGGAGTGTTTTGGGGAATACAGATAGCATTACGACACAATCTTTTCCAACTCACGAAGAGAAATATTTAGTTGAAGACTCATTTGAGTATCCAATTCAAATAAATGGAAAAGTTCGTGCAACACTCAATTTCCCCGCTGATATGAGTAAAGAAGAAATTGAAAAACAAGTTTTAGCCAATGAATTAGTAATTAAATGGCTAGATGGAGCTTCTCCGAAAAAAATTATCGTTGTACCAAAACGAATAGTTAACGTAGTGATTTAATCAAAAATATACCATAAAAGAGCGGCTACATAGTCGCTCTTTTTTTCTGCTCAAAACCATTGAAAAATCAATGATTTTGTATTTTTGTAACGAAACTTAGGTCTTTATTGATGAAATATTTTTTACTTATTTGGTTCTTTCCATTTAATATATTTGCCCAATCTCCTAGTTTACAAACCAATTTTTATATCAGTGGATTTAACTCAATTGTTGATATTGCCCATGCTTTTGACGATAGACTATTTGTTGTAGATGGTACCCAAATTAAGGTAATTGAAAATAATTCAATACTTGCAAACCCATTTTTAGATTTAACAGGTAATGCTGATTGGATAATGGCAGTTGCATTTCATCCAAATTATCAAGCTAAGGGTCAATTATTTGTTAAATACAGAACATTAGATAATACTTGTAGAATTTCAAGATTTTTAAAATCGAGTGATGATAAAAATCAAGTAGATAAATCTTCAGAAAACGTATTGTTTAGTATTGTCAATAATATTGGCCATCAAGGGGGCGATTTAGAATTTGGGAAAGATGGTTATTTATACACTACTACTGGTGATGGAGCACCGGGTGAAAGATTCTCTTTGGGTGATGAGAATAATAACGCACAAAATATGTCTTCTTTAAAGGGAAAGCTGCTTCGATTCAATGTAGATTCTGAAAATTTAATACCTATAGAAAACCCTTATCAAACTCCCAATGATAACATTCCTGATGAAATCATTGCGGCTGGATTGCGAAATCCTTGGAAATTTAGTTTTGATAAGCTAACTGGTGATTTGTGGATTGGCGATGTAGGCCAAGATAGTTATGAAGAAATAGATTACCTCCCATTTGGTAATTTTGAGAATAAAAATTTTGGTTGGAGTTGCTATGAAGGAAATATGTTGCACCTAACACAAAATTGTCCTCCTAATTCAGTTAGCTTGGTTTCTCCTATAATTACTTATGAAGGATATAATTTTAATGGTAATTTACCAGCTTCAGTTACAGGGGGTTATGTCTATAGAGGAAGTAAATATCCTTTTCTCAATGGTTTTTATTGCTATGCTGATTATAATTCTGGTAAATTTTGGTTATTAAAAAACACCAATAATGTTATAACCTATGATTTTAAAGGCGTTCTTATGGAGTATCCAACAACTTTTGGAGAAGATTATGCAGGCGAACTCTATGTGGCTACTTTCGATAAAATTTATAAAATAACTTCTTGTGGGAACGAACAAAATCTAACAATAACCTCAAATTTAACAGGTAGAAATTACTTTAGTTCACTTAATCTGATTGAAAGCTCCGCTCAAATATTAAATGGTGGAGAAGTCTTTTATTCTTCAAGTAAAATGATTTCTTTGAATCCTGGATTTAAAGTTGATAATGGAGCTGTTTTCATTGCCCAAATTGATTCTTGTAATTAAAAATATTTTTTTGGAAAATTCAAGTTTCATAAAAAAAGCTCTTTTCTTTAGAAGAAAAGAGCTTTTTAATTTATTAATCTTTCAAATCAATTACTTATTTACTGTAACTGTAATCGATGATTTTACAACTTCTTTTGTAGATTTCAACGCAGTTGTTTCTGGTTTCACTGCAATGTAAGGAGCAATAACCAAAGAAACAATAGACATCAACTTAATCAAAATGTTCATTGACGGGCCTGAAGTATCTTTGAATGGGTCACCTACTGTATCACCTGTAACCGATGCTTTATGTGGTTCTGATTTTTTGTAATAAGTTTCACCATCAATAACCACTCCTTTTTCGAATGATTTTTTAGCATTATCCCATGCACCACCTGCATTTGATTGGAACATGCCCATCAATACACCTGATACCGTAACACCTGCTAACATACCACCTAATACTTCTGGACCAAAGAAAAATCCTACTAAGACTGGTGAAATAATAGCAATTGCACCCGGAGCAATCATTTGCTTGATGGAAGCTTCTGTCGAGATAGCTACACACTTTTCGTATTCAGGTTCAGTTTTATATTCCATAATTCCTGGAATTTCACGGAACTGACGACGAACTTCATTCACCATTTCCATTGCAGCTTTACCTACAGCTGAAATTGCTAATGCACTAAAAATGAATGGAATCATTCCACCTACAAATAGACCCGCTAAGACGTCAGCTTTGTAAATATCAATTTTTGAAATACCTGCAATACCAACAAATGCAGCGAATAATGCCAAGGATGTAAGGGCAGCAGAAGCAATAGCAAAGCCTTTTCCAGTTGCAGCAGTTGTATTACCTACAGCATCTAAGTTATCAGTACGCTCACGCACTTCACTTGGTAATTGTGCCATTTCAGCAATACCACCTGCATTATCAGCAATTGGACCGAATGCATCAATAGCTAATTGCATCGCAGTTGTTGCCATCATACCAGCGGCAGCAATAGATACACCATACAAACCAGCAAATTTGTATGATAAAATAATTCCTGCAGCTAATACTATAATTGGTAATACAGTAGATTCCATACCTACTGCTAAACCACCGATGATGTTTGTAGCATGACCTGTACCTGATTTCTGAACGATTGATAAAACTGGACGTTTGCCCATTGCTGTATAGTACTCAGTAATGATTGACATTAAAGCACCAACAATCAAACCTACTACAATAGCTAAGAAAACACCAGTAGATGTAAATTCAAAACCACGTAAATTTAAATTTTCTGGTAAAATATTCTTTACTAAGAAATAAGAAGCAACGAAAGTGATAACAATTGATAGCCAGTTACCAATGTTTAGAGCATTTTGTACTGAGGCATCTTCACGACTAATTCTTACGAAGAAAGTTGATACTAATGAAGCTAACAAACCAACCCCTGCAATCAACATTGGTAATAATACTGGTGAAAAACCGCCATAATTATCACTGACACTTATTTCTTGCCCTAATACCATCGTTGCAAGAATTGTTGCTACATAAGAACCAAATAAGTCTGCTCCCATACCTGCTACGTCACCTACGTTATCACCCACGTTATCAGCGATTGTTGCTGGGTTACGAACATCATCTTCAGGAATACCCGCTTCAACCTTTCCTACTAAGTCAGCACCCACATCAGCTGCTTTTGTGTAAATTCCACCACCTACACGTGCAAATAAAGCAATTGATTCAGCACCCAATGAAAAACCAGCTAATACTTCAATTGCTTTTTTCATTTCTACAGATGTTAAACCTTGACCTTTAGCAAATAAGTTGTAGAATAAGATGAATAATCCACCAAGACCCAAAACTGCTAAGCCAGCAACTCCCATTCCCATTACAGAACCACCAGTAAATGATACTTCAAGTGCTTTTGCAAGAGAGGTACGAGCTGCTTGTGCAGTACGAACATTGGCTTTGGTAGCGATTTTCATTCCGATGTAACCTGCAGTTGCTGAAAATACAGCCCCAATCAAGAATGCAACGGCAATGAGCGGAGAAGAATGTATTTCCATTCCGTTAGCTTCAGTTTGCATACCTAAATAGCCTAAAATAACGGCAGTAGGAATGGCAAAGTATGCTAAAATTTTCCACTCAGCTTTTAAGAAAGCAATGGCACCATCAGCGATATAACCTGAAAGTTTTTTCATATTATCATCGCCAGCGGGTTGGTTCGACACCCAATTGAATCGCCAAGCTGTGTAAAGTAAGCCAATAATACCCATCAAAGGGACAAGGTAGACAATCATTGAATCCATAAATTGTATTTGAGTTTAGTTTTACTGTAGTATTAATAACCGCAAATTTAAGGTAATTGAATTGTTAAAAAAAGACAAAATGCATTTTTAGTATTTTTTCGATAAAAAACAGGAGTTTTTCATTTTGCTTGCATTAAAATCGTTTAAAATTGATAATAAAAATTAAAAAAGAGTAATCTTAGACTTATAACAACAATATTTTTTCTGATTTAATGAATCTTTACTAATTTCGGGATGAGATTAATCAACCCTTAAGCATACAAATTTTATAAAAATTTCAATGAAAAAAATAACAGCTATTCTTCTAACACTCATTTCACTATCAACATTTGCTCAAACAAAGCAAATGAATACTGGTGAAATTCTTCAAGCAATTAAACGTCTAAATGTAGTAGGAAACGTTCTGTACGTTGCAGCTCACCCAGATGATGAAAATACTCTATTTATCACTTGGCTTTCAAAAGAAAAAATGGTCCGTGCTGGATATATAGCTATGACTCGAGGTGATGGTGGACAAAATCTCATTGGTTCTGAACAAGGTGAATACGTTGGACTTTTAAGAACTCATGAGCTATTGGGTGCTAGAAGTGTTGATGGGGGTGAACAATATTTTACAAGAGCCAATGATTTCGGTTTTACTAAAACTACCGAAGAAGCCTTAGCAACTTGGGGAAAAGAGCAAGTTTTGGCAGACTTAGTGTGGAGAATTAGAAATTTCCAACCGGATGTAATTGTTAATCGTTTTCCACCCGATTCACGTGCGGGTCATGGTCACCATTCTGCTTCTGCAGTTCTTTCTGAAGAAGCATTTAAAGCTGCTGCTGACCCAACAAAATTTCCTGAACAATTGAAATATGTTAAAACTTGGCAAGCGAAAAGATTAGTTTGGAATTCATTTTCGCCAAATTTTCAAAATAATCAGCCAGAAGGAAGTTTTGTGAAAATACAGCTAGGAGATTACAATCCTCTACTTGGAAAATCTTATTCTGAAATTGCAGCTGAAGCTCGTAGTATGCACAAAAGCCAAGGATTTGGTTCGGCAAAAACCAAAAACCAACGTGTAGATTATGCCCTGCACAAAGCGGGTGAAGAGGCAAAAAATGATTTATTCGAAGGAATTGACCTCTCATGGAAACGTATGAAGGGAGGCGAAAAAGTTGAAAAGCTTATCAATGAAGTTTATAATAATTTCAAACCACAGAATCCATCTACTTCAATTCCTAAATTAATTGAAGTATTCAATGCTATTTCAGCACTTGAAGAAAATGTATGGACAAATTACAAAAAGAAAGAAGTTCAAGAATTAATACTTGCATGTGCTGGACTTTGGTTTGAAGCCAATCCAACTGATTATTCTGTTTCTCCAAATGATAAAATTAAAGTTAATGTAAATGTAGTAAGTAGAAGTAATTCGAATATTATTTTGGAAAAACTTGTATTTAAAGGTACAAATCAAGACACCACAATTAATAAAAAATTAGTTTATAACGATGCTTTAAATATCGCTTATGAATTAAAAATTCCTGCAAATACACCAATAACTCAACCTTACTGGTTAGTAGAAAGAAAAGAAAATGGTTTTTATAAAGTTACAGACCAAGTTTTACGAGGTCTTCCAATGAAGCCAGCCGATTTGACCTGTGAATATACATTCTCTATTGAAGGTAAAGCATTTACTTTTACGACACCCCTATCCTATAAATACGTAGAGCCTTCTGATGGAGAAATTTATCGCTATTTCGAAGTCAGACCAGAAGTTACAGCCACAATTGCAGAAAAAGTCTATGCATTTGGTGATAATAGCCCTAAAGACGTTGTAGTTACCTTAAAAGCTGGAAAAAAAGGAGTTAGCGGCAGTTTGACTTTAGAAGTACCAAAAGATTGGAGAATCGAGCCAGCTTCAATCAATTTTGATTTAAAAGATAAATATGAAGAGAAAAAAGTTTCATTTAAAGTATATCCATCAAATACTGCTTCTGAAATTACCTTAAAAGCAATTGCCAAAACAAATAATGGCGTATATGACCGAGGAATTGCTACTGTTGAGTACAAACACATTCCAACGCTTACCTTATTCCCATTTGCAGAAGCCAAAGCACTTCGAATTGATTTACAAAAAAGAGGAAACCAAATAGGATATATTGCTGGTGCAGGTGATGAAGTTCCAGCAGCTCTTCAACAAATTGGCTATCAAGTTACTATGCTCACGCCTACCGAACTTGCCAAAGATTTAAGTCAATTTGATGCAATTATTGTTGGTGTTAGAGCCTATAATACTGAAGAACATTTGAAGTTTTTCCAAGATAAATTAATAGATTATGTAAAGAATGGGGGCAATGTGGTAACTCAATATCAAACAAATGCTTTTTATGGAGTTTCAAAAGTAAAAGAAATTGGTCCGTATCCATTTGCTATTGGACGTGGACGCGTAACTGATGAAAAAGCCGAAATGAAAGTATTGAAGCCAACTCATCCATTATTAAATACGCCAAATAAAATCACTGAAAAAGATTTTGATGGATGGATTCAAGAACGTGGTTTATATTTTTCAGATAAATGGAGCGACCAATACGAAACAATCTTTTCTATCAAAGACGCCAACGAAACAGAACAAGAAGGAAGTGTACTTTATGCGAAATATGGCAAGGGTAATTTTGTATTTACAGCATTAGCATTTTTCAGAGAATTACCTGCTGGTGTCCCTGGAGCCTATAGATTATTTGCGAATATGATTTCTGTTGGAAAATAATTATCAATTAATATTATTTTTAAGCCGAGTTAATACTCGGCTTTTTTTGTTGTTTTTCGAGAAAATAAAAAGGCTAAACCCTTAAGTTTAGCCTTTTTATTTATGTCCATTAGGAATTATTTCTTAGGTTTTGGAGCAAGAAAGACAATCATTCTTTTTCCTTCTAATTTGAGTTCGCCCTCTGGCTTACCGTATTCTTCTAAACCTGCAATAAAACGTTTTAATAGTTCAGCACCTTGGTCTTTAAATACAATTTGTCTTCCAACAAAATGCACATAAGCCTTTACTTTAGCACCTTCCTTCAAAAATTCAACAGCATGTTTAAGCTTAAAGGCGAAGTCATGGTCATCTGTTTGTGGACCAAAGCGAATTTCCTTAATTACTGTTTTGGCAGCTTTTGCTTTGATTTCCTTTTGTTTCTTCTTCTGGTCATACTTAAACTTAGAGTAATCAATCACTCTACAAACTGGAGGATTTGCAGTTGGTACGATTTCTACTAAATCTAAGCCCTGCTCTTGAGCCATTGCGAGGGCTTGTGCAGTTTCGAAAATGCCCTGCTCGACGTTATCACCTACTAAACGAACTTGAGGTACACGGATTCGTTGATTAATTCGGTGCTCGTCTTCCTTCTGTACTGGTTTTTTGAAATTACGATTGAATGGTTGTTGTGCCATTTAACGATTTTATGGTTGCTAAAAATTTTGAATTGTACGAAAGTAATAATTTTTTCGTACAAAACAAATAATAATTTGAATATGACAATTAATAGTTATTTAAACTGAGGTATGTTTTTATAAATTTCAGTCTTGGCGTAGTTGATAAATTCTTCAACTGTCATCGCTCCTAAATCACCCTCTCCTTTTCTTCTAACCGAAACTTTACCCTCTTCAGCCTCTTTTTCACCAACAATAAGCATCAAAGGCAATTTATTTACCTCAGCATCACGAATCTTTCTGCCAATTTTTTCATCACGATGGTCAACATAACCTCTGATGTCTTGTTCTTGTAAAGTCAAGAAAACCTCATTGGCATAATCTTCGTATTTTTCTGAAATTGGAAGAATTGCAATTTGGTCAGGTGAAAGCCAAAGCGGGAAATTACCTGCTGTATTTTCAATCAAAATAGCAATGAAACGCTCCATAGAACCAAATGGTGCACGGTGAATCATTACTGGGCGATGCTTTTGATTATCGGCACCTACGTATTCTAATTCAAAACGTTGTGGTAATTGATAATCTACTTGTATAGTACCTAATTGCCACTTACGACCCAAGGCATCTTTCACCATAAAGTCAAGTTTAGGGCCATAAAAAGCAGCTTCTCCTAATTCTTCAACTGTTTTCAAGCCTTTTTCTGCGGCTGCTCTACGAATGGCATTTTCAGCTTTATCCCATGCTTCATCTGAACCAAAATATTTAGTTTTATTTTCAGGGTCACGCAAGGAAACTTGAGCAGAGAAATCTTCAAAACCTAAAGATTTAAATACATAAAGTACCAAATCAATAACTTTCTTGAATTCATTTTCTACTTGGTCATCCGTACAGAAAATGTGAGCATCATCTTGAGTAAAGCCTCTTACACGTGTTAAACCATGTAATTCACCACTTTGTTCATAACGATAAACAGTACCGAATTCAGCTAAACGTAATGGTAATTCACGGTAGCTTCTTGGGCGTGAGCGGAAAATTTCACAGTGGTGGGGGCAATTCATTGGTTTCAATAAAAACTCCTCTCCCTCTTCTGGCGTATTAATCGGTTGGAAAGAATCTTTACCATATTTCTCCCAGTGTCCTGAAGTTTGATAAAGTTGCTTACTACCAATATGTGGAGTTACTACCTGCTGATACCCGGCCTTTACTTGTGCTTTTCTGAGAAAATTCTCTAAACGTTCACGAAGCATGGCACCTTTAGGCAACCACAATGGTAAACCCTTACCTACTTTTTCAGAGAAAGTAAACAATTCTAATTCTTGACCTAAACGACGGTGGTCACGACGCTTAGCCTCTTCCAACATTTGTAAATAATCATCTAGCTCTTTTTGTTTAGGAAATGTGATTCCATAAATACGCGTGAGCATTTTATTATTTTGGTCGCCTTTGAAATAAGCACCTGCCACATTCATAATTTTAGCAGCTTTGATAAAGCCTGTATTTGGGATGTGTGGGCCACGACAAAGGTCAGTGAAATTTCCTTGTTTGTAGAAAGTAATCGAACCATCTTCTAAACCTGAAAGTAAATCAAGTTTATATTCATCGCCTTTCTCTTCGAAGTATTTAATGGCTTCTGCTTTTGCCATCGGAATTCTGATATAATCATTCTTCTGACGAGCTAATTCAAGCATTTTATCTTCGATTTTCTTGAAATCATCATTAGAGATTGCCTCGCCATTTGTATCAACGTCATAATAAAAACCATTCTCAAGTGGTGGTCCAACCCAGAATTTAACTTTAGGATATAAAGTTTCTAGGGCCTCGGCCATTAGGTGAGCTGACGAATGCCAAAATGTTGATTTTCCGTCCGTATCATTCCACGTCAAAAGTTGCAAGGTTGAATCTGTTTCGATTGGCAAATTGGCATCTTGAACCGTGCCATTTACTTTGGCAGCCAATACATTTCTTGCTAAACCCTCACTAATTGAGAGGGCAACATCATAACTCGATGTACCTTTTGGATATTCTCTTACGCTTCCGTCCGGTAATGTAATTTTTATCATAAAATAATCTGTCAACTATTACCTAATAAATAATTCTAAATTTTTATTACAACTTCAATTTACGTGAAGTATCTGTCTTAATGGTTATCTTTTTCTTAGGAGCAATAATATTAACCCTAATTCTGGAAGTATCTAAAAGCTTTTTAGGTTCTTCTATAACTGGTTTACTACCAACGTTAGTTCCTTGAGCTCTTTTGGTTGGTAAAGGAATAGGAGCTTCATAAACACCTAAATCAGAGTTGATTCTTCCTGATACTCTATTTAAAGCAATAATTGCTGGAATATTGTTAGGGTCTTTTTCAACGGCTGTTTTTAAATATTCTTCTGCCTTATTCAATGAACCTAACTGCTCGTAGGTCAATGCAATTGAGTAATTTATATTTGGTGTATTAGGATTTGCTTCTAAAACTTTTTCATAATACTCTAAAGCTTTCGTATAATTTTTCCATTTAAAATATATGGTTGCAGAATATAACAATGCATCAAATCTTTTACTATCAATAGCAAAGGCTTTGTCATAATAAACAAGTGAAGAGTCTAATCTTCCAAATTTATTAAAAACTAAACCTCTATCAACATAAAAATCTGCATCTTTCGGAAATTGAGCCAAGGCACTTTTATTAACAGCTAAAGCAGAATCGTACAACCTTCTATTTTTTAAAACATCTGTTAAAGTTGAATAACCGACTTTAAAAGTTGGTTTCATATCAAGAGCTCTAGTCATTTTTAGAATAGCAGTAACAGTATCTCCCTTACGGGCGGCTAAAGTTCCTTGATAAAAATAAGTTTCACCATCAAATGGAGCAATTTGCAATGATTTTGCCAAATACTGTTCGGCATTTTTTAGGTCATTTCGTTGTTGTGATAAATGACCTAATAATGTATAGAGTTCTGGAGTGTCAACATTTAATATTTCAGCACTTTGTGCAAAGGCATAAGCTTCTCGATATTGTTTCATATCTCGAAGAATCAAGGCTTTAATATAAAGATACTTTCCTGTATTTTGCTTTAATCTGTCAGCTCGATTGATATCTTCAAGTGCTTTTTGGTTATCCCCCATTTTATGAAGAATAATTGCTCTCTTGTAATAATTTTCGGCCAAACTCGGGTTACTTCTAATTGCGTCAGTCAAGGCTTCTAAAGATGCAATATTTTGAATGCTCTCTGTTTGAAAAGGAGTTGGAGGAATTTTTGAACGGTCACGACTATCCTGCCCGCACGCATACAAGAGCACTGAAACGAGTAAAAAAAGGTATTTTCTTATATAATTTAACATTCGAATCATCCACAATTAATAAAAGCATCTAGTGCTGTGTTAATCGTGCGTTTTTTTTGCAAAAATCTAAATTTTTTCTCACAATAAAAATGAATAACTTTCTTTTCAGAGGATATTTGACAATACTTAGACCATAAATCAGAAAAAATATTTATTTCAGTGAGAACTGAATCTATAAAACACCCCTAAAGGAAGCTTCTTATTGAATGAGTCTTGAAGTACAAGTTCTCCCATTTCAGATTTTTTTACTTCTTGAAAGTTTTGATTAATGATAGTTTCAGCAATTATTGCCGAAAAACCCATAGAATAAAGATTTAAAATAAAAAAATGATTTTGTTCATCAAGTAATGCTAAACAATTCTTTAGTAATTCATTTATCCCCTCTTCTAAAACCCATTTTTCACCGTCTGGGCCTCTGCCATAGGCTGGGGGGTCAAGAATAATTCCGTTGTATTTTTTCCCCCTTTTAACTTCTCTTTTAACAAACTTAAGAGCATCTTCAACTACCCATCGGATATCAGTTAAATTACTTGCTTCCATATTTTCCCTCGACCATGAAATTACTTGTTTCACCGCATCAACATGAGTAATATCTGCTCCACAAGCCTTAGAAATCAGAGAAGCTCCACCAGTATATGCAAAAAGGTTTAATACTTTGGGTTTTTCTTGTAAATTTCCAGAAGCATTCATCATTGAAAGTTTTTCTTCAATAAACTGCCAATTAGCTGCTTGCTCTGGAAAAATCCCAACGTGCTTAAATGATGACAACGAAAGTTTAAATTTCAGATTGATATCATTTTGAATATAATTCATAAACCATTTCTCTGGCATCTTTTTAAGATTGTGCCATTCACCACGCTCTTCTGGACTTAACTGGTCACGACCTTTTGTTTTTCTAAAAATTGCCGAGGCTTTTTTCTGCCAAATATCTTCCGACAATGATTTATCCCAAACGGCTTGTGGCTCTGGTCTTGCAAGAATAAAATCACCGAAGCGTTCGAGTTTCTCAAAATTACCCGAATCGAGTAATTCGTATGAATTAATATGAGGAGTAAGTAATTTATACAAAATATTAATGTTTAGTCAGCAAAATTAATAACCAGCACTCAAAACTTTCGATAAATAAATAATCTTTTTAACGTTTGTTGCTATTTGCTGTGATTGACCTTTCTTTTTACGCGAAGGTTTTTCTTTAGAAACGCTTAGTTCTTTAGCCACTTCAAACTTAATACGGCTACCATCGGCAATAAAAAAGTTATCGTACCAGTTTCTTACGTTACGATACTTCGCAATATATTGCGTTGTGTTCAAATCGCCATTCTCTTTGGAAAGACTAAAAATGAGAGGGTCTGTAAATTGAAGAGGTTTATAAATTGAGAGTTTTCCTTTTTCACAAATTGCAATAGAATTAGCCTGGTTAGTTGCCAAAGGCTCATCGAGGCTAGAAGAAATTTGTTTTAATTCTACATTATGATTTTTTAACAAATTCCCGTCCAAATCAAATGTTGCAAAAAAGCCATTTTGAAAATTATAGGCGAGATTTAACTGTTTAGAAGGTTTTTTTGAAAAATTATTACTTCCATAAATATCAAATCCAACAAAATCAGGCGAATTGTTGGCTGTCAACTTCAGTGATGATTGATAAAAGCAACCACCAATTTGGATTTGTTTTTTGGATGTAATCATTTGTGCTGCTAAAAAATTATAAGCGGCAGACTTGCTTAATTTTTGTTCATCTGGAAAACCCGTAGGTCCGATAATTTTCTTGTAATCATAAAATTTTGTCAAAATTGTTTTTTCGTGTTCAAGTTTCGATACATAAATTCCTTTTAAGCCTTTGTTTGATTGATAAACTCCTGAGACAATTTTTGTTACTGAATCTATTTCTATCATTTTAGCTGTCAACGGAAAATTTCCAGCATTCGATTGTATAGGAGATTTATGAATCAATTTACCACTCAAATCATAGGTAGCATAAACTACGTAGGCATTTTTAATAAACTCGCCCTTTTTTTTCTTTTCGTTTGAATAACCTAATTCCTTAACCGACCACAGTGAAACAATCTGTTTGTGCTTATTCAAATTTATCTCTTGTAATTGTACTCTTCCATTTTGGTCGGCAGAAATAAGCGTTCCTTCATCATTATTGAATGAATAATTAAAAAAACTTCCCCCTGTTTGGTTATTTCCTGCTAATAAAATTTGGTCTTTATAATCTACAAAACCTTGGTCTTGAAAAAACTCCCGAAGTTCAAACCCTTTATTTTCAAAAGTGCCATCGTTTAAACTAAAGGTGTATAATTGATAATACATTCCTCTACTTTCCCTAAACAAAAATGAAATCTTTTCATTATCTAAAAAATATGAGGTAGGCTTATCTTCAACATCCAATAAAATTTCTTTTTCCCAAATTTTGTTCAAATCAATATCAAACTTTGCAATGATAGCTTTTGTAACATCTTTTTTAACAAAAAACAATAAACCATCTTTTTTCAATGGTATTATTTTTTGCCAGCTTGGACTACCGCTTACTTCAATTTCTATTGTTTTAACTATTCCAGTACCAGCAAAAACAGCTTCTTTAATTTGTGCATTTGAAATTGAGCAGTATAACGAGTAAAAAAAGAATATAATAAAAGTATGTTTTTTCATCAAAAGTATATTTTGGATTGGCTGACACAAAAATATGCCATATCTAGTATAACGTAGATATGGCATATCAAATTTGCTTTTTTAGAAGGAGATTTTGTTGAGATAAAATACTCGCCTAGTCCCTTCTGTTTTATTAGCAATTCGCTGATAACCCCAAGCTAAATAATAATCTTTATACCAGTATTCAATATCATCTGTTGCTGTATCACGAATTTTATCTCCCTCTTTTTGAGAAGAAATATCTATCGACTTTACTCCTTCCACAACATCGTTTCCTTTAACTATTTTACTTATAAGTTTGCCCTTATTGCTATAAACTAATGTAATTTCATCTCCTTCAGACTTGATTTTCACTTTTTCTTTTAATTCCATGGTTTTCACATTATCAAAACTAAAGCTGTTATCCCACATTAATTTACCATTCAAATCAAACCCCGCCACAATGGCGTGTGTGTATCTAAAACCATCAAACTGCTGACTATTATTTCCATAATTTGAGTACATCCAAGGATTCCATGCCCAAGAGTTCAAGCCTAAATAGCGAGAATAACGCATCATGTAAAGTGAATTATAGCCTCCGTAACCATATCCAAATGGATTTCCCCACATATTCCCATAATATGGAGTACCGTAAACATTATTATTTCTGAATTCAGGGTAAAATACTTCAGCTACCAAAATATACTGGTTATCTTTCTTGATAATGTCATGTACTAATACTCTGTAATTCAGCTTTAATTCATCTCCTCTATCCTTTTTCTTTTTAATCTTTCTTTCGATTTTTTCTTGTTGCTTCTGCGGTAAGAAATTGAAGAAGTTTTTAAAATCAGTGAAACTGTGAAGTTTTAAATACTCAGGGGTTTCTCCATCAACCTTACTAATATATAGTCCTTGTGACATCGGCCCTCCGTTTGATTGATAACCTTTGTAACCGTAGTTTCCAATCATTAATTGGGTGCCATCTTCCAATGAAAATAGTTTTCCTGTCAATAAACCATAATCCTCTTCGGGTTCTACTGTAAGTTGCTCAACAATTTTTCCATTGGGATTGATTCTTTTCACCGCCATATAACTTGAACGCCCTTTTTTTACTGAATAAGAAACAATCAGTAAATCATTTTCTACGTCAAAATCAATGGAAGAAATATTTGCTGTGCCCTTGATTCCTCCAGCTAGGATTCTTGGTTGCATTCTATTAAAGTTTATACTTAGAAGCACTGGTTCTTCTTTTACCAAACCAGCCATGTAGGCAACATCATTGTGAACTTTAAATTCTGATATTTCAAAGCGACGAATATTTTCAAAGAAGAACTTTTGAATAATACCGATTCCAGTTGAAATCTTAAATATTTGGTAAAGGTCTGAATTGTATTTACTGAAAAGGAAGTAAACATCGCGACCATCTTTGTAAAAATCAACAATAGATTGATTCTCTTCTAATTCTCCGTTTGCAGACCACGCCTGCTGAAAATTAGCATCTAATTTTGTTACGTTGAATGTTAATTTACCCGTTTTGGTTAATAATAAAATCCCTTCCTCACCCAACGATATTACTTGAAAAGCTTGGTCATCTCCTCTTGTCGGAATTTCAATCCTATTTACACTTTGAGCAAATGTGTTGAAGCAAAATAAAATCAATACACCAAGTAAAGATACACTTTTTATAACTTGTTTAATTTCCATAAGCTTTTGAAAGAATAATGTCAAACTCCTCTTTTTTTAATTGCTGGACAGAAAGTCGTGATAATCTGATAAGAGCAATGTCTTTTAGTCGCTCATCGGCTTTTATTGCCTTCAAAGTAACTGGATTAGGTAGTTTTTCAACGGGTACTAAATCAACAACAACCCATCTATTATCATCGGTAGTTGGGTCTGGGTATGCCTCCTTAACGATTTTTGCAATGCCTACAACTTCAAGACCTTCATTTGAATGGTAGAAAAGAACCAAATCATCTAGTTTCATTGATGCAAGGTTATTTCTTGCTTGGTAGTTTCTAACGCCATCCCAAGTTCCTACGCCTTGTTTAACGAAATCATCCCAAGAATATTTGAAAGGTTCAGATTTTACAAGCCAATAATTCATTTTGATTAATTAAAATTTGATTAAGTATTAACAATTCGAGTTCTTAACTCACAAAAATAAAGTAAAATTGAATGAATTAAACCTTTATTAATCTCAAATATCAAAAATTACATTTTTGTTTGAAACAAATATTGAATTAATAAATTTTATGCTTTTTTTTTACCGAATTATAATGAAATGATTCATTCTTTGACTTCTTCATTATTAAGTTTACAACATTACAACCACTATAAATATGAATTTTATAACTAAGCTTTCCTTTTGTTTTTTCTTAATTTCTCATCAATTAATCAGTCAGCCCCCAAACATTTCATGGCAAAAAGTAATCGGTGGAAGTTTCTATGATAAGTGTAATTCCATCATAGCACTCGAGGATGGTGGATATTTACTAGGTGGACAATCTCAATCGAGTAATTTTGATTTCGTTTCGCACAAAGGCCAATATGACATATTTGTAATAAAGGTAGATAAAAATGGCAATATTGAATGGAATAAAAACTTAGGTGGTAGCAATAATGAAAATTTAAGGCAGATTATTAAAACAAGCGATGGAAACTATTTATGTATTGGTGAAACGCAATCTAATGACTATGATGTTGAAGGATTTATTGGGCAAATGGATTTTTGGGTTATTAAAATTTCACCCGAAGGCAATGTAATCTGGAAAAAATGTTTTGGTGGGGAAGGAATTGACGAAGGTTTTACTGCTGAAAATACCCCTGATGGGGCGATTATCTTGGCTGGCTCAACCGAATCAAATTTACCGTTTATAGAAAATAATCATGGCTATGTTGATTTCTTGGTAATAAAAATTAATCAGAGCGGAGAAATAATTTGGAATAAAACATTTGGTGGAACTGCCAATGAAACCTGCAAAAAAATCAAAAAATCCAAATCAGGTGGCTACATTTTGGCCGGAAATACAACTTCTTCAAATGGTGATATAAGTAATCATTTAGGAGAACAAGATATATGGTTACTTAAAGTAGATGAAGATTTCAATATCATTTGGCAACAAACCTTTGGTGGGTTAGATGATGACTTTGTTAATGCACTAATTGAAGACCATGAAGGGAATATTTTGGCAACTGGAGAAACCTATTCAAAAGATTTCGATGCGGCAGATAACCATAGTTTAGATGGAATGAGAGATTATTTTACTATCAAAGTTTCAGCGGATGGTCAGAAAATTTGGACAAAATGCCACGGTGGTAGTAACAATGAATACGCTAGAGAAATATTAGAAAGTATGGCCAACGAATACTTAATAATTGGCGAATCCTATTCAAATGATGGAGAAGCTCCCAATAACATTGGCACTGCCGATATTTGGGTCATTAAATTGAACCCTGAAAATGGAGAAATTGTATGGCAAAAGAAATTTGGAAGCAATGGTCATGATGAACCAAATGATATGGTAATGAATTATGAAAACGATTTTGTATTCGTAGGAAATACCTTCCCCCTTGATTTTTCGGGCGATGTGCCTGTACATTATGGAGATGATGATGTTTGGCTTGTAAAACTCTCAAACAATGATTGTGTCAAAAATTTGAGTATAAATATAGATTTTCTAAACGGAGAAAAGGTATTTTCATGTAAGGATACTATTGCGGGAACAAACAAAATTCAAAATCAAGATTCTAAAGTTGTTTACTCGGCTGGCAAATCAATCATACTTCAAAATGGTTTTACTATTAATGATGGAGCCATTTTTGAAGCAAAAATTGAAGGTTGTCAATAAAAAAAGCCCCCAAAACTGGGGGCTTTTTTTACTAGTTTATTTCTTTCTTCTTACCAACATTAATTGCTGGAATCTGATTTTCGAGTACCATTTTATTGAATGCAGGTACATCTTCATCAATAACCTTTTTCAATTTATCGGTAGTTTTTTCCATTTTTTTACTCAATTCATCAAGAACTTCATAAGAACCTTTGGTTGGTTTTGAGTCTGAACTAGAAACAACACTCGCTACACCCGCAATCTTATCATTTAATCTAATCGGATAAGCTAGTAAGTCTTGCACTGCTCTTGCCTTATTCTGTACCAAAGACTGCTCTAATTCTTCCAAGTTTTTAAGCATTGGCTTTGTTAGTTTTTGGAATTTACTAATTAAAGCCGAGTCTTTAACACTCTTCATGTACTCAGAAACTGCCTTCTTAATTTCACGCATTTGATTGATTGCCTTATGATTTTCATCTAATTTCTTATGAATTCTCATCAACAAATCAAATTGTTCTTTCAATTCAGCATCTGTAGTAGGGTTTCTTGGGTCCTTTTTGATTTCTGCAATTTCCTCTTTAATAGTATTTTTACCAACGATTAATCTAACCTTATAATTTCCCGGAACTACTTTCGGTCCTGTCAATCCACCTGCCCACATTGGCGAGCGTTCACCTTGGATTTCAGTAGCATCTGGATAACGCATATTCCAAACAAATCTATTTAGACCCGCATCAGTAGTTAAAATTCCAGGTCTTTTCTGCTCAGAATCTTCATAAAAATCTTTAGAAATCTTTACATCTTCTCCTTTTACATCTTTCTTACTTGAGTATGTGGCAATTGTATCATTCGACATAGTAAGGAACTGTAATTTAACTTCATCATTTGGCGTAGATTTAAGATAATAGTTAACTATCACGCCATTTGGTGCATTCTGACCCTCATCTTTTGGTGCTCCTCTTCTTCCACCACCATCGCCGCCTTGCATTCTATATGAATGTCTTGGTTTAAATAAATGCATATCCGCTACGGCATTGTCTTTAATTTCGTGAAGTGGCGTTACATCATCTAAAATCCAAAACGAACGACCATGAGTGGCAACTACTAAGTCCTTCTCACGTTTATGAACTTGAATATCACGAATAGAAGTTACAGGAATATTATTTGAAATTGGGCTCCATGATGCACCATCATCAAAAGAAACATAAATTGCTCTTTCAGTACCAGCATATAGAAGTCCCTCTTTATTTGGGTCTTCACGTAACACACGTGTATATTCATCAGCAGGAATTCCATTTACGATGCTTGTCCAAGTTTTACCATAATCATTTGTTTTAAATAAGTACGGTTTTCTATCACCAAACATGTAGCGAGTAGCAGCAACATAAGCTTTTCCTTTAGCAAAATCTGAAGTATGGATAGTAGAAATTAAAGCAAAATCACCTAATTGTGAAGCAGGAATTGTAATATTTGACCAATTTTTCCCATTGTCACGAGTTACATGAATATATCCATCATCAGAACCAGCCCAAATATTGCCTCTTTCAATGCTTGACTCAGCCAATGCAAAAATTGTTGCATAAATTTCTGCACCAGTTTGGTCTAACGTAATTGGGCCACCGGTTGCACCAGTAGTTTTAGGGTCGTTTCTTGTTAAATCTGGACTAATAATTTCCCAAGAATGTCCACCATCATGTGTTACATGAACATACTGTGAAGTAGCATACAGACGAGTATCATCATGAGGCGAGAAAATAATTGGGTAAGTCCATTGAAAACGATACTTTTTCTCTGCAGAAGTATGACCCATATTATTTTCTGGGTAAACCATGATATTTTGTTCTTGGTTATTTTCTGCATTTTGCTTGGTCATAAAGCCATCATAAGAGCCCCCGTAAGTAATTTTCGAGTTTTTAGGGTCTATTGCAATATAACCAGATTCACCACCAGCAACAGGATACCAGTCACGAATGCCAATCGAATTTCCATCAGTTCTACTTGCAATTCTAACCGTTGAATTATCTTGCTGAGAACCATACACATTGTACGGAAAATCATTATCTAAGTGAACATGATAAAACTGTGCCGTAGGAATATCAATATCTGAAAAAGTATACCCATCATTATAGGTTACTTCAGCACCTCCATCATCGCCAATAATGAAATTCGCAGGATTTTTAGGATTAATCCAAACATCGTGAGTATCTCCGTGATGAACATTTAATCTTCTAATGGTTTTTCCACCATCATTAGATTTAAACGAATCAACATTCAAAATAATCAAAGAATTTTCATCTTGAGGGTCTGCCGATAAATTCATGTAATACCAAGGGCGTTGCCAAAGGTTTTTGTTATCATTAACCAATGTCCAGTGTTCACCGCCATCAAATGAAGTATATAGACCACCTTTTGCATTTTCAATCATCGCATAAAGTCGATTCGAATTTGCAGGAGAAACAGTTATACCAATTTTACCGAGTAAACCTTTCGGCATTCCAGGTTTTTCATTTAAACAAACCCATGTATCACCACCATCAAAAGATTTGTAAAGACCACTTCCTTTACCACCACTACTCATGCTGTAGCCATTTCTATAAGCTTGCCACATAGTAGCGTAGAGAATTCTTGGGTTATTAGGGTCAATTCTTACGTGATATGCACCGGTACTATCATTTTTTGCTAGGATATGGTCCCAAGTTTTTCCACCATCTTTACTTCTAAAAACACCTCTTTCCTTATTTGGTGCAAAAGGGTTTCCTACTGAAGCCACGTAAACAAGATTATGGTCTTTTGGGTGTACCTCAATCGTAGCAATGGCATCAGCTTTAGGCAAACCAACATGTTTCCAAGTTTTTCCAGCATCGGTAGATTTATAAACTCCATCTCCATAACTGATGTTACTTCTCATATCAGCTTCTCCCATTCCTACATAAATTACATTAGGGTCTGAAGGAGCTACAGCAATTGCACCAACTGAACTTGATTTAAAAGTACTATCGCCAATATGTCCCCAATTGGCTCCACCATCCGTTGTTTTCCAAACACCTCCCCCAACTGCACCAAAGTAGTACGTTAGTGGATGATCAGGGTGTCCGGCTACCGCCAATGAACGTCCCGCTCTAAACGGACCAATATTTCTCCAATTTAATCCACTAATTAGTTTTTTATCAAAATTAGTTGATTGTGAAGTGGAGGTTTGAGCAGTAGTAAGTACCGTATTAGTTTTCTTTTTTTGAGCAAAACTCGTTATAGAAAAGCAGATACTTAAGAATAAAAATAAATGTTTATTCATGTTTTTGATAATAGTTTAGGTTATGCAGTAAAAATACCTGCTTAATAGTAGGAAAACAAAAAAAATATCGAAATTTGTATATAAATCACCTACCAACAAAAAAAATAGTAAATTAATAACTATGAATTTTTTAATGTTTTCTCCTACAAATGATTTTGCAACATTTGTGGAGCACTGGTCTCAGCTTTATGATTTTAATTCAAACTGGGAAAGTAATTATTATAAGCACATAAAAATTGATAAGCCATTCACTCATAACGATATTATGGAGTTATTCGAATGGCAAAGCCAAGCAGGATTAGGCAAAATAAGAAGTGCGGCCATTAAAGATAAAATCTATCCTCATTTGGATTACATTAACGATATGAAATTCGAAGAAAGCCTAGATTTGGATGTATTTAATGAGAAATTTAAAGATGTAGCCGCCGTTTCAAGAACATTTGTTCTACATTTAATTAAGCCCGAAGTATATCCTTTGTATGACCAAAATGTGCACATTGCGTACAATTTTATACATGGAATTGAAATGGATCTTTACGATTATCCAACCAAAAATGAAACAAGGCTTAAGTTTTATTTCAAAAAACTAGTGCCGTTTATTTCCGCCAATAAAGGAAATATTCCAATGAAAAAAATTGACGAGGCTTTAAATACCTTTGGTCAACTAATTAAAAGGAATCCAAAACTTAAAATTTAATTTTTCAAATAAAAGTATGTCAATTCGAGGCTTTTTTAGAAATTTGCGTGTAAATTATACTTCATGTTATGAACAACAACCAACTTGAAAAAATAATAGATAATTTAGACACAGTTTTTAGAGGAGATGCTTGGCATGGACCATCGGTAATGGAATTTCTAAACTCAATGCCGCTCGATGTTGTAGATGCACGAAAAAGTTTCTCGAAGCATACCATCTGCCAAATTGTGTTTCATCTAGCTGCTTGGAGAACTTTTGTATTTGAAAAATTAAACGATAACATTCGCTTTGATTTGGTCGATGATATTGAAAACTACGGCTCTGATGAAGAAATTACAAAAGAGAATTGGTCTAACCTAGTTAATAATTTAAAAACTGCCCAAGAAAAATTGATTAATAAACTAAATGAGTTTGATGATAGTTTATTGAATAGACTTGTCCCCGGACAAGATTATGATTTTTATAAATTATTAACAGGTTTGATTCAACATGATACCTACCATCTAGGAATGATTTGGGTTTTGTGGGATTAATAAAATAAAATTAAGTTTGGAGAAATCTAAACATATAGGAAAGCAAAGGATTTATTATGGCAGAAGAATTGCAAACAACAGAACTTGAACGCATCAAGACGCTGTTAAATGCCACTTTTCATGGTGGTGCTTGGCACGGGCCTTCAGTTTTAGAAAATTTAAAAGACATTAAACCTAAAACGGCTGGTAATCGTCAAAAAAACATTCATACCATCGCAGAATTGGTTTATCACATCACTACTTGGAGAATTTTTGCGTTGAAAAAAATTCAAGGGGATGCTGAATTTGAAATTAAAACTGAGAAGCAAAATTGGGGAAATATGATTGAAGTCGATGAATTTGAATGGGAAACCCTTCAAATGGAACTCACGCTCAGCCACGATGAACTCATTAGTGGTTTAGATGAAAAAGATGATAGCTTCTTAGCCGAGATAGTACCTGGTGCAGAATACGATTTCTATACCTTACTTCACGGAATCATCCATCATGACCTTTACCATAATGGACAGATAGCCATCTTGAAAAAATCTGCTCCGAAATCAAGTAAGTTTGATGATTTTGATGATGAATATAAAGCAAGTAGCTATTTCGACGATGAATATTAAAATAAAAAAAGAGCCATTCAAATGGCTCTTTTTTCTTTATTAAAACTCCCACCATTTGCTACTTGGATAGTTTTTATCTAAAACTACTGGTTCTCCAATCATTGGTGTGGTAATTTTCAATGAATCATCATTGGCGGCAGCCGCTAAAAGACGTTTGATTGGTTCATTCCAAGAATGAATTGCTAAATCAAATTTTGCCCAGTGAACAGGCATCAACACTTTTGTTTTCAAATCCTTTGCCGCTAAATAGGTTTCTTCTGGCAATGTATGAATATTATGCCATAGCAAATTATATTGCCCATTTTCAAGCAATGCAATATCAAATGGCCCAAATTGCTCTCCAATTTTCTTGAAATGCGTATCATAACCAGAATCGCCACCCAAGAAAATTTTATAACCATCAATTTTTAACACAAACGAAGACCATAAAGATTTACCCCTTGTAAAAGCTCTACCCGAAAAATGTCGTGCTGGTGTTGCCGTGATATTAATTTCATTAGAAACGACCACATTTTCCCACCAATCAAATTCAACTATTTTATCTGAACTTATCCCCCAATGCTCTAAATGTGCACCAACCCCTAAAGAAACATAAAACTTCTTTACTTTTGGGGCGATTTCTAATATAGTTTTATAATCTAAATGGTCATAATGGTCATGTGATAAAAACAGCATGTCTATCTCGGGTATATCAGCAACCTTATATACATCTGCACCTTTAAAAGCCTTAACAAAAGCACTAATTGGTGAAGCCGAACCACTAAATACAGGGTCAATTAAAATATTTGTATTTTTTGATTTAATTAAATAGGAAGAATGTCCAAACCAAACAATAGTTGGTAAATCTGCCTCTAATTTTTTCAAATCAGTTCGAACAGAAGGTAATTCTTTGCTTGGCGTTGCATCTTTGGGTTTATTTAAGTTTTGCTTAATCATTTCCCAATAACTGCCACTTTCTGACATAACCGAGGTATAAGATAAATTTTGAAATGAGCCGTCTTTATAATTTATAGACTTCTCAATTCTCTCAAGTCGGCTTTCCGTTGGATTGGCACCAAAAATGGCTTGTTTCAAAAAAAGCCAAACACCAATACCTAAAACCAATACAATTCCAATTATCCAAGTAATCATCTTTTTCAAAAAATTCATATTTATATTATTTCTATGTCTAAACTCTAGTTTCAATAAAATAAGTTCCAATTAGATAAATCAAGCCTAAATTCAATAAAAAAATAAGTCAAAAGTGATTATTTTTTATATTTTTTTGTGAATTGCTAAAAATTTTAGATATTCGAAAGCACAATTCAATGATTAGAATTGTACAATTATTCGTGCTTAAACTAAATCAATAAAAATGTCACTCATCAGTAACAACCTAAAGTACTTGCGTCGAATCAATGGATTAACACAAGAACAATTTGCTCGCCGAATTGGCACCAAAAGAGCCAATGTAGGAGCTTATGAAGAATCGAGGGCTATTCCACCAGTAGATTTATTAAAAATCATTGCCAATACATTTGGAATAACTGTAGATGACTTTGTTAAAAGAGATATTCGGAAATTAAGAGAAACACCTGACCTTACTTTTGGCTTCGAATCAAAACCATTTTATGGTAATGTTCCCGAAGAAAGTGTTTCGAAAGAGATTGATCCATTTGATATTCCTATTAATAATTTACCAAATTTTGAAGAAAAACCTTTTCATTCCACTCCTCCACCGAAAGATTTTGATAATTATTCGGTGCCAGCCATTGGAGATTTAATGAAAAAGTTTTTGGGCGAAAATACTCAATCATTTGAAAGACATACTGAAACAAAAACTACTGAAAATGTAGCACAAAGCGTTACTCTAAAGCCAAGTTTTGAAAGAGAAGCACCAATTTCAGCACCACCAACTACGGCACAACAGACACCTTTTAATCAAACCAATACAGGAAATATACAATATGTTCGAAGATTGCAATTCAATGAATATTTGGTTAGATACAGTGATATAAATTTTTTAAAAACACTCTTTTCATTCAGTATACCAACACTAACTCATGGTGAATACCGTGCTTTTGAAGCAGGAGAAGACTTTTCATTTGAAGGGGCTTTGTTAATTGGTTCTTTGGTAAAAAACTGGCATGAAATTCTAGATGGAAAAAATTATGTTCTTGTCACGAAATCACAAGGCATCATTTACCGGAGGGTATATAATCAAGTAAAAATCAAAGGTACTCTCCTACTAAGTACCGATAATAATCGCTTTCCAAGCTCTGAGATTCCATTTACTGATGTCATTGAAACTTGGGAAATTAAAGCTTTTGTTAGTAATATTTTGCCCGAACCAATTACTCCTTACAGTAAATTAGGAACATTGGTAGATGAAATGAAATTTGAATTAGAAAGAATCAAAAAATAAATGCAAATTAGTTCAAAACAACCCAACATAGGAACAACCATTTTCACTGTGATGTCGCAATTGGCCGCTGAAACTGGGGCGTTAAACCTATCACAAGGTTTTCCTAATTTCAACTGTTCTCCCAAATTGATTGAATTGGTGAACTATCACATGAAAAAAGGGATGAATCAATATGCTCCAATGGCTGGAATCATGCCTTTACGTGAAGCAATTGCACAAAAAACAGCTGATTTATATCAACTCAATTACCATCCGAATGATGAAATAACCATCGCTTCTGGTTGTACAGAGGTACTTTATGCTATCATGACAGCCATTATTCATAAAGGCGATGAAGTAATTGTTTTTGAGCCTGCATACGATAGTTATGTACCATCTATTGAACTCAATGGTGGAAAAGCAGTTTATGTTACTCTTTCACCTGAAAATAACTTTGCAATTGATTGGAATTTAGTCAAAAGTAAAATAACAGACAAGACCAAAGCCATTATTCTAACAACGCCACACAATCCAACTGGAAAGTGCTTTACTCAAAATGATATAAATTCACTTGCTGCAATCACCAAAAACACAGGTATATTTATTATTTCTGATGAAGTTTATGAACATATAATTTTTGATGGAAGAAAACATTGGTCGCCAGCCATGCATCCAGAATTGAAGGAAAGAACTTTTGTATGTGGCTCATTTGGAAAGACTTTTCATACTACTGGTTGGAAGTTAGGTTATTGTCTAGCACCAAAAGAATTAACGGCTGAGTTTCGTAAAGCCCACCAATGGATTACTTTCTCATGCCCAACTCCATTTCAATATGCCTTTGCCGATTTCTTAAAAGAGCCTGATAATTATTTATCCGTCACACAATTTTACCAAGAAAAACGTGATAAATTCAATAATTGGTTAAAACCTTCAAGATTTGACTGGATACCCGCAGAAGGAAGCTTTTTTCAAATGGTTTCTTACAAGAAAATTACCGATGAGCCTGATTATGATTTAGCTATTAAATGGACTAAAGAAATTGGTGTAGCATCAATTCCTATTTCGGTATTTTATTCGGAGAAAATTGACAATAAAATTTTAAGATTCTGTTTTGCTAAAGATGATGAAATGCTTGAAAAAGCGGCCGAAAAATTATGTAAACTCTGATTTTTATTATGGATATTTCGGCAGTTGAAACATACATATTTGATAAACTAAGACAAAATCTTTCACCGACTTTGTTTTATCATGGCATTAATCACACGATTGATGTAGTTAATGCTGCTCAGTCCATTGCCACTAATGAGGGGATTAATGACGAAATTTTGTTAAAACTAATAAAAACGGCAGCCTTATTTCATGATTTAGGCTTTATATGTTCATACAGAGGGCACGAACATGAAAGTTGTAGAATCGCTCAATTAATTCTACCTCAATTTGGATATACGCCTGAACAAATTGATATTATTATTGGAATGATTATGGCTACAAAAATTCCACAATCTCCCAAAACTATATTAGAGAAGATATTGGCCGATGCTGACCTTGACTATCTCGGTAGAGAAGATTATGAACCTACTTCTGAATTATTATTCCAAGAATTGAAGCAAAGAGAAATGCTTAGAAGTAAGGAGGAGTGGGTAAAAATGCAGGTGGATTTTTTAGAAAAACACCAATATTGGACCAAATCAAGCAATGAATTAAGAAATAGCACAAAATATGCCCGACTTAAGTCTTTAAAATCGCTCTTAAACAAAAAAGGGGATTCGTAATTTAATTCGAATCCCCTTTTTTGATTGATAAATAAACAATTATAATTTCATTATTTTGAAAATCTTATTGGGTTGAATTAACAAAGATTTCCCTACTTCATACCAAAGCTCATCTCCAGCATTTACAAATAAGCCCTTGTGAACTGGCTTTTTTCCATGAGCAAAATCTGCTTCAAATTCACCTGAAAACGTATTCTTTAAAATAAAATTCAATTCATCCCAAGGTAAGATTTTGTTTTCTTTGGTATTTTGAACTAAATCATTTTTAAATATTTGAAGTTTCCGCTCAACAAAAGAAGCTGAAACGATTACTTCTGTATTTTCAGCACCCTGATACTTCAAATAAGTAATTTTTAAGGATGCCTCTTTACCTGCTTTCTCAAAGACTGCTTGTTGAAGTTCTTCAATTAAATACTTAAATGTATCGGTATTTTTTGGATAGAAAGTTTTACCCTCAAATTCAACTTGCCAAAAATCTTGATGAGGCTCTAAAGATTTGATATTTAATTCATTAGCAGTTTTCAAATTACCTAAAACTACGTCAGACCATACATTTGGGAGGTTACCTTGCCAAGAAAAATCATCATTTAAGGTAAATCCATCCTCCAATAAATCTTCTTCTGATAAATCTTCACGGTCGAGATATGTCAATTCAAAACTTAATTCTAAGTCTTTATTTTGCTCAATATTTCCATTAATTTCAATCGCATGAGCAAAAGGAGCTGGAATATTCTCAGCCGTTTGATATTTGAGGGAGAACGTAGGCATTTATCGTTTTAATTTTATCAATTTTTCCGGTTGGAGTTTCAATTAATTTTTCTACAAAAAATACTTCTTTTGGAGCTTCAAATTTAGGCAATATTTCTTTGAATGCCTGCAAAATATCTACCTTAAGAGCATCATCTTTACTTGGAAATTGCTTATTGGGTTCTTTCTCCAAGACAAAAATTAATCTTTCACCTAATTTTTCATCAGGTAAACTAAATACAAAATACCTATTTAAGACTTTTTCAGGTTCTTGAATTCTTTTTAATACAAGTTCGGCCACTTTATCAATTTTTTCTAATTGAATCTTTACCCCCCCACTATTGATGACATTATCAATTCTACCATGCAAGATAAAACTACTTCCATTGATTATTTCTGCAACATCATTGGTTGTAATCCATTCATTATTAGTCGTTTTCGATTTAATCATTAAGCAATTTTCATCGTTGAGTTGAATATCAACGCTATCTAAAGTATTGAAGAAATCATCTTTTTCAGAGCCATTTATTCTTTTAATGGCTACATGAGTAATGGTTTCAGTCATCCCATAGGTTACATATACTGGAGGGAATAGCATTTGAACTTTTTCAAGAATGTGCTCATTGACTGCTGCCCCGCCGATAATGATAGCTTTTGCAGAATTTAAAATTTCTGTAAAAATTGGTTTGCTTTCGAGTAGAGTTTGAATTTGTAAAGGAACAAATGCAAAGAAATTTCTACCACGATTCGATTTTAAAATATACAAATGCTTTTCAATCGTCTCAAACGGATTTGAACTTGGCTCTACAACTACCAAATCCATTCCGATTTCAAATGCTCGAACGAGCATCATCATCCCTGCTATATAATCTATGTTTAAACAACAAAAAGCCGTATCTCCTTCTTCTAAATCAAAAGCTTTGGCAGTCATTTTCACCGAATCAATCATTTGTTTACGGTGAAGAGTAATTTTTTTGGGGGTTCCAGTCGAACCCGAGGTATGCACTTCAAAAGTTTCTTGACCAGATTCCCAAGCCTTTTTGAATTTTAATACTTTTTCGTAATATGGATTATTTGGTAGCGTATTGATGTGCGTACCATCTCTTTCTAAAAAAATCATAATTAAAATAAAAATCCCTTCTCATTAGTAAAACGAGAAGGGTTGAATAAATATTTTGCTACACAAAGTTAAGCAAAAACTCTCAGAGTATTATTGGTTGCATCGAAAGAAGTGTTAAATCGAGTAAGAGCTAAAGAAGCAGGTCCTTTGGTAACAGCTCCAGTTGAAGAAAATGTTGAGCCATGATTAGGGCAATAAAAATCATTTGAAGACGAACGATAGTTTATTGTAGTCTGTTCATGCGTACATCTTGAATCAACTGCAAGAAAAGTACCGTTTGTATCATTTACACGAGCAATAATTACATTTTGTGCTTTGATTACCAAGTAATTACCTTTAGTTTTCAAACCCGCATTGGCTGCGTCATTGAGATTTATTGTAAAATCGACTTTACCTGTTGTATTTGTTGGATTAGGGTCTGGAATATCTCCACCATCCCCGCAAGATTGAAGACAATTCATGAGCATGATTGCCCCAAAGCTAAGGCCAACTTGTTTCATAAACTCTTTTCTATCAATTGTTTGATTAGTTTTGTTCTGTTCTATAGAATTGATTGTGTCGATGTTTGTGTTCGAAGTTTCGTTCATAATATTATTAAATTTTAGGAGATTAGTACATTGCAAATCATTCAAAAGTATTCAATTAATTAAACAATTACAATATTATATTGTTGTAAAATAAATACGTAAAATTTGGAAAAGAGTTGAGTATTTAGATAATATTTTTATTTATTCTTTATTTTACAGTTATTTTATCCATTATATTTGCAAATAATAGATTATTTATCAAATTTTATTTGATATTTCAAAATTTTAAATCATTCATGGAAAAGAATCCAATAGACAAAATAAAGGTCGCTGAAAATCCAGGATTATTAGAATACGCTCATAACGCTGCCAGTGCTGTTATCCGACCAGAGGATATGGGAAAAGTGAAAGGTAAGGCACAATTGGCCATGCGTCAGCAAACCCACGACCAAATTAATAAGATTTACAAGCAAATTGAATTACTAGTCCAGCAAGCCAAAGAAGTTCAAAATCGAATTGAAATATCCGAAAGAATTTATGATGCTATTATTGGATTTGAGCCAATCATTGGCCATGTATATTATCTGTATGAGAAAAAAGATGGAACTGATTTGCTTTCAATGGTAGCACCACATGAATGGGGAAGAAAATTTCCTTATAACCAATTTTTGGCGAAAGTATTTCTTTTAGCTGATCATACTTGGAAAGTAGAATTTTTCAATGACGATGATAGAGCAGGAACCATTGATTTAGATGAAATGGCATAAATGTAAAAAAGCGAGTAAAACTCGCTTTTTTACTAAATTAAAACTAAATACTCTCCGATTTGCTAACATTTTTATTGTTATCTTCAGCATGTCGGTCAATGAGCTTATTGATTGGGTCAATACCTGCCTTAGAAGGTATTTGATTCACAATAATTTTAAAAATATTATCCTTTTTCGTGATTTTTCTCTTCTCTAAGAATAATAATTTATCTTCACCTTTTTCGTCTTTTCCATAAACGCCAATATCAATCCAGTCATTTATCGGAATAGCTTTTTCATTGCCCGAACTATCAGCTCTGAATTTTTCACTTTTTGTATTGAGTGTTACCTCATATGTTTTATTTTTCAATTCCTTGTAGGTTACACTTTCCGTTTTATTTTCAAAAAGTGTAATCGTCTCAAACATATCGTGAATAATATATTTCAACGAATCAGGTGTTTGCTCTTTGAAATATTTTAGCAAATCATTACTTGTAGGATAACGCTTATTCTTAGAATCTGGCCCCGGATATTGCCATTCGGCCAAGAAATTTCTTAAAGCTAAATTTACCTTTTCTTCGCCAATATAATCTTGAAGGGCATACATCACCACAGAACCTTTTCGATAATGAATGTACCCTTGTCTTTCAACCATATTTAGGGGTTGTTCTTTTTTTCTTTCGCTTGAACGCCCTCTTAGATAGCTATTTAACTCATATTTCAAAAACTTCTGCATTAATTCTGGCTTTATAGCATGTTTCATAACCATTAAAGCAGAATACTGAGCTTGTGTTTCTGAAAGCATTGCATTGCCTTTGACATTTGCCTCCGCTGCTTGGTGCCCCCACCATTGATGTCCCAATTCGTGGGCTGTTACGTAGAAAGGCATATCTAAATCTTCCTCCGGGTCTGAAACCTTCTGAATAAAGCCAATTCCCTCTGAGAATGGAACTGTATTGGCAAATGACTGTGCAAATTCTGCATATCGAGGGAACTCCATAATTCTCATCTGACGATATTGATATGGCGTGAAGTTTTTAGAGAAATAATCAAATGAAGCCTTCATTGAAGTCATCATTTTTTCAAGGTTATATTCATGCCCTTTATTATAGTAAATTTCAAGGTTGACATTCCTCCATTTATCTTTCTTTACTTCATATCGTGCTGAAACAATAGAATAAAAATTACACATAGGTACATCCATTTTATAATGGAAGTACTTGCGATTACTTACTTCCCAAGATTTTTGAAGATAGCCGGGAGCAATAGCAATTTGGTCTTTTTCTGTACCAATAACCATTTCAAAACGAATGTAATCGGCATCATCACCAAATAAACTTTGAGATAGTCCAATCGAATCATTTTGTTCCATCATACGTTCTTTTTCGGGCAATTTATGTTTTCTTCTTGTATCATCATCATCAATTTCATAATTATCATTATAACCAATTGTTGGGAAATAAAGATTATTGAAGAAAGTCCCATTATAAACAACATCCGTATTTGATTGCCCTGCCACAAAGCCGTTTGTCTCAAACTTAGTTTTAAATGACATTTTGACAGAGTCTTTCGGTGCTAAGGGTTTATTTAAGGTATAAATTACATAACCGAATTTATCGTATTGTTTATTGGCTTTAGCACCACCTTCAAAACTAAGCGTTTCAAGTTTCATTTTGTGTCTTACGTCATTTTGAATATGCACATCTGAAATAACTTTATCAGTTTTATTCTTTAACCAAAAATAACCTTCCGCAATAAAATCTCTTGAACTTGGATAAATTTCAACTTTTAGATTTACATCAACTATTTTAGGTTGAGCGAGTTTTTCGAATTTTTTTAGCGTTTTTTCATATTGTACTTGTTTTTCTTCGGCCGCTTCTCTTGATTCATATTTATTAATCTGATTAGTATTATAGAAAACATAACACCCTGTTCCGATAAATGCTAGTAATACAAAAATTCCAAGTGTTAGAACGGGTCTTGTAAGCCTAAGTTTTCCAACTTTCAATCGAGTTTTTAGAATTGCCTCCGAACCTCTAACCGAGAGCACCACCGATACAATAAACAGTGCAATTACAAACATTAACCAATATAATTTAAGCCAAGAGAAGGTTTGGAAAAAATGGCCGTATTTATTCATGTCTGAATAATCGCGTAAACTACCACTTCCAAACATCAACAATGGATGCTGAATGCCCGCAGCCCCTAAAAAGAAGGTTGTTAAGAAAAATACAAACATCATGGCAAATCCAATAAATTTATTGTTGGCCATAACTTGTACAAAAAATGAGAGTAAAGTATATAGAATTAAAAAGGCTAAAGTGCTGGTAAATAGCGTTTTAAAGTAAAGTGATATTTCAAAATTATAATATCCGTGGGCAGCTTGAACCAAAATTCCTGATAAAACAAGAATCAATAGTAAACCGATATAAACTAATAACATTCCAATAAATTTAGCCATTAAATTTACCCAATCCGAAACTGGTGTAGCATCAATAATGAGGTGCATGTTTGTTACCCGCTCTTTCCAAATCAATTCACCTGAATAAAATACCGCAATAATCAAAAAATACATATCAAAGCCGTTCAATAAACCCAAAACATTTGCTGTAATTGGATAAGAACTTGTGCCATACATTTTTTGAAAATAAAATGAACTAACGCATAAATCAACTAAACCAACAAAAACAATAGCAATAAATGGCACTTCTCTAATCACCATTTTGAAGTAAAAAATGGCTTGTTTCCAGAGTTGTATAATATTGGTTCTAAATCCTAAAAATTGATGCACCGATGGAATCGTAACTAATTCTGGGGAAATTTTCGATTTTTCTTCTGACTTATTTTTTTTCTTGAATAAGCTACTTCTAACAACATTGAAACTAAACGAAAAATAAGTAATAATTAGAACAATGATGGCAAATCCTATCCAAGCAAGCCGATTCCAAATTAAGATTCCTTCCAAAGGCACAATTTGACTGTTTTTCTGAGCTGGTGTCCAATATTCTGTAAAAATACTAAAGGCACGAACCCCAAATGGGTCAAGCATGGCCGATAATGTCTTATTATCAATATCTTGCAATAAAGTATCTGATACCTGATACAACACAAATAAAATAATTCCCTGCGTATAAATAACAATAGTTGACCGACTCAACGCACCTGCCGCAAAGAAAATAGCTCCTTGGATAAATAAATTGGAAAGCCCCCAAACTATAAATGGTTGGAAATATGCCCAAGCGTCAAAGGCAAGCATTGTTTTTTCTTTCCAAGATGGATTCCATGGTAAAAACTTACCAATTGAAAAGCCAAACATAAAGGCCATCCAAATTGAACAATATATAAGAGCTAAAACAATATATGAACCTATGAATCGTCCAAATAAATAATCAAATTTCGACATTGTCGTGCTGAACATCAACGACTCTGTTTTGTGCTCGAAATCACGAAGAACAGCCACACCCATAATTGCAGAGCAAATAAAAGTGAAGAAAAAGGTCATGATGATGGTCATGAAAGCCAAATTAAAAGGAGAATTTTCTTTAATCTGGCCTCCCGCAACGCCTCCAATAGTTACATATTTTGAAGTTACTGCTGCAAAACAAAGGATAAAAAGAATTGCAAAATAAATATATGTAGCTGGTCGATTTTTTCTGTATGAAAACTCGAACCTTAAAACTTCTTTTAACATAAGTGATTATCAGATTAATGGTTAGCGAAAATTTTTGAAAAATAAACATCTTCTAAATCACCCTCGATTGGAGTAAAGGTTCCATCAGGGTTAGTTTCTGATAACACGTGAATGATTGGATTTCCTCCAATTAATTTTTCTGAAATGACAGAAAAGTTATTTTTAAAATCTATTAACTCATTTTTTGCTATACGTTTTTCCCAAATTTTGCCTGTCAGTTCTCCTAAGGCTTCATCAGGACTACCTTTAAATAATACTTCACCTTTATTGAAAATAGCCATATCTGAGCATAACTCTTTCACATCTTCAACAATGTGCGTAGAAAGAATCACAACTGTATTTTCGCCTAATTCAGATAATAAATTGAGAAATCTGTTCCTTTCTGCTGGGTCTAAACCAGCGGTAGGCTCATCAACAATGATTAGTTGCGGATTGGCAAGCAAAGCTTGAGCAATTCCAAATCTTTGCTTCATACCTCCAGAATATCCACCTAAGTTTTTCTTTCTTGCTTCCCAAAGATTGGTTTTTTGCAAAAGAGCCTCCACCACTTCTTTTCTTTCTTTAGCATTAGTAATACCCTTCAACACGGCAATATGATTCAGCAAAGTCAAGGCATCGACTTTCGGATAAACCCCAAACTCTTGTGGTAAATAGCCTAAAGTCTTTCTAACTTCATCTTTTTGTGTGAGAACATTAATATCACCTAGAAAAATCGAGCCACTATCAGGTTCTTGTAGTGTAGCTATTGTTCGCATCAAGGAAGATTTTCCTGCCCCATTTGGGCCAAGCAAACCAAACATTCCTTGGTTAATGGTAAGATTTACATTTTTTAGAGCGTTTACTCCGTTGCTGTAAGTTTTGTTTAGATTGGAGATAACTAATTGCATAGGGTAGTTTTATTAGGTTTTTAATTATCTACTAAATTAAAAATTTAAACTACTTTAAACAATTAATTGGGATAAATGGACTTAAGTTTGTGTTGAAGTAATTATTTGGTGTGACAAAAAAAATAGCGAGCCGATAAACAGCTCGCTATATCTATTAGCAGAAAACATTGATTACTGACCACGCAATGCACGAGGGATAGAGATAAATGCTACTGGATTGCTCGCAGCTTCAAGAATCTTAACGCCTTCGATTGGTGTGATAGCACCAACTTTCACAGATTTACCTAAATCTAAATCTTTGATATCGATATTGATGTAATCAGGAATATGTTGAGCTGGGCCTTGAACACGTAATTTACGCATTTTTTGAACCAATTTACCCCCTTTCTTTTGTCCTTCTGAAGGACCGTGTAATTTGATAGGCACTGCCACCTTGATAACCTTATCAGGTGTGATTTCTAAGAAATCAGCGTGTGTGATTTGGTCATTAGTTGGGTGGAATTGCGTATCTTGTAAAATTGCTGTATAAACTTTTCCTTCGATGTTGATAGTTACTTCATATACATCTGGAGTAAATAACAATGGACGGAATAAGTAAATTGGAGCATAGAAAGAAACTTGTTCTGCACCACCGTAAATAACACATGGTACCATTCCTTCATTACGTAATTCTTGCGACGCACTGCGACCGAGATTCGCTCTGTTATACCCTACAATCTCTGCTTTTTTCATTTTGTTCTTTACATTTGCTTCCAATCAAATGGCCTATTTTAATTGTGAATAACTGCTTATTGGAAGTTTATCTTTGCAGACTAAGCAGTATTGGATTAATTAAAATCCTAAATTTTGCTGAGAATTTATAAATAATGTGCTAATAGAACCATTATCACGGATTCGTCCAATTGCTTTGCCAAAGAGTTCGGCAACCGAAAGAACCTTAATTTTATCATTATGGTAACGCAATGGAATGGAGTCAGTTACCACTAATTCTGTCAAAACTGAATTTGAAATATTTTCATTAGCTTTACCTGAAAGAACTGGGTGCGTACAAAATGCACGAACCGAATTCGCTCCTCTGTCCATAATTAATTGAGCAGCTTTACACATGGTTCCACCCGTATCAATTAAGTCATCAACCAAAACAACATTGGCACCTTCTACATCACCAATCAATTGCATTGAAGCAATTTCATTGGCTTTCTTTCGGTGCTTATCACAGATTACGATATCTGCATCAAAATAAGAAGCAAACTTACGGCATCGAGCTACACCTCCTACGTCAGGCGATGCAAATTTGATATTTTCTAAATTCTGACTCTTCAAATACGGTACAAATACAGAAGTACCTTCAAGATGGTCAACAGGAATATCAAAAAAACCTTGAATTTGGCCTGCGTGCAAATCCATCGTCATCACTCGGTCTGCTCCAGCTGCGGTAAGCATATTAGCAATTAATTTTGCTGTAATGCCAACTCTTGGTTTATCTTTTCGGTCTTGGCGTGCGTAACCAAAATAAGGAATCACGGCACAAACGTAGTGAGCAGAAGCTCGGCGAGCGGCATCAATGAGCATTAAGAGCTCCATGATGTTATCGCTTGGTGGAAATGTTGACTGAACTATGAATACATCGCAACCACGAACCGACTCATCATAACTCACTGAAATTTCACTATCGGCAAATCGGTTGATGCTTACCCCACCCAAATCTTTGCCATAATAATCTGCTACTCGGTTAGCCAAATACTTAGATGACGTTCCCGAAAAAATCTTAACTTCTGCCATGTCTTGATTATGTCTCGAAAAGAAAGTGCAAAGGTACGGTTTTTGCTCAAAAAAACATAAGTGAGCTTGAATATTTTCTAAAATTTTACATAGATTTGCGATATTCATGGATTAAACTATTCAGAGCCATGACCAACAAAAGACTAAAACTGATGCAATTGTCGTTAGTGGACGAAGTTCCAGAATTGAATAAAATTTTCTTTTTAGATGTTTTTGCCGAATCTTACTTTGATACAAGCAAAAAACGAATGCGGTTGAGCACTATCAATGGCCAGAATATCCCGTGTGATTTGAAAGTTAGTTGTCCTTCAAAATTAGTTTCAAATTATCCGGAAGGAACTATATTCAAGCTTGATGCTCGATTAGTACGCAAAGGTGAGGACCGAAAACCATACTTTGTAGCTGTTAATAGAAATAATCTTCAAAGAGCACTTGAGTTTTTTGACTATAATCTTAAAATTCAAAATGGGTTTGATTATGTTTTCCCAAAAAAGAAAGATAAGAAAGCTAAATAGTTTTCGCATCTAATTCAAAAAAACTATCATCAACCATAACACTTCATGAAAAAACTTTTCGTTTGGATTCTTCTTTTATTTGTAATACTCAAGATAGGCGGTTTGGGTGCCCTATTGAGTATGCAAAGAGAATTAGCCAAAAGAGAGATAAGAAGCTATATAAATCAAAACAAACAACTAGAAAAAATAACCTTAATTGAAGGTAATTTACAGAATCTTGCAAAAATTGAATGGGAAGAAGACGAAAAAGAGTTTTGGTATAATGGAAAGCTTTATGATATTGTTGAAATAAAAACCATAAATAAAACAAAATATTATTATTGCATTTCTGATGAAAATGAAGAGCAAATCATTGCTCAAATCAAAAAACTCATTGATGATAATCATGAAAGAAATCCTTTGCGTTCAACCTCAAAACTGATAATTTCTTTTCTTTTGCTACCTGCTATTCTATCCTACTTTGAATTTCCTAATAGAATAATATTTGTAGAAATAATACTTTCAAAATTTCCCACACTCAACTGCACTTACAGCTATTTATTTGCGGCAAAACTATTCTCTCCCCCGAAATTTTCGATTCAATAAAGTTCATTCTTTCTACAATACATATTTTGTATTGGCAAAAATCTATTCTGGTTAAACTACCAGAGTACAAAATTCTATTGAATAAACTAAAAACTAAATTTCATGAGAAAACTGTCTATCATTCTTATTATTATAAACATATCTTTAAATTTATTTGCCCAAGAAACACCTAAAGCTCTCGAAGAAGTTATTGTGAAGGAAAAACGCAAAACAGCGAAAGAAAGAGGTGAATTTAAGCGACACGCACAAAGTGTTGAAGCTCTAAATGAAGAAGAACTCAATCGAAATAACCCAGCATTTATTGAGCAAAGCCTTGGTACGATGGCAGGTGTACAAGTTGATAAACGTACACAATTGGGTGGACAAAGAATTGTGATTCGTGGCTACGGAAATGACCAAAAATTTAATAACTGGGGTGTAAAAGCTTATTACAATGGTATTCCATTAACAACGGCTGACGGTGTAACAATCTTAGATGATGTTGATTTTGCAACTGTCAATAATATAGAAGTTGTGAAAGGGCCAGCCGCAACCATGTATGGCGGTGGTGTTGGTGGCGTGGCACGCTTTTATTTAAGACCATTAGAAGATAAAGGCGTTACTTTGACCGAAAAAACTGCTGTAGGTTCATTTGGATTGTTTCAATCAAATACAAGAATTGATGTAGTAAACGATAGTTCGGCTATGTTTCTAAACTATGGTCATTTACAATCAAATGGCTATCGTCCAAGGGGGAATAGCTTAAAAAACCTATTAACCTTTATGGGTGAATTCAAACTTTCGAAGAAACAGACCATTATAGCATACATGAGCCATAATTATTCTCATGAAGGGGTAACAGGCCAAATTTCTTATGCTGATTACTATGCAGGTATCGACAATGGCAATCAAGCTTATGCCAAGAAAAATGCTAGAAATAATATCACTGCCACAAGGTTTGCTTTAACCCATCAATATGCATTTACGCCTAAGTTTAGTAATAATACCTCCGTATTTTATTCTAATCAGGATTTTAAAAGAGTAGCTGCTGGAGCAGACGAAAACAGTATGAATCCAAATTTTGGTTTAAGGTCAGTCTTTAGCATTAAAAGTAACTTAGGCCAAGACATCACCAATGATTTGAATCTTGGTACTGAATTGCAAGAATCACGTTCTTTAATTTCAAATTATCGTTTTTTAGGAACGGATGATGCTAACCCATTAAAAGTACAAGATATTTCGAAAGGTTCTTATTTCAAATATAAAACCAATCAAAACTCATTCTTTGCACATAATCGTACAACATTTAGCAAATATGATTTAGCCTTGATTTTAGGTTTAAGTGCCAATAAAATTTCCTACGAAAGAATTGACCTACTTGCTCCACTCGGCTTGGTTACAGGTTATAACAAAGATTTATCGTTTACAAAAAACTTTACAACATCTTATAATCCACATATTGCTTTACAAAAAAATATTGGCAAGCAAATTGTCAACTTAAGTTATAGTGAAGGTTATAATGCCCCAACCGCCACAACAGCTTTTATCGGTACAATCAACAAAGCCAATGATGAGCTTTTGCCTGAAAAAGCAAGAATGTGGGATTTAGGAATACAAGGTTTACTAGCAGGAAGCAGGTTAGATTATCAAGTTTCTTTATTTAGTATTGAAATTTCTAACAAGCTCACGCAATTATCAGGTGTATTGCCTAGTGGTGGAACTTACACGTATTTTGCCAATACTGGTAATCAATTAAATAAAGGGTTAGAATTAAGTTTAGGCTATTTGGTTGTCCCTAGTCAAGGAAATGGATTTATAAAGAAAATCGAACCTTTTATGAATCTTTCTAGCTATAACTTTAAATACCAAGATTTTACCACAAGATTTGGTGGTGGTTTGGTTGATTATTCAGGAAAACAAGTGGTGGGTGTGCCTAAAACCAAATATACCATTGGGTTGGATATTGTGACAAAAGCTGGTTTATACATGAATAATACCTATAATTATATGGGAGAAGTTTACACCGACTTTGCTAACACAAATTTGGTTAAAAGCTTTTCATTATTAAATAGCAAAGTGGGATACAAATACAGCAAACCTAAATTCGACTTTGATTTATATATTGCCAGTAACAACTTAACGAATCAAGTAAATTATACATTCTTGTTTTTAGGAAACAATATCAATGATTCAGACCCTGGTAGTGGCTACCCAACAGGTGTTGCAACCGATGTGAACCCTGGCCCTAGTAAAGCATATTATTTTGGTGGTGTAAATATTAGATATAAATTCTGATATTTTCTAAATTCAAACTAATAAAACAAATTTACAGCGTTATCACTGGAAATTTACGTCTTAGTTAAAAGCACATCTAAACGTAAATTTTCCGTGATAACGTCAATAACTGAAATTTACTTCAACCCATTAACACGAAAGACGCTATTGAACTCAAATAGTTTAATGGAAATCGTAGAAGGCTGCCTAAATGGCAAAGAAAGTGCTATGAAGAAATTCTATGAGCATTTTCATGGCTTTGCTTTGTCTGTTTGCATGAGTTATTGTGATAATCGAGATGATGCTCTAGAAATAATGAACGACGGTTTTCTGAAGGTTTTCAAAAGTTTAGACAAAGTAGAAAGTATCGAACGCCTTAAACCTTGGATTCGCCGCATAATGATTAATGTTGCCATAGACCATTTTAGAAGAAACATAAAAAATCAGACTACATCATTACCCGAAAATATTATAGAGACAAATTTTGGAGATACATCAATATATGCCAAACTAACGTCGGAAGATATTATGAATGCGGTACAAAGTTTACCGACTAACTATCGCTTAGTTTTTAATTTGTATGCGGTCGAGGGCTATTCACACAAAGAAATTGGTGAAATGCTCAAAATGGCCGAAAGCACCTCGCGAGCTAATTTATCATTAGCAAATGGATTATTACGTGAAAAACTAAGAAAAATGCTTTGACAATGCAAGACGAACAAAATTTTCATCGATTTATTAAGGATAAACTTGAAGAGTATGTTCCTGAGAAATCTCCAGATGATTGGAAAAAGATGAGCCGTAAGCTCTTTATTAGAAAAACGTTACGATTCCTCTACCCTACTTTTGGACTACTCATTTTCTCTTTGGTTTATGTTCTTGTAAGCGAAACACCTATTGTTGAGTTTTATATGAATAGTAAACCCATATCACTGGAAATAATTCCTAGTGAAGATACAAAGACCATAAGTAAATCTACGGAGAAGAAGAGTCAAAATACTAAGTCAAATATTGAAGAAACTAAAGATGAAAGCATTGCCGAACTGAAAGGAAGTCCTGTTTTTCCAGAACTTTACAACGAAACAAAAGAATTCGATGAAACAGCTGAAACAGAAATAAAACTCAGCAAAATAACAAACAAAAGGCTCCTTTTTCAGAATAATTATGCCAATGACTTAGCTGAAAGAGAAATTAGGTTCATGTCTGCGAGTGCCGTTTCGATGAGTGATAAAATCTCAAGAGTTCGTGAATTAGGTAAAACTTATGAGCAAACTTCCTATGATGCACTCGATAGAAATATTGATAAATGGAAAAATATTGTCATCGTTTGTGATATTACATCAAGCATGTTTCCATACACCACCCAAGTTTTTGATTGGATGAATGAAAACGCCGAAAATACTTCAATCAAAGGTATAGTTTTCTTCACCGATTGTGATAGCCTTGGCCGTCAAACTCGTGGTCGTTTACCGGGAAAAATGTTTACTGTGAGAAGTAAAGATGAGTTAGTATTATGGGATACGATGTTTGCAGCCATCAATAATACTGAAAATAATAAGGATAAACCTGAAAACAATATTGAAGCACTATTGTATGCTCAAAAGAATTTTCCAGATGTTGATGAAATAGTCATGATTGCCGATAATAGCAGTGAAGTAAAAGATATGAAACTGCTTTCGAAAGTGAAGAAAAAAGTTCACATTATTCTTTGTGGAGAAACCTACCGTAAGAATTTGGCATTTCAAGAAGATTATATTGATATTGCTAAAAAGACCAATGGCACTATCCATACCCTTGAAGATGACATAGACAATATCACAAAAATGAAAGATATGAGTGTGGTAAGGGTGGGAAATATCTATTTCAGATTCCAAAAGGGCAAGTTTTATACAACAAAGTTCTTAACTAGACCTAAAAAGAATTAATTAGTTGAAGTCTTCCAAATTATTTCTATCACCTCTTCAGCAGTAAGTACTGTTGTTTGTTTGATAGATGTATTTCTTTTCAATGAAACTAAATTATATTTAGCTTTCAAAGATTCTTGATTTAATACATGTGCTTCGTCTTTTTTATGAAATAATACAACCATTTCCCCTGCAGACACAGGAATTTCGACTTGTTTTTCGTTTTCGTTAACTTCTACAATTCTAGGCGATTTATCATTAAAACTTTTCTTGGCTAATAAATTTAAAGCCTTTTTCGCATTGGGAACGCCATACCCAATAAAATTATTCCCAAAAGGATACAAACTTGCAGATTTTTGTAAAATTTCTCGTAATTCTCTATTATCTAAATCAGGTTGCTCTTGTAATAAACAAGCAACAAAACCAGTGATAACAGGAGCAGCTAAAGACGTACCAAACAAGGAAAAACACGAAACATTAGGTTTCAAGTAAGATAAAAATTCTGGACCTATACTGCTATAGCCCATTTTCATACTGATTTCATTAGTAGCACCCACGGCAATGACCCCATCAACATCAGCGGGTGTAGAGATAATCTTCCAAGAATTATCATCGCCCTCATTTCCAGCCGAAACTACCAATATTATTCCTTTTTCATCTACAGCCATTTTCGCAGCTTTCGCAATCACACTTGTCTTACCATCCATTTGTTCGGGAGTATAACTTTCTTTAGGATTCGTAAATCCTTTTGCATACCCAAGCGACGTATTAATTAATCTAACTCCCAAACTATCCATCCACTCCATTGCTGCCAACCAATTATCTTCTTCCCCTCTAAATTCTCGATTTCCGTTGTCAGTTCTGGCAAGGTAAAAGTTTGCGTTTGTTGCCAATCCAACTTGTATTTTTTCTTTGAAACTACGTCCTGTTATGGCATTTAAAACTTCAGTTCCATGAAAATCCGAAACGGTTTCTCGTTCTCCAAAATAATCTTTTTTCTTGGGATTAACGTAATCTTTCACTCCTAAAATCTGATTTCTCTCGAATAAATGCTTTAGCATTTGACTATCATTTGCTCCAAAAAAACCAGCATCTATAACGCCAATTAATACACCTTCACCACTGAGCCCTGCATTTAAAAAGTGTTCGATTCCAACTTGTTTCATGGCAAAATCAACACGGATATCTTCTTCATTTACACTAGTGGGTTTGGGTTTATCTATAGTCAGCAAATCGAACTTACTAATTGGGATAATTTCTTTAACAAAACCTAGCCGAACCACCCAATCAAGTTGATGAGTTGGAATTACAGCAGAAACGGCATTCAACCATTTTGACTTTTGAAGTACTTTAATATCATTATCTTGTAGCTTGCTCAGATAATCATTATTGATGGGTAAATCAGACCATTGTGATTCTTTAAGGCCTAATTTTCTTCGATTTTTTTTGGTTTTTGTAGAAATGGCAGGTTCAGACTTTAAATTTTTATCTTTCAGTACAATCCAATACTTGTTATCCTGTGCTAAAAGCTGTGCTTCAAACGCTAAGAAAATAATTATGAGAGATAAAATTTGTCTGATTCTGGCCATTAGTATTTATTAATTTTTAATTTCGCAAATATTCTAAAAATTCTATATAAAAAAAGAAAATGCGTTACGAAAAAATTGATTCGCAACTCTTTATTTCAAATCGTCAAAGGCTGAAAGACTTGTTAAAACCGAATTCAATGGTAATACTTCAATCAAACGATGTGCTACCAACAAATGCAGATGGGACATTTGGATTTCGCCAAAACAACGATATTTTTTATTTAACAGGTATTGACCAAGAAGAAACCTTATTGATATTGTTCCCTGATTTTCCAGATGAAAAATTTAGAGAGGTTTTGTTAATACGTGAAACAAGTGAATATATAAAGATATGGGAAGGAGAAAAATTATCAAAAAGACAAGCAAATGAGGTTTCGGGCATAGAAAAAGTTTTGTGGACAAGCAATTTCGAAACTCTATTACGTAAACTAATTTTCTTAGCCGAACACGTTTACTTAAATTTGAATGAACACGATGGTGGAAATTGGGAATTCGAAACGCGTGAAAGAAGATTCATCAAAGAATTCAAGGAGAAATTCCCTTTGCATCGAATCGAGCGTTTTGCTCCATTAATGCATCAATTAAGGGTTATCAAACAACCTATCGAAATTGAATTAATCAAAAAAGCCATTCAAATTACTCACAAAGGATTCGTTCGAATGGCAAAATACTTGAAACCCAAAATTGCTGAATTTGAATTAGAGGCTGAATTAACCCATGAGTTTTTAATGAACCGTTCTCGTGGTCATGCATTTCAACCAATTATTGCTTCTGGAGAAAATGCGTGTGTTCTTCATTATGTTTCAAATAATCAGATTTGTGAGGATAATGAATTAGTATTGATGGATTTTGGAGCCGAATATGCAAATTATAATGCTGATATTACACGTTGTCTGCCTGTAAATGGAAAGTTTACTTCTAGACAAAAAGAAGTTTATCAAGCTGTTTTAAATGTCATGAAAGCAGCCAAGTCTATGATTATTGCTGGGAATACCATGGAAAATCTCAGGAATAAAGTAGCAAAAGTTATGGAAAGAGAACTTATTGGATTAGGCCTCCTCACCGAAAATGAAGTTGCTAATCAATATGAAGATGCTCCTTTATACAAAAAATACTTTCCACACGGTATCTCTCATCACCTAGGACTCGACGTTCATGATGTTGGAAACAGATATGAACCATTTAAAGTTGGAATGATTTTTACTTGCGAGCCAGGGATTTATATTCCTGAAGAAAAAATTGGGATTCGCCTCGAAAATGACATTTTAATAACAGAAAATGGCAATTTTGATTTGATGGAGGGAATTCCGCTTGAAATAGATGAAATAGAAGCCCTAATGTCGAATTAAACAAAACACACATGTATTAAATATAACCACAAAAAATACTTTTAAAATGAATCTTAGGCTCTTAATAATTTTTGCATTTACGACTTTCAATATTATCGCCCAAAGTCCCGACGAAATGATTTTCATGCAAAAAATGAAAATAAAAAAATCTGCTACTAAAGCACAAACTGCCCTTGCAATAGCCAAAAGCTTCATTGGCCAGCCATATAAAGCAGGAACACTTGACGCTCAGCCAGTTGAACAATTAGTTTGCAATCTTCGAGATTTTGATTGTTGGACTTTTGTAGAAAGTGTAACAGCGATGGCATTGACAAAATTCGACGAAAATCAAAGTTATGATAAATTCAATAATTACCTAAAAAATCTACGATATAGAAAGGGAGAAATTAATGGTTATGGTTCAAGGATTCATTATTTCAAGGAATGGATGATTCAAACTGAAGATTACAACATTACTCAAGATATGACACCATTAATCGGGGGCGAAGAAATAAATAAAACAATCAACTTCATGACCTCTCACCGAAATTTGTATTCTAAATTGCTTGATAATAAAGCCTTTGCTGAAGTTGAAAAATCTCAAAAAACAATCAATACATACGATTTTTTCTATATTCCTAAGGAAAAAGTAGCCAAAGTTGAATCAGAAATTCAAGATGGTGATATCATTGGTATTACATCAACAGTGCCGGGTCTTGACTTTAATCATGAGGGTTTTGCCATCAAACAAAATGGTCGTATTCACCTTTTACATGCTTCATACGACCTAAAAAAAGTTATGATTACAACCGAACCTTTAGCTGATTACCTCAATAGAATAAAAAAACACTCAGGAATCACTGTTTTAAGGTTACTGTAATTAATTAACCAAAGCACCATTTTTATAAACATGCTTTACTTTTCTAATGTCTGATATATTTTGAATAGGATTGCCTTCTACAATTAATATATCAGCCATTAGACCTTTCTTTACTCTTCCTACTTCCTTTTCAATATGAAATGCATCTGCATTGATACTTGTAGCAGATTTCAAAGCCTCTGTGCTAGTCATTCCGTATTCCACCAACATTTCTAATTCACGGGCATTATCTCCGTGAGCAAATACGCCAACATCGCCTCCGAAGCAAATTTTCACCCCTGCTTCTATCGCTTGTTTGAAAGAAACCCTTTTCTTTTTAATTCGTTCGGGTTCTTCTTCTATCCCTTTTTTCCAACCCCTATATTGCAAAATAGCATCGCCCGCAGCCAAAGTTGGGCAAAAATAAACACCTTTCTCAACCATCATTTTCCAAATTTCTGGAGTTCCATTATCACCATGCTCGATGGTTTCTACTCCACCTAAAATAGCTCTTCTCATACCTTCAGGCGTTGCAGCATGAGCAACAGTTGGTCTTCCTGCACTCTGAGCGGTTGCTACAATAAGCTTTATTTCATCAATTGTGAAAGTTGGAGCGGCTTCACCTCTCAATCCCCAACGGTAATCTGCATAAATTTTTATTAAATCTGCCCCTTTTCCAATTTGATTTCTAGTTTTCTTAATTATATCATCATTACCATCAGCTTCTTCTGCTCCTTGTGGTATTTTAATATCTGGTGAAAAATTTCTTGGCCCATAACTTCCAGTTGCGATTAAGGCTTTTGTTGCAATCAACAATTTAGGCCCCAAAATTAAGCCATCATCAATAGCCTTTTTTAAACCAACATCATCAAATTCTGAACCTTCTGTGCCTAAATCTCTGGCAGTTGTAAAACCAGCTTTTAAAGTTTTTTCAGCATGAACAACAGCCCTCGCAGTTCGATAAGAACGAGCTTCTTTTAAAACTTGGTCATCCCAAGTAACTTCATTGTAAGGGTGTAAAAACAAATGTGTATGACCTTCTATTAAACCTGGTAATAATGTACAGTTTTTAAGTTCTATCACTTTTACATCTTTTAAAACACTTTTATCCAAATTAGAAAAAGAGTCGAAAGCTTCAATTTTATTACCTTTAATTATTACTCCATACTTTTCCCATACTTTCTCGCCATCAAAAACCCTATCAGGTTTCAGATATAGACTATTTTGAGCGAAAGATTTTTCAAAAAATAAAACAACTAACAATATATAAAATATACGCATTTGCATGATGATTTTAAGTAATGAATCGAAAATTAGATTTTATTTCTATACTGGCGAAGTCCAATAAGTCCAATTGAGATAAATAACAAGGCCATAACAAGGTGCAAATTTGAATTATCGTTTGCATAATACTTCATAATTATTAAGAAAATACCGCAAATAATGGCAATATAACTTGAATAATAAGATAGTTTATCTTTGTTCATTATGTTAGGGTTTAAAAGATTTTGACTTAGAACTTGTTTAAGATTTTATTTTAGTGGATATTTTTCGCAGGAAACACACTATCA
>OFDC01000151.1_pt1 | contig 69367 bp, 55 predicted proteins | sample 1520941 | NCBI WGS metagenome assembly OFDC01 (sample SAMEA94258168, study PRJEB24077) | hot springs metagenome | biome: Aquatic biome; feature: Water | place: India | collected 2012-12-06 | depth 5 m | reverse complement strand
TTCGCTACCTTAGGACCGTTATAGTTACGGCCGCCGTTTACTGGGGCTTCAATTCAATGCTTCGCGTGAGCTGACATCTCCTTTTAACCTTCCAGCACCGGGCAGGTGTCAGGCCATATACATCATCTTTCGATTTAGCATAGCCATGTGTTTTTGATAAACAGTCGCCAGGGCCATTTCTCTGCGACCACATTGCTGTGGTGTCTCTTTTCCCGAAGTTACGAGACTAATTTGCCTAGTTCCTTAACCGTGATTCACTCGAGCGCCTCAGTATATTCTACTCGACCACCTGTGTCGGTTTCGGGTACGGACCGCTTATCTCGCTTTTCTTGGAAGAGATTTTATGGCTTCGCTTTGCCTGAAGGCTCGGCTCAACGTACACTTCCGTCAGTACGTAGCCACCACGTCTCTCCGTCACTTTTAATGATAAGCAGGTTCAGGAATATAAACCTGATTTCCATCGGCTGCCCCTATCGGGTTCACCTAAGGATCCGACTAAACCTGATCCGATTAACGTTGATCAGGAACCCTTGGTCTTTTGGCGACAGGATTTTTCATCCTGTTAATCGTTACTTATGCCTACATTTTCTGTTCTCTACGCTCCAGAGATCCTTACGAATCGCCTTCGCTGCGAAGAGAATGCTCCCCTACCATAAATCTACTGCTTCGGTGCTATGCTTATGCCCGATTATTATCCACGCATGATCGCTCGACTAGTGAGCTGTTACGCACTCTTTAAATGAATTGCTGCTTCCAAGCAAACATCCTAGCTGTCAATGCAACCACACCACGTTTTATCAACTTAGCATAGACTTGGGGACCTTAGCAGATAGTCTGGGTTGATTCCCTCTCGGATACGGACCTTAGCACCCATACCCTCACTCCCGTGTATATGAGACGGCATTCGGAGTTCGTCAGGGTTTGGTAGGTTTTGACACCCCCTAGCCCAATCGGTAGCTCTACCTCCGTCGCACTCAACCACGAGGCTGCACCTAAATGCATTTCGGGGAGAACGAGCTATTTCCCAGTTTGATAAGCCTTTCACCCCTACTCACAACTCATCCCAAAACTTTTCAACGTTAACGGGTTCGGTCCTCCATCTCATGTTACTGAGACTTCAACCTGGTCATGAGTAGATCACTAAGGTTTCGCGTCTATCCCCTTTGACTAAACGCCCTATTTAGACTTGCTTTCGCTTCGGATGCTCCACAGAGTGGATTATCCTTGCCAAAGAGGAATAACTCGTAGGCTCATTATGCAAAAGGCAGGCCGTCACTTTCGCTCCGACCGCTTGTAAGCACATGGTTTCAGGTTCTCTTTCACTCCTCTGTTCGAGGTTCTTTTCACCTTTCCTTCGCAGTACTAGTACACTATCGGTCTCTTGGTATATTTAGCCTTACCGGATGGTTCCGGCGAATTCACACAGAATTTCACGTGTTCCGCGCTACTCAGGATACTGCTCAACTATATATCAGCACTTGTACGGGCCTATCACCCTCTATGGGAGCACTTTCCAGAGCTCTTCCAAGATCTATATACAGTCTAAATGCAGTCCTATAACCCCAAAGTTGCCGAAACAACTTTGGTTTGGGCTCTTCCCGTTTCGCTCGCCACTACTAAGGGAATCATTATTATTTTCTTTTCCTCCAGGTACTAAGATGTTTCAGTTCCCTGGGTTTGCCGTCTTTCGACTTACCGATCTTCAATCGGTAGGGTTGCCCCATTCGGAGATCTACACTTCAAAGGCTATTTGCGCCTCGGTGTAGCTTATCGCAGCTTATCACGTCCTTCATCGCTACCAAGAGCCAAGGCATCCACCATGTGCCCTTAATTGCTTATTAAACTCTATCAATATATCAAAGAACTTTTCTTACCATTGTAAGACTGTGGAGAATATCGGATTCGAACCGATGACCCCTAGCTTGCAAAGCTAGTGCTCTAGCCAGCTGAGCTAATCCCCCATTTTATTTTTACCGTAGTCCTGAGCAGATTTGAACTGCTGACCCCTACATTATCAGTGTAGTGCTCTAACCAACTGAGCTACAGGACTAAAAATAAAATGGAAATGCAGCAGTAAAAAGTAGAAAGATTAAGCTTTCTCTATAAAGGAGGTATTCCAGCCGCACCTTCCGGTACGGCTACCTTGTTACGACTTAGCCCCAGTTACTGGTTTTGCCTTAGGCAGCTCCTTGCGGTGACCGACTTTAGGCACTCCCAACTTCCATGGCTTGACGGGCGGTGTGTACAAGGCCCGGGAACGTATTCACCGGATCATGGCTGATATCCGATTACTAGCGATTCCAGCTTCATGAGGTCGGGTTGCAGACCTCAATCCGAACTGAGATAGGGTTTATAGATTAGCTTGCTGTTACCAGCTTGCAACTCATTGTCCCTACCATTGTAGCACGTGTGTCGCCCTGGACGTAAGGGCCGTGATGACTTGACGTCATCCCCACCTTCCTCACCGCTTACACGGGCAGTTTCTCTAGAGTCCCCGACATTACTCGCTGGCAACTAGAGATAGGGGTTGCGCTCGTTATGGAACTTAATCCGACACCTCACGGCACGAGCTGACGACAGCCATGCAGCACCTAGTTTCGTGTCCTTGCGGAAAGTCTCCTTTCAGAGACGGTCACTAACTTTCAAGCCCAGGTAAGGTTCCTCGCGTATCATCGAATTAAACCACATGCTCCACCGCTTGTGCGGGCCCCCGTCAATTCCTTTGAGTTTCATCCTTGCGGACGTACTCCCCAGGTGGATCACTAAACACTTTCGCTTGGACTCTGATCTTACGACCAAAATCTAGTGATCATCGTTTACGGTGTGGACTACCAGGGTATCTAATCCTGTTTGATCCCCACACTTTCGTCCCTCAGCGTCAGTTATGTATTAGTCAGCTGCCTTCGCAATCGGTGTTCTGTGTGATATCTAAGCATTTCACCGCTACACCACACATTCCGCCAACTTCATACATACTCAAGATCGCCAGTATCAATGGCAGTTCTACCGTTGAGCGGTAGGCTTTCACCACTGACTTAACGATCCGCCTACGGACCCTTTAAACCCAATAAATCCGGATAACGCTTGCACCCTCCGTATTACCGCGGCTGCTGGCACGGAGTTAGCCGGTGCTTATTCTTACGGTACCTTCAGGCTCCCTCACGAGGGAGCGTTTATTCCCGTACAAAAGAAGTTTACAACCCATAGGGCCTTCAATCCTTCACGCGGCATGGCTGCGTCAGACTTTCGTCCATTGCGCAATATTCCTCACTGCTGCCTCCCGTAGGAGTCTGGTCCGTGTCTCAGTACCAGTGTGGGGGATCATCCTCTCAGAACCCCTACCAATCGTAGCCTAGGTGAGCCGTTACCTCGCCTACTAGCTAATTGGACGCATGCTCATCTTATACCGCCTGAGCTTTAACTGTAATGTGATGCCACATCAAAGTGTTATGGGGAATTAGCATCGATTTCTCGAAGTTATGCCCCTGTATAAGGTAGATTGCATACGTGTTACGCACCCGTGCGCCGGTCTAGCTTAATTAATATTGCTATCAATCAAGTTACCCCTCGACTTGCATGTGTTAGGCCTGCCGCTAGCGTTCATCCTGAGCCAGGATCAAACTCTCCATTGTAAAAAGTTTAATCTCTTGGCTTAACCTTTTTTCCTGTTTTACTGCTGCATTATTTCAAAGAACTATTTTACTTCCACCGTTTCTTCTTTCGAAACGGGCGGCAAACATACTATCAGAGTTTCTATCAATCCAAATCTTTTTTCAGATTTTTTTCGATTTTTTTGAAGCCTCTTTTCCTGCTTACCTTCCCTTTTTATTGGGGCGGCAAAAGTACTAAAGAACTTCTATCAATCCAAATCTTTTTTCGATTTTTTTCGACAACTTTTTCAAACTCTTCTTTCCTGCTCACCTCCCCTTTTTATCGGGGCGGCAAAAGTACTAAAAGTAATTCTATCAATCCAAATCTTTTTTCAGATTTTTTTCGAAGATTTCAAAACCTCAATTTCAATTCACCCTTCCCTTTGTAAGGGGCGGCAAAAGTAATGTAAGTCTCACCTTCAAACCAAATCTTTTTTCAGATTTTTTTTTGAGAACCCTGCTTTTCTGTTTGATCAAAGAACGTTGCTGTTGTTTTGAAAAGCGGGTGCAAAAGTAATCAGCTTTTTCATTCGCGCAAGTACTTTCTAAAACTTTTTTCGAAATATTATATTAACATACTGATAATGACCAATAAAAAATTTCAAATTATTTTCTCTCCCAGACCACTTCTCCACCAATTACGGTCAAAACAACCTCCGAACCCTTTATCTGACTCTCATCACATTTCATCACATCTCTATCCATTACCACAAAATCAGCCACCTTCCCCACTTGCAAACTCCCCTTATAACTGTCCTCAAAGTTGCTCAGCGCATTCCAAATAGTCATTCCCATCATCGCCTCTCTCCTCGAAATGGCATTCTCCATCTGAAATCCTCCCTCCGGCATTCCATTATTATCCTTCCTTACCACAGCACTATAAAAGGTAGCCATCGGAGAAATTCCCTCCACCGGGAAGTCTGTCCCCAATGCCAACAACCCATTTTGCTCCAATAACTCTTTATATATATATGCTCTCCCCACTCTCACCTTACCCAATCGCTGCCAAGCCCAAGGCATATCACTGGTAGCATGCGTGGGTTGAACACTCGGAATAATACTATTCTCTCTAAACATATTCATATCCTCACTCGCCAATACCTGCGCGTGCTCTATTCTCCAGCGCTTATCATTCACACCCCCCAATACTTCCTTATATATATATAGTATAGTACGATTGGCACTGTCGCCAATGGCATGCGTATTCATTTGGAAGCCTGCTGCATTCAATTGCTGAGCCCGCTGCTTGAAGTACTCAGGTTTATCTAGCAACATACCATAATCTTTCTTTCCTTGCTGTAGGAGGTCCTCATACGGACTCAAAAGGCATGCTCCGCGTGAACCGAGGGCTCCATCTGCGTAAAACTTAAAACTTCGAACTGTCAGCATGCGACTTGATGTGTCAATACCTTTATTTAAATAGTGGACATAATTCAGTGAATCATCACTCAACATCGCGTAAACACGCATCTTTAGCTCATTTGCTTTCTGCAAACTGTCTATCAACTGAACATCTTTATACAACAATCCCGCTTCATCCACGGTGGTTAAACCCACTGCGAAACACTTGTCTTGCGCCAATTTCAACGCTTTCACCTTTTCTTCTTTCGTGCGCTCTGGCATTATTTTATTTACCAAATCAATCGCCTTATCAATCAAAATACCTGTGCATTGTCCATTCTTTACTTCCACAATTCCACCGGGAACGACTGTAGATGGCGTAATACCCGCCATTTCCAAAACTATACTATTCACCAACACAGCATGTCCATCTATGCGTGATAGATAAACTGGGGTCTTGCCAAATAGGCTATCCAATTTTTCCTTCGTAGGAAACTCCATCATACCGGCATTTTCTTCAGCTGCATCTGCACTTCCCCAATCGTTTTGGTCCCAACCTCTTCCGATGATCCATTCCGAAAGACGCCCCGGAGCGTAGGACTTTAATTTTTCCAAAACCTCTTCAAAGCTCTTGGTGTCTGTAAGATCTGCGTCTTGTAGCATTAAGCCATAAGCTAGAAAATGACAATGACCGTCAATGAAGCCCGGATAAATCGCCCTCTTTTTCGCATCATATATAATAGGTGCGTCATATTGATTCATGATTTCTCTCTCCGGTCCCATCGCTACAATGATTCCATCTTTAATCGCCATGGCATCTTCAGTAGTTCCTTCCTCATCCATGGTGTAGATGATGGCATTATGAATGATCATATCGACTTTATCATTTCCAAAATGACATCCGCTCAATACAACTATGGTTAGAGCTAGGTAAAAGATTTTTTTCATATCAAATATTTTTATGAAATGTGGTTGCGTTAGCTTGTGCTGTGGGCATGATCACCATATCATTGATGCATACATGTTGTGGACGCGAGGCAATAAACCATGCGGCGTCTGCAATATCATCAGCGGATAATGGAACATAACTATCATAAACAGAAGAAGCTTTATCAGCATCTCCCTTAAATCTCACCAAACTAAATTCCGTTTCGGCTGCGCCTGGTGCAATTTGACTAACTCTAATATTGTAGGGCAAAAAGTCGATGCGCATGCTCTTCGTCAATGCATCTACAGCGAACTTCGTGGCACTATAAACATTACCACCAGCATAGGTTTCTTTACCAGCAATGGAGCCAATATTTATGATCGTTCCCTTCTTATTTTCCTTCATAAACCGAACGAACGTTCGGGTGATATAAAGCAGTCCTTTTACATTGGTATCGATCATACGATTCCAGTCATCAGATAGTCCATTTTCCAATGATTCTCTGCCTACTGCAAGACCTGCATTATTAACCAATACAGACCAGTTTCTCCATTCTGGTGGAATACTATTGTGAGCGCTTTCGACTTGATGTTCATCTCGAACATCGAAGCAAAGGGTTAATACATTAATTTGAAATTTTTGAGTGAGGTCTGACTTAATATTTTCTAGCAAATCAGATCGTCGAGCGGTGAGGATTAGATCGAATCCGTTTTCAGCGAATCGGTAGGCGATCGCCTTACCGAATCCTGAACTTGCTCCTGTAATTACTGCGATATTCTTCACAAAGCTTCTTTTTAAATTTAGAAGCCGTGAAGTTAATCATCATGAGAACTTTACCAAGACATTTTCAATCACACTTGCAGTGTGTACAAGACTGTTTGAGGCACTGGTCATAAAAGATAAGACTTCTTTTAATTTCAATACTTCAAGAGCATTTGTGTCTTGCTTAAACAATTTTCCGATGACATCATCGTAAACATCATCTGCTCTTTTCTCCAAATCTTTGATTTTGGACAAACTTGCTCTCATTTCTACTGAATAGCGGAGCGAGGGCATATTTTGAATGATGACGTCTAACTCTTTTGCTCCTTCGTAGATGAGGTTTGACAACTCCAACATAGCTGGGTGCAATTGTGTGATTTTATAAAGCTCGATTCTTTTTGAAGTACCATGAATAAAATCCACTACATCATCAAGCGTTACTGCTAAGGCTTGAATATCTTCTCTATCAAACGGGGTAACGAAAGTTGACGCAGCTTCTTTGAGAATGCCGTGTGTGTATTCATCCCCTTGATTTTCTAGTCGTTCGATTTCTTTGTGGGCATTAATTCTAGTAACGCTATCGCTGTGAAGCGCAATTTTCAAGGCTTCTGCTGATGCCACAACATTTGCCGAAGCTTGTACGAACAAGGGAAAAAACTTTTTGTCCTTTGGTACAAGTGATTGAAATATCGAATTAAGTGAAATCATATCTAAATTAAAGTGCTAATGTATTGCAACAATGCTTGTTTAGGATTAAGACACTGTTGCGACAATGTAAATTATGCTTCTCCCTCCGACGAGCCTTGTTTTTTTTCTTTTACAAAACTTGCTCTTTCCCCTCTAAAAAGCTCATATGCCTGAAACTTGCACTCAAGCGGGCCATTCATAAGGTGTTTTTTAGCTGCTGTCTTCAATCCAATGAATTTGAGCGCTTGTAGATTTGAGGAAATGACCCATGCTTTGAAGCCTGGCCAATTTTTTTTGAAGTGATCTCCTATTCTTTTATATAAAAAATCTAGTTGATCAGGATCCATTCGCTCGCCGTATGGAGGATTTAGTACCACCACCCCTGGATTGCCCTCTGGTATTATTTCAAAGAAATCCTTTTTTTCCAAAACGATGTAATCATCGAATCCAGCTTCTTCAATATTGAGTTTTGCTACACCAAGTGCTCTTGGTTCTACATCTGATGCGTAAATCACACCGGTTGGCTCTACAAATTTCTCCATTGCTTCCTTGAGAATTTCTTTCCAAAGATCCTCATCAAAGTCGCGCCAGGTCATGAATCCGAAGCCTTCTCTGTTCCAGCATGCAGGCATATTTTGAGCAACATACGCCGCTTCAATAGCGAATGTAGCACTACCACACATCGGGTTGTAGAGGTCTGTTTCGCCCTTCCATCCTGTGTGAATGACCATTGCTGCTGCTAATACTTCGTTGAGCGGAGCCTCACCGCCTCTCACACGATATCCTCTTCGATTGAGCGATTCACCGCTACTATCAATGGATAGCGTCACATTTTCTTCATCGATGTGAAGAAGGAATCTAACATCTGGATTTTCTGTATCTACTGAAGGTCGCTCGCCACTTCGTTCCATAAAATAATCAGCTAAAGCATCTTTAGCCTTGAGCGCCGCGTAGTGCGGAAGTTTATATTGACGAGAATTTACTGCTGCGTCGAATGCAAATGTTTGATCTTTCTCAATAACAGATTCCCAAGGGAATTTGAGCAATCTTCTGTATAGGTCTTCCGGATTTCTTGATCTGAAATCAATTATTGGGACCAATACTCGAAGTGCAGTGCGCAATTCGAGATTACATCGGTATAAAAACTTAAGGTTTCCTTTGGTATGGACGATTCTTTTTCCAATCTCAATGTGTGTTGCACCGAGATCTCTCAACTCTTTTTCCAATAAAGGTTCTAAGTGTTGAAGTGTTTTGATGGAAATATCGAATTCCCCTTCACTAAATCTTGACATTCTAAGCTCCTGCTTTTTTTACTTTATAATTCATTTGCTGGAGCAAAGTGACAATTTTTTCTCGGTGATCACCTTGAATGATGATCTCCATATCCTTAGCGCTGCCTCCAGTGCCGCACTTATTCTTGATGATTTTGGCCAAAGCTTCGAGGTCTTCTACTTTTCCAACGAATCCTTTTATCACCGAAGCTGTTTTTCCACCGCGATGATTTTTTTCAAGCCATACTCTCAGATCTTGTTCTTTTGGAGCAAGTGTTTCTGTTTCTGACTCGTCATTTGAAAAAGATATTTCTCTATTGGTGGAGAAAACGAGTCCACCTAGTGCGTCTAAAGAGTTTGCTTTTGACTTTGCCATGGTGCAAATATACGCACTAGGCTTGTTTTACTGATTCTTCGGGAGAATTAGAGGAAAGCAAAACGACATCGATGAGCATGTGTGCGATCATTGCTGTGATCAAACCGTATTGAATAGTGGCCCAACCGATCCATGCTATTACGATAGTCATCCATATTCCGTAGATAGAAAGTCTCCAATTTCTTGGATCGAGGTATCCGTGAATCGCGACGAAAATGATGGAAGTTACTGGAATTCCTAAGAACGGTTGTATCGCGCCGCGGAATAATAGCTCCTCGCCTACTCCTGCGCAGAACGATATCAACCATATTTCCGAAACATTCAGGTCGAGGCCATCAAACATTTTTTCATATTTCTTTCTCACCGGAGCCATAAGATTTGTCGAAATAAGCATCGATGAGAGCTTACCTGCTATCAAGCCAGTGGCAATTCCGATCCCAACCTGCACATACCAAGAGCTTTTACCCAAAATCAAAACCGCCAAATCGACGCGATCGGTGTAGAAATGAAAGAGCAGTGCAATCGCCGACATGCCCACAAGTGTGAGCAACCCGAGGCGTTGCATGATGTCTGAATTGATCATTAGTTGATGGACTGAACGAGCGAAGTCATATCGCTTCCGCTTGGACTTTGGAATATTTCTAAATCAAAATAGGGAACTGCTGCAAATAAGTGGTCAAATATATCTGCTGCTACTTTTTCAAAACCTTCAAAATCTTTTACTGAAGAAAAGGCATAGATCTCAAGAGGCAGACCGTGCTCCGTGGCTTGGAGCTGTCTTACCATGAAGGTCATATTCTTATTAATATTGGGATTTTGCTCGAGATATTTTTCTGCATAAACCCGAAAAATACCAATATTGGTCATGTGTCGACCATTGATAAGTACCTCTTTATTGACTTGATTAATTAAATTGTATTCAGAAATTTCTTTATCTCTTACTGATAGATATGGTGCTACACGTTCCACTTTCATCAATCGATTATATAAATCTGCATCGCAAAATTTAATGCTACTTATTTTAATATTGATAAAGCGCTTAATTCTGCGACCGTCGCTCTCTTGCATTCCTCTCCAATTCTTGAATGATTCGCTCACAATCGCGTAGCTGGGCACGATGGTGATTGTCATGTCCCAATTCTGAACCTTGATGGTTGTCAGATTAATTTCAACTACTTCCCCATCTGCACCATATTTATCTACAGTAATCCAATCGCCGATGCGCACTAAATCAATCGCGCTCATTTGAATACTTGCGACAAATCCAAGAATAGGATCTCGAAAAATGAGAAGAAAAACCGCTGTCACAGCACCGAATCCAGTAAGAATGTACACTGGGCTTTGACCAACGATGATTGCAAGAATGAATACAAAACCAACAAGATAGAATACAATTTTGGCTACTTGCTTGTAGCTGCGAAGAGGCTTGTCCTTAAGAGAATCAACGGTTTCAAGAATTCCGAGGATTGCATTTAATAAGGAGTTTACTGCAAACATGATGCTTAGCACCACATAAATTTGAGATGCTGCCACCGCAAACTCGCGCCAATTCGGAAAATCTCTGAATAAAATAGGAGAAGCCTTCGCTACAGTGATGGCGATAATGATGAAAGATATACTGCGGAAGACTTTGAATTTATAAAGCGTGTCATCCCATTTCGACTTCGACTTTCGCACAATTCGCTTCACCACACGAATAATAAAGAATCTCGAAACTGCCCAAATTAAAAAACAAAGAAGTGCAAGTCCAACAAGACCAACAATCACATGGGTATATGCTGCTTTGGCCTCGGTGAAACCAGCTTGAAATAATAAATACTTGATGTAATCAGAGATTTCTTGAAAATTCATAAGGCAAAGTTACCAATAACCATCCTTTGTTATCCTCTCAGAAAGTAGCACCTTTGCATTATTAATAAAGAATATGAATTTTTTACCCGAAGAAATAGAAGTCTATTCAGAGCAACATACCTCAAGTGAGAGTGATCTTTTGCAAGCATTGACCAGAGAAACTTGGCAAAAAATGGTTATGCCTCGAATGAGTAGCGGGCATTTTCAAGGAAGATTTTTGAGTGCGATCTCCAAAATGATTCGTCCGAAACGAATTTTGGAGATTGGAACATTTACAGCCTACAGCACTTGGTGCATGGCCGAAGGTCTGACCGAGGGTGGAAAATTAATTTCGATTGATGTCAATGATGAATTGGCTCGCTTTCATAATAAGTATAAGCCTCTCATGCCGAATGGCGAAAAAGTCGATTTCATCTATGGAAAAGCTTTGGAGGTGATACCGACACTAAAGGAAAGATTTGATCTGGTTTTTATTGATGCCGATAAAGAAAACTACATTCAGTATTATGAAATGCTTATTGAAAAAATGAATGCCGGCGGTTGGATATTGATCGATAATGTGCTTTGGAGTGGCAAAGTAGTAGAACCAATAGCTTCCAACGACAAAGAAACGCAAGTGCTCGATCAGCTAAATAAACTTGTAACCACCGATTCCCGCGTTTCGAATATTCTTTTACCGATTAGAGATGGGTTGATGATTCTTCAAAAAAATTAATTGGTGGGGGTCAGTTGTTCAATAGCAACTTCTTGTTTTACCCACTCCTTTGTTTTTTTATTCCAGTAGTATGAATTTTCTCCGGGGCGTGTGATCGTTTGTTGTGGGAATTGTTGTGACACGCGCCACTCTGGTTCATTGTTGATTCCAAAAGTATAGGTTGTTTCATACCAATACATACTAGCGCCGGGGTTCATGTGCACGACCGCTTTTGCTACTGCGCCGTTTGGGTGCCATTCTACAATTTCAACTGTTTCGCTATAACTGAGGATGCGGTGTTCTAGTCTGTAAGTTTCATTTCCCCAAGGATCGTAGAGTACAAAATCTTTGGACCTGCCTTCGAGGTAAATAATTTCCATTGAAAGTTTATTGTTACCCTTGTAATAGTATTTGAGTTGTTCTTCGAATGTTGGCTGAGATTTCTCTATATGTGTAGAATCCTTTTCTTTTTTAGAATACGCGATTCTCAGCTCGTTAATCGGCTCTTTTTTCACCAAAGAATCTTGTTTTTTCTCTTGAAAATCCTGTTTTGATTCTGCTTTCAGAGTTAGCAAAGAGTCAACTAATTGATTTGTAGCATCCAATTTTTCTTGGATTTGAAGAAGCATTTGTTGCTGCTTTATTTCAGAATCAGAAGATCCGCAAGCACAACATCCGAAAATTAAAATAGTGAGTACAGAAAATTTCATCTTCTATTTTTTCAAAGCCTTTTCAAATACAAGACCAAAAAAAAGCCCTTCAATAATTGAAGGGCTTTTAAGCTATATACAAATAATTATGCTAGAACTTCTTTCACTTTGTCAGCTGCTTCTTGAAGCGTGATTGCAGAGTGAACTGCAAGACCGCTGTTATCGATAAGCGCTTTTGCTTCTTCAGCGTTGGTACCTTGAAGGCGAACGATGATTGGCACACTGATATTTTCGATGTTTTTGTAAGCATCAACAATACCTTGCGCAACACGGTCGCAACGAACGATACCACCGAAGATATTTACGAGGATTGCTTTTACGTTTGGATCGCGAAGGATCATACGGAATGCAGTTTCCACGCGCTTTGCATCTGCAGTACCACCTACATCGAGGAAGTTTGCTGGGTCACCACCTGACAATTTGATAATATCCATTGTTGCCATTGCGAGACCTGCACCGTTTACCATGCAACCAACGTTACCGTCGAGTTTTACATAGTTCAAACCAGCAGCTGTTGCTTCAACTTCCAAAGGATCTTCTTCTGTAACGTCGCGCATAGCGAGGTAGTCTGGGTGTCTTACAAGGCTATTACCATCGAGGGTAACTTTCGCGTCAACTGCCAAGATACGATCGTCGCTTGTTTTCAATACTGGATTGATTTCAAACATGGATGCATCGCAGCCTACATAAGCAGCGTAAAGGCTTTTCACGAACTTGCCCATTTCTTTGAAGGCATTGCCAGACAGGCCAAGATTGAAAGCAATCTTACGGCACTGAAAATCTGTAACACCAACAAGTGGATCAATTTCTTCTTTGAAGATACGCTCCGGAGTATTGTGAGCTACATCCTCAATGTTCATACCTCCGTCTGGAGAATAAACGATAACATTTCTGCTTGCTCCTCTGTCGAGTAGAACAGACATATAAAATTCGCGAGGCTCGCTTGCACCAGGTGCATAAACGTCTTCAGCGATGAATACCTTAGAAACTAATTTTCCTGTAGCCTTTGTTTGAAGTGTCACTAAGTGACCACCAAGGATACCCTTTGCTTTTTCAGCTACCTCATCAAGACTTTTCGCTAAAACAACTCCACGAGAGCCAGTTTCAGTCACTTCACCTTTACCACGGCCACCAGCATGAATTTGTGCTTTAACAACAAACCAGCCTGTCTTTGTTTCCTCTTGAAGTTTCTTTGCTACAGCGGTAGCTTCTTCAGGAGTTTCGGCAACATAGCCGCGTTGAACAGCAACTCCAAAATTTGCTAGGATTGCCTTACCTTGATATTCGTGAATATTCATTCCAAAAAATTTTGGTTGCGAAGGTATATCAAGGAATGGATAAATGAATCATAACATTTGAACTTTCCTCCCACTTTGTCCACATTTTTTTGATTTTATTTGCAGTATGATCAAGACAGAAGGGCTTAGGAAAAAATACGGAGAACTAGAGGTATTGAAGGGTGTAGATCTTGAAATCCATCAGGGAGAAATTGTCTCCATTGTGGGAGCCTCCGGTGCGGGAAAGTCGACACTGCTTCATCTTTTGGGTACTTTGGACAAGCCTTCTGGAGGAAGTATATTCATTGAAGACAAGGCCATTCACACCATGAATGACCGTCAATTGGCTCAATTCCGAAACCAGCACATTGGTTTTATTTTTCAATTTCACAATCTTCTACCTGAGTTTACCGCACTTGAAAATGTTTGTATTCCGGCTTTTATCAAGGGAAATGGACCCGATCAATCGCAGGTAAGAGCATTGGAATTGTTGACTTTACTTGGATTAAAGGATCGGGCAGATCACAAGCCTAGCCAGCTATCTGGTGGTGAACAACAGCGTGTGGCAGTAGCGCGTGCGTTGATCAATAATCCCAAGGTCATTTTTGCTGATGAACCATCAGGAAATCTTGATTCTAAAAATGCTAAAGAACTCCATGAGCTGTTCTTCCAATTAAGAAAGGACTTTGGTCAAACTTTCGTGATTGTAACGCATAATGATGAGTTGGCTCGAATGGCTGATCGTATGCTCGTCATGCGAGATGGTAAGGTTGAAATTTAGAATCTGATATTGCATTTTTTTCAATTAGATTTGTAGCTCTATGAAATTTGTTCATCCGGAAATATTGTGGGCTTTATCAGCGGTTTCTATTCCAATTATTGTCCACTTATTTAATTTTCGAAAGTTTAAAAAAGTACTTTTTTCCAACGTCGCTTTTTTACAAGAAATTCAACAAGAAACAAAGAGTAAATCCAAGCTAAAGCATTTATTGATATTGATTGCACGCATGCTAGCTATAGCGTGCCTCGTTTTTGCTTTCGCACAACCCTATTTCCCTGTAGATGGCGCGTCGCTTGAGGCGGGAGATAAAGCTATCAGTGTTTACATTGATAATAGCTTCAGTTCCGAATCTAAAAATGAAGCAGGACCTTTATTGGAAATTGCAAAAAGTAAGGCCATAGAGATCGTTGAGGCACACAAGCCTACAGATAAGTTTCAAATCATCAGCAACGAATTCGATGGAAGCCAACAACGACTTATGGCCAGAGAAGAGGCGATTGAAGTCATTCAAAAAATTGAGGTCTCTCCATCTGTTAGAAAGTGGTCGGAAGTTGTTTCGCGTCAAGAAGATGTCTTAAAGCGCGCCACGCAGAAAGGAAAAATTTCCTACATGCTCAGCGATTTCCAAGCGATCACTTCTGATATTGAAAATATCAAATTGGATAGCACGATCACGCTGCGACTCGTTCCTGGCTTTGCAGCAACTACCAATAATTTGTCCATCGATTCAGTGTGGTTCAACACACCAGTGAGACAATTGAATCAAGTGGAAGAATTGAATGTTCGAGTTAGAAACTTTGGGGACAAGGATATTGATAATGTATCTGTATCCTTAAAGATTAACGGCCAAGCTAAAAGTGTTTCAGCCGCTAAGGTTGGAGCCTTTCAATCTCAAGATTTGGTGCTTTCTTTCACCAATACAGAGCCCGGAATTAAAGAAGGTGAAGTGGTGATTGATGACAGTCCTGTCACTTTCGACAACTCCTATTTTTTCTCTTATCAGGTTGCAAGTCAAATTCGAATTTTAGAAATCACTGGAGCAGAAGTATTCTCTGATCCTGTTGCTACTTTATTCAATGGGGATCCGTATTTTGCTTTGACAACCACCACTGAAAACAGCATTGATTACAGTGCTTTAGGAAAGCAAGATCTCATTATACTACAAGGATTAAATCAAATCAGCTCGGGGCTTTCGGTAGAATTAGAAAAGTACATTTCCAATGGAGGAAGCGTTTGCATCTTTCCTTCTTCAGGAGCAGATATCACCGCCTACAATTCTTTCTTGCAAAAATGCGGAGCCGCAAATTTGGAAGGACGATTTGAATTTGGTATGACACCCGGTAATCCGGTTTCATCAGTGAACTATGACCATTTCTTGCTAAAAGGAATTCTACAAAAGAAGAACAATAGCTCTGAGAAAATTGACTATCCTAATGTTGGTTCCTACTTCAAAATATCAAATGGAGCATCTTCTAGTGAAAACGTTCTCACCATGCAAAGCGGTGATCCCTTTTTCACCTATACCAATCATAATGGTGGAAAACTGTATATGTCTGCGGTGACCTTGAAGAAAGAAGAAAGTTCATTTACCAGTCATAGCTTCTTCCCTACGCTCCTACTCCGCGTTGCAGAATCCAGCACCAATCAAAATGATCTATCCTATTTTCTAGGAAAAGAACAAGCTATTCAATTAAAAAATTTGGTGGTCACAGGAGAGCAAACTTTTAGATTACTGCACACCGATTCTAATACAGAGACCATTCCTGAACACCGCAATGCAGGAGGAAATACAGAGCTATTCATCCATACTGATTTGAACAAAGCTGGAAGTTATCACTTGATGCTCAAGGACTCTTTAATCGCTAAGCTTTCATTTAATTTTGACAGAAAAGAGTCCGATCTTGTAGCCATCCCGGCAAATGAAGTACAAGATAAAATCGACGAGCTTGAACTAAAAAGAATTTCTATCATCGATACATCCTCAGAAAGTATTGGTAAATTCGCCGATGAAATAGATGGCGGGAAAAAGATGTGGTACACGATGCTTGTTTGGGCATTGATATTTTTAGCCATCGAAATTCTACTCATCAAATACTGGAGGTAAAATCCACAAGCAATGAAGACCCTAATTAAAGCAGCTCTCATTATTGATTCAAGAAGCAAGCATCACGGAAAAAAACGTGATATTCTTATCGAGAATAATCAGATTGTTAAAATTGGGGCGAGTATTACTGATGCAAAAGCAAAAGTAATTTCGGAAAAAAACCTCACTGTTTCTCCTGGTTGGATTGACCTGAAAGCATTCCTTGCTGATCCAGGTTTCGAACATAAAGAGACTGTTGAATCTGGTTTAAAAGCCGCTGAAAAGGGCGGATTTAAATACGTAGTGTCTACTCCACTCACATCACCGGTGATTGACACAAAGGGCCAAGTTGAATACGTTCTTTCCCAATCCAAAGCATCGAAGGTTCAATTACTTCCAACAGGTTGTCTTTCTAAAAAAGGAGAGGGAAAACAGCTTGCAGACATGTACGATATGTCGAACGCTGGTGCCGTAGCTTTTACAGACGACAAAAACAATGTTGGCACAGAACTAATGGTTCGCGCTCTTGACTACTCGAGAAATTTTGGAGGACTTATCATTTCCTTTCCTTATGATCCCGGCGTCAACCCTGGGGCAATGATTCATGAAGGCTTAACGAGTGTTCAAATGGGAATGAAAGGCCTATCTGCAGCGAGTGAGGAAATTCGTTTAAGAAGAGATATCGAGCTACTTCGTTATGTAGGCGGAAGAATGCACGTTTCTTTGGTTTCTACTGCGGGCAGTGTTGCGCTGATTCGTCAGGCGAAAAAAGAAGGACTTAAAATTACCTGCGCTATTGCTGCTCATCAGCTTTCATTTACGGATGAGGATATGATCGGATTTGATAGTGCGTTAAAAGTATTTCCTCCATTCAGAACTAAGGACGATCAGAAAGCTCTGATCAAAGGTTTGAAGGACGGCACTATCGATGCTATTTGCAGTGATCACACTCCTGAAGAAATTGAACACAAAGACTTAGAGTTTGAGTATGCTTCCAATGGAATTAGTGGCATCCAAACCGCCTTTAGTGTTGCATTAACATCACTTTCGAAAGAATTGGAATTGAGCAATATCATCGAGAAATTCACTACTGGACCGGCAAGTGTCTTGGGTATTTCCTATCCTTCTATTGATGAAGGTCAAGAAGCGTCACTGACCCTATTCGATGATAAAACCGAACGAACATTCGGTAAGGAAGAATGGGAATCAAAATCATTCAACTCCCCTTTCTTCCAAAAAAGTTTGCTGGGCCGCGTTTACGGCATCATTTAAGCTTGTCCTTGTGGACCGCCGAATCCCATAGGAATAACGTTGTCTGGCCCTTGTGTCTCTGCGATTTTTCCGTGCTGTGCTTCATACTTCGAAACATTATCCATCAATGCTCTCATGAGGCGCTTCGCATGTTGTGGAGTAAGGATGATTCTTGACTGAACTTTTGCCTTCGGCACACCTGGCATAACACGAATAAAATCTAAGACAAACTCTGCTGGAGAGTGAGTGATAACGGCCAAGTTAGAATATACACCTTGTGCCACATCTTCGGTTAATTCAATATTCAATTGTTGCCCTTGATTCTTATTTTCTTCCATAAGTATTATTTTAAAAATGAGGTATTAAATCTGATAGTTTATCTACGGTAAATGTAGGAGAATAGTTATGACGCACCTGATGAGTTCTTTCGCCACCAGATAACTTTAACTGCATTTGTTCAGTGTGGGTGATAAATGCTTGATCGATACCGAAGTCGCGTGCACCGAGAATATCGGCATCCCAATCATCTCCAATCATGATGCTTTCTTCTTTTGTGGCTCCTGCTTTTTGCAGTGCATATTCAAAGATCTCGGGATTGGGTTTTCGTTTTCCCACATCCTCACTATTGATCATTTGATCAAAGTATTGGTATAGATTTCCAGCGTCCATTTTAAAACCTTGCACTTCTTTGAAGCCGTTGGTAATGATGTGCAGCTTGCCTTGTTTGGCGGTGTGCGCAAGCAATTCATGAGCTCCATGTAGCAGATGTGGAAGTTTAGGACAAACGTCTAAAAAGCGATCTGCAAATTTTTCAATTTCATCTTTCGAAAGCGGATGGCCCGCTTCTTCAAATGCTCGTTCAAAACGAATTGTTCTAAGTACCTCCTTCTCGATTTTTCCTACACGATAAAGTGCCCATACCTTCTCATTATGATAATGGTACTTGCTATAAAAATCAGTGAAGAATTCTGGTTCTGCTGGCAGGTTAAATTCAGAAAAAAGGATTCTCAATGCCTCTTCTGTATTCTTATAAAGATCCCAAAGGGTTCCGTCGAGATCGAAAAAAAAATGATTGTACTTCTTCAAAATTATTGTCCTGATAATTTTAGTAAATAAGCTAGAGTAGTCAATAATACTGACCAAGTTGCAAAACCTAGAATCAATTTTGGGATGGCAGCTTTATCATGTTTATAAAGTCGGGCACCAAGAATGCCTGTGAGTGGTACAGAAATAAAGACAGATATCATAATCAATCCAAGAATGCCGAATCGAGACTTCAACCGAACGAACATTCGGCGCGAGCGTGTAAACACCTTTTTCTTCTTTGAAGATTTAAACTTAAATCTGGAAAGCTGCGCAGAGAGCCATTCTCCGAAATGATAGAAAACAAATACTCCGATTGCGGCACCAGTAGTCGTAATCAGCACCGTTTCAATCCACGTCCAATCCTCTCCTGTCGGATTCATCATCATCACAAAGGGCGCTGCAATGAATTTTGCAATACTGAGAAGCACCCACACCAACACCTTTAACAAGTAAGCCATATTTATTCCTTTCGTCCAAATGCCAAATCTCCTGCATCACCCAGTCCCGGTACGATATAGGCTTGTGCGGTTAATTCTGAATCTATTGCTGCAGCCCAGATCTCGGTAGATTCTGGGAGTTTAGCACGCACATGTTTAACTCCATCTTGTGAAGCAATTGCACAAGCAATGTGTACTTTTTTAGGAGTTCCTTTTCTTAGAAGCGCTTTGTACACTTTTTCAATGCTGGCACCAGTGGCCAACATTGGATCAATGATGATCAGCACCTTGTCATCTAGCGATGGTCCACTTGCATAATCTACTTCGATCTCGAATTCACCTCCCTTGTGATGGCGTCTGTATGCGCTGACAAAAGAATTTTCCGCAGCATCAAAATAGTTTAGGAAGCCCGTGTGCATTGGTAGCGCAGCTCTCATGATGGCACACAATACAGGCTGTTCATTCGCGAGCATTGTGGGAGCGGCTCCCAATGGTGTTATCACTTCTTCTTCATGATGGGGAAACGATTTCGAAATTTCGTAGGCCATGATCTCTCCTATTCTCTCAAGATTTCTGCGAAAACGCATGCTATCTTTTTGAATATTTTGATCTCTAATTTCTCGAACGAATTGATTGAGAACAGAGTAATGAGAGGTGAGTTCGTGAACCATGATTTCTTATAATTGCCCTAAAAATAAGGAATAATAAGACGTTGCGAGATTGGTTCTCAAAAATTAACGACTCTTTTCTTTGAGCATAAGAATTAGATCCACAAGTCGGTTGGAGTAACCAAATTCATTATCGTACCATCCTACTACTTTTACCATGTCGCCAATCACAGAAGTCAATTGAGCATCAAATAGACAACTGTGTTCATTGTCGATGACATCTACTGAAACGATAGGATCTTCAGTATACTCCATGATGCCTTTCCATCGATTTTCCGAAGCATTCTTAAAGGCAAGGTTGATGGCTTCTATAGACAAAGGACGTTTCACATTACAGGTGATATCTGTTAAAGAACCATCTGGCACCGGCACTCTAATTCCGCAACCACCCATTTTATCCGAAAGATGTGGAAATATTCGAGTGAGAGCTTTTGCTGCTCCTGTGCTCGTTGGCACTATTGATTCCGCGGCAGCTCTCGCACGTCGAAGATCTTTGTGTGGTGCGTCATGAAGTCGCTGGTCTCCTGTATATGAGTGTACGGTTGTGATATAACAACTTTCGATTTCACAAAGCTCATCGATGAGTTGAATCATATGTGCTGCACTGTTAGTAGTGCAGGAAGCATTTGAAATAACCAAGTCAGTTGGCATCAAAGTATCTTCATTTACACCAATGACAATTGTTTTGATCTTTTCATCTTCAGGAGGAGCACTAAGTAAAACCCTTTTTGCTCCAGCCTTTAAGTGTGCTTCACAGTCTTCTAGTCTCTTGAAAGTTCCAGTACATTCCACTAGCACATCTACATCGAGATCTAACCAGGGGTATTGATTGTTGGAAATGCTTTTATAGAATGGAATCTTCTCGTTGTTGATGGTAATGCTATTCTCATCCGAAGTGACCGTGCCTTTCCATTTGCCGTGAACTGTATCGTACTTGAATAAATGCGCCATTGTCTTTGCATCGTGCAAATCATGAATGGCAACCACTTCAATTTCGGGATGTTGAACCAAAATGCGCAAAAGCGTTCTTCCAATTCTACCAAAGCCATTGATGGCTACTCTGTATTTTTTCATTCAAAAAAGAAGCAGACGTTATAATTCAAAAATGTGCTTTTCTGCATGATAAGAAGATCTCACAAGCGGTCCGCTTTCTACATATCTAAAACCTTTTGCTAGGCCAAGTTCTTTGTATTCTGTAAACTTTTCTGGAGTAATAAATTCTTTGACTGGCAGGTGCTTTAATGTAGGCTGAAGGTATTGTCCAAGTGTAAGGATGTCTACTCCGACAGAGCGCAAATCGTCCATGGTTTCGATCACTTCTTGCTCAGATTCTCCAAGGCCTAGCATAACGCCACTTTTAGTGCGCATTCCACCTTGTTTTAGGCGAAGCAGTACCTCCAAAGAGCGATCATATTTCGCTTGAATGCGGACTTCTTTTGTCAGTCTGCGCACGGTCTCTAAGTTGTGAGAAACAATTTCGGGGGCAGCATCAATAATTAACTGAAGATTCTCCCATTTACCAGCGAAGTCAGGGATGAGTGTTTCCATGGTAGTGCCTGGAGAAATTCTTCGAACAGCCGCAACAGTTTCAAACCAAATCTTTGCTCCGCCGTCTTGTAGGTCATCACGATCTACGGAAGTGATAACGGCATGCTTGACTTTCATCAATTGGATGGAGCGTGCCACGCGTGCTGGTTCAAATGGATCCGCTGCCTCGGGGCGACCAGTGGCTACAGCACAGAATCCGCATGATCGCGTACAGATATTACCGAGAATCATAAATGTAGCGGTTCCTTCTCCCCAACACTCGCCCATATTCGGGCAACTTCCGCTCTCACAAATTGTATGTAATTTATGCTCGTCAACGAGCGCTCTTACTTTCTTGAAATTCTCACCAGTAGGGAGTTTTACGCGAAGCCATTTTGGTTTCGGTACTCTGGTAGAAGTTGTCGTTTCCATCAAATCTTATTGTACTTTTTTCCGAAGAAGAAATTGAGATAAACCGAAGGGAAAATCTGGTGATTTTTCGCACTCTGATCTTGTTCTTCTAGAATTTTTTCTGCCATGATTGGAATTTTTGTAGCAAACACATCGAGCTGCGCTCCTACTTCGATTCCTTTGAGTCCATCTCTATAATTAGCGTACTCTACTAATACGCCGAACTTCGCGAATCCTCCAGGATGAAATTTAATTTGATTAAATCCTCTAAGACCTGAAGCCCTTCCGTAAATTTTATCGATGTAATGAATACTTGGGTCGTAGCGTTCGACTTCTATTCTATACTGATCGATGCTGCTAGTTGGAGGATAAAAAATTTCGAGATAAATCGGTTTTGTAAAACCAAATGCGGGACCTGCCAACCAGTTATAGCTCAATTGTACGCCGTTCTTTCTTAGTTTCTCCGTGACAATCTTCTTGTAACCAATCCCAGCATGCACTACTGTGAACGAGTTGAGTTTGCCATAAAAATAACCTCGCGCGTTAGGGTCTGCACTGTATCTCTTTTCTTCCTTTTCGTGTTTAACAAAAGCAAGATCCGCGTGCATTAAAAAAATCTTTGACGCATTTTGATACTTCCCGTAGGTAAAGAAGCCTCCGAATCCTCGCGAATTAAGGAGAAACCCTCCGTATTGTTGGTGTGTATAGAGAATGGTTGGTTGATCAGGAAACGCCCCTTGAGCACTCGCCTGAGAGGCAAGAAGTGCTAAGAAAAATATGGCCGCAAACTTTCTGATCATTCCTTTTGAATAATAATATCAAAATTACAAGAAAAACCCTCTCCACCCGACTATTGTTTTGGTAAAAGAAATATAAAACATCAAATTAAAGACTGAGCATCTAAATTTGCTAAAAAAAGACTATGCATTCCATGAAAGCAAAGTACTTGGGCGGCTTACGCACTGAGGCTATTCACTTGAAAAGTGGAAACACCATCATCACCGATGCACCATTGGATAATAACGGAAAAGGAGAGGCTTTTTCGCCGACTGATCTGATGACCGCTTCTCTAGCAAGTTGTATGATGACCATAATGGGTATCACCGCTCAAGCTAAAGAAATAGAATTAGGAGAAATTGAAGTAGATATAACGAAGATTATGGGTAGTGATCCCCGCAGAGTGATTGGGATTGATCTGAACTTTCGGGTCCAAGATCTGAACTACAATGATAAAGCGAAACAAATTTTAAGAAATGCAGCTTTAACGTGCCCTGTAGCAAAGAGCATTCACCCCGAAATCGAAGTGAAAACAACATTTGATTGGATCTAATTACTGCTGAACTTGCTCAGTTCTGTCATAAGCAGCGCAAGACTCCTTGGACTTTCGGCAAGAAGATACTGAAACGACAAGGATTGCAAAGAGTAGTAGATATAGGGCCTGCTTCTTCATAATGACATTTATTATTACAAATATACGAAACGGCCAATTATTTAGTTGCCCCACTCGAAAATCAGTTATTAACAATTTAAAGTCTTTTTGGTCGGATTAACACACTCATGAATCTTGCTTACAAATCCATCTGCTGCAGCCTTTTAGCCCTGATCTTGCCGGCGAGATTTTGGGCTCAAAATGACAGCACCGTTTGGAAAGTAGTAGGACTAGCTCTTCCCGAGTTAACAGAATTTGGGGCATCTACTAAGATAAAAGCCGATTCCTTGATTCAAGTTTTTTTAGTTAAAAAAAACTCCGAAGGTTATTTGGATGCAGCGATTGACACGACCATTTCCAATCAAATTATTTATTGCAAATTAGAACTAGGTAAGCAATATCAGCTTGGGACGTATTACATCTCCGATCGACAAGCCTCACAAATTAAATCAACTGAATATTCAAAAAAGCAATCCTACCAGCCCTTACTGATTGAGAGTGGCCCAAAAAAAACTCTAAATCAGCTTGAAAATAATGGGTATCCCTTTGCTAGTATGACGCTCGATAGCATTGTTTTGCTTGATACTGAAATTTCTAGTTATTGGAATTTAAATAGAGGTCCTTTTATTACCATTGATAGTGTCGTTGTGCGCTCTGACGGCCCCTTTCCTTATAAATTTATCGTCAATCAAATCGGAATCAGAAGAGGCGAGGCGTACAATGAATCAACCATTAAAAGTATTCAGCAAAGGCTTAGAGAAATACCTTTCCTGGAAATTACAAAGCCAGTAGAAATTGTTTTTCGAGAAAATAAAGCCATAATTTATCTGTCTGTTAGAAAGAAAAAAGCGAATTATTTCAATGGAATTGTGGGTGTTCGACCCAACGAAACTACAGGGGCAATTAATATCACCGGGGATGTAGAGGTTCGACTAAAAAATGCTATCAACCGTGGTGAGGATTTCTTACTTGTTTGGAAACGACTTCAACCACAAACTCAAGATTTGCAAGTAGGTGCAGGCATCCCTTTTATTTTCTCTACTCCGCTTGGAATTAGAGGCGATGTCAACATTTATCGAAGAGACTCAACATTTTCGTCAAACAATGCGCGATTTACGATTCAGCTTTTATTTACTGGGTCTAATAATTTGAGTGCATTCGTTGAAAGCCAGAATACCAATAGACTTTCTTCTTTCAGCACAGGACTCGATATTGGCAATGTCAGCGGTACTTATTATGGATTGTCATTACAAAAATCAGCATTAGACTATCTATTCAACCCTCGAAAAGGATATGTTATTCAAGCAGAGGCTTCGAGTGGACGAAGAGAGATTTTCTCAGAAGAAGGGGAAGGCTCAACTCAAACGGTCAACGTCTATCGAGGGAAATGGAATGTGGAAGCTTACATTCCAACATTCAAAAAACAAACAATTAAACTCGGCGCACAAGGAGCCTTTCTCGACAGCCCCTCCATTTTTCAAAATGAAAAATATAGAATTGGAGGATTGCGCACCTTGAGAGGCATCGACGAAGAAACCATTTTTGCTCAGCGTTGGTCGGTTGCCACTATAGAATACCGCTTTTTACCAGAAGAGAATACTGCATTCTATTTATTCTATGATCAAGCCTTTTATGAAAACGATCAACCCTTTGGATTCGGAACGGGGATAAATTTTCAAACAAAATCAGGCATTTTTACTTTTAACTATGCTTTAGGTCAACAGTTTGAAAATCCGATCCTAATTAGAAATGGTAAAATAAGTTTCGGGTTTAGAAATATTTTCTAGCATTGACAATTTTTGCGTTGTGCAATGCGGGCTTTAAGGCCTATTATTGTATTCAAATGGTAAGAATCAAGCATGCACGCTACTCATCTTTCTAAAATAAATGTACTTGCAATATTCCTGCTTATCTGCATGACAGGCATTTCCTTTCAATCGTGCAGTAAGAAGAATAAAGGTTTTTCCGCTACTGAGGGTCTCAACTATGACGATTCCCAATCGTTATTTTATCCGTTTTCTACTATCTATCATCATTCAGATGACAGTAGTACTGTCATATTTCATATTGAATCGAAAGACTTATTGTATTCAAGACCCAAGGGCACAGGTCCATTTAAAGCTAAGATAGAAGTTGAATTCAAGTTGATAGCTGCAGACACAAAGATGATCGCTGACAGTGGAGCATATCAGTTCGAAGACATTCTTTCTTCCAATGAAAATAAGTTCGTCCAGAACGTTTTCAAAATTAAAAATCCAGTTGGTCTTTACGAATTGCAGCTGCATTTTAAAGACGTTCAGCGTGGTTTTGTTTATCACCAAACATTAAAATCAGACAAACTTTCAAAGTTTTCTTCTCAAAATTATTTGCTTTATAACAAAACAAAGAAGTTGTATTACACTCAAAATGCAACGCTTCCAGAAGATTCTATCATCGTTTTTTCAGACAGAAATAGAGATGTAGAAGATTTATATGTCATGCATTACACCTCGGAGATCAAGTTACCTCCGGCTCCGTTTTCAAGCACAGACCCCGAGCTCCCTATTCTGAGTGAATCCGAAGTATCAGTTTTAAAGTGGACAGACAGTCTCATTTTTCATGGCTACTCTGGTCTATTTCTGTTGACGGCAGACACAACCTTGAAGGAAGGGAAGAGTTTCTTTTCTGTGAACAAAGGATTTCCAAGAGTTAGAAAGCAAGACCAATTGTACCAACCCCTTCGTTATTTGACGACGAAAGCTGAGTATGAAAATTTTACCAAAACAAAGTATTCAAAAGAAAAAGTCGATCAATTTTGGTTGGAGAGTGGTGGGGATAAGACAAAAGCAAAAGATCTCATCAGTATTTATTACGCAAGAGTTCAAGAAGCTAATAAGTATTTCTCCACCTACACCGAAGGATGGCGAACCGATAGAGGCATGATTCACTTGATTTTTGGACATCCCTCTCGAATCACAAAAACAGACGATGGCGAGATTTGGGTGTATGGAGAAGATAATTCTATCGCATCTTTGCAATTCCGTTTTGTGAAAGCATCTTCGCCTTGGAGCGACAATGTTTACTTGTTAAACCGTGATCCCTTGCTAAGAAGTCATTGGGAGCGCATGGTTTCATCCTGGCGGAGCGGAAGGATTTATCATTATTAAAAGAGTACACCTTTGTATCAGAAGAATTTTGGCTCAAGAGCCCCAAGACCAAAGCCTACGAACATGATTATAGGCTTTAGAGCCATTATGGAGGCCATTGAAGCCGGAAAAGACTTTGATAAGGTAATGCTTCAAAAAGGCTTGAAAGGTGAGCTCCATGCAGATATTAAACGTGTTTTAATAGAAAATCAAATTCCGATTCAACAGGTACCCATCGAGAAGTTGGACGGGCTAACCAAAGCAAACCACCAGGGTATCATCGGCTTCACCTCTCCTATTGGTTTTTACGAGCTCAGCGATTTGATTCAACGTGCTTTTGAGTCAGCTCGAAATCCAAAATTTATTTATCTAGACGGAGTCACTGATGTTAGAAACTTCGGTGCAATATGCAGATCAGCCGAATGCAGTGGATTTGACGGGGTCATTATTCCAGAAAAAGGAAGTGCTCAAATCAATGAAGAAGCTGTCAAAACCTCTGCGGGAGCCCTATTTCATATACCTATTGCTAGAACTAGATCAGTGGTTGAAACCATCAAAATCTTACAAGAATCAGGTATCAGTTTAGTGGGATGCACGGAAAAGACTGATCAACTCATTCAACAAGTTGACCTTACAAGGCCCACGTGTATCATCATGGGTGCTGAAGATACTGGGATTTCTGATGAATTTATTCGTAAGGCTGATGCCTTGGGAAAAGTTCACATGGAGGGGAAGACTTCTTCGATGAATGTTTCAGTGGCTGCGGGAATAATTATGTACGAGCTCAATAGACAGCGATTGGTTTAATATCTTCTCAAAAAATGTTTATCACAAAATCGTTACAAATACCCTTATTTTAACGATATTTGCAACGATGCGGGAATTTTCCGCGTCGTACCTAAACATATTAATTACCATATCGCTATGCAAAACAAGTTTGCACTTGTGTTAGTTTGCACGCTTTTTTCGTGCTTATTATCTACGCTGAGTGTTTCAGCTCAAAGTACAACTTCAAATTCAAATCTCATTTATTTAGAATGTTCTAAAATCACACCTGAAACCTATGGGTCGGTTTTATCTCGTTTGAAAAATGATGCTAGCATTGAATTAGGAGAAGTATGTGTACCCGCACACGTCATTACTATTCGCATCAAGTCGGGCAGCACAAATACCACCCAGGTAGTAAACTCATTCAAGACCAAAACCAACGGAATCGAACTTGGTGAAATCAAAATTCTATCTGATTTCAACGATACCAAATTCATGGAGCGCTGCACCGCTGCGCGCTATGGCAGATAATTCTTTCGAAACCACTCACACACATATTTCAATTACTTAGTTAAGTATGAAAAAACATTTATTCCTCAGGAAAGCAATCGTCATAGCTGGATTCCTGTTGACCTTAGTGATGACCTCATTCGGGCAACAAATTCCAGGTTCATTGACAGTAGATACTGCTATGCCTGTGACACAAATGGTCCAAAACCTTGTAGGACCAGGTGTTCAAATCTCTAACGTAGTAGTGACTGGAGCCTCTGGTTCCTATGGCTATTACAACATCAATGGCACAGAAATAGGAACTTCTGAAGGAATTCTTCTTTCAACGGGTAAAGCAATTAACGCTATCGGCCCGAACGATGAAACTGGATTGCCTCAACTAGGTCCCCCTCCTACTTTCACTTGTTTGAACTGTTCAAACTACAACAACGGAGCTCCTGGAAGTGCACTTCTTAATGCAGCGCAGGATCGCAATACTTTTGATGCTTGTCAAATCGAATTTGATATCATCCCTTCGGGTGACTCACTTCGATTCAAGTACACCTTCGCATCAGAAGAATATAATGAGTGGGTAGGATCCCCTTTCAATGACGTATTCGGATTCTTTATATCAGGTCCAAACATCGGAACAGATGTAAATATTGCATTGATTCCCAATACGAGCACTGTAGTTGCTATCAATACCGTGAATGCTAACACCAACTCACAATATTGGGTGAATAATATGACGCCTCCTGGTCAAGGATTCCAGTTTGATGGATTTACAATCAATCTTGCAGCTGCAGTGGGCAACTTGATCCCTTGTGAGACATACCATTTGAAACTAGTTATAGCAGACGGAAGCGACAGAATTTATGACTCCAACGTATTAATAAGTCAGATTGAGTCAAATCCAGTTGTAGTAGCAGCCGCTACCGCAGGTGGCCTTGATTTCATGGTGGAAGGTTGTAACGATGGTATCATCACCTTCAGCCGTCAAGAGGCAACGCCAACTCCACAAACAGTGACTTACTATATAGGTGGTACTGCTTTGAATGGTGTAGACTACACTCAACTTGGAAATGGCGTTCCTGGAGAACCTATAACAACAGTGATTCCGGCTAATGAAACTAGCGTATCTATTGACGTTCAAGCATTCGCAGACGCCATTGGTGAAGATCCTGAATACATTACAATCTATCTATCTAATCCTCTTTGTACGGGTCCTGAATTCTTGGATAGTTTGAATTTTTATATCGAAGACTTCCTCACAGTGGATGTGCAACCGGAGATTGCTAATATCTGTGCAGGACAATGTGTCGAACTTACAGGTATCGCTTCGGTAACAGGAACTTCAACGTTTACATGGAGTCCATTTGACAACCTGACTGATGCACATACGCTCACCCCAACAGCATGTCCAACCGAGACTACAACTTATACACTAACATCACAAGTTGCCAATTGTGTATCTACAGATGAAGTGACGATAAACGTTTCATACATCAGCTTAGGACTTAACTCTGATCCAATTAATTGTACGAACGGTAACACAGGATCAATCGACTTGACTGTTCTTAATGCTAATGCTCCATATCAATATGAATGGACGGGCCCAGATGGATTCACAAGTGATGTCGAAGATCCACAAAATCTTGAAGATGGTGAGTACTGCGTGACGGTTACTGATGCTTCTGGTTGTGTTGCTTCTGGTTGTGTTACAGTTGTTGAATTCAATGTCCTTGCAATAACCGATGTAGACATTTTGCTAAATGGATGCTTCCCTATTTCATGCTTTGGAGCATGTGATGGTGCGGTAAATACTCAGGTGACAGGAGGTTCTGGAACTTTGAGCTTTGCTTGGGTTGATTCGAATAACAACACCGTTGCAACTACACAAAACGTAACTGGCCTTTGCGCTGGAACATATACCTTCATCGTAACGGATGAGGTCGGATGTGAAGTAACAAATACAGTAGTAATCGAAGAGCCTCAAGAACTATTCGTCAACTTAATCGGACAAGTTGATGTATTGTGCGATGGAACTTCTACTGGTTCTATTACGGTTGATGCCAGCGGCGGTTGTGCACCATATTTCTACGTATGGGCTGGATTCCCTGCAAATCAAACCCCTGTCCTGTCAGATATTCCGAGTGGTAACTACCAAGTAAGTGTGACCGATGATAATGGTTGTGCTAGTGGTAATACTCTCGATATTATTGTAAATGATCCTATCAATCCACTCGAAGTAACGCTAGATGAGGTTTCTCTTTATCCTGGCGGTTATAACACGAGTTGCCCAGGCTCTACTGATGGCTACATCAATGTAACCGCAAGTCTTGGTACAGCACCATACACATTCGAATGGGTAAACCAAGCGAATGGTCAAGTAGTAGCAATAACAGAAGATGTTGCAGATTTAGCATGTGGAACTTATATTTTCACTGCTACAGATGCTAATGGTTGCGAAGAATCAATCATTGTTGACCTTACATGCGTTCCTCAGATCCAAGTTTCTTTTGAAACAGTTCCAAACCCTTGTGGTAATGAAGAAGCTGGTCTTGGTGAAATTAATATCTTAAGCACTTCTGGTGGCCATGGTGGTCCTTACACCTACTCATACACTGGTCCAAGCTGTGCACCTTGTTTGAGTGAAGATCTTACTGGATTGAACTCAGGTCTTTATGTTCTCACCGTTACAGATGCACTCGGTTGTACTCGCAACTTCAACATCAACGTAGGTACAGAAACAACTTTTACTGTTTCAGGAGTTCCATCGAACCCAACATGTGGTGATGTATGTGATGGTGGTGTTGACATTACAGTTAACCCAACAGGAGCTTACACAACAACTTGGAGAGATGAAAACGGTGCAGTAGTTTCTACTTCACTTGATTTAACCGGTGTTTGTGGCGGTACATATGAACTTGAAATAACCGATGGAGCTTGTACAGGCTTCTACACTTATACTCTTGTTCAGCCTGATCCAATTGTTATTTCTGTCGTAGATGTTATTAATCCAATATGTTTTGGATTGAATAATGGTAGCATTGATATCGATGTTACAGGCGGAGTTGGACCTTACACCTATTCTTGGAGTGCGCAAAACTGCGTGTTCTTTGGCGCTGGAACACAAGACATCAACAACCTATTTGAATGTTGTTATACCGTTGTCGTTACAGATGCCACAGGTTGTACAATGACAGAAGAAATTTGTCTTGATGCTCCTCAAGTTATGGACTTGTTCGTAAGCACATCTAGTGATGCGAGCGGTCAATTCAATATCTCTTGTAATGGTGGTTCTGATGGTTCGATTTCGGTAACTACTTCTGGTGGAACGCCAGACTGTGTTGCCTACGCACCAGAGTGCTATTTCTATGATTGGTCTGTAGATGTTGCTCAATATGGCAATGACCCAAATGCGTCATTCGTATCCAATCTTCCTGCTGGAACCTATGCAGTGAACGTTACAGACATCAATGGATGTTTGGCGACAACTACCATAAACCTTACAGAGCCCGATCCAATTACTTCTAATGCAATAATTACGGATGTATCTTGTAATGGAAACACAGATGGACAAATCACTCCAAACCTTGTAGGTGGAACAAATGCTTACAATGTTTATGTATGGTCTCCATCAGTTGCTCCGAATGCGGATAATGCTACAACACTTGTAGATCTTGATCCAGGATGCTATACCTTGACTGTAACAGATAGCAACGATTGTGAAGCGACTTTTGAATACTGCGTTGAAGAACCAGAAATTCTGGAAGCAGATGTGACAGTAATCAATCCTACCCCTTGCACTGGAATTTGTGACGGTAGCATTTCAGTTTCTCCTTTTGGTGGAACTGCTCCATATACTGTGACGATTTCTGGAAATGGTGATACGTTCATCACCGATTTCGCGACAGATCTTTGCGATGGCACTTACGACATTTCTGTTGTAGATGTGAATGGTTGCACATTCAATACAACTGTGACTCTTGAATCATCTGATCCAATCACCGCAACGATTGCAGCTCTTCAAATCAACCCAACACAAACCTTTACTCTTAACTGTTTCGGAGACTGTGATGGTGTACTCGAAGTTACTCCAGCTGGCGGCGTTGCTCCTTACACTTATGTATGGACAGATGCTTCAAATAACGTTCTTGGTAACGATGCAATCGTTCAAGATTTATGTGCAGGTAACTACTGTGTTGAAGTTACAGATGCTAATGGTTGCACTGTAATCGAATGCTTTGATGTAACTCAACCAGCAGAGCCGCTTGTGATTACATCACAAGTATCTGTTTACCCAGGCGGTTATAATATCTCTTGCTTTAACGCTTGTGATGGAAGCATTGACTTGACTGTATCTGGCGGTGTGGCAGATTATACTTTCCTTTGGAATGACGGAGATCTTCTAGATCCAAACGAAGACCAAGCAAATCTGTGCGCTGCGTTCTACAACGTTCTCGTAACAGATGCCAATGGCTGCGAAAGTTTACTCGACTTTACACTTACTGAGCCTTCTCCAATTGTTGTGAATGAAACCATTTCACAATTTGATGGTGGATTCAATGTATCATGCAACGGTGCTTGCGATGGAACTATCACTTTAGAAATTCTTGGAGGTGAAGGACCATACACAGCAGAGTGGCCTTCTCTTGGAATTATAAATAGCACTTCAGTTACAGACCTATGCGCAGGAACTTATGATGTGATTGTTACAGATGCTTTGGGATGTACTTTCCAAGCAACTTACACCATTACAGAACCTCAAGTTCTTGCAGTGTCTTTCTCAACAACTTTTGATTGTACAACTGGTCTTACTAACATCTGTGCAAACGTTACAGGAGGTAGTGGAAACTACACTTACGAGTGGGGCAACGATGCAACAACAAATTGTATAGATGTAGATACCAATGGTGAATATTGTATTACAATTACAGATAGTAATGGATGTACAATAACTGAATGTACAGATGTCAATTCTCCTTCTCAAATCGAGGCTACTTCAGTAATCGAGGCTACCACTTGTGGAGCTTGTAATGGCGCAATCACAATTTCAGTAACTGGTGGAAATGGAAATTACACCATTGATTGGACTGGTGCAGGCACAGTAGACGGACAAATTCAACAACTAAACCTATGTGCGGGTCCTTACTCAGTAAGTATTTCTGATGACAATGGCTGCAGCACAACTATACAATTCACTGTACCAGGAAGCGTTGCCCCTGTTGCTGCTCCGGAGATATTTAATATCTCATGTTTCGGTGAAAATGATGGTGGTATTTCAGCCATTTTCGAAGACGCCACTGGCGACGTAACGCTCTCATGGTCATTTGGTGGAAATGTCATTTCGAACGACATCGCAATCACTGAACTTGCACCGGGACCTTACACATTGACTTGGACGGATGAAGCAGGTTGCGGAGGTGTTGAAACTTACAATATCATCGAGCCAGCTCAGCTTGTGCTTACTGCTGATATCTCACTCTATGATGGAGGCTTTAATGTTAGCATAAATGGTGGAAACGACGGTGCTATTGATCTCACTGTAGAAGGTGGTACTCCTCAATACATCTTCGATTGGTCACATATCACCACTCAACCAGAACCAGAAGACGTGGCTAATTTGACAGCAGGAACTTATACCGTTACTGTTACGGATGCCAACGGTTGTGAGGCGGATAGCACATTCACTCTAACACAACCAAGTGAGTTGAAATGGCCAACTGGTCTAACTCCAAACGGAGATGGATTTAATGATGTCTATTTCATTCAAGGACTAGAAAAATATCAGAAAAACGAGTTTAAAGTCTTCAACAGATGGGGCAATGTTGTTTATGAAAAGAACAACTATAACCAAGACTGGAAAGGACAGAACTCCGATGGAGATCAGCTTCCTGATGGAACTTACTTCGTGATATTCACTAGTGGAAATGTTTCATTCAATACTTATGTTGACTTAAGAAGATAATAAGTATGAAAAACATGAATCATTTAACAAGCATCGACATGAAAAAAATATTATCCATACTTCTTATCATGATTGGCGCCTTCGGTATGAGCGCACAGCAAGAAATCATGATAAGCCAATACATGTTTAATGGATTGGTTATTAACCCAGCCTATGCTGGATCTCACCCGTACTTCAGTGCCAGTGCTCTTCATAGAAGCCAATGGCTGAAGTTTGATGGTGCACCTACTACACAGACGTTCGCAATTGACGGACCAATCGCCAATCGCAGATTAGGTGCAGGTCTTACATTTTCGAATGATCAAATCGGTGTCACAAAGCAACAAGAAGTTTCATTAAATCTTAGTGCTAAAGTGACAACTGGTCGAGGCAAACTTGCATTTGGTTTGAGACTTGGCGGTGCTTTCTATAGCGCTACATTAAGCGACCTTGTGGTGTTTGATGCGAATGACCCTAACTACGTGGCTAACATTAGCTCTAAGTTCATTCCTAAAGTTGGAGCAGGTATTTATTACTACGAGCGCAATTGGTTTGCTGGTCTATCGATGCCTGTAATCTATGCTGCGGATGATGTAATCTTACCTGAGGTAACATTGAACGATAAATTCTTCAAGACACACACTTACCTCAATGCGGGTTATGTTTTCGAACCTTCTAGCATCCTTGCAGTGAAGCCTTCGATTTTAGTAAAATATCAAGGCGAAGCTCCAACTGAGGTTGATTTGAACTGTAATGTATTATTCTTTCAAAAATTCTGGTTAGGCGCTGGCTACAGAACTGGAGATGCCATCATCTTCATGGCTGAATGGAATATAACAGATATGCTTAGACTAGGCTACGCTTACGACTGGACAACTACTGCTATTGGCGACTACAGCAATGGTTCACATGAAGTAATGCTTGGCTTTGACTTCGGAAAAGACGTGAAATTGAAAGTTCGTTCACCTCGTTATTTCTAATCCACCACCTAATCAACTAAGAAGAACAACATGAATTTCGTCAAAATATCAGTGATAGCCCTCACATCAAGCTTGCTACTTAGCAGCTGTGCAGGCCTATACATTAAAAGTGGAAAAACGGCCTATCAAGATTTAAAATACCAAGAGGCAATTAAATATCTTGAAAAAGGACTTGCAAAAAAAGAAGATGAGACTGGCAGAAAAATGCTCGCTGAAAGCTATTTGAAGGTGAACAATTTTCAAGCAGCATCAGAACAATATTCTAAGGTTGCTCTATCTCCATCCTACACCGATGCTGATCGTATGAGCTATGGTAAAGCCCTGATGTCTGTAGGACAATACAGCGAGGCTCGAAATATCTTCGAAGGTATTATTAGTCGTGATGCTGATAATAAGGAAGCAGCTGCTCTTCTTCAAAGCTGTAAAAAAGTAGATGAGATGCGTGCAGACTCTCTTCTTTTTTCTGTCACTCCAGTAAATATTCCAACTGAAAACCCAGTCTACTCCGCTGTTAAATATAACGGTGGTCTATTGGTTACTTCTTCTTCAGCAAAGGGAGATAAAGATCCATACACCAGTCGTGCTTTCACAGATCTTTTCACTACAAAAAGTGAAGGTGGAAACTGGTCAGCTTTAGAACCTGTTGAGAATGTAAACAGTAAAAATCACGATGCAGTAGCAGCCATTTCTCCTAATGGTCAAACAATGATTTTTACAAGAAGCTTTCAACTTAAGAATGCACTCAGCGGAAATGACAAAGACGAAAGTCCTACTCAACTTTATCAGAGCAAACTTGGCGCGGATGGAAAATGGAGCAAGCCTGAAATCCTTCCTTTCTGTGATGTAAAGTATATGTATGCTCACCCAACATTTTCATCAGATGGAACTACGATTTATTTTGCTAGTGATATGCCTGGTGGATTTGGCGGAATGGATATCTACCAATCAAAACTAGTAGATGGAGCATTTGGACTTCCAACGAATCTTGGTTCAGATATCAATACAAAAGGAGATGAAATTTTCCCTTCTTTGAAAGATGATAAAACTCTTTACTTCTCAAGTGACGCCCACAATAGCCTTGGTGGTTTGGACATTCAACAGACATCTTTAGTAAATGGTGCTTGGGGTATTCCACAACATCTTTCATATCCATTAAATACAAGTGCTGATGACTTCAGTATCATTTTTAATGAAGATGGAAAGACAGGGTATTTATCAAGTGATCGTTCTGGTTCTGACCGCATCTATGGCTTCGAGATTTTAGATCCAAAGATTACTATCGAAGGATTAGTCACAAACAAAGAAAGTATGTTGCCACTTGGCGGGGCGAAAATCATAGTGAAAGATCTTACAACAGGAGAAGAAAAAACTTACTTCTCAGATGCAGAAGGTAAGTTCAATATTCCACTTGAACCAAACCATGACTATGAAGTAAAAACTGAATTGGATGGCTATTTCGGAGAATCTGAAAAGATCACCACGAAAGGCATTACTCAAGATAAAGTCATTAAGAAAGTGGTAGAGATGCCACAGGTAATTGTATCACCTCCTGTTGTCGATAACAACAGTAACAACAACGGAAGCAATAACAATGGTAATGCGGGTAATGGTGGCAATAACAATGGCAACACGAAAGGTGCTAAGGGAACTTATCCTGTGCCGAATATCTATTGGGATTACAACAAATGGGATATCAGACCAGATGCTGTTCCATATCTAGAGCAACTCGTAAAACTGTTCAGGGACAATCAAAACTTGAAATTCGAAATTCAAAGCCATAGCGATAGCCGTGGTAGTTATGAATTCAATGATGATCTTTCTGAGAAGAGAGCAAAAGCAGTTGTCGATTACTTAATCACTCGCGGTGTTCCTCGCTCAATCATCATCAGTAAAGGCTATGGCGAACGCCAGCTTTTAAATGAATGTGCTGATGGCGTGATGTGCGACGAAGAAAAACATCAGGTAAATAGAAGAACAGAATTTATTGTCACAGACAAAAAGAAATAAGAAAAAAAAACCTCGGCGATGCCGAGGTTTTTTTTTAGTATCTAAATCCTATAGTTATTATTCCTGATATCAATTCCGTATCGATTCGAGTTTCATCCACCAAAGCAGGATTATAAAGCCAATAGGACTCTGAGCCTGCTTGATAAGCTCCAGCTAAATCGAGATAAAATTTGCCCTTTCTAAATCCAAGTCCGCCGGTATAATTCAATATAGCATCACTTTGCGCTACGCCATCTTCAAAAGGACTGGTCTGATAACTAGCCCCTGCACGAAGTCTTAACCATTCAATCAATCGCCACTCCATTCCCACTTTCACTTTGTGAGAAACGGTATAGATATTTCGAATGGTTTCGTTTTCTTCTTCATAGCTGTAATCTGAACTTAAACCTTCGCTGCGCATTTGAATATTGCTGAAGTCGCTATACTCATAATCTGCAGCTATCACCCCCGATTTCCCTAAAATAAAAGCTGAATTCACCATCAGCTTTCCTGGCACTCGCACAGAAAAATTGCTACTTAATTCGGGTGAAAAAGCACTAAACGTGCTACCATCAACAAAACTAGAATTGATTGAAGTACTATACGCATCATCAATATTCAGTCGCACTGGACTTTGCCAGCCTGCACCTACTCTCAACCATTCAGACGCTCGATAGATACCTCCTATTCTAGCCACGACACCACTACCTCCTGCATTAATATCTTCATTGAATGTATATCCTACGATATAGTCTGATTCAGGAAATTTCTCGGTATAAGAACTAGTCTCTCTATAAAAAGCTGTTTGAATTCCTAAAGACACTCCTCCGCTCCACTTTTCATCAAAACTAAATCCGAAGCCAAATGTCATTTCATTGTGTCTTCCAGAACGATCAATAACCTTTGTTTGTGACGTTCTATTGGCGTTTTCTGCGGGAATATAAGTATGAGCTATGGTATCAAGTGGGTCAATGAGATAAGTGTCATATGCCAATCCAGCACTAAATGGAAATTGGTCATAGATTAGATCCTGAGGTGTGCCTTGCGCTTGAAATGCAAAAACATCCATTAACGTACTCGTACTATTCGTGCCCTCAATTAGTATTCTTTCATCGTATGTATTTAAATTCCCTACACCAAATCCAAAGGTCACTTGCAACCTTTCATCTTGATTTGATTTGCGAGTAGTAATCATTGCCAAATTCTGAATACGTGTTCCGACATCGCTCGATTCCTCAGTATTTCCAAGAAAAGACGATGATGTAGTGCGATCATTGAACTTAAAGGAAAGTTCAAATGCATTTCGCTTGTACATTCCCAATCCGCCTGGATTATTCCAGAAAGCGGAGGGATCAGCACCTAATGCCCCAAATGCACCGCCCATTCCGAGTGATCGTGCTGAGCCTGGTGTTCCTTGAAACGAATAGCGCAGGGCATCTACCTCGTTTTGGGCTTTCAAAAAGTGAGGCACCAAAATCCCCATCAATAGCCCCAATGCTACGATATATTGCGATTTCATATTTTTCGATTTAAAGTTTATCGACGTCTTCCTCCACCTGATCCACCACCGCTGCGGGATCCACCTGAAGAACCTCCTCCGCTTCTACTAGGAGAAGAGCTGCCACCAGAGTTTCCTCGGTCGATGGACCCTCCACCACTTCTGCTCGGCGGATTCGAGCGTTCCGGTGAAGTTCTTCCATTCCCTCTGCTTCGATCGGGCTCAACACTTGGACGGCGTTCTGGCTCTGTGCGATTAGGGCGTTGATTAACGTTACTTGGAGGATCTACTTCTGCAGGTCTGTTCGTTTGATTACCTCTATCAGGTTTGGTAGTCGAAGGACTTGTACTTCTTTCTGGATCTCTAGGTACTGCACCAGAAGAAGGCTTGCGCGATCCTACACCAGGCTTAGGATATCCGGAAGCTGGTCTTAAAAAATTATTTCTTCCCGTGAAAATTGTACCACTACCATATGAGCTATTGCTCACCGAATTAGTGCTAAATGATGGTCTATGGCCGTAAATAATTCCATTAGAATTTCCATTATCCACGAAGCTGTTGCCCCAGCCACCCCAACCACCGAAGGGTCTGTTCCATGCAGAATAGCCGTAGTATCCTCCCCAATAGGGATTACCCCAGCCATTATAATAACCAAAACCATTATTGAATCCCCAACCATAGTTGAATCCCCAGCCATTATTAAATGCCCATGGATCATAAAAGAAAGGGTCATAAAAAAATGGATCATATCCCCAGCCTACGCCGTAAGATACGCTCCATCCAAATAGAGGCGACCAAGTGAGTCGAGAGCGACTTCCCCAACCATTGTTAAAACCACCGTTGACGTCCTGATAAACGTCGCCATAATAATTGTTAACCGTGCTTCCATCACCAGAATTTTCAGTGTAATAATCCTCTTCAGGAACAGACTCTGTCACAGGTGGTGGATTCGTTTCAGAAGTTGAAGGCATCGATGATTTGAAGCTTGACACATCCGTAATGAACGTTTCACCAGGTGTGTAATAAACCTCATCATCCTCGTAAAACGTCGATCCAGTCGTGCTTTTAGACGAATTACAAGCAGTTGAGAGAGCAATGATGGTTAGCAGTGCAAGATGAAATTTGAAAGAACCCATTGCGAAATATTTTTATTGAATTACTCTGACTATATCAAAAGTAGCGAAAAATTTTCACCTACTTTTACGCTCAAATTTACTCAACAATCATACCAACGAAAGATGGCGGAAAAGCTTACACCAAGAGCAACAGATTATTCTAAATGGTACAACGAGCTCGTTGTAATGGCAGATTTAGCGCAGCACAGCGAAGTGAAGGGTTGTATGGTTATCAAACCATATGGATATGCAATCTGGGAAAAAATGCGCGATGTACTAGATGCAAAATTCAAAGAGACAGGACACCAAAATGCATACTTTCCGTTATTCATTCCAAAATCATATTTGAGCAAAGAAGCAGCGCACGTTGAGGGATTTGCTAAAGAATGTGCAGTGGTAACCCACTATCGTTTGAAAACAGAAAACGGCCAAGTAGTAGTTGATCCAGATGCAAAGTTGGAAGAAGAATTGATTGTTCGTCCTACCTCTGAAACAATTATTTGGAATACATACAAAGGATGGATTCAAAGCTATCGTGACCTTCCAATTCTAATTAATCAATGGGCAAATGTTGTTCGTTGGGAAATGAGAACGCGTCTCTTTTTGCGTACGGCGGAATTCCTTTGGCAAGAAGGACATACTGCGCACGCGACTGCGCAAGAAGCGATTGCAGAAACCGAACAAATGCTCGGTGTGTATGCTGATTTCTCAGAAAAATACATGGCCATTCCTGTTATCCAAGGAAGAAAAACAGAAAGCGAACGTTTTGCTGGTGCTGTTGATACGCTTTGTATTGAAGCATTAATGCAAGACGGTAAAGCTCTTCAAGCAGGAACCTCTCACTTCTTAGGTCAAAATTTTGCTAAAGCTTTTGATGTAAAATTTGCAAGTAAAGAAGGTGTGAATGATTATGTATGGGCTACTTCTTGGGGTGTTTCAACACGACTTATGGGAGCACTTATCATGACACACTCTGACGATAAAGGCTTACGCTTGCCTCCAAAGTTGGCTCCAATCCATGTTGTGATTGTTCCAATTTACAAAGGAGAAGAACAGCTTACAGAGATACATGAAAAAATGAAGCCATTGATGGCAGAATTAAAAGCCTTGGGTATCACCGTTAAGTTTGATGGAGATGACACCAAAAGATCAGGCTGGAAATTCGCAGAATATGAATTGAAAGGTGTTCCTGTTCGTATTGCCGTTGGTCCAAAAGATATGGAGGCAGGTACACTTGAGGCTGCCAGAAGAGATACAGGTGAAAAGATGTCCATTCCAATGGAAGGTGCTGCCGCTTACATTCAAAACTTGTTGGATCAGATTCAACAAAATTTATTTGATGAAGCATTTAAGCACCGTGCAGAGCATACCACAAAGGTTGATACTTACGAAGAGTTTAAATCCTTGCTCGATTCCAAAGGAGGTTTCTTCCTAGCACATTGGGATGGTACCGCAGAGACAGAGGAAAAAATTAAGACAGAAACAAAAGCAACAATTCGTTGTATTCCTTTAGATAACGAACTCGAAGAAGGACAATGCATGGTGACTGGCAAGCCTAGTAAACAGCGTGTTGTTTTTGCTCGTGCCTATTAAGACAACAGCTTATGCAAGAACCAAAAGAACTCATTGACCTATTGCTTCGCGAGAAAAGCGTCTTAAAACAAGATGTTTTCACAGCAACCATCGACACATTTCAAGATCTAAAAGATGTATTGAAAGAAGTAATTGATGAGATAACTACTCGGTTTGGAAATACTGACAAGCGCGTTGAAATTTATTATCAAGACCGCGGTGATTTCCAAGCTGAGATAAAAGTTGCAAGTGATGTTTTGATTTTTCAAATGCACACGAACGTATTTCAGTTCGATGATGAGCACCCACTTTGGAAGAGTGGCTATTTAAAAGATCAGCCTAAGAACTCGTACGTAGGAATCATAAACGTCTTTAATTTCCTTGCAGACTCTATGCGTTATCAGCGACAAATGGATATCGGTTATTTGCTTGGACGCATCTTCTTGAACAAAGACAGACACTTTATGGTCCAAGGGAAGCGTCAGTTGGGGTTCTTGTATAACGACTTCATCAATTCTACTTTAGATAAGGCGGCTTTAAAAAAAGTTGTTGAGAGCATTATTCTTTACACATTAGATTTCGATCTGTTAATTCCACCCTATGAGCATTTGCAGCAGGTTACAGTAGAGCAGATCCAGAGCATTTCACAAAGCCACACTCTTGCCACTGGTAAGCGTTTGGGCTTTAAGTTTGGGCTTGACGATCAGCACATGTAATTTTTTTTTTCGAAAAAAGTTGACTTGATAAAAACTGTGATTATATTTGCACCCGCTTTACAGCACGGCCCGTTCGTCTAGGGGTCAGGACACAAGATTTTCATTCTTGGAACAGGGGTTCGATTCCCCTACGGGCTACAAAGCACAAGGCTTCCGAAAGGAAGCCTTTTTTGTTTTCTATAATTCCCAAATGAGGCCGATCTGACTATTGAAAGTGGATTTGATGATCCCCACAGGCGGGCGACTATCGTAGAAATGATTCAACTCTATGCGAACCCCGAGATGCTTGCCAACTGGTGTGGTGAATGCATGCTGACCTGCAACACGCACATCATTTAGTCGATTCAATAGCGGTTGATAGTATGTAGTGCTCACTAAGCTCCACTTCCCTGGAACTCGATGCGTGAACGATAAATAAAAACTCGACCTACCATAAAGCACTGACTCATCTCCCCTATTCACCTTTTCATAATCCCACATCACACTCGTCCCCAAATAGTAGCGTGAGTTGTCTTTTTCATAAAGCTTAAACCTCAAGCCGCTTCCAAGTAGATTTCTTCGATCCAAGCCTAGGAGTCGATTGTATTGCATTTGTTTAAACGCCTCCCACTTGAGCCATTCAATGTTTGTAGAGCGATTGTAGCGCGCATGAAACAAGCTCATATTATTGAATTGAACATCCTGAGCCACGGAGAAGCCTGTTTCCCCAAGAAACATCCAATAATCCTTCTCATTCTTTTTGAAGACTGTTGTTCTAGCAGAAGTCGCCAAAAAGAGGTTTTGATACTTCTGCATTTGAAAGTTCCCCTGAATCACTCCAGACCACCCCAAAGAGTCCAAATGCATGCGAGACTGTTCGATGTTAACAACTTGACCATTAGCGTATTTAGCGAAAAACACTAAAAGAATCAGGGCTATGCGAATGATAAGATTCATTGGGCGCGAAAATATTACTTTAAAGTGAACCATTTGAACCACTTAACTTGATTCTTTTCAAGAGAAAAAGTAAATTTCGGGAAACCCTAAAACCTTCATCCAATGGTCAATATCCAATTAAAAATCGTAGAAGAAGGCTTGAAGCATCCGCTCGCCGAACTACAACGTCAACTCACACATCACCTTTTCGAAGATGATATCATCGTGAGGTCTAAAGCAGATTTGACTCTGAAGATTAAGTTTACAAGAGATCATGATCAAGATCTCATTTTATTACAGCTAAGAGAAACGGAGTCCAAAGCCAAGCTTGGAGAAAAAGTCATTCACTACATTGAAAAGTCGTGGGTGCGTGACACAGTGGCCGAGTCACACGCGCTTTTAGCTCCAGTGGCGGTCGTTTCCTAATCCCCAATAACCTATCCCACTAAAAAAGAACTTCTGTTGACAGAAGTTCTTTTTATTTTTGCCCAGCACTAAGCCTTCAGATTCTTCTCTCTCTCCGGACGTAACCTTTCAGGACACTTTCCGTTAAATGGGGTTGATTATTGAAGATTTAAATGTCAACCACCCTATCAATGCATTCAAAATCAGCCAACACGGATGGCTCTCAAAAGCTAGTAACCCTATTTGAGCTTTATAAGAAATATAAAACTCATGATAGCGCTTTCTGCTACCGAGGAGCCTTCTCTGAGCAATTTACTGGAACAATCATCGATATTTCCGAAGGAGCAGCCTTCAGGACTGATGGTTCTGTGAATCGTAAAGTATCATTCTTATTAGTAGAATGTTTCCAAAACATCATTCGTCATGGTGAAAATATGACCGCTCAAGAAACTCATCTTGACGACGGTATTTTTACTTTTCAAATGAATCATCAAGGGTTTATCATCAACTCGATCAATCACATTTTAAACAATGAAATAGATCAGTTAAAGACATGGGTTGACCAAGTAAACTCGATGGATCCAAAAGAGCTTAAAGAACTTTATCTCCGACAGCTCAACAATAACGAAATGAGCAGCAAGGGTGGTGCAGGACTTGGATTGATTGAGTTGGCAAGAAAAAGCGGACAAAAGTTGATCTACGAATTCGAAGAATTCCGTCCACCATTCGCGAAGTTTCACCAACAAGTGAGCTTCATTCAAAAAGAAAATGAAATTGATTTTAATAAAATTCATGAGACCAAAGAACTACATGGTCGCTTGAGTGGAGAAAATGCATTCCTGTTTTACAAAGGTGATTTTTCACAAAAATCAATTCTACCGCTCTTAGACATCGTTGAGCAAAACGTAAGCGGCGGTTCTAGTCTGACAAGCATGACAAGAAAAGTCGCTCACATATTGGTGGAGCTACTTCAAAATATTTCTAAGCATTCTCAAGTGGATGAAAAGGGTCGAAAAGAGGGGATTTTCATTATTGGAAAAAACCAAAACGACATGTTTATTCAATGCGGGAATGAAGTGAATACCGAGGAAAAATATATTCTAGAACAAAACTTGAACTACCTCACATCATTAAGCCAAGAAGAAATTGCTGATCTTCATAAGACTGCAATGGTTGCTAGTTTGAAGTTTGAAAACAAAAACAAGTCAGGCCTTGGTTTGATTGAGATCATTAAAGCTGCAGTGAAAGGTGTACAATACACTTTTGAACCAATAGGTGCTGATAGATTTATTTATGCAATCAATGTGACTTTTTAATTTTGTAGTATTCTCGCACTACGAAAAGCATGACAGAGCAGATTAGATTACATATTGAAAGAAGCGAAGACACTCCCGAAGTGTCTTTCGATGCCTCTTTGGGTATGTACACAATTTCAGGTAGATCGTTACCTGAAAACGCTTACAACTTCTATCAGCCTGTCATCGAATTTGTCAAGTCACACATCGTCAAAACAGGTATCAAGAATACCTTCACCATTCAACTAGATTATTTCAATTCATCGTCGGGTCGCTTCATTTTCGAGCTACTTACTATTCTTGAAGAATATAAACTCAATGAAAACAATCTCCTTGTTATCTGGAGAGTTGAAAAAGACGATGAACTAATGATCGAAAAAGGAGAAGAACTCCAAAGCATGCTCAAGATTCCGTTTCAAATCGAAAAAACATGAAGCGAGAGGAAATGGATATGAATATGGATATGGACAAAAGACAAATGAAATAGCATTGGAGATGTAAAAGAATATTGGACCGCTAGAATTTCTGGCGGTTTTTTTATTGCCCAGATATGGAGAAGCGGAGGAGCGGATATGGAGAAGCGGAGAAGGGATATGGAGGAGGGATATGGAGAAGCGGAGAAGGGATATGGAGGAGCGGATATTCCGCGAAGCGAATATCACGCGAAGCGAAAAAACCATGAGCGAAGCGAATACCCGTCACGAGCGTTAGCGAGTACCCGTCATGAGCGCTAGCGAGTACCCGTCACCGAAGGTACCCGTCATGAGCGAAGCGAATCAGCGGAGTTTGGCGCCGATGAGCATGATGTCGTCGGTTTGGGGTTGAGAACCTCGCCAGTTTTGGAATACCGACTCACAGAGCGCAAACGCCTGTTTTGTGTCATTCATTCGAAGCACATTTCTTAATAATTCTCGGAAGCGAGCTTTGTTGAATTTCTTATTTTCAGGACCACCTAACTGATCGTAAAGTCCATCACTGAATAGGAAGAAATAATCCCCCTCATTGTATGGAATCTCTTCTGTTTGAAAAGGATTGGTAAGATTGGCCAATTGCTTTTCGTAGATAATACCGCCAAGAGATATCGGCTTTGCTTTGTATTCAATTAATTCACCAGCGCGACCAATGATTAGTCCGTGATTTGCCCCGGAATAACGAATCGTTCGCTTTTGCATATCAATTGCGCAGATCGCTATATCCATTCCATCTTGAGCATTCAATGGATCGCGCTCTTGCTTCAACATCGCGATAATTTCCAAATGCAATTGATGCAAAATTTCATGTGGCTCACGCAGACGAAACTCATCTACTGTTCTATTCAATTTTGAGTTTGCAATGAGTGACATAAAAGCCCCAGGTACGCCGTGACCCGTACAATCAATGGCGGCGATGTAAAGTCGCTCGTCAATCATTCTAAACCAATAGAAGTCACCGCTAACGATGTCTCTAGGCTTAAAATAGATAAAGCTCTCTGGAAGAAACGCGGCTAAATCTTGCACATTGGGCAAAATCGAGCTTTGAATTCGACGTGCATAATTGATCGAGCTAATGACTTTATGACGTTGAATTTTGATTTCATTATTCTGTTCTTTCAGCAAGTCATTCAATCTCTTTTTTCTAAAGAAATTGAAAATAAATACACCCAATATTGCGATAAGTGCAATACCAATAATGAGAGTAATTCTCACTAAAGAATCTTTTCTTGCAACCTCTTGACCGAGTCGTGCATTGTCTGCTTCTTTTTTCTCAGATTCATACTTTGCATTCAACTCCGACACTCGGTTAAAGTTATTCATTTTTTCCAATGAATCTTTCAAGGTGTCGTACTGTTCCATTGAAAGAAATGCTTCTTTGAATTGACCAAGCTCTTTGTAAAGAGAAGCCTTCAGTTTTAGAAAATCCAATTTCAAATCATTGAAGTCATTCTTTTCAATGATCCTATTTGTGTTTTCTAAAACAGCCATTGCTCCTACATAATCCTTTTTCATGAGGAGCACTTCCGCCTTACGCAAGCTAAGACTGCAGACAAACAATTCATCTCCTTCATTGGCAGAAATGGTTATTGCACGATCAAGACTTGTCATTGCAGAATCAAGTTGATTTTCAACAATGAATATTTCTGCTTTAATAAAACAAGGATCAATGCTTGTCTTAGAGATTTTATTGAAATCTTCTAATTGTTTGATGTAGGATTTTACCTTGTCATAATCCTTGAGCTCAAGATAGGAATTAGCAATATTGAAAATATTGGAAGCTGCTTCATCAACCAAGTTCAAATCGATATTGGTTTGAAAAGCCTCCTCGTAAATTTTTATAGCTTTCGCGTTTTCTCCAAGCTCTGTGTAAACGTTGGCGATATTGTTTGTCACCTTTACAGCCCCACTGGCATCATCGATAGACTTATATAGCGCTTGAGCCTGTTGATAGTGTTCAAGAGAAGTAAGCAAATGTCCTTTGGAATAGAAAATAATCCCAAGAAAATTATGTGCTTTCGCCATCATGCTTGTATCCTGAATAGCCTGAGCACGCGCTAACGCATAGTTTGTGTAAACGGCAGAAGAGTCAGGATTGTTAAAGATGTATTGATCCGCTATATCAATGTTTAATTTGATATAAAGAGAATCAGAGACTCCTCGTTGAAGAATCTTTTTATATCCCGCAATAAGTGATTCATTCTGAGCTAGAAGAGCAGAGAAATTGAGAACAAGAGAGAGCGAGAAGATATATTTTAGGGTGGTAAACTTCACAGTAAATAATTGATAAATAACCTACTTACTTACGGATTAAGCAAAAAAATGTTCCCTTTTCTCGAAAAAATGTACATTTGGTTGGAAATCAGAAAAAACTATGTATATTTGCAACCCAAATTTTTAGGCAATGGCAAATCACAAGTCAGCAATAAAGAGAATTCGTTCTAACGACGCTAAAAGACTTCGTAACAAATATTATCACAAGACTACTCGTAACGCAGTACGTAAACTTCGCAGCTTGGAGAACAAGGCTGAGGCTTCTGCTTTGTTACCAAAAGTAGCTTCTATGTTGGATAAATTAGCGAAGATCAACATCATCCACAAAAACAAGGCAAGCAACCTAAAGAGCAGCCTTCAGGTTTTCGTGAACAAGCTGTAATCAGCCTCTAGTTTAGTATATTCAAGTATATTCCAGAATATATGAAAGCCCTTCCGTGTGAAGGGCTTTTCTATTTTTGCAATTCTAAAACTGAATATTCTATGACTACCACCAACTCCTCCATCAAGACATGGACAAAGGAAGAACGACCGCGGGAAAAACTGATTGAGAAAGGAGCAGCAAGCCTTGCTGATGCTGAACTCATCGCCATTCTCCTAGCAACAGGTTCCGCAGAAGACTCTGCAATTTCATTAGCAAGAAAAATACTTGGATCTGCAGCTGGAGATCTCGGAGTGCTTTCTCGAAGCGGATTTCAAGACCTGTGTAAAATAAAAGGCATCGGTCCTGCTAAAGCTGTTACACTCCTTTCGGCCTTCGAAATAGGACGAAGAAGAAGAAGTTCTCCAACACGACAAAAACAGAAAATAGAATCAAGCAAAGATGCCTTTGAATTCTTTCTGCAAGACCTTGGAGATCTCGAACATGAAGAGTTTTGGCTCATGAATCTGAACAGATCCAATCAAGTCATTTCTTTGAAAAAGATAAGCGAAGGCGGCTGGCACAGCACGATTGTAGATCCCAAAAAAGTTTTTTCCAAAGCATTAGAAGAAAAAGCTAGCGCTATTATTGTTGCACATAATCATCCCAGTGGAAACCTCACCCCAAGCGAAGAGGACAAAAGAATTACTCGAAAACTGAGAAGATGCGGTGCGGATTTAGAACTTCCTGTACTAGATCATCTAATTATCACTTCCCATGGTTACTTTAGCTTCGCGGATGAAGGCATTTTAGATTAATATGAAAAAAATTCTCACCGTTATCGGTGCCCGACCTCAGATTATAAAAGCAGCGGCTATTTCAAGAGCCATTGCAAATCATTGGAAAAATGAAATCCAAGAAGATATCGTTCATACCGGTCAACATTATGATCAAAACATGTCTGAGGTTTTCTTTGAAGAACTCGGTATTCCGAAACCTGCATTCAATCTACAAGTTGGCTCTGGGACTCATGGAGCTCAGACTGGAGCGATGTTGGCGGGCATTGAAAAAATTCTCCTAGAACACAAACATGATGCTGTTCTGGTATATGGAGATACCAATTCAACTCTTGCTGGAGCCTTGGCTGCCGTGAAGATTCACGTGCCGCTCATTCACATCGAAGCAGGTTTGAGAAGCTTTAACAAGCGAATGCCAGAAGAAATCAATCGTATCATGTGCGATCATGCCAGCACTCTGCTCTTTTCTCCAACCGAGCAAGGGATTACGAATCTTGAAAAAGAAGGCATCTGTCACAGCCCCCTGCCCTACTCTGCCGAGCATCCTGGAGTATTTCATTGTGGCGATATCATGTATGATAACTCTAAGTACTTTGCAGAAATATCAAAGAAAAAATCAACCATTGTAAAGGACTTGAACCTTACCGAACAATCATTCGGTTTGTGTACTATTCATCGTGATACAAATACGGATCAACCAGAATTACTCGCACAGATCATCGAAGGGCTTTTTGATATCGTTGCCATTTCTGGAAAAAAAATTGTACTTCCACTTCACCCGAGAACCCGCAATAAAATGTCGGCTGAGCTAGCAGCAAAGCTCGAAAGCAACAATCAGATAATCCTCACAGAACCATTATCATTCCTTGATATGGTAGAGATGGAAAGCTGTTGTGATTTTGTCATCACTGACAGTGGTGGAGTTCAAAAAGAGGCATTTTTCTTCAAAAAGCCTTGCATTATTCTAAGAGATCAAACCGAATGGGTCGAACTCGTTTCTAATGGAAATGCAATACTAACTGGAGCGAACAAAACTAAAATTGTAGAAGCTTACCAAGACTTAATAAAGAAAGAGGGCACCATGACATGGCCTGCATTTTTTGGTGATGGAAAGGCTTCAGAATTTATTTGTCAAACTATTTTTGATTATCTGCATTCATGATTGTCTTAGTAGAACAAATCACTCCTCGCATTCAGTATGCATTTTCGATTGTCTTTCGTGATTTCGAAGGAGAGGTCTTGTTTACTACTCAAGAAAATGAATTCCTCGCATATGACGGATTCAAATTGAGTTATCTCAAAAGAAACTCAACACAACACGCGCAGAATGCTATCTATGCAGCCGGAATCCTAGAGCATGCGGAATATTCTCGGGTCAAATCGGATCAAGGTACTTGGCAGGATATGCCCACATTATTCGCACAAGCTGGAGGTATGATTCCTTTTGATATTTTCTCTGCAACTTTCTTCTTGCTTACGCGCTATGAAGAGTATTGGAGATTTGAAAGCGATGCGATGGGAAGATATCTACCAACGAACTCCGTGATGCACCAAATGGATGTGTTGGACCGACCCATTGTTGAAGAGTGGATCACTGCATTTCAAAAATTTCTTGTCGAAAAAGACGCTACTCTCCAATTTAGAAATCCCGAGCCCAAGTTCATTTCCACGATAGATGTTGACAGTGCCTTTGCATACAGCCATAAAGGCTCATACAGGACCTTTGGCGGCGTGCTCAAGGATCTTAGTCGCGTGGAAGTTAAAAACCTCTCAAAACGTCTAAAAACGATTCTATTCAATGCGCCGGATCCTTACGATACATATCAGTACTTGGAAGATCAACATCGCAAGAAGAAAGTTCGATCTATATTTTTCTTTTTGCTTGCTGATTTTGGTGAATTCGATAAAGGTTTGCCGCATTCAAGTAGAGGGCTGCGACAACTCATCACAAAAATCGCGAAGACAAATGAAGTGGGAATACACCCTGGTGTAGCGAGCTTTAAGCGATATAATACCATCCTTAAAGAAAAGTCGCGACTGGAAAGTATAGTTGGGAAGCAAATAAAAATGAGCCGACAACATTACTTGATGTTGAAATTCAGAACCACTTACCGCCTGCTAAAATCAACCGGAATAGAACATGACTTCACGATGGGCTATGCGCATCAAACTGGATTTCGTGCAGGTACATGCAGACCATACATTTGGTTTGATTTAAAGAAGAATTCCCCAAGTAATCTAATGATTCATCCCTTCCCCGCGATGGATGTGACGCTTAAAAATTATGAGGGATTGAGCATTGAAGACGCCAAGAAAAAACTAAGCTATTATGCTGAAGTGATTCACAAATACAATGGTGAATTCATCACCTTGTGGCATAATGAGACCGTCACTAATCAAGAAACCTGGGCTGGTTGGCGAGAAGTCTTCGAACACGGATTAGATCTTGGAGCGAAGTATTAATCCTCAAATTTTTTCAAAAACAACTCATTACCATCAAATACGGCATACGTTTGATGATGCAGCCATTCCCCTAAATTAACATAGCGACTGTTGGGTAATGCGTGGTCGATTGGAAGATGACGATGCCCGAAAATGAAATAGTCTTGATGCTTGACCTTTTCAAGATATTCTTTGCAATAGATGATCAACCATTCCTTGTCATCTCCTAAATAGATGCGATCGGTTTCACCGGTAGCACTTCTGCTGTAACCACTTGAACGATTGGCAAGCCAAATCCCGAAATTCGGGTGCAGTCTTGCAAAGAGCCACTGACAAGCTTTTGAAGCAAAAACTTTTTTCAAAAACTTATAGCCATAATCTCCTGGACCAAGTCCATCGCCATGTCCAATTAAGAACTTTTTACCACCGAACGTTCGTTCGGTTGGCTCTCGATGAAGTATCACTCCGCATTCCTTTGGCAAATAATCGAAAATCCACATATCATGATTTCCAGTAAAAATATGGACCGGAATTCCGCTATCTGTGATCTCTGAAATCTTTCCGAGCAAACGCGTAAAGCCTCTAGGAACAGCTCTTTTGTATTCAAACCAAAAGTCAAAAACATCTCCTACCAAGAAAATCTCTTCCGCGTCCTTGCGGGCCTCTTCGAGCCAACGAACAATCTTTTTTTCACGCACCAGGCTTTCCTCAAAGGAAGGAACTCCTAGGTGAAAATCGGATGCGAAGTATATTTTCTTAGAAGGAGAATTCATGATTATTTCAGTAAACTAAATGGATTCATCATGTCCAAATTCAATTCAAACATGATAGATTCTCCAATCTTAATATCTCTTCTATCCAAAGAGTTTTGGATATTACTGCTGTAAACCAAAGGCAAGAATATTTGGAAGACATCACGCTTGATAGGAAGCGAGACACCCGCGCTGAAATCATTATCCTCAAGGTTATACAAAGCAATACCTCCAAATACACTCAGTGGTAAATATGGAAGATCTGCTTCTACTTGCAGTGTTGTCACTTTCAAATCACGACCTCCGAAATAATAACCTCCAGGAACATATACTCCACCGCGGTTTGTGATGATTTGATTTTCAAGTAAACCGCTCTGGTCTGATCTTCCAAAATAGAAATTCTCATAGAATAAATCCAACATTCCAGTAGTTCCGCCAATGCTGATTGGTAGAGCTCCACTATCATTGATATCTATCCCGTAATAACCACGCACATAAACAGCCTTCTTCTTTCTCTTCCAATAAGTCATCTTCACTTCCGAAGTGGTTTCAAAGGCATAGATCATTTCATCAGAAAAGAACGCTGTCCCCACTGGTTCAATCTTCCAATAGCCACCAATGAAATTCTTAGTTAGTTCAAAGCGACCTTTCACTGCTTGATAATGAAAGTCCGCAGATGACCCACTCAACTGCATTCCGTCTCTTTTCACTTTTGATTGAACGATTACAAAACCGTCTATTCTGGCTTTAGTTGACCATCCATTAATGGAAGTCTTTGTCTTCGACCTCCATTCAGTATACGGATTGAGTATGGCGTAACGCGCAAAAAAACCAAACTTATCTCCAGCCTCATTCGTTCTAGCTTGCCTATCTTCCGTAAATGTTTTTGCAGACATTCCTATTCGAGCATTTCTTGCTATAAATTCAATATTTGCCATTCCATTCACACTCTTAGTAGCTGGTGAATAGAGAGGTGTAAATGATGCATTAAACTTGCGCAAGGGCAATGTGCGATTGTGTAAATTCACTCCCACCATCCAGCGATCATAGTTATTCCAAGCTACCAACGGAGTCCAAAAGACTTTTGTTTTTTCTGGATCATCAATACCAGATAGCAATGAGAAACTAAGCGGCTCACGAGTTCTTAGAATCCCTGTCGTGCGAATATTGTTATTCCCTCTATCGATGTCCAATGTGCCTTTCTCATAATTGACTTTGATTTCATCACCTGCCTTCGCCCCGTCAACAGTGATTGTTTTCCACTCTCCTGGATCGAAGCCCTCCATCCACTTCGTAGAAATCAGCTGACCGTCGCGCATGATGGACACAGAATATGGTGCAGCAATCGAACCCGCATTGAAAACTGCAAGATTTATAACACCATCTCTTTTAGCTACACGATCCGTTTTATAATCGATCACCCTAGTTGTGCTGATCACATCATCAAAAAACCAGCTCAAATTTTTCCCTGATTTTTCTTCAAATATATTTCTAATGTCTTCCGGCTGTGGGTGCTTGAATTTCCACTGATCAAAGTAAGCATGCATGCATTCTTTGAATTTTTCATCTCCCAAATAATTTCTCAAATAGTTGAAAGCAAGACCTGTTTTTTTATACATGATCATGCCGTAGTTCATACTTGTGAAATCTTCACTAGGTGTATCGATTGCTTGATCCTTACCTACACGTGCAGCAATCTGATACATGACTTCATTTTGGTAGTTCAATGGTAAGTGATCTACACCTAGTAGCTGACCTACCTTCTCATCAAACATCCCATCATAAATCTTTGGATCCTTGTATTTATTCTCCAAAGTCAATGTTTCCATAAATGAATTGATCCCTTCATCCATCCAACCGTAGCGTCTCTCGTTCGAACCTAAAATCCCGTAGAACCAGTTGTGACCTACTTCGTGAATAATTACTGTAGCTAATTGGAATTCATTTCCTGATGAGCCGATCACCGTAACACCGGGGTACTCCATTCCACCACCAGCGCTGATTGTTCCATCCACCGCGATACATTGATTGTATGGATATTCTCCTACCCAAGTGGAATAGCTTGTGATGGCATCATTAATAAATTCTACACCCTTTTCCCACTCCTTAGAATTATTGGGAGTGTACATCGCCCAAGTAGTGACCGTACGACCAGTGAATGGTAGTTTCACTTCTCCTTTGCGAATGATCCAACGCTTATCAGCAAACCATCCAAAATCATGAACATTTGAAGCCTTGTATTGAATCGTCTTTAGCGTAGATGAACTCGCAGGAAATTCATTGCTCAATTTTTCTGGCAATGGAAGTTTTGAAAGCTTATCTAATCTCTCATTCTCACTTGCAGTCATTAGATCTCCAGTAGCTCCAACAGAATAGTTTTCTGGAAGTGTTATGGTCACATCAAATGAACCAAACTCTGAATAGAATTCACCTTGTGTTAAATATGGAATGGGATTCCACCCGTTCTTATCATACACCGCAGGCTTCGGATACCATTGTGTAATTTGATAGCTTTCTCCGATGTGCCCCAATCGGCTGATCGAACCGCTTGGAATCTTCACTCGAAATGGTGTGCTGATATTAATTTTTTTTCCAGGTAAAAGAGGACTAGCTAAAGCAATCACCGCAATGTCTTCATAACCTTGATAAAAAGAAAAAGTAACGGGAGTATTGTCTACCTTGAACTGCAACGAATCGATTCCACCCTTATCTTTTTGCGAAGCATAATAAAGAAAGAAATTTCCATCTCGTGCTAATTGTTTTGCCAAGGATGACTTTGCGTTCTTGTAGGCATTTGGCCAAAGGTGGATGTATATTTCCCTAAGTGTGTCGGGGGAATTATTAATGTACTCAAACGACTCATCGCCCATGAGGTAGTGATTGACATCGTCTAGTTTTACATTGATTTTATAGTTTACTTCTTGTTGGAAGTAGGCGTCTTGTGCCAAGCCTTGAAGAGAGGCAATTAGAATGAAAACACTTAGAATTTTTTTCATGTAGTTGCATGTGAAATGACGGTGCAAGATAAAAAGAAACCGCACCATTCTTGCGAATGATGCGGTCCTTTTCAACTGTTACTAAAATGGTCGGCTAGCGACCAAAGATCTGTTTCAAATTAGCTTCGAGTAATTCTCCGCGAATATTATTTCCATAAGCAATCACCTTTCCATCTTTCCCGATTAACACTGGGAATGGAATACTATGTACGCCATAGTCAGCTGCTGCTTTACTATTCCAAAATTGAAGATCACTTACGTGATTTGGCCAAATCAAGCCATCTTTTTTAATGGCTTCTTTCCAAGGTTCTGCGCTCTTATCCAAGCTGACAGAAAACACTTCGAATCCATCTTTTTTATACTTCTCATATACTGCTACCACATTAGGGTTCTCACGACGGCAAGGACCACACCATGAAGCCCAGAAGTCAACTAGCACTACCTTTCCTTTTAAGTCAGAAAGCTTCATTACCTTGCCGCTTGGGTTCGGCATCGCAATCTCCGGAGCAGGCTGACCTACGCTGATCTTCGATCCGGGAGGTGCATCTTGCTCTGCAGGTTGTTGTCCTTGTAAAGCCATTCTATCTACAGTCTGCTTCAGCAATTTGTAATGCATGCTGTGGCCCATGCTCGTAGAAATATCTGTCAATACTTTTCTGAATGTAGCCGACTCTGCTCTCGGGTCAAGCATCTGAACTACCGCCAATGCCGCAGGAGTTGCGCTATTCGATTCCAACCATTTCTTCACTAGATCGCTTCTTTCTTTGCGCGCAGCGACAATGTCAGAACGCAATTTGGCTTGTCCTTCTGGTGATGTTTCTGTTTGCAACGCAATAGAAGCTGCCTCTTCTTTATCGAACAATGGAGTACATGAAGCTTCGAATTCTCTAAGAAGTGTCGTATTTTCAGATCCTTCTACTTTCGCCATCAAATTCAAACTCCCTGCCTCACCGTCGATTGAAATTTGTTCGGTGCTATCGGTTACAAGAATGATGAAATCCTTATTTGTCAATACCAATCTGTAAAAATCCAATTCCATTGCTTGAGATGGAACAAGATTAAAAGTCCCGTCGCTTCCTAGGACTGTGGAATCAGATACACCCCAGCGATTGTTGACCAAACGCTCGAGATAAACCGTTTGTCCTTCCGCGCCCTTGATCTTCCCCTTGATGACAGAGGCCTGATTAGAGCTGCAGGCCATGGAGAAAAGACCTACTAGAATTGATAAAACTAACTTGTTATTCATCTTGTAAATTAATCTTGAAGAAGTTCTTGAATGATACTCGTCGCAGTCTTTGGATTTGCTTTTCCTTGCGATTTCTTCATGAGTTCACCCATGAACAAACCGAGCATTCCTTTATTTCCTTTTTTGTAATTTTCTACTTTATCAGGATAAGCTGCTAAAATTTCTTTTGCCAATGTTTTGATGAAATCATCATCTGCATCTTGAATCAGATTCAATTCTTCGGCCACTTGCTGTGCTTGTTTTGAAGCATCGCTCGCCAATACGGGAAGAATCTTTTCTGCCGCAGTGGATGTGCTCACTTTTCCACTGTCCACCAATTGAATGATTCCAGCGATTTGATCAGGAGTCGCCTTGAAATCATCTATCTCAATAGCATTCTCGTTGAGATATGCTTTGATCGGACCAATCAACCAATTGCACGCTGCTTTGTAGTTGGACGTTTTTTGAATCAACGCCTCATACCACATTGCAATTTCCTTCTCATTGGTCAATACCATTGCATCGTATTCTGACAAGCCAAACTCCTTGGTGTACTTCGCAAAGAGCTGCTGTGGCAACGCAGGCATTGTAGCTTTGGTGTCATCGATTTGCTTTTGCGAAATCGTCAATGGCTGCAAATCTGGTTCTGGGAAATATCGGTAATCGTGCGCCAATTCTTTACTACGCAAACTAAACGTAGTACCATTTGTCGCATCGAAACTTCTTGTTTCTTGGTGAATGACACCACCTGCTTCGATGATGTCGATTTGTCTTTTCATTTCAAATTCAATCGCACGTTGCACGTTGCGAATAGAGTTCATATTTTTTACCTCACAGCGTGTTCCGTATTCCTTCGCGCCTTTAATTCTAACGCTAACATTGGCATCACAACGCATGGAACCTTCTTCCATATTACCGTCGCAAATTCCAAGGTAACGAATCAGTTTTCTTAATTCAGTGAGATAATTGTAAGCTTCTTTTGAAGAACGAATATCTGGTTCAGATACTACCTCAATCAAAGGAACTCCCGCGCGATTCAAGTCAATTAGCGTATCAAACGGATCTTGGTCGTGCATGCTTTTTCCAGCATCCTCTTCCAAGTGAGCGCGTGTAATTTTTATTCGCAGATCTTTTCCTTCTTCATCCTTGATATCAATATAACCACCTGTACAAATTGGAGTTTTGTCTTGCGTGATCTGATATCCTTTTGGTAAGTCGGCGTAGAAATAATTCTTTCGCGCAAAATACATGTGGCGACTGATATCCATGTCGCAAGCGAGCGCTAGGCGAATCGCATAGTCGATGGATTGCTTGTTTACACGAGGAAGGGTTCCGGGGTGCCCAAGTGAAATTGGATTCACGTTGGTATTCGGCAGGGAACCATAAAGATTTGCATCGGCGCTATAAGCCTTGCTCTTGGTCATCAATTGCATGTGGACTTCCAGTCCAACTACCAACTCGTATTTATCGTAAACAGATTCCACAAATAGTATTGTTATTACTTCACGTTAGCCATTGTCTTTTTCAACTCCGTCATCCAATCTACTCCATTACTTTCTTCTACTTCTATTTCGATAGGGATGTAGTAGATCGGTAAATTCTTTAACTCTTCATGTTCTCTCAATCTCGCTGCGTCTTTTTCGGTCGTGAGAACCACTTTCAATGGGCCGGTAAAGGTATCAAATTCCTCCTTAAGCAAGGCTATGTCCGCGGTGTTAAAAAGGTAGTGATCGGGGTAGCTTTTGAATTTTTTAAGAGAAAATTGTTCTTTTAAATGATTTTCAAAGGCTTGTGGGTGAGCAATAGCCGCCAAGCCCAACGATTCATCTGGTTTGGATTCCAAGAAAGAACCATCGAAAACATGGACGGGCTGGCCATATTTTACCTTTGAAAAATAAACAGGAATACTCTCCTCTCCTACTGCTTTGGATTTCCAAGCAGTCTTTTCTTCCATTTTAATATCATGAGGCGACTTCGTTGCAAGGATGAAATCAGCACGTTTCCATTCTCTAATATGATCTCGTAGTGACCCAGAAGGCAATGTCCAATCCTTGAAAAAAGGCTTGCCGAATTCAGATAATAAGATGTATATATCCCCCTTCAAACGGCGATGTTGGAAGGCATCGTCAAGAACTATCCATTCCAGATCGGGACAATTTTTACGGAGCAATGCAATGCCGTCGACCCTATTTTCACAGACCGCCATAGGAATATGGGGCAGTCTCTTTTTTATCAGTAAAGGTTCATCTCCCACTTGGGAAGCTACCGAGTCTTTTTCGACCCATTGAAATCCTTTTGTCTTCCTTCCATAACCTCGAGACAGGAGAGCAACTTTCACCCCTTGTGCGTCGAGATTCTTTAGAATGGCCATTGTGTGAGGAGTCTTCCCGGTGCCTCCCAATGACAAGTTTCCAACAACAATGGTTGGGACTGCACCACGAGTACTCTTCAGCAATCCCGCGTCGTATAAGCGATTGCGTGTCCAGAGCACTGCTCCGTACAGCAAAGAAATTGGCAACAGGATTAGGCGAAAGAGGTTCATTCTATTACTTTAGACCACGGCAAAGAAAAACAGTAAAGTATGAAAATCCGCGAACTACTTTCATTTCTCGAAATGAAAGCACCAGGAGCGCTGCAGGAAAGCTATGATAACAGCGGACTTTTGGTCGGAAATCCAGACACAGAGGCTACATCGATGTTGATCAGTTTGGATTGTACCGAGGCAGTTGTTGAAGAGGCCATTGCAAAAGGCTGCAATGTCATTCTATCCCACCACCCCATTGTATTCAGTGGCTTAAAGAGATTTACAGGAAAAAATTATGTGGAGCGCGTGGTGATGAAAGCCATCAAACACGACATCTGCTTGATATCTTATCACACCAATTTGGACAATGTAAAGCATGGAGTGAATGCCCGATTGGCGGCGCATCTCGGCCTTTCAAAGCTTTCCATTCTCGATCCCAAAAAAGATATTTTGAAAAAAATTGTGGTGTATGTGCCGCAGGAACAGGCAGACCAGGTGCGCAAGGCCTTATGGGATAACGGTGCTGGAGGCATTGGCAATTATGATCAATGTAGCTTTAACACAGGGGGTTTGGGCACTTTTAGAGGAAATGACCAAACCACGCCCTTCGTAGGCAAGCCGGGTGAACTTCATGCAGAATCAGAAGTGAAAATTGAAGTGGTATGTCCGCAATGGAGCGTGAATAAGGCTATTCAAGCAGCGAAGCAGGCGCATCCTTATGAGGAAATGGCCTATGACATTTATCCTCTGAATAATACGTGGACAGAAGTTGGATCGGGAATGATTGGAGAGCTCGATACACCCATGCCCGTTTTGGAGTATCTTCACAAGGTGAAAAAAGAAATGAAAGCAGGCAGTGTAAGATATACCCATCCGCATGTAGATACGATTCGGAAAGTCGCTATTTGCGGGGGAAGCGGAAGCTTTTTGTTGGATCAAGCGATCGCTGCTGGTGCTGATTTATTTATCACGAGTGATTATAAGTACCATCAATTTTTTGATGCCGATCAGCGCATAATAATCGCTGATATCGGGCATTTTGAAACAGAACAATACACAATTGACCTCCTAAGTGATTGGTTCGCAGAAAAATTTCCTACTTTCGCAACCCACAAAACCGGGGTGGTGACCAATCCCATTAACTATCTCTGAAACTATGGCGAAGAAACCAGTTAAGACTGTGAAAGGCAAAGCAGTTGGCAAGGCTACAAAAGCTGCCAAACCAAAATCTGCGGCCCCAGCCAAAAAGGCAAAGCCTGCAGCAAAAGCAGCGGCTAAGAAGCCTGTGAAACCAGTGAAGAGCGCAAAGCCTGCAAAGGCAGTGAAGAAAGCAGCAACTCCAGCTAAGAAAACCGCTACCAAAGCGGTGGCTAAGCCTGTTGCAAAAAAACCAATAGCAAAAAAGACCGCGACGAAAGCTCCAGCGAAGAAGGTAGTTGCTAAAAAAGTTGCCCCAAAAGTAACAACAAAAAAAACAGTAGCAAAACCAGTGGTAAAGAAAGCAATCGTAAAAAAAGCGGCACCAGCTAAAAAGGTGGAAGTAAAAAAAGCAGCTCCGAAAAAAGCAGCGGTGAAGGCAGTTCCAAAAAAGGCAGTGGCTAAACCAGCAGCAAAAAAAGTAGTTGCTAAACCAGCACCAAAGAAAGCTGCTCCAAAGGCAGTAGCGAAACCAGCGCCGAAAGCGGTGGCTAAGCCTGCTCCAAAAGCAGTGGCTCCTAAAAAGGAAACAAAACCAGCTACAAAAGAGGTTGCAAAACCAGTAGCTAAGAAAATAGAAACTCCAAAGGCCGAAGTTGCTAAACCAGCAGCAAAGCCAGCAGAGAAAAAAGTAGAAGCTCCGAAAAAAGAGACTCCGCCCAAAGCGGAAACTCCGAAGCCAGCGGCACCAAAGCCTGCGGCAAAGCCTGCAAGCGCTCCTGTTAAAAAAGCAGAAGTAAAAAAAGAAGAGCCTTCGAGATTTGCAGTTCGTGATGTGAGCAGCATTGAACCACAAGCTCCAAAGCCTGTGGCAAATCCTGTATTCAGCCCTCCCGGACCAGATGGAAAGCCAGGGATCAAGTTTGCGCCGATTGCGAAAATTGAGAGACCTGTTGAAAAAGAGAAACCAATAAATAAGGAAGCAATAGAAGATATGGCAAGTAGTAAAACTTCACCGCGTCTCGCCTTCATGGAAGGAGATGACGCTAAGAAAGGAGTGAGCGTAGAAAACAAATTACGCGCGCTTTATGACATTCAATTAATCGATTCAAGAATTGACAAAATCCGCGCGATGCGTGGAGAACTTCCATTGGAAGTAGAAGACTTGGAAGATGAAGTAGCAGGATTAGAAACCCGCATCGCTAACCTCAATGGTGATGTATCAGGGCTTGACAACGAGATCTCAGCAAAGAAGCAAGGAATTAAAGATGCAGAGGCTCTTATCAAGAAGTACAAGGAGCAATTGGATAAGGTGAAGAACAACCGTGAATTCGAATCTTTGAACAAAGAAATCGAATTCCAAGAATTGGAAATTCAGCTTTTCGAAAAGAAGATTCGTGAATTCAAGGCGCAATTGACTGCAAAGTCTGATTTGCTTGCAACAGCTGAAGCTAAATTGAGCGAGCGTCGCAACGACTTGAAGGTAAAGAAAACAGAATTGGATGAAATCATCGCTGAGACGCAGAAAGAAGAAGATATCTTGAGAGCGAAGAGCGAAGAGGCGAAGAAGTTGATCGATCAGCGTTTGATCGATGCTTACGAGCGTATCAGAGGCGGTTCACCAAACGGTTTGGCAGTTGTGCCAATCGAGCGTGAAGCATCTGCTGGTTCATTCATTCAGATCCCACCGCAAAAGCAAATGGACGTTGCAGCTCGCAAGAAAGTGATCGTTGACGAGCACAGCGGACGTATCCTCGTAGATGCAGAGCTCGCACTAGAAGAGCAAGCACGCATCGACGAAATTTTGAAAACAGAACTCGGTAAATAAAATAACCGACACCAATAATTAAAAGCCACTCGAAAGAGTGGCTTTTTTTTTGATAGGAAATTAGTGCTTTAACAATTAATCGTAATTAGTTCATTTATTTAATTGCTATAATTGTTTTGCTGAAATAAAAATGAATCTTTTGATATCATCAATCTTAAATTAAAACTATGAAACTAAAACTAGTACTCTTTTTTCTCTCTCTTTACTCCATTTCACAAGCACAGATTCAAGGCCTCACTCAGAGCGCGGATGGTCGATCAACAGTGCCTTTTTCAGGAAGCTCCATAAGTCTAGATTTTGCCAAAGCCGAACTATCATTCGGTAGAAACTCCGTAGAAAAAAACGATGCAGAAGTATCGCGTTTAATCAAAGGTGTATCTGGTAGAGTTAGAAATGCGTCGGGTATTTCTAATTTATTTGCAGAAAATAATTTTCTCCCCATGTCATCCTTTGGGGGGTTCATCGGAATCTCTCGGTCAGATTTAAAACATAAGCAGAAAGAGCGAACTTCAGTTATCAATTCGCTTGACGTTAAACTGAGTACAGTGCGTACTATGATGCAAGCAAGGGATTACTCATTCTATCAACAACTAGTATTTTGGGCAAATAGTAAAACCCCCAGAGAGCAAATCTCTCTATTGACGATGATTAATAGTGCTTGGAATGCTTACAAAATAAGCAACCTAAGCGAGGCCGTTTTAGTGGATTTTCTTCCCTCAACCATTCGAGGCAGCGTTACTACCTTATTTGAATACCATATCTTATACACCAATGCACTTTCTATTCGAGACGAATTTATTGCAACCGTTCATGACTTGGAAATTCAAAAACAGAAAGCAATTGCAATTCCGGAATCAGTGAATAGAATAAAAATCTTTTTGTTTTCCAGCGTCGATGCATTGGACTTCAAATGGTATCAAGGGCCTAATGAAGATAGTCTTTCGAATAGTTTTGTCAATGTAAAAGAACGCGGGGGTAGCATTGGCATTGGCTTCAATTATCACTGGAAAAACAAATGGTTTGGTGCTACTTACAGCTATGTCGAGGCCAATAATTTCAGTAGTTTAGAAAAAAGAGAATTTACTCAAAACGTAAGTTACACACAGGACTCGCTTACAGTATTTGAGGAAGAAAAGTTTAATGCATACGCTGGAAACTATGGCGTTTTCCCAGCCAATCAATTGAACTTAGATTTGATAATTCGTCAAAAAATTGATGATCAAGGTAGGTTCTGTTTAATAAATGTTTATAGCAGAACCATTATGAATACCAGGAATAAAGAGTTAGCGTTAGATCAAACCAATGCAGGCTTGGGTTTTTATTATTTCAAAGAAAATAGCAATTTCTCTTTTGGAACATATTTCGAACTTAATGATTTTGATAATAGCAAAGATGATTTGAACAAACCATCCGAACGTCTTAACCCAACCGCATTTCAGCGGATGAACTTCGGGATTGTAGCACGATACATTCCTGGAACGAATTTCAATTTTTAAAGATCATACCTAGATATATGTATTTTAAAAGCCACTCTTCGGAATGGCTTTTTGTTTAGGCACATTCTACTTATAATTGCAAGGAGAAACTACGAGTTGAAAAAATATACAGCTCAAATCACACTGCTCGAGATACTGCATTCACCTAACCTTTTATGTATGCATATCGGAGAAAAAATTAAATCAAGACTTGAAGTTCAAAAAGTTTCCATTGTGGACTTTGCTGAAGCTTTAGAAATAAGCAGAGCATCTGCGCATCGTCTCTTGAGACGTTCGAGTATTGATACTGACTTGCTTTTCAAAATTTGCTTTCTTCTCAAATATGATTTTTTCCAAGACTATTCCGCGCGAATCGATGATCGTGATTGGAAGAACAATCAGTATTTGAAAGTAAAATTCAAGTCTTTGCAATAGACCTCCCTCCTATCGATTCACTTTGATTATCTTGTGCATTGCAAAGACCACTTTGCAATTTCAAAGATGATCTTGGATAAAGGCAAAACATTCTTCTGCACGCTGCTTCTTGCTTTCATTGCGAGCATTGGTATGTACGCTCAGTCTGGTTTCAGTGTCTCCATTATTGATAAAAGTACACGCGAGGCGCTGCCTTATGTGTTGGTACGCGATCTGCGCACGCGGCACACCACGTATAGCGATGCACAGGGCAAAGCGCATTTACCCGACGTGCAGGAGGGTGATAGCATCCTGTTTTTTGCCATTGGATATGAAAAGCAATACATCGTACTCCAACCTCAAACACGGAATGATATCATCGCCATGACTCCCATCACTTATAATCTAAAGGAATTGGTGATACGGGCAAATGAAACTTATTTGTACGATCTCATAGAGAAAGCGCAGCGCGCGGCTCCTAAAGAAACGACAGCTGCCAAAACCTATTTTCAACTCGAAACCAAAGTGAATGCGCAACAAGTAGAACTTGTGGAGTGCTACTACAACGGTACGTTTGAAGGGATAGATATCAGCAAGCTTGATCTAAAAAACGGGCGCATTGCGCTTCTACCTTTTGATGATCGCATGTACACCTCCACCGAAGGTTCGAAGTCCATTTACCTGCATCAATTATTTTCCAAAAATAATTTCTTCCCTGAATCTCCCCTGCAGCTGCGCGGGAAGAAACTCAAGCAGCGCTACCGCTTGGAGTTTGCTGGAGAGTATATGAATGAGGAGAAAGAGAAAGTGTGCGTTATTGATTTTTACCCAAAAAAATATCATGATCAAAGCTTTGAGGGAAAGATATGGATGCTCGAAGAAACAGGCGCATTGGTAAAGGTGGAGTTCAGAGCGATAAAGACAAAAGTCTTTCCTTTCGCCCCCATTGGAACCACGGATTCACTGTACGATGTGAGTTTATTCATCACAAAAAATTTTGATCAATACCACGGCAAGATTTGTTTGCGATCCATTGATTTTTCCTATCAATTTGAGTATCTCAACAACCTCGGAGAGCGTAAGCAGTTGGAAACATCTGCCCTACTTGTCCCCTACGACTACCAACATCTTTTCTCGTTGCCTCAGTTTAGTTTTAGTACCGGCACCTATGAAGATTATGTGAAAATACAGGCGGTACCTTACAATACCGATTTTTGGAATTCCCACAATGAATTTGTGATCGAATCGACCCGTGAGCGAACGCGTTCATTCATAGAAAATCCCGAGGTGCTCACCAATCAAAAAGGATTTCGCGCTGCAAACTATCGCTCGAAAGACCTCCTCGAGCGAGGTTATGTTTTTTGGAATGATACAACTGATATTCGATTCAAAACGATTGATATTGATACTGCGGAGTATGCGCGATATCAGTTGCGTCCACCAGTGGAGCGATATCATATAGAAGTGCAATTGTACATGGATGTGAATACAATCGATGGCCAATTAAAGGCGCTTACAGCCACGATATACGATCCATTTAAGTCTTACTACTATTTTCCCATCACGGAAGAAGCCAATGCCTTTATCAACCTTTATTTTGATTTAGTAGAAATGCATCGAAGAAAGCTTGATGCATTGTTGACTAATTCCAAGAGTGACGCAGAAATGCTCGCACATTATGCAACAGTAAAAGCAGCACTGAAAAACGATTCCGATCGTTTTTTCAAAGATGTCGATAGAGGAACACAAACTACTCAAATGGAAATGTGGAGGATGAAAATCCCTATTGCACCTTCCCTTTCACCCAAGCACTGAAATCAAAGTACTTAAATACGATTTCGTTTTCTGGTTCGCCTTTGAGAACTTCCAATTCTCTGTGGAAAGTTTGGAAATGCTTTTTACGATCCGCAGCACTTTGATTTTTGATGATCTTTTTGAAATTATCAATGATTACTTTTTCCATAGGAAAATCGCGTTCTCTTTTTTGCAAGTAGCGAGAAGTAGATTTGATAGTGTATTCCAACAAATCAAAGTTGCCGAGCTCATAGTGAATCACCAAATTGAAGAGGCGAGCATAGCTGTATAAGTCTTGTCTCAAAGTGTTTTCATTATCATTCAACACCTTATTCAACCATGACAACGCCTTGTTGAATTGGCCAGCTCCGAAGTAGATGTAGGCGAATTGATAAAAGAAATTCAATTCGTGTTCTTTCTGTAATTTTCCTTCGAATGTTGCGAGGCCTTTCATAATTTCTTCTGCAGCTTCTACCCCATTTTCAAAATCATCTTTGTGATGATAGAGTTCCAATTCAGCTAGTCCTGCATTCTTGAAAATACTTGCTTGAACGTCGCGATAATTAAATCCGTCTTCATCCTTAAACGAACGCATCAGAACAATGAGCTGGCGTGCTTCTTCGAACTCTTGTTTGTGCAATAAACAAGTAATCATGTTTGCAATGGTGCGCACATATCGTTTTGATAGGTCAGCGCGCAAATGATCGGCATCGTCGAGTATCGCCTTCACTCTTCTAAATTTCACTAAGGCCGTATCATAATCTCCATTCGCTAGATTACAGAAGCCTTGTGTATAATAGCAAATCGTTGCAGCGCGCTTTGAAAGTGCTGTGTTTTTTCCCTTAATCAAAGGATGGTTGACGATCTCATCGATGATCGCACGATTCTCTTCCGTGCGCGCATAGCCACCGCTGCGGAATACGTAATTTATCTTGCTGTACAAGACATGATATTCTGCGAGGTTTCGCAATTGATCGATCACCAACTTCTCTTCCTCAATCAGTCCATCAATGTCCATGGTAAACTGTCCGTCTTCAAATGCTTCTTCGAGCAAAGTCTTCTCCCAATTGATCAATTCAAAATGGTAATAAAACTTCTCATACTTCACTGCCATCTTCTTAGCACGAGCCAGAAATTTGTTGCATTCATCGAAGAGAGACTTGTTATAAAGAATCTCGATATTCTTGATTTCTTGCTTGAGAATACTAGAAATACTTGTGTCGCTGTAATAGCTTCGAAGTGCTTTTAGAATGAGCTTATAGAGGTGATTTTTCTCACTTGGTAAATGCTTTATAAACTTTTCACCTTTGAATGCTTTCTTCACTTGATCCTCATCGTACTCCTCCATTTTATCAATGGTATCGAAGAGGCGGACATAATTTTTATCCCCACTTTGCAGCGCACTTTGAAGTTTGAAAAATCGCTTTTCACTCTTCGAAAGTGTTTTGATGAGATCAAATAATTCGTTGCTCGGTTTCATAGCTCAATATTTACCTTTAGGAATCCAACACGAAAGATACATATAGGATTTCTATTTCCCTACTTTCTACCCAAAAAACTTATTTACCTTGCCATTCTATTTAAGACACATGAGAATTCAACTTTTCATTTTGACGGCTTTGGGGCTGCTGGTTTGCAGTTCCGTTTTAGCTCAGCGCCCACACATAGGTTGCTCACATAGCATGCACGGCAATGCACTCCGAATGCAGTGGGATGACCCCGGAAACAGCAGAAGCGACACCTTGGACATTATTCATACGGATATCTATTTGGACCTCACAAAAACCAGTCAAAACCAGATTGCGGGTGCTTGCACGCATCAGTTGGTCGCTTTGTTGGATGGTGTGGATTCATTGCATTTTGATCTTCAAAACTTGACAACGGATAGCGTGAAGCAAGGAAACCTATCGTTGAATTTCCAGCACATTGGCACCGATTTATTCATTGCTTTGAGCAATCCTATCAATACCGATGACAACATTGAAATAACCATTTACTATCACGGATCACCTGCTGTAGATCCCAGTTTTGGCGGCTTTTATACGAATGCAACCTATGCCTACAACCTTGGAGTTGGATTCAATGCAGACCCTCACAACTTCGGGCGTGCTTGGCTTCCGTGCTTCGACAACTTTGTAGAGCGCAGCACCTATACTGTGAGAACCCTTACCAGTCAAGGCAAGAAGAGTTATGCCGGAGGAATGAAAACATCCGAGGAAATTGTAGGTCAAGATTCCACTTTGACTGTTTGGGAATTGGACCGAACCATTCCTTCCTATTTAGCATCTGTAGCAGCTAGTAATTACACACATGTCAACTGGACTTTTGAAAGCGTGTCGGGCGAAAACATTCCGATCTATCTCGCATCACTTCCTGCGGATACAACAGATTTTAAAGCAAGTTTTGAAAACATTGTTCCATGGATGGAATCGCAGGAATTTTATTACGGCCCTTATCGCTGGCCGCGTGTCGGATATGTAGCAGTCCCCTTCAATGGCGGCGCAATGGAACATGCCACCAATATTGCCTATCCTCTATTCGCGATAGATGGAAGTTTAGATTATGAGACATTGATGGCACATGAGATTGCTCATCACTGGTGGGGAGATTTGATTACTTGTTCTACAGCAGAAGACATGTGGCTCAATGAAGGCTGGGCCTCATTTAGCGAAGCTTTATTTCTTGAAGCGATCTATGGATATGATTCCTACATCGACTACGTAAGAGACAATCACAAATCGGTATTGCTCACCGCACACATCACCGACGACGGCCGATATCCTGTGAGCGGCGTACCTCACGAGTTGGTGTATGGTTCACATGTGTATAACAAGGGCGCACTCGTTGCACATTCATTGCGAGGATATATGGGTGATGAAGCATTCTTCGAAGCGATTCGCAACTTCATGGAAAATTATAGTTTTCAAGCAGTGAGTTCAGAAAACTTAAGAGATTTTTTCCAAGAATATACCGAACAGGACCTCACTGCATTCTTTGATAATTGGGTGTTTGCGGAGGGTGATGCAGAATTCAGAGTGCATCATTGGAATCAAAACAATGAAGAGATCAATGTTGCGGTATCGCAGTACCAGCATTTCAATCCAGAATTGTTTCAAAACATTCCCCTTCAATTCACCGCCACCGATTGGATCGGAAATCAATTCGACACCACATTAGTTGTTACAGACTCCTACTCCGAAGTGAGTTTTAGCTTGCCAGAAAACTTTGAAGTCAAATCTATTTTATTAAATAAAAATGATCGTTTGAGTTTGGCAACACTTTCTGAAACACGAGTAGCCAGTGCAACAGGGCTTCAAAATTTTGCTCATGCAGAAGCCCAGCTGCAAGTGAATAATATGGGAGGAAATGACAGTTTGATTTTGCATGTCGAAAATCACTTTGCACCAGCCGATGTACCGAATGCCATTCCTTTTACAGACTACATTCTATCGAATGATCGTTGGTGGTTGATTGATGGAGTGTTCGATAATGCTACAGTCAATGCTACACTTCGATATTATGGGAGTCCAACTTCGGGTCAATACTATGACACAGAATTTTTCCAAATCCTTCAAGATCTTGGATTGACTGAAAATGATTTGAAGATTTTTTATCGTCCGAACATGAATAGTCCTTGGCAGCTTTGGGATAGTGCAGAAGTGCAAACGCAAGGAAGTGCCACCAATTTTTCCGGAAGAATTATTATTTCAAGTATTCAAAAAGGCCAATATTGCTGGGGTATCCAGAGCGGCACCGTTGGATTAAACCCACAAGTAGAAACCTCTGGTTCACCGATTGTTTATCGTTCGAATGATATGCATTTGCACATGAAAAACTCTAAAAATGGAGGAGCATTTCAAGTATTTGATTTGAATGGAAGGGCAATTACATCACTCTTGAAATTCGATGGTGATCAATCAATCGACATTCAATCGTGGGCTTCGGGAACATATTTGGTGAAATATAGTTGTAACGATATTCAGAAAACTTATCACATCACTAAACCATGACATTAGACAGCAGTACTTCTAACTTAGGACGCCGAGAATGGTTGTTCATCGTGCTTGCAGGATTATTCATCACCAATGCCGTTACAGCAGAATTGATCAGCAATAAGCTTGTAGAAGTGCCTATTACATTTGATCTTTTCGGAAAGCAATTTGGTCCCTTTGTAACGATTATCGGTATTCTTCCGTGGCCAGTTGTTTTTCTGCTTACAGACTTGATGAATGAATTTTATGGAGCAAAAGCAGTCCGCAGATTATCATGGATCACCGCGGGATTGATTGCATATTGCTTCGTGATTGTTTTGTTGGCATTGCAGGTCCCTGCGTTTGAGATTCCCAATTCAGGATTAGCCACCAATGCCGAATTCAAATCAGTTTTTGGTCAAGCACCGTGGGTGATAGTGGGCAGCATCATTGCCTTCTTGGTGTCGCAGTTATTGGATGCAACGTTATTTCATTACATCAAAAACAAAACAGGCAATCGTTTTATTTGGATGCGCTCCACGGGCAGCACCATGGTGAGTCAGTTGATTGATAGCTACATCGTGCTTTACATAGGATTTGTTCTTCCTGGAAATATGGATTGGTCGACTTACATGGTAGTAGCGCCGACCAATTATATTCTGAAGCTCATCATCGCCATCGCCCTCACCCCCCTCATCTATGTGGGGCACGCGGCAGTGAGGAGGTACCTTCGGTAAAGGAGAAGAGGATATGGACAGAGGATATGGACAGAGGATGTGGACAGAGGATGTGGACAGAGGATGTGGACAGAGGATGTTGACAGAGGATGTGGACAGAGGATGTGGACAGAGGATGTGGACAGAGGATATGGAC